>Ga0325400_1000497_pt1 | contig 29242 bp, 19 predicted proteins | sample PopdelMetagenome_2_FD_205662 | JGI IMG/M metagenome (GOLD analysis project Ga0325400, IMG submission 205662) | Populus deltoides microbial communities from Bellville, Georgia, United States - Xylem-PdKOR-R1 | ecosystem: Host-associated > Plants > Phyllosphere > Stem > Wood/Secondary xylem...
AGAAAAAAAGAAGAGAAGAAAAAGACATCAAACCCAGACTGACGAAGACTCTTACCAAAGAAGAAGGATCGATGTATTGAAGAATGGGAGTTCAGATGAGAAGGCCAAGTTAAACGTAATGGGTTTGCCCTTTGCATATTTCTGGGCTGACCATTAGTAATAGAATCCAATTGTCGTGAGACCTGATAGCTCTAAGTAATAGCTTAACGAGAGAGAGAGAGAGTCTCAAATTAATATTTTAATTTTGAAAGTTAGAGATAAAATCTCTTAACATGCACAGGATAAATAAAAATAAAAAAATTCCCACCCACAAAACCATAAGTTCCCCTCTACATTCATCACGTAAATCAAAATGCCAAGGCTGCAACAAGATATAATCCTAGTTTTAGTTTTAGTTTTAGTTTTTGTTTTTGTTTTTTTATGGGGGCAATTAACATGTTTTTGACATGAGTAGGATTAACAAAAAAAAAAAAATCTCATATAACAGTCTTCATCCTCAAATAGAATTGGTCTCTGGAGAGCAAAAATATTATATTTATGATGAGGTTAAAAATTATGTAATAGACTTTAGGCCAAGTTGATATTTTGGATAATTGATTTACCTCTTAGTTTTGATAATTTGATTGATTCTTCTTAGTCAAAGCGGTTGATGACTAGAACCTCATTCCTATAAAAGGTCTTATTTGTTGAATTTGAAAGCTCTCATATGCTTAAGTAAATATTCTTTAAGAGAAAATACAAACATATTTTAGAGAATAATCTTAAGAATAGATATGCAATAGGGAGTCGGAAAAAAAAATTGAACATCCCTAAAGGATTTTCATGGTTCTTTTTTGTTAATATCCAATTTTTTACTCTATTTTTGAAAAAATTTCAAAAAAAAACAACAAAAAAACCTCTAAAAATATATTATTGATGTATTTACGTCATATTCAGCATCTTTTCCAAAGAATTTTAAAAAAAAAAAGAAGAAAAGAAGAAGAGAAATCACATTTATTATTTTAGTGACCTATTTATAATCGTATAAGGGAGATAATTAATTCTAAAATTAAAAAATCTCTCACTAAGCAACTTAATTTCTAATCACATGGTCCACAATCAATTCTCTTAATCCAAGGGTTTTTTTTTTTTTTTTTTGCTTTACCTTCAAGTTATCAAATGAGTGGTAGAGATATATTCTTGAAATTCAAGTGTTGATCTTGATTTGCTTTGCCTTCAAGCCAAAAAAATTACACCTCCGAATAAATGGTTATACACACATATAAGAGAAGGGAGAGAATTACAAAGGAGAAAATTAGTTAGAGTATTAGCTACTTCAAAAAATTATACACAATTAGTTAGATTTCAACCAAACACTCTCTTTTCCAAAAACAAAACCAAAAAAAAGTCATAAGCCCATGACCCTCATCTCTCATCACAGACCTATCTGATAACAATTAAAAAACCAAATATCATCCTCATAGCTTCCATCATCTTCTTCATTATCCATGGCAGGCTAGTTACCACGAGTTTCATTATACTTCACCAACCAACTCGCCACCTTTCTTTCCACTTAGCACCACCCGAAATAAAACACCTTCTCTATTGTCCTCTAGCCAAATCATCATTGTCATCCAAACAACCCCTTACCAAATTGTTCAAAATCAGCCAACACAAACCCTTTTTCACCTTACCCAAAACTTTTCAATAGCCCATGAAACACGTTGCCTCCTTCCTCACACCTAGTAGCTCTCTACTATGAGCCTCTAACAATAATAGAATCTGAAAATACCATAGATGGAAACTACCAAGCACTGATCCAACTCACCATTGTTAACCAACAACAACTTTTCATCTCTTTCAAATCATTAACCACCTTTTACCCACTCTCGGCCACCACTATCAACTAGCCATTAATGCCTCTAGCAACACTATCATTCAATAACATCCATCCACCTAACCATTATACCAATCACCCCCTTGAATTTATTTTTTTACCACCACCACTAGATTTCCTTCCAACCAAGAATCACAAAAACCTTCATTTTTAAACATGACACCTACAGCTAGTAGCTCCTACGACGGTGGTGCCTTTAACCCACAACAATCATGGCAACTTATTCTCCTCCCATCTTCGACCATTAATACAATAGCAAGCAATGGTGGCGTTGAACCTATAAAGAAGAAGAGAAGATCAGTAGAGAGAGGTAGGTCTGAAGAGAAGAAAGAAAAATAAAATAACTATATATGCATGCATTTTGGATTTAATAACCATTTTATTAAATCCATAACCTTTTAAAATTTTAATTTATAAGAATTAATGGTCAATATTCTAGTAAAAATATTAGACCTACAAATAAGCTGGTAATTAAATATCGAGGGTGGATCAGAAAACTCTCAGAATTATTTTGAATATTCACCAATTTTAATTTAGAGTAATTTTCACCACGATATATGAATTATGAAAAGTTCTTTCACCTTTCAAGATAGATGAACCCTGTCAGAGTACCTACATTGACCCTATTCATAAGAATTTATTTGGGCACACGAACTCATAATAAATTTAAAATACCAGATTTATTTGCACAAGTGAATATTTATTCCAAGCAATAACCTTATCAGTTATAAACTCATCAAAACCTTTAAACCGCATTCAAACCACACAATACAACTTACCTCAGGTAGGGAGCGTTAGGGGTGCTAATATCTTTTCTGGCCACTACCACTCTCTGATAAGACTAGTATACTCAAGTTTCATAGCCACTCTAAATCAAACAATGAGGCGGCGACTTTTTGACCCCCCCGACATTATACATCCACGGGCGACACTTTTATAGCCCACATGACTTGTTTCCTTTTAAAAATAAGGGGTCAATGAGTAAGTAAAAACTCTATAACTAATTGTGAAGCAAAAAATCTCTAATTCATCAAAGTAAAATATCTTGAACTCATGGCCTAATCATGAATCCTAGAATTCTTTAAGTCAAAGAGACCATGGGCTCAACTTTTCGATGCGCCAAGGGATTATAAGTTCGACAACTCGTCAGACCCAGATATGTCCTAGCTCAACACTTGGTTAAGCCAAGGGATTGTGGGTTTGGTAACTCACTAAACCTAGATATGTCGAGGCTCAACATTCGGTTAAGTATAAGGATGCTGGGTTATCACCCTATTTTTGGTCATTCTTTAGAAAAAATAATCCATGTAAAAACAATATATGCTGACCCATTAATTTGAATAATAATATTTTTGTTAGTAATCCTATTTAAAAGAGGTTCCACCCAGGAACATTTTGAAATCACCGCCCCTATATTTATGTATGCAATAAAGGTGTTGTTTTTTTCCCTCATGTGAAGAAAAAGGAGAAATTTTATAGGGAAAGACAAATTGTTATCTTAGAAAAAATAGATAAGCTACTAGAAGTAGGATTTATCCATGAAGTAATGTACCTAGAGTGATTGGCCAATGTTGTAATGGTCAAAAAGGTCGAATGAAAAGTGGCATGTATTTGTAGAATTCATTGACGTTAACAATGAGTACCTCAACAATAGTTTTCATTGCCTAAAATTAATAGGTTGGTGGATTTAATAGCTGGTTTTGATTATTTGAGCCCTTTAAATGCCAATCTTGGTTACCATCAAATACTAATGCACCTAGAAAATAAAGAAAAGACTTATTTCATCACTAAAGAGGGTACCTTTTGTTATGAAGCTATGGCTTTTGGCCTAAAAAATACAGGTGCCATATTCCAATGCATTATGAATAAATATTTAAAGGATATAGGAAAGAATAAGGAAGCATACATTAATGACATATTAGTGAAGAGCATGACTTTTGAACAACATCTTCATGACTTACAAGGGGTATTTTTATTCCATGCTCATATCAAATAAAGTTAAATCATGTTAAAATTGCTTTTATGATCATATAAGGAAAGTTTCTTGGATTTCTAGTTAGTAGCAAAGGAATAAAGCCTAATCCAGATAAAATTTAGGCTATATTAAATATGACCCCACCATAGTGTATCAAAGATATTTAGAGACTCACTAGAAGAGTAACAATGTTGGATAGATTCATCTCATAATTGGGAGAACATTGCCTATCTTTTTTCAAGACTTTGAAGAATATCTCCAATTTTAATTAGACTCTAAAGTGCCAAAAAACCTTTGAAAAGTTAAAGGCTCATCTCTCTTATTTAAAAGTCCTTTCATAACCACAAGAGAGGGAATACCTTTTTTTATTTATTTAGGTATTGTAGATTTGGTAGTTGGCACAATACTCATATGAGAATAAGAAGGAGTTTAAAAGCATGTCTACTACACAAGCAGGGTGTTACATAATGCAAAAACTAGATACCTGAAGATTGAGAAAGTAGCTATATCACTTGCAAGCGTAACAACGAAGCTAAAGTTCAATTTTCAAATATACTAGGTGATTGTGCTAATATATTAACCTATAAGAACAATTCTCCATAAGCTAGACTTATCAGGATGCTGGTAAAATGAGTATAATTGAAATAGTTTGGCTTTAGTTACTGGCCCAAACCTACTATTAAAGAATAGGCTTTGGATCACTTCATTGCAGAATGTTCTTTCATAGAATCTTTCTAATAGAATCAGAATATATAGAGTAAGACTCACTGTCTATCACTCATCTGTAGCTGCTACAATGAGGGGTCTTCATCTATCAATGGAAGTAGAGTAGGAGTCGTTTGTCCTAACTAGCCTTGGGGATAACTTTTTAGTATGGTTTTCATTTTGAGTTTTAGGCCTTAAAAAACATGACTGAATATGAGGCCTTACTAGTTGGCATGTACTTAGCTAATAACCTTGATGTATATTTCCAACTTGTTAGGAGACAAAGCTTAAATGAGTTTGAAGCTAAAGAACTTTCTATAATCAAATATCAATAAAAAAAATATTAAAACATGTCAACTTAAAGAAATGTATATAGGAAGGTCCATCTTCATTTTTAAAATTACTCGGGAAGAAAATAAAAAAGTTGATCTTCTTTCAAAACTAGCAAATGACAATCCAGTTGACCTACTTAATGATATGTGGATTGAAGTGTTAAATAAGCTAAGTATAGAAGAAGAAACAGGCACAATAGCAAACATATAGATAATAATAGAAGATGATGATTAGAAAACTTCACTTAGACATTATCTCTTTATAAGAGAGCCATTGATGAATAAAATAGAGGCAATTAGGCTGACAGAGCATGTCACGAGATATTGTATTCTTTAATAAAAACTGTGTAGGAGGTTAACTTCTAAATGTTTGCTAAAGTTCTTGTCTCTGAGTGAAAGCAAGTATATTATAGAGAAAGTTCATGAAGGAATATGTGGCATCCATGATGGAGCCAAGGCTTTAGATGTAAAATAACTTATACAAGTTTTTATTGGATCACTATTTTGAAGGATGCCACTTACTTGATAAAGAAGTATGACAAATGTCAGAGGTTTGTTCTTGTACCTTATCAACTGTTAATAGAGATAACCATCATTGCATCACCATGTCTTTTCTCTCAATAGGGCATAAACTTATTAAGACCATTCACCAAGGCCTCTAAAGAAAGACATTTCATTTTAGTAATGGTTGAGTATTTCACAAAATAAATGGACATCAAGGCTCTGACAAAAATAACCACTAGGAAAGTCATCTTGTTTTTATTAAAAATATTATTTGCAAGTTTAAACTACCCTAGGTTTTAATTATAGATAATAACACTCAATTTAATAATAAAAAGATGTGAGAACAATGTCAAAGGCTCAACATTAACCATGGGTTCTTCTTAGTCTCACACCCACAAACCAATAGGCAAAAAAATCTTACATATAAAATCTTACTAAATGATTCGAAGAAAAAAAATAAAAGGAGCCAAAGAATGTGCTTAGTTGTTTGATGAAATCTTATAGGCGTATAGGACCCCCCCTTAAAATAAAAGACTTCAACAAGAGAAACACCTTTCTCCTAACACATGGGACCAAGGTTGTTATCCTTATATAAATAGGATGACCTTGTTACATGGTTTTATATTTCTCCACGCATGACAATGATGAGGCTTAATGGCTAATTTAGATTTAGTTGATAAAGTCAAGTTGACGAATGTAATACACAGTGAGGCGTTCAGACATAAAGTCGTTTGATACCATAGTGCTCAAGTAAAATACAAATAATTCAAAATAGAAGATTTGGTGTTGAGAAAAATAAAAGTAATAGGAATCATTAAAAAAAATAATTGAATCCAAAATGGGATGACCTATTTAAGATAACAAAGGTGATCAAGTCTATCACATACCATTTACAGGATGTGGAAGGAAAAAATCTTTTTTGTGCATGACATTATGATCACTTGAAAAAGTGTTTTAAGTCAAACAACTTCATTATATGACTCTCTATGATAAATCTCCATCCTCCACTATATAATCTCCATTTTCATCTTCAAGTTATCAATAAATCTATTACTTTGTGTCTATATGATCAATGTCTCTATATTATCTCTCCACGTGAAAAAAAAATCACATTTCAAAAAAACATATTTTATTAGGAAATATATAACAATATATATTGCATTAAACATAAGGTTTAATTACACACCATTACCAAAAAAAAAAAAAACAACACACAAATAAACCAGTTAAGCATTATTGTCTCTATCACCTCCGGTACCTTGAGTCTCATCAAACAAGTATCGCCGTGAAAGGTAGTACAAGCTCTCTTAGAACTGCTCTCATCAAATTTAGCGACGTCGCCATGAAATAATCATGAAAAATCTATGTTGATATTTTTGAAAGAATTATAAAAACAAAGATCTCTCATTGTATCAACCAGTTTATCCTCCACGATTGTTTTCAATGCAGGGTTGTCTTTATAATGAGCCTTAAACTCAAAGTTGTTCTCTCTAATTGACTGCATATGAACATATTTTTCACATAACTGAGCTAGATCATTTTATATATTTTTTAGCTCATTTTGTGCTTTCACCAATACACCCTCAACATTAACCAAAGCCCTCTTTAGCTTTTTAATCTTTTGTTTACACGAAGTAACATCCTTCTTGGCTTCAAGAATCTCTACACAAAGAGAAGCAAGCTCCACATCAACCGAGTTTTTCTCATAATAAAGAAACAAGTATGTTGATTTCAACTCTTGAAGCTCCCCCTCAACAACAACTTATTTCTCTTTCAAGACTTTTATCTCGCTGCAAAACCCATTTATCACCATTAGAGATTGGTTAATTTATTGACGCTTTAACTTCTACCTTCTTAGAGCAGAGTATGCATTTGAAAGTTTGGAAAAATAAAGTTAGAGATGATTAATCATGAAAAAAAGATTTAAAAAATAATGGTCATAGTGTGCTGACAAAAAAAAAATCAAAGAAAAAAAAAGGAAGGGAGAAGAGCAAATACTGGGAAATAAACTGAAGAAACACAAAATTTGGTAGGTGGCCTTTCATGTGAGAATTTGGCTCAAAAGTACGCTGCAATGCTTTTTTTTATTGGCAAGGTTCAATTTTCACTATCACCACAAAGGTTGTTTTAGCTCCTGCAATTGAAGTTTTGTTCATTCTTCTATTGTCAAAAAATAAAAATCAACTTTGCAAAACCAATGGAAAGCAAACTCTTAATCTTTGCCTCTCGACAAAAGGAATTGGTTCTAATAATTTTCAGTTTATAAGACTTGTTTGATCTGCATCAAAATAGGTATTACTAGGGGTGAGCAAGAAAACCAAAAAATTAATTAAACCGAGAAAATCGTGAAAAATAATATAAAAAAACCAAACCGTGAAAAAAACCAATTAAATCGATTAGAATTTTGAAAAAAAAAACCGATCGATTTAGTTTTGGTTTTACAAGCCTCAAACCGAAAAAACCAAACCGAACTAAAACCGAAAAAAACTGGAAAAAAAACCAAGCCAAACCGGTTTGAACTGGTTTTTGTTCTAAAAAATCGAACCGAACTAAAATTAGTCGGTTTGAACCGATTTTGGTTTTTTTTAAAAAAAATTGGTTTGGTTACTTTTTTTTATAAAAACTAAACCGAAAATGATCACTCTAAGGTATTAGTCAAATCGTTGTCTTTTTCTCATTGTATATGTGCAATTCCAGTTCTTTATTTTCTATTTTTAATGAATGAATATGTAAGCATGGGATTGAAATGATATACTTATGAAAGCATGATTTACTTTTTTTATATTTGAGAATCTTTAATAACCTGAATCTTAAATTTGATTATAAAACATAATTCTTATTCTTGAATAAATTTCAAATCTATATGGAAAATGCATGTTGTCAATTCATGAGGATAGGGAGAGAAGACCAATGATTGTCGTCTTTTTAAATCATGAAAATCAGCAGGGAAGTTTTAAGTTGTTGACTCATAAATCATGAAAAATCACAGCCTAACATCATTTGAGAAATTACAAACAAAACTAAAAGGGCACAAGCCTTTTACTATACATGAATTCCTCTGCATTCTCTTGTAATTTATTATGAATTAAAGCAGTGTATTTTTTTGGTAATTTTCACTTTGATCCTCGAACTTTTATTTTATGTGATTTTGCTATTTTAAGCCCCCAAAATACATATTTTTTTAGGAAGGATGGTTGAATTGAAAGTTAAGAGACTAAAGTGAAAATCTCAGGTAACATGGAGGCAGGTTGAAAGTTTCGTTGAAACATTTATTTTAATCCCCCATATTTTTTTGATATTAGGTGATGAGTCCCTTGAATTTGAAGACAATATACTTTCATACCCGACTTCATTTTCTACTTTTTTTTAGTTATTTTCTATTAGGAGGAGAGAGAAAATAATCGTTGGGGAAGATTCTGACCACCAAAATGATTGATTTTTGTGTCAAAATGTTACATTTAGGTGTTTGTTGACCTTGAAAACAATATAATAAAGAAATGTTACGTTTAGGTGTTTGTTTACCTTAAAAACACCTAAAACAACATATCTAAGCTCAAGAAGAATTTTTGTTTCGGATGGATTTTGAGTTTTGGGGCGGTTATTAGCTTTTTGGTGGCCATTGATTGGTTTAACAAGGTCTCTAGTAGGGGTGAGCAAAAAAACTGAAAAATCGATTAAACTGAGAAAACTGGAAAAAAAAATAACTGAAAAAAACTGATTAAAATTTTTAACAAACCAGCCAGTTCGGTTCGGTTTTAGTTTTATAAGCAAAAAACCAAAAAAACCGAACCGAACCGAAACCAAAACAAACCAAGCCAAACCGATCCAAAACTGAGCCAAACCAGAAAAACCAAGCCACACTGAAAAAAACTGAGCCAAAACCAAAACAAACCAAGGTCTCTAGTCGGCTTGATCCGGTTTTGGTTTTTTTAAAAAAAATATTTTGGTTTGGTTATTTTTTTTGATAAAAACCAAACCGAACCGAACCGAAAATGATCACCCCTAGTCTCTAGAGTGTTTTCTAGGTGTTTTTGGTCAAGAATGGGTTGAAAATGGGATTTTGAGTAAAAAAACAAAGGACCCTGTTTTTTTCCTAGGTTTGCCAAGCAACACTTCATTTTTTGACATATTTGGGGTGGACGACGTGTTGTTTGTCCCATTAAACTTTTTTAAAAAAACACAAGCCGTTGTTTTATTAGGCTGACGCTGAGCCTCGTTTACCAGGCCCAGCAATGCTTGGCCTGTTTCTTTTTTTTTTCAGTTTTTAAAAAAATAATGCATTATTTGTGTGTATGTTTTCAAATAAATTTAGGGTTTATGATTTAATTAGATTGTGATTATTTTATACAGAGATGAATATGATTCATCTGTGATTTTTTCTTAATTGTATATTAATTAAATTTGTTTTTTTTAATTGATTTTTTTAGAAGATTTTCTTATATGTGTAGCCTTGCATTGTTTTATTTAAAATTATTATTCAATAAATTTTATATGTGTCAGTTTTTATTATAAATTTTATATGTTTTCCTATTACAAATTTATTTTAATTAAGGAATTCATTAAATATAACCATGAAAATTATTTATATTGCGATGTTAGATATCTTGATATTTATTTTTCACTTAGTTTTCTCAATTTTTCTTTTTGTATTGTTGATGAATTTTGTTTTCATTGCTTTACACTATGGTTATTTGGTTGTTTAACTAGATACATGCATAAGTTTTTTGATATAAATTTAGGAGTTTTTTTAATGTAAAAAAAACACGTTGAAGAATTTTATATATTCATTTTTTTATTATGTTTAGATGTTTAAGATTTTATGCTTATTGTTATGATTTTTTTTTATTTTTTTTCCTTGAATCTTTAATGAGAGTTTCTTTGTTTTTAGTTTCACCTTTCAATCCAAGTTTATAGTATATTGTTTTGTTTTTTATTTAGTCTTTGTTCTTTTGGTTTTTTTTCTTTTGTTAATGTTTTTATTATTTTCAATTTAAATCTGAAATTTAAAATATGTTGTTACGTTTTGATTTATTTCTTATTGCAATTTTAACATTCATTATTTTTTATTGTATTTTTTTTATTTTGTGTTATTGTTTTTGTGATTTTCACCCTCACGATTTTTTCATATATAGTTTTTCGATCTTATAACCCGAGTCATGGTTTAAAAAGTTAACAATAATTGACTTTTTTATCTTATTTTTTTATTTTTATTTTTATAAAATTATCATATTCTCATTTAATTTTTACTTTGTTAACAAATAAGATCATTGAGATGTTTTTGGAATATTATGAATATATATTTCTATAATATTGACAAACGTTCATCTTTTGTATTGAATTGTTTTTGTTTTCTGCTTTGTTTGTTATTGATATTTTATTTTCTAATGATATTATTAAATTAACAGAGTTTATTAAATTCATTTGAATCAATTACCTAAATATTATATTTTTTATTTTTTAAAAAATATTTTGTTTTGATATTTTTTATACCAAAATAAAAGTTGGGTTGCAGTATAGCAGCAACCACCTAGTGAAAACTAAAAACATGCATGGTAAAAACAAAAACAAAACCCAAATCTTTGTGTCCATATGAGATCTCTTCTCATAACTATAGATTGTGTATCAGAATAAGGAACAATGTTGGTGATCCAGGTCGTGATATGACTTGAAAATGAAAAATTTAGAAATAGTATCGGTTTTTTTTTTGTTTTTATATCCAAGTTGGATTATGGACATGTCTTTTAAAAAAATTGCATATTCTAGTACAATAAAAAAGAGCATTTTTCTTTTTAGTTTGTTTTTTAATTACAAAAAAAAGAACAAAAAGTACTTTTCACATTTTAGTATTTGACAAAACAAATATGTGTTTTATATTCATAAAAAAACAAAAAATATATATTTTTCATATATATTTGAATTTAATGACAAGTTTATTAAGTCTATTAAAACTTGGTCAAAATCAAATGGCTCATTAGGCTTACATGCAAAAAAAAAAAAAAAATCAAAAACTCATGTTTCTTAAAAAATAAATAAATAAACAGTGATAAAAATTTCCAACTTACAAGATGTGATGAACAAAAAAATCAAAGTTTATTTTTGTCACTTCTGTTGATTCAATCGAATCTTTATATTTTATTATGGATATGATACCCATTCTAGAAGCAGCTTAAATGACAATTTTATGTTCAAGGAATAGTGTCAAAATCTTATGAATAACAAGTCTCATTTTTAGAAGATCATTAATATTTTTTTTTAATAGCTAAAATGACAAGTCTTATTTTAAAATGGAACCGATGTCAAAATTTTAATTAATTTGGAGAATAAAGAAATCAACAAGTCTTTTATTTTTAGAGACCGACATTAAATTTTTCATAAAAATAATTGAAATTAAATATAAAAAAAGAAAGCTAAAAACAATTGGTTACAGTAACAAAGAGAAGATTAAAACTGAAGAGTTTGTTTGGTATTGTAATTGTTTTTGTGGTTGTTTTTGTGGTTGTGGTTTAAAAAAACAATTTAATAAAAAGTGTTTTTTGTGTGGTCCGTTTTAAAGTTTGATATGTTTGGTTAAAACTGCGGTTAAAATTGTGGTTGAAAAAAAAAATAGTTTCTTGTGTTTGGTTAATATGCTTTTTATATGAGGTTTATATATATGTATAATGACAAAACTTTGTTGTTTTATAATTATGATTACATAATGAAATGAATAATCCTTGTATATTAATAAAAGTTTTTCATTGTCTCATCAAACTATTTGCAATTCCATCGCATACAAAATCCACATGTGAACGCTTTTGCGATCCTTGAATAGCTCAGCGAGGTACAATATCAGGTAAAAAGTCATCTGGAATGAAATTAGAATTGCGATCATACATGGAAAAAGCCTTATCATCTTGCGATCTCTTTCTAATATAGTTATGTATTGCCACTAATGCAACTACAATCTTAACTTGCGTTTTATATAGATAAGCATGCATGTTTTGTAAAATTCTCCACCTCTGTTTCCATACCCCAAAAGAACATTCTATCACGTTACATAGAGATGAATGTACACTATTAAACACTTATTCCCGGCCACTTGGTTGTCCACGACGCCAGTGGCGGAGCTAGAGTTTTTTCAATGAGAGGGCAAATTATTAACAAATACTATATTATATAAATATGCATTAGAAATCAATTCAAAGCATATATACTAATTCATACCAAGTAAAATTAATTAAAAATACTTTTAAAATGAAAAAACTTACATTATAATTGTTCACTTCGAGTTTTCATATTTTGAAATCGCTTTATAATAGCTTTATTATCAATCATATCGAAGATATCTTTTTCAATGTATACAACCAAATTATCATTCATCCACTTATCTACTCTTGACAATATGCATAGCAGAAAAAACTCTCTCCACTGTAGCAGTTGCAACTGGCAGAAGTAATGATAATTTGATAAGCATATATATTAATGGAAATATCAAATTCTTTTTTGTTTTTACCATTTTCTCTACAAGACTAGCAATACCTTCAATACCAGAGAACTCATCATCACCACGTAGATCAATAATATACGTATCAAGTTAGTCACCAAGTACCATAAGGTCCACTATAGAGAATTCACCAGGATAAAAAATAGCAAGGCGAAGAAGCTTTTCTTTGTTGAAAGCAGAGAAAGAGTCACTTGGGTTTAAACATGCCATATAAAGAAGTAACTTTGTACTCGTCTCAATAAAACGATCATCCAACTCAGTAAGTTGCACGTCAATGATATTGTTAAACAATTCATAACGGAAATGGTGTAGGTTTGTAATCCTTTGAGATTTTCGCCTTGAATGCCCACGAAGCATGTAATCATCATCCATATTTAGAATACCAATATCATGTTTGATGCAAAAAGATGACACTTCTTCCAGTAAAGATTCCCAATCATTCTCTCTCATCATATTGAATCGTTCCTTTGATGTTTTCAATAAACTCATAGCATTTTCTATGTCTTGATCTTTTCTTTGTAATGCTTGTGAGAACTCATTAGTAACTGCTAATATCCTTCTCAAACAATGAAGCATGAATACAAAATTAAATGATTCCATAATATCTATTAAAACGACTGCTTTTGTTCTCTGTTCTGAGTTCATCTTGTCCTCCCATATAATCTCAAGCACATCAAGAACTGAAGAAAACATTGCAAGTAGATGAATAATTGTAACATAGTGGGAGCCCCAACGGGTGTCACCATACCTTCTAAGAGAAGTTTCTTGATACAAGCCTCGTCCACTAGAAATTTCTCTATTTTCAAGTCCTTGAATAATTCTAGCATATTGTTTTTCTCTAATCACCTCCATCCTTTTGCACGATGCTCCAACTATGTTTATGATGTTAGAAATAAAATTGAAGACATCTCCAACTTTATTATACTTCTTTGTAACAGCCACAAGAGTCAATTAAAGTCTGTGAGCAAAACAATGTACATAATATGCACTTGGATTACTATTTAGAATAAGTACTTTCAAGCCATTGAATTCACCTCGCATGTTACTAGCTCCATCATATCCCTGACCATGCAATCTTGATATGCTTAGCCCATGTTTAGAAAACAAAGCTTCAATAGCTGCTTTGAATGAACTAGCAGTTGTATCTCGCACATGTTGAATGCCAAAAAAACATTAAATTATATGTCCATTGTTGTCTACATATCGTAGAACAACAACCATTTGTTCCTTGATTGATATGTCACGTGACTCATCAATTAAAATTGAAAATAATGAGTCACCTAGATCTTTGATAATCACATTTGTAATCTTCTCTGTAGCAGCTTGAGTAATGTCTTTTTAAATATCTGGAGAAGTCAATTTGTTATGTCTAAGAGCTTCACTGAAAGTAACTCTTTTAATAGCTTCATTATTTCTGGAAAGAAAATGCAAGAGCTCTAGATAATTTTCTTGGTTGCTTGAACATTCACATTCATCATGGCCACGAAATGGAAGTCCTTAGTGCAACAAAAAATGAGCACACTCTATTGAAGCATTCAATCGAGTTCGATAATCACTTTGACTCTTTGTTGTCTGCTCAGATAACAAAGTCATGATACTTTGTTTTTCATTCATCAAATTCTCACATTTTATCCGAGCTGCATTGTGACTACTATTAGACTTTCCAATATGAAGATCAAATCTTTTTTTTTTTCCAATTTGAAAACCCATCACCCACAAATGAATCACACCCTCTTTTGACTTAAAGAGATAACAATACAAGCAAAGGCAACATCTTTGGCTATGTTGTACTCTAACCATATTGGGTATGAACCAAACCAAGCTGGATTAAAGTATCGTAGTGTTGATATATTCCCAAATTGTTTTTTAGGAAAATCACAGTGTGAAGGTTGACAAGGACCTTTTTGTAGATAAGCTCTTCGAATTGCATCCCTATCATTTATATGGTATTTATAAATTGATCTTCTTAAGCCAGGGTCAGCAAGGAGAGTGTCGGGGTTGATTTCAATATGACTTTTCTTTGAACTTGATTGAGTTACATGACTTGAAGCTTTGATTGACTCTTCATCCTCAAGGGATTTAGGCTTGAAATACTTGTCTAGTGACCTGTTAATTTAATATGAACCTGCTGGATTTTTTTTTATCATCGTTAGTGTCTACATAATAATTAACACAATTACATAATAATTCACTGTTAAATAAAAATCAGTTGAGTTACACAAAATTCTAAATCTTCCATATGAAATTCATAGCAAAATACACATCAATTCATCAAAATCAAAACTTATTTCAATTCATATCTATGTACATATAATAAGTATGTTGATTAAATTATACTTAATTATTTCTAGATATTTAATTGAGAAGCAATGCCTAGTGTATGTGTAAGAGAAATAATTCTTGAAAAACATGTTTGCTACTTGATATTTTACTTATAAACAAGTCATATAAAAATATTAAATTTCAATAAACTACTCTGCCAATGCAAGAGATGTCTAGAATAATAGTTTTGTATGAATATTAATTTATTCCTTTATAATAAGAAAAGAAATATTTAATTGATTAAATTAGTAGATTTAAACATTTATTTTGAACATATTTATATCAAAACCCATAAATTATCATAAACCCTAATATTTTTAATAACTAATTATAAAAGAATAAAATTAAAATTAAACAATGAAATAAATAGAAAAAATAAAGAAAATTTACCTAAAATATAAAGCAAAAGACAAAAAAGATTAATTGCTTAGCTATACTTGATGAGAAATTTGCATACGAGAGAGGCAGAGAACAACAGCTCATGAAAAGAATAAAGCGGCACATCAACTCATGAAAAGAATAAGCGGCACAGACAAGGAACAAAAAATACTTTTTGTTAGTTATGGGATTCTATATTTTAAAATCGGTAGCATCAATTTGATATGGAAACAAAAGAGAAAAAGGAAAAAAATTATGGGATTAGCTTTGTATATATATTATATTACATTATAAGTCAACAATTATAAACAATGACAACTTTCCTTTTTCCTTCCCTGCAGTAACAATTTCCTAAACTAATATATTAATATTTAAAAAAAAAAGTTAAGGGGGCAATTGTCCCCTTTTGTCCCCATGTGGCTCCGCCACTGCACGACGCCTAAATTTTTCTAAGTGATACCTCTCGTCTTTATAGGGACCCAAATACCCATACTCATTGGGATATCTAGTATCAACTAAATAGTATTTCCCTGCAAATAAGAACAACATGCTAAGTTTTTACAAAACTAAAAAAACAATTATATGCCTTCATCTATCGAGTCTTCAATTTATTTTAAATCACACCCTTCTGGTAGTTTTGGAAATTTTATACTGCTATTATCAATAGCCTCAAGAAAAATACATGTATCGTGTACACTGTCTTCCCATCCTGCCCACACAAACATGAATTGCATGTCGAAACTACAAGCAGTCATGACCTTTTATGTTGGTACACCTTTTCTTTCAATAAATAGAATTTGTTTATCAGATAATATATAGGCACGAACATGTGTGTCATCAATTGCACCGACACAATTCTACAAGCTAAAAAAAATATTAGTAATCATAATCATTAATAAAATATTTCATATTCATTTAAACAATTTAGTTAAAAAGAAATTCATCTTACCTTGAAATGTGCCCTATATCTTGGATTCATTACAATTTCTCTTGGTGTGTTTGTGAATTGTGGATCTGTTGGTTTTATGACTTCTACAGCAAAAAAAAAAATGATTTCAGGACTTCTTTGAAACATCTACTAACTGTTTCATATGAATGTTGAAATCTCTCTTACACTTCTATATTTGACTCTCCTACAGCTATTATAAATAGAAACATTGCCACATTTTCAATAACGCTCATTCTTCTTAAAGGTTTTAAGCCATGATGCGTTTCTAAATCATTACATATACTCAACAAAGTGGTTGTGTCCATCCTAAATATGTTAACACATCGTTTTCAATGACTTCTTAAAACCTCATTCAACCAATGCATCCCCATGTTGTATAAAATCATACATGGTTCTTTGTGCATATAATTAATATAATACATGTTTATAGCTTCAGTCGTGCATATAATTAATTTATTTATATCAAACTACCTCCTTAAAATAAATTCATCATCATCATCACTTTCACCATCATCGTTACCGTCATCATCATCATCATCATCATTACTGTTATCATCGTCATTGTTTTCGTTTCCATCATTGTCATCTCCAGCATTAAAAACTGAGGCACCATTACCTTCACAACTAAGATAATTAATATGGTCTACAATGTAAAACCTATGGGCGAAAAATTATAAATTGACTAGTTTCATGTAAAACAAAAGGAAAAAATTTATAACTCTTGATCGGGTTATCAGAAAATTCTAAAACTTTGCGTGAAGACTTCTAATATGATTCCTTAGCTTGGGTTAAAATTTCAAAATTTTTAGAGAAATTCAAAATTTTGATGAAAAATCACAATTTGACTAGTTTTACGTTATTGGATGTAATTTTAAATCCAACTATTAGATTGAGCTGAAATTGTATGAGAAATCTTAAAATATATTGAATAAAATCTGGTTAAAATTTTAGAATGAACGGAGTTCATTAGTGCTATCAAATAATAAGGATCGTCAAATGGAAACAAAAAGACTCATTAAGGGTAAATTGGTAATTTACCATTAAAAATAAAGCAAGGCAGCCCCCTTTTCTATTATGAACTACCGACTGGGCAGTAACAAATGGGGAAAGAAAAAAAGAAAGAAAATAAGAGAAGAACGTGAGAAGTGAAGAGAAAAACAAGAAAAAGTGAGAGAGAGCTTTGAAACTTGTAAGATTGAAAGACTTGGAACATTAAATTAAGGAAGTACAGTTATGTGAAATATTATTTGATGAGATGGGATATGATCCAAGATGGTTGGATCAAAGTGGAAGTTTTGAGTATTGTGATTGAATGAAGTCTGGTTAATAACTTGGTAACATCAGAAAACAAAGGAAACTCTGCTGAAATTTCAAAAAAAAATCCTATAATCTTAGACATACTATTCAATACTTGATATTAGTAAAGAAATGTTTGAGATTTCATGACATTATAATTTGAGAGTGTTACATACAATGTGGTTCATTACATTATCATAATCGTCATCAAAATCTTTGTTAAGTATGGCATTAAACCATGGATCATCCATATCTTCAATTACATGTAAATAAAAAAAATTGGCATGTTGTTAATAAAATACTATAAGTAATTAAATATCATTAAGTTAAAAAAATCAAAGAGTTGGTGAGAAATCATTTATTACATATTTGTAAAGCCAGAAAAGAAGGTGTTCCACTTGCTTATATCAAATGCAATTGAGAGGTTTGTTCTGAAGGAAGTTATGTCATTGGAAAACATGAAACACACATCCGTCCTTATATAGAAAAATTTAAAATATTTTGAAATATTTTACTTTTAAAATAATTATGTTTTGACATGTATAAGCTGTAAAATGAACATATAGATGTTCTTTCGTAGGCAGAATGTTGATACATTCACATGAATCCAATAAAGCTATTGTCCTCCTTCAATTATTCAAGATGCTTTGGCCTACTATTTTGTTTTTATTACTCTACATTTTTGTCCTTATATGTTTTGAATTTCTGCACTTTGAAACCATCACATGTATCATTTTCATTTGCAGCTTTATCTTTAACTTTTGTACCATTTATTTTCTGCAACTGTAAATAGTTATACTCATAATTAATATTATCTGTTTACATCGACTTAAATAACATCGAGCTAATCAACGTAATAACAAGACAGGCATAAAATTAAAAAATGATCTGTTTTGAAACAATGACTAATCTATGAAATATGAATTCGAATAAAAAAAATATACACAACCCAACAGTCCGACAACTAACATAAAAAGTCCATAAATACAATGACTAATCTTTGAAATATGAATTCGAATAAAAACAATACATGCAACTCAACAGTCTGATATCTCATGTAAAAAGTCTATAAATACAACAACAGTGAAAAACTAATCGCAATGGATATGTCATATCTCTCAACATGAAATGTGAAATAATATAATGACTCAAACAAACTTCAATAACTGGAAACTATTTTTTTCAAAACTGTCATCACATTATTCTGCAAAAATAAAATAAACATGTATAAATAAATTATCTACCATGTCAAATAACATCACACAATAAATTTAGCTAGCACTTCACTATAGTTAATTGATTAACATTTTAAAAAATAAAATCATACCATATGAGCTAAGTATGTTTACTTCGTGCATACATTCGTTGCACGAAGTAAAATGAAATCATACCATTTCAACTTCTATTTAAGACCACCCATATTGTACCACATTTCTCTTTTCCTTCTTAAACTAAGATACTCTATAGCAAAGTTGTGAAAATCATCACCAATTGAAACTCCAGGAATTAAGTGGAGCTCAACCATCACCTTGAAAATACTACAACCTTCTCGATCCATATTCAAAGAAGTTGAATCACTCTTAGTCAACGTACTCTTAAGTAGTTAATCCCACCTTGACAGCAACTGAACACCAATTCCAAACGTTTTCTTTTTTCTATCTCGAACCTCAGAAGGATCTCTTTTTTTTTTTTGCCACTACTCTTTGTGTTACTGTTGCTTGACATATTCACCCCACCAACCATTCGAGACATGTCAGTGTCTAAATTTGGAATCTCATCCTCCTCTGAATTACTGCTCCCTTCTTCGAAATTAGCACCATCAATGATGGCTTTATTTGTGCTAGGATTGTCATCATTGCCACCAAGTACTCCTGATGAAGAAGCCCATGCAAACTCTCCAGTTGCGACTATGTTGGAATACATTCTGTCAAATTTAATCTTCAAAGATGGTTCATTAGCATTTTGTCTGAATTTTTTGGCTCCTTTAATTTCCTACATATAATAAGTACAAGTAAGTAATGAAGGATCATGAAATGAACATTTTTTTTTTAAATTTGAAAACAAGAAATGAAATTGTTAGGATGATGAGGAATTAACTTGAATTTTTTCTTTCGACCACTCATCGTAGGTGAAATTGTTCCTAATTCACTACTCTAGCCGACACTAGTTTCAGAAACCAGCTTTGTCCATATCCTCCAATCCTTTTTGCATCTATCCCATTTATTTTTCTGTTGTGTTTTAGTGAATGTATGACCAGTTTGTTATTTGAATGATGTTATAAGAAATTTTCACCCTGTTTTATCGAAATGAGTATTAGGTCTCATTCTCATATCAATGGCTTTAATGTATAGATCAAAAAATATATGCAACATTTGCTTTATCTAAGCAACCTTATCCAAAGATTCAAGACCTTCTATGGTATCTTTTAAAACATTTAACAAAAGAAAACAATCAATGATATCAATTATTTGGAGGGACAAATATAACCGTGGATTCAACCAATACAACAAAATAATCTATGTTTTTTTTTTATCATGTTTGCTTGTTCGTGATTCCTCTCTTTAGGTGAAATTGCTCAAGTTAATAATTATTTTAGGCATATCTATCAGTTTAAGCTTTATGTTTTGAAAGATGTTTTTCAATTTTGTAGTTCCAATCCATATTCAATGAAACATCTATTTTATCTTATTGTGGTTATCTTAAATAAGTGAAATTGGGCCCATCTCTATCGACAGAAACTGAAGCACATGAAAACATATTCTTTACTTTTCAATTCAAGGCAGCAAATACAAAACAAAGGTTTTGCAGGACAAACAAAAAGGCTTATAAGGCAACATAATTGAAGTACGTCATAATTAATTTTGTTGCAATATTTTATCCTTGCATCACAAGCCGCAATTAACTATAGTTATCTGGAATTAAAATTTCCCAGGGAAGCTTGTGGCAAGGCAAAAATTGAAACATTTTATGTTGAAAATGGTTGTAAAAAGTGATACTATAAATAAAAAATTCAGCATTACATGGGGATTTTTGTGCAAACAGAGGATGACATAAACTACTCTGCTCATTAACGTAAACGAATCAAGTAAAGCACAAATGAAATAATTTTTCCCCTCGATTAATCACTCAACTACTAAGATTAAAAACATTTATAAAAAAATGCTTGTAAAGAACTCTACCGTTTATTAGATTCAACAATAATCAGCATGGATGAATCACATTTTTTCCAGTAAACAAACAAAAAATCAAGCAACAATAGTGTAAACTAGTAGACGACCAACTAGGAAACCAATTTCAACGCAGAACAACATATAATTAAGCATAGTAAATAGATTTCATGAAGTAGCACATAAATTAAATTTAGAGCTAAATAAAAAAAAATTAAAGATGAAGATAAGGCAGGAACTTACAGTTCTCTCTCTCTCGTGTAAGTTGTCCTAGCATAGATCTGCTGTTTTTTTCTATAAACCGAAACAATAGAGACCTTTCAACACAATTTATATCGATGAAAGTGACAAATCTTCGTTTGAAAGAAGAAGGGACAAAGGGAACAGGGTAATGACAATTGCTTGAAAGAAGATGGTTTGAAAAAAGAAGACACCCTTTTCGTTGTCGTTTAGAAGGAGACAAGAGAAGGGAATAGAGGGGAACAAGGATGTACACTCTCTCTAACATCTAACTTTGGGAAATAAGGGCAGGATTTTTACAGATCTAAACAATGGAGCCTCTCGGGTTGTTTTTGAAAAAATTTGCAATGGTTTTGTTGTCTTTTGGCAAAAGATGAAAGAAGGGAACAAAAGGAAATTATGAAATTTGGAAATTGACAGGATTTTTCCAAATCAATGGAGATGAGCTCTCGGGTTGGCAAAGTTTTGCAATGTTAATTAATTCTACAGTGTCAGTGAGAGATGAGAACATGACCACGAGAAAAACAATTGGAAATTACTTTTCACAAACTAAGGTCTATCCTCAGTTTCGGGTGGAACCCACATGTGATAAAAATATGGTTAATATTTAACCAAACACTTTTTCACAACGTTTGCTTGCAGCCACAACTGCAACACCAAACATCCACGAAGTAAATGCTTGTACCAGGTCTTATAACACTGATATCTACATGCTTAAAAAAAAAGAGCAAAACAATAATATAAAAAAAGGTATGTACAATCCATTTTAAGGGAAAAAATGGTTTAAGGGCATGAGATACTAACAATTTTCTCCAGCTAGAACATAACAATACCACAACCAGCGGCGGAATCAAGGGAAGGCCAATAGGGGCCCGGGCCCCTGCAAAACTTTTTTTTAAAAAATATAACAAATAATAGGCTTTTTAATACTAAATTATTATTTTATTAGTTATGTTTGACTTTAATAGGCTAAATATCGGTGTATCTCTATGCAAGTGGAAAACAAAAGCTTTTCAATTTAATTCCTTTCCTTTACTTTCTCTCTATCTTTCTTCTCTGCAAACCTAGCCGAAAAAATTAACAATACAAAGCATAAAAGTTAAAGCAAAGTTGTTGCCAATTAATTCATCGAAACAACAAGGTAATTAGTAATTTAATTTTTTTTATGTTTGTTAAGAATTTAATAAATACATATATATAATTTTGCTATTTTTTTTCAGATCTATTAGTTTTACCATTTTTTATTTCTTGTTATAGTGAATGTTGTTTTTTCTAATTAATTGGATATATTTTATGGGTTTGTTTGTTTCGATTATGCTTGGATTTTTTTTATTTTTTGTTTTTAGCAGAGCTACCAAAATTATCAATTTTTTCTCATGTGTACCTTACTATCACCAAGTCTAATATACAATTAGACACGATCTTTGTAGCCAAATTGAGTTCTTTTAAGAGCGTATACCCAACTTTGATTCAGTGTAAGTTTTCTTTTTTAGGAACCAGTAATCCCATTTTTTATGTTAAATATGCTTTTATATATCAATTTCTTTTTTTAATATTTTAATTTTTCTTTCATATGTCAGTGTGGTTTACATGTAAAACTTTATTTTTGGTTCTGATTATTGCTTCAACACATCGTTATTTGTATTTATTTTTTAAATAGAAAACAATAAAAATTTATGATGTTTTGATTTTAGGTTGAACCATGAACAAAATAAGAAGAATTGATTCTTTTTTTGAGAAAAATAGGAAAATATTGATAACTCATAGCCTAGTGAATCAACTCTAATGTGTAATGTTGAAGTTATGGTTGAGCAACCCCAATGTGCTTCAGTTTATGAAGAACCTGCATTGATTAATGAGCAGCCTCCTACTAGAATCGACATTGCTCATCTGATTAGAGATCCAAGCAATCGTCCTCAAATTTGGGAATACCAGGTTAATCAACAAGATGAAATTAGAAGGACATACATTAATTTGGGGCCATATCAACCTTTGATGTCTGAATATCAGGATAAAAGGTAATTTTCTTGAAATGTTGGAACTTTTAGCATCATATAATGAACAAGTAGGTGCTCTTGTTTTGGATAATGCTCCACAAAATGCTAAATACACCTCGCATCAAATTCAAAAGGAAATTTTGCATGTCTTTGCTAGAAATGTTCAGTCTTCAATTTGTCATGAGATTGGTGATGCAAGATTTTGCTTAATTGTTGATGAAGCTCGAGATGAATCCAGAAGAGAGCAAATGGCCCTTGTTATTAGGTTTGTTGATAAAAGTGGATTTATACGAGAATGATTTTTAGATATAGTTCATGTCAAAGACATAATTGTTTCAATTCTTAAGAAAGAGATTTTCTTTGTTTTATCTCATCACAATCTTGATGTTCAAAATATTAGGGGCCAAAGGTATGATGATGCTAGTAATATGCATGGAGAGTGGAATGGATTGCAAGCTTTATTCATTAATGATTGCCCTTATGCATATTATGTACATTGCTTAGCTCATCAATTACAATTGGCTCTTATTGCTGCAGCTAGAGAAATATCTGATGTTCACACTTTTTTTCAGAACTTGATTTTTATTATTAACATTGTTAGTGCTTCTTGCAAGCGTAATGATGAATTACGGGCTTTTCAAGCAGCTACAATTGAACATTTAGTTGATATTGGTGAGATTGAAACCGGTAAAGGAGTTAATCAAGTAGGTGGTTTGCAACGACCTGGAGATAGTAGATGGAGTTCGCACTTCAAATCCATTTGCAGTTTGATAAAAATGTATGGGGCAACTTGCTTGGTTCTTGAAAACATCGCTTTAGATGGATCTACTTATTCTCAACGTGGTGATGCGGCTTTTTCATTTAAGTTGCTAATGTCATTTGATTTTACATTCATCTTGAATATAATGAAGAATGTTATGGGAATTACTGATGTGCTTTGCCAAGCTTTGCAACAGAAATCTCAATACATTTTAAATGCTATGCATTTGGTGACTACCACAAAGACTTTAATTCAGAAGTTAAGAGATGATGACTGGGAAACTCTTTTAGAAGAAGTAACATCATTTTGTAAGCATCAAGACATTGAAGTTCCTGATATGGATGCTTGTTTTTCTAGTGTGGGACGATCTCGCCGTAAAACAAAATCAATAACAGTTGAGCATCACTACCGAGTTGATATATTTACAGCTATCATTGATCAACAGTTGCAAGAGCTAAATAATAGATTCAATGAGCAGACGATTGAGCTTCTTAAGTTGAGCGCAGCTTTAGATCCTAAAAATAACTATAAATTATTCAGTGTTGAAGATATATGCTGACTTGTTGACAAGTTCTATCCTGAAGACTTTTCTGACCAAGAAAAAACTCATTTGAGATTTCAGTTGCAGCATTATGAGCTTGATGTGCCCAATCATCCAAAGTTAAAGAATATGTCATCGATTGCTGATTTATGTCAAGGATTGGTTGAAACAGAAAAATCAACAATTTATCCACTCATTGACAGGTTGATTCGGCTTATTTTGACTCTTCCTGTTTCGACAGCAACAACTAAACGAGCTTTTTCAGTGATGAAGATTGTTAAAACAAGACTTTGCAATCGGATGAAGGATGATTTTCTTGCAAATTATTTGATTGTTTATATAGAAAAAGAAATTGCTGAAAGATTCACAATTGATATGATAATCGATGATTTCTACTCCATGAAAGAACGACGAGCACAATTAAATTAAATATGTAAGAATCATTCTTTGTTATTTTTTACTTTATTTCAAAGTTTTATAAAACATAAATAATGCATCGCTTTAACTAATGTTTCTTATATATTTTGTATATTTATATTTGATAGGTACAAAAACCAACAAAATTAAAGTAATGAATACATTATGAAGATGACATTAACTTCATAGCTTTGACTCAATTTGATATTGCTTTAAACTTCTTATCTTATACAAAGATCGTTATTCGTTTGTAGTTACTTCTTTGAATAAAACTAAATCATGCAGTTTTTTTTTTTTACAATTTATGAATAGTAAATTAAAAAAATATTTCTTTATATTATTTTGGCTCCTCCTATTAAATAATCCTATCTCCGCCCCTGACCACAACATTTAGCACTAGCAGTTTGTGAATTTTTTTCAATGAAATGATTTTTTTTTATTAATTTGTGTAACAACATAGATTAAATCCTAACTCTCAGATTTGATCTCAAGAAATTAAAGAATAAAACATTTTTTTTAATCATTAGACCATTTTAAAAAAAATTAACAGTTTGTATTTAAAACATGTTTCTTCTGCGTGGAATTTCCTAGTGGCATTATTGAATCATGTAATGCCAACTTATATATCACGTGGTTTGCCCTCAAACTTTGAAGAACGATGGAATTTTTTTATTTAGAGTTTTTCTGTTTTTGCTAAGTGTTTTTTAAAAAAATTTTTCATTTTTTTTTTTTTTTGTATTTTAAGATTTTTTTACGTGATGGTATAAAAAAATTAAATATTTTTTTAATATATTTTTAAATAAAAAAATATTTTATTCTAGAAACTTCCAGTATCTTTATCTTTTTATTACTGTCCAGAAACAACCGCCGTATCACATGCTAAACAGTATCTTTGTCTTTTTATTACTGTCCAGAAACTTCCAGCGTGCTAAAATTTGCTTTCATTCCATTGGCTGTTGTCGTAAGTTGATTTCTTCTTTTTCTTTCAAACGCGGCATTTAGACTTTGAATTTGAAACTTCGTGTCCAGTTAAATCAATGCTTTTGTCCCTGTCATTAGCATGGTCCCTAAGTTTTGAAGATTAGTCAAATCAGCACATATATTTTTAATTTTGGACATTCCAACCCTCATATTTTCAACTCGTGGCCCCTACGCGGCCAGTCCATCCACTTTAGAAGTTACAACAAGGTAACACGTGGCCAACACTAAGGAACATAATTTGTACAAAGACCACACGCCACTATGATCTGAGGGCTGTCATTACCCAAAGTGCAGAACCTGAGAGGCCAACCAATGATTTTACTCTTTTTTTTTTTTCTTTTTACTTTATGTTCTTCTCGAGGTGGACACAATTATTATTAGAAAAGAAAGCAGGAACATAAAATTCCAATGATGCTTTTTGTAGATGAATCAATGCTTAAAATAATTTAGAGTATAATATCAACAAATTAATGCTTTAAATAAGAATTATTGAAGGGAGGTGAAATGAGATTAGGAGGTGGCACCCGAGCGAATCCTCGGCAATCAATATCACGACGTCGTTTCAACAGGCACCATCGTATTGCTAGTTGCAAGGCATCAAACTTCAACCGTTTCCAACGCTTCTTTTATTTCTTTTTTGATAGGGAACCTTCCAGCTCAGATACAGCACAACAACAGCCCTAGAAAAAAAAAACATGAAATCCTCAATGAAACAAGGTGACGATGATAATAATAAAGAATCCCTGAAATCCCCATTTCAGAACTTCATCGCCAATAACAAAAGTGTGTTAACACTAATACAGAGGCTAAATTTTTGGAATTACTTTCTTGCCATCTTTAGTGGGTCCTACCCTAGATTATGTGTATGTTTTTGTGGTGGATGTTATGACCAAGACACATGGCACCAACCCAAACCAAAGTTTTTAAATGTTTATGGATGTGTGAGCAGTAAGAGAGTTGTGGGATTGGTTTAGACTTTTTGGAGGTGAGGTAGGAAATGAGAAAATTGTGGGAAACTAGTACTCATCATTGTTCCAAATTTGAACAAACATAATATACAAGACAACAACAACAACATCAACTTCTTTCTTTCTATGGTTTTTATGAATCATAGAAGGGTTTGATGAGAGAGTTTTGATCTTGAAAGAGGAGGAGGAGGAGGGGGGGCCTTCTTTTGTGTGTGTGTGGAGGGTGTTTTTTACTCCTTTGAAGAAGGCTCGTTCTGCTTTGAATTACTTTTCTTCATTTTTGGAGGCTGGAAAGAAAAACAATGATAAGGTGGTGGACATCTGCTCTGCAATTAACAGAGCTGTTTGTAAGCACGGTGGTGCATTTGCTATATGGGCTTTACATATTTAGCACAGCTTTGGCTGGTGATCTTTCACAGGTAATGAATGAATGGTTTTTCAAGGCTAATGTGAATGGTGTTGTTAAAGAGGAGGAGACCAAAGAGATATTAACAACAACAGCAACAGCAGCAACAGAAACCAGCGTTGATGACTTGCCTCCTATTGTGTTGGTTCATGGAATCTTTGGATTTGGCAAAGGGGTAACGTGTTTCCTCTTTTCCTATACTGTCATAATACCTTAAATGGGTTTTAAACTGCATTTTGTGCCTCAAAATCAATCTCGTTCTTGTTTTGATGTTCTATCTGGTTCCAGAAATTGGGAGGTTTATCGTACTTTGCAGGAGCAGAGGAGAAAGATGAGAGGGTCCTGGTGCCCGATTTGGGGTCTCTAACTAGCATATATGATAGGTAATTAGTTACCAAATGCTTGTGATTTAGGGGTTGTTAAAGGTTTCATTTTGGCAATATAATCTCTTTGATTTGGTTTGAATTTGAGGTCTTCTTTCTGGGTTTCAGGGCACGCGAGTTATTTTATTATTTGAAAGGTGGGCAAGTTGATTATGGAGAAGAACACAGCAAGGCTTATGGACACTCGCAATTTGGACGGACTTATGAACAAGGTCAGAAGATCTTCCCTTTCGTTTTTATTTTTAAAGTTTGGATTTTTGAGCCATATCTCTATTTTTTTTTTCTATTTGGTTATTAACTGTGTTTAAGTTTGAAATGTCCTTGTTTGTTGTGATTGGAATGTAGGGCATTATCCTGAATGGGATGAGGATCACCCTATTCACTTTGTTGGGCATTCTGCTGGAGCGCAGGTTGTTCGGGTGTTGCAGCAAATGCTTGCTGATAAGGTTAGTCTAGTTTATTGTGTAAACAGTCAGCAAATAATCTCTTAAAATTTCATGTTTAGATTGAATGCTTGTTCGTGATGATTTTGTAGGCATTTAATGGGTATGAGAGCACTTCTGATAAATGGGTGTTAAGTATCACATCCCTCTCCGGAGCATTCAATGGGACTACAAGGACCTACTTAGATGGGATGCAGTGAGTGTTCTTTCCAAACTTGTTCTGCTATTTGAAACTTCACTCTATAAATTGCTTCTAGATATCGGACTCAATAATGATTGTAATTTGAAATTTATCTTCAAGTTTTTTTCTTTGGCAGTCGGTATGAAAATAATCAAATACTGATATCCACTTCCTTGTTTAAAGATTTTCCTTTCCTTTTTTTTTTTAGCAAAATGCTGCTTTGTATTTAGTTAACTCTCCTTTTTCATTTTTAGTTACTCTAGAATAGAACTCTATCTATTTGCAACTAAATTTGGAACTGCATTTTCAATATCCAGGCCAGAAGATTGGAGAAACATGAAACCAATATGTCTGCTTCAGTTCTGTCGCTTAGGAACAATAATTTATGACTGGCTTGACATTCCTTGGCTGAAGGCTTACTACAATTTTGGATTTGATCACTTCAACATGTCCTGGAAAAAAATTGGGATTTTTGGTCTTATTGACTGCCTGTTGGGGAATGCAGGACCCTTTGCTTCTGGAGATTGGATACTACCTGATCTTACAATTCAAGGGTCTATGCAACTAAACTGCCATCTACAAACCTTTCCTGATACATATTATTTCAGTTATGCTACCAAACGTACTAGGAGAATCTTCGGTATCAATGTTCCTTCAAGCATCTTTGGAATCCACCCATTGCTTTTTATAAGAGTGTTGCAGATGAGCCAGTGGCGTCATCCTCCAGATGTCTCTCCCCCTTATAAAGGATACAGGTGTGTTCTTTTATCAACATTTCATGAGCAGTTGAGCTGATTTAGAATAGGATAATGCAAACGCTTTCCTGTAATTGCTCAATGTTTTCATATTATGGTCATGTTAATGACTTTGACTTCATTTTTCAGATTTTCATATCATCAATGAGAAATATTTTTAGTTAATTAAATTTTACCTGTAAC
>Ga0325400_1000498_pt1 | contig 29193 bp, 33 predicted proteins | sample PopdelMetagenome_2_FD_205662 | JGI IMG/M metagenome (GOLD analysis project Ga0325400, IMG submission 205662) | Populus deltoides microbial communities from Bellville, Georgia, United States - Xylem-PdKOR-R1 | ecosystem: Host-associated > Plants > Phyllosphere > Stem > Wood/Secondary xylem...
CGCCTTCCTGAACGGAAACCATCCGGATCTCGGTGGGCGCCCCCTGGATCTGGCGGTGAACAGTGACGCAGGCCTCGACGCCGTGCTGACGACGTTGAGAAAGCCCGTTCCCGAACCGTTGAGAGGCCAGCCATGACGCCAGGCGACAAGAGCGAGGCATTCCAGCGCGGATATGCAACGGGACTGGAGGACGGGACGCAGGCGGCGGACTGTCCCATCGGGCACGACGAGGTCGACGAGCGCATGGACTGGATGAACGGCTTCGGTGCCGCACGCGATGAGCGTCCACCCTCAACAGCGGGGGCCGCATCGGACACCTCACCCCCTTTCCTACACGAGGGCTGAGCATGTCCGAGGCAGAGCATTTTCGTAAGCAGGCGGCCACACAGCGAACGCAGGCCGAAGAAACCAACCTAGTGTTGGTGCGGGACCGATGCGAGCGGGCGGCCAGGGCCTGGGACGCCATGGCCGAACGCGCGGAGAAGTCGCAGCAGTTGAGGATCGGGCGGCCGTCTTGAACGGTGCCGCGGCCGCGCTCGATCCAGGCGAGCTGATCGGTGTGGCGGACATTCTGGACGGCGGGCGGCTGGAACTGTTCCGCTCGGGCGATGACTACGAGATCCTGTTCGAGGGCGAGCAGCTGATGGGCAGCTGGTCCAGCCGCTCCGAACGCGCGCTCGCCACCCTGGCGTGCGCGGAACTGGCCGGCCCGGCGCCGCGCGTCCTGATCGGCGGGTTGGGCATGGGGTTCACGCTAGGCGCGGCGCTGGCCGTGTTGCCGCCCGCCGCACGCGTGACGGTGGCCGAACTGGTGCCAGGCGTGGTCGACTGGGCACGGGGGCCGCTGTCGCATATTCACGGGCGCTCGCTCGACGATCCCCGCGTGTCGCTGGTCCTGGGCGACGTGCACGACCTGATCGCGGAGCGCGTGGGCGCGTTCGACGCCATCCTGCTGGACGTGGACAACGGCCCGGACGGCTTGGTGACGCTGGCCAACGAGCGGCTCTACAGTGCCTGGGGACTACGCTCGGCACGCGATGCGCTGCGCCCGGGCGGCGTCCTGGCAGTGTGGTCGGCCTACCCGGACGAGGCGTTCGGCCGCCGGCTGCGAGTGCTGGGCTTCGACGTGAGCGAGGTGGCGCTCGACGGCGCACCCGACGAACGCAACCACGTGCTATGGCTGGCCGTCAGGCAGCACTGACGACCAAGTCCTCGACCATGCAGAGGCAGCTCGATCTATTGCCTGCGTCGCAGCCGGGGCGTGGGGGCCGCCGGCCGCGACGGGCGATGCTACTCCGCCGGCGTCAGGTTGACGGCCGCCATCTTGCCGCGCCGGTCCTGCTCCAGCTCGTAGCTCAGCCGCTGTTCCTTGTTCAGCGTGACCATGCCGGCCCGCTCGACCGCCGAGATGTGCACGAACGCGTCGGGGGTGCCGTCGTCGGGCGCGATGAAGCCGTAGCCCTTGTCGGCGTTGAAGAACTTGACGGTGCCGGTGATGCTCATGCGGTATTCCTTCTTCCGCCGCCCCGATGATCGGAACGGACGCGCGTCCGAGGGCAGGGAAAGAAGGAAGAGGGAGCCGCAAAGCGCCGAAGACCGTCGATGTGCGACTGAAGCCCGATTGATATGGAGTAGGCGACGCCGTTCGGCAACAGGGTCGCGGGTGATGCGGTCCGTCGAACCCGGCCTCCCTTCGCGTCCCGCCGTCTCGAACGCGGTCATCCCGGACGACAAGAGCCGCCGCTCCCGTAGGAACGACGGCCCCCGCCAGCGCCTGGAAAAGGGAGATCAGGCGTAGGTGACGGTGGTGCGACGCCGACGCGACCGCAGGCCAGCGCCGACCATGCCGAAGCCGACCAGCATCAGGCCCCAGGTGGCGGGCTCGGGGACGGGTGCCACCACCGGGTCGGGCACCGCGTGATTGTGCGCCGGCATGTTGGCGGTGGTCAGCGACATCCGGCTGGTGCCCAGCTGCTGGCCCACGGTGTAGCTCGTGCCGTTGGCGTTGCCGGCCCCTACGACGGCGCGACCGCGCAGGTCGGGCAGCGCGAAGGTGTTGACCCCGTCGCCGCCGTAGGTGGTGCCGATCAGCGAGAACAGCGCCGTGTTCTGGCGGATCGACAGCAGGCTACCGTCCGCCAACGCCCAGCCGCGCGGTATGGCGGAAACCCTGCCCGCGAAAGCCGATACCTCGCCCAGCACCGCATAGTCGGCCGCCACGCTGTCGAAGGAGGGAAAGACGCCCTGGAGGGCGATCATGTAGTTCAGGCCGAGCGACGCCTGCTCCTGCGTGATGGCCTGGCTCTGACCCTCACCACCGGTCAGGCCGCCGCCCGGCAGCGTGTGCGCGTGCGCGGGCAGATTGGCGGCGGTCAGCACGGTGGTGTCGGCGCCCAGCTTCTCGCCCAGCCCGATGCTCGTCACGCTGCTGCCGGCCCCCGGCGCGCCGTTGGTCGCGCCCACCACGGCCCGCTTGGCCAGGTCGGGCAGGCGGAAGGTGGTGACGCCGTCGCCGCCGTAGGTGGTGCCCAGTACGGAGTAGAGGGCGGTGTACTCCGCGATGCGCATCTCGCGGCCATCGGCGGCCATGTAGCCGCCAGGCACGAAGCCGCCCGCGAACGCCCGCACCTCGCCGATCGCGGCGACGTCGAGGGACGAGCCGAACAGGCCGTCCACCGCGATGCCGTAGTTCAGCGTGAGCGAGGGCTGGCGGTTGTCGAAGCCAGCGGGCGACGCGGCGCCGGCCACACTGGTGGACCGTCCGTCCGCCAGGTCGTGGTCGTGCGCGGGTAGGTTGGCGCCGGTGAGCGTGGTGACGGCCGTCCCGCCGACCTGGCCGATGAAGGAGCCCGCGCCGGTGCCCACCATGGTCGTGCCCGCCAGGTTGGGGAGCGCGAAGGTGTTGCGCCCGTCGCCGCCGTAGGCCGCGCCCGTCAGGCTGAACAGCGCCGGGTTCTCGCGGATGTTCAGGATCTGACCGGTCGCGGCGCCCTGCAAGCGGCCGCTGAAAGCGAAGGTTCGCACCGCGCCCAGATACGCTACCTGGGCGTCGCCGCCGTCACCGGGGCGCTGCGGGTAATAGCCCTGCGTTTGGACAAAGGAGCTCAGCACCAGCGATGCCTGGTAGTTGCTGAACGACTGGGCCGAGCCGGTGACGCCGGTGAATTCCACGGCCTGAGCGCCCGTGGCGACGCCTGCCGCCAGGAACAGCGCCGCCGCAGCGCGTGTGATCGTCTTCATTCTTGAAACCCCTCCAGCCACCTCCCCCGGCAGCTTCGGCGGCAACAGAGCAAGTTTTGAGCCAGTGGCGGATTATGGGCGTCCCGGTTGCTGATACGCACCGATGTGTAAGCTGTGCTGACACTCGCAAGCCGTTCGCCTTTGCGAATGAGCAGTCGGACCTATCGATACGAAAGGCACTATTGGCCCGCCCCGCCCCTTGGCTGCTCGGCAACCGTTCGCCGCCACAGAGACCGAGTGAGTCGCCCGCCCCCTCGCCATTGAAGCCTCCGCACGTCCCCAGGCCGTGCCTATCGGAAGCGCTACCGCCAACAGCTCGGCACCCCCGACGTGATCGGCGGCTGCGTGACGGTCGCGGTCGTGACCTGGGCCGCTCCGCCGTTCGCGATGGGCTGGTGGGCCAATGCCGGCACATCGGCGGCGGGATCGCGGCGGTGGAGCGCAACATCTACTGCACCGGATGGTCAGGCTCACGCCGCCGGTGTGGCACCGATCTGCTGCGGCTCGCCCGGCTTTCGAAGGCTGCAGATGGCGATAGGAACGGAGTCATCTGCAAGCCGTATAAGGGGAGCTCCGAGCCGCCGACGTTCGCAGCCATTCGCCGTCAGCCGACGTCGAATGTGGGGACAGGTGGATGGAGCGATGCTGCCAACGGCTAATATTACCGCGACTTCCGAGATACTTAAGCGATCAAGAATGGAGCGGGTGAAGGGAATCGAACCCTCGTCGTAAGCTTGGGAAGCTTCTGCTCTACCATTGAGCTACACCCGCGACGCGACCGCCTTAGCGCCATTCCCGCCGCGCCGGAAGTACCGTCTCGCAGATCCGGCCGGGCGCCGGGCCTCGCGACACCGCCGCCGCCCCACGACCACTGACGAGACCGCCCGCCGCCGCAGTCGCGGATGTACCGGAACGACACGAGGCAGCGCGTCTACCCCCGTCTCTGTGCCGCGTGACCGCCGGGGGCGGTAGGGAGGCATGTTTCACGAACACGATTCACGCGCCCCGCCCTTGCACCGCGTCCGGCGGCCGGAACGGCTGGAGCCCGGCGCTGTACGGCCTGACGGGCGCGACCTACGGCGGCAACGGGCGTACCACTCCCGCGCTGCCCGACCTGCGCGGCCGCGCGAGCGCGAGCGCGGGCATCGCCAGCGGCACCGGCTCCTTCATGGGACAGCAGCCGAACTCCAGCCAGCGGTCGCGTACCGCCCTCCGCCGTTCCGGGTCGAAAGACGCCGGGCGCCAGGTGGCACCGGATGTCGGGGGCGCCCGGGTGGGCGAGGCGCGGGGACGCGTCGCGTGCCGGGGCGGCCGCCTGCCCCGCGCTACGGTCCCCGGCCTATATGCCCTCGCCCGTCAACCGCTGGCACAGCATGTCGAGCTGATCCATGCTCGCGTAACCGATGGTGACGGTGCCGCCGCCGCCCTGCGTCGCCACGCGCACCGACAGGCCCAGCATGTCGCCCAGATGCCGTTCCAGCGCCGTCGCGTCGGCGTCGACCGCCCCCGCCGCGCCGGTTCCCGCACGCTCGGCGTCCCGCGTCCCCCCGGCGGCGTCGCGGCCGCGCCGTTCGGCGGCCGGGCGGTCGCCGCGGACCAGCTTCTCCGTGTCGCGTACCGACAGTCCGCGGCTCGCCACCGCGTCGGCCGCGGCCTCGGCGTCCGGGGCGCCGGCCAGCGCGCGCGCGTGGCCCATGCTCAGCCGTCCGTCGACCACCATCGCCTGGACGCCCGCCGGCAGGTCCAGCAGGCGAAGCAGGTTGGCCAGGTGGCTGCGGCTCTTGTTCACCACGCGGGCCAGCGCTTCCTGCGTGTGGCCGTACTCGTCCATCAGCCGGCGATAGGCCTCCGCCTCCTCGATGGCGTTCAGGTCCTGGCGCTGGATGTTCTCCAGCAGCGCGATCTCCAGCGTCTCGGCGTCGTCCAGTTCGCGGACGATCACCGGCACTTGCGTCAGCCCCGCGCGCTGCGCCGCGCGCCACCGCCGCTCGCCCGCCACGATCTGATACTCGCGCCCGTTGGGCCGGACCAGGATCGGCTGGATCAGCCCGCGCGCCTTGAGCGAGGCGGCCAGCTCGTCCAGCGCCGCCTCGTCGAACCGGCGGCGGGGTTGGCCCGGATGCGGGCGCAGCGCGGTGACGGGCAGCGTCCGCGCGGCGGGCGCTGTCGGAGCCGTCGTCTCCGCCGCCACCGGCGCCTCGCGCGCCACCTCGCCCAGGAGTGCACTCAGTCCCCGGCCCAGCCCCCGGCTCGGGCCTCCCGTGCGTCGCGCGGCGCTCACTCCGCCGCCTCCGGCAGGATGGTCTCGACCGGCGGGGCAGCGGGCAGTCGCGCGATCAGTTCGCGAGCCAAGTGCATATACGCTTGGCTCCCCACGCAGCGATGGTCGTAGATCAGCGCGGGCAGGCCGTGGCTCGGCGCCTCCGACAGGCGGATGTTGCGGGGGATTACCGTATCGAACACCAGCCGCCCCAGTACCGAGCGCACGTCGTCGGCTACCTGCTCGGTCAGCCGCGCCCGCCGGTCGTACATAGTCAGCGCCACGCCGACGATGGCGAGCGACGGGTTGAACCGCTCGCGCACGCGCTCCACGGTGGCGAGCAGCTGGCTCAGACCCTCCAGCGCGAAGAACTCGCACTGCAGCGGCACCAGCAGCCGGTCGGCCGCCGCCATCGCATTCACGGTCAGCAGGCCGAGCGACGGTGGACAGTCGATCAGCACCACGTCCCACCGCCCGGCACCCGCGCGCAGCGCGTCGGTCAGCCGGTGCGTCCGGTCGGCGGCGGCGACCAGTTCCACCTCCGCGCCCGACAGGTCGGGCGTGGCGGGGATCAGGTCGAGCAGCGGCACGCTGCTCGGAACCACCGCCTCGTCCAGCACCGTGTCGCCCATCAGCAGGTCGTAGGCGGTGGCACGCCGTCGGGCACGCTCGACGCCCAGGCCCGTAGACGCGTTACCCTGCGGATCGAGGTCGATCAGCAGCACGCGCTTGCCCGTCGCCGCCAGCGCAGTGGCGACGTTGATCGCCGTGGTGGTTTTTCCCACGCCGCCTTTCTGGTTAACGACCGCAATGACCGTCACTTCCGCGCTCCCCTGTCCGTGAGCAGGACGATCGCCGACCCTTCCGACGTGACGCTTTGTTCCACGTGGAACATGTAGCGCGCGGTATCGACGCCCTTCACGGCATCCGCCTCTACCACTCCGCGCGGCAGAAGCCATAGCGTTCCGGCCTTGGAAAGGTGGCCTGCCGCCTCGATCAACCGCGGTACCGAAGCCACCGCACGAGCCGAAATCACGTCGGATACGGTCGTCAATTTCTCCGCCTTGGTTGCCGAAACCTCCACGTCGTCGAGGCCGAGGTCTTTCGCGGCAGAAAACAGGAAATCCGCCCGTCGCCGCCGGGGTTCGCACAAGGTTACACGCCCATCCCAGACGACGGCCACGGCCAGGCCGGGGAAACCGCCGCCCGTCCCGATGTCGAGCCAGCGGCGTCCTCGCCCGTCCCCAGCTAAATTAGCAAGTTGCAGCGAGTCCACGATATGCCGTGCCCAGATACGATCCAGCGTCGATGGCGCGATCAGGTTCTGTGCCTCGTTCTCGCGGCGAACCAGCATTTCCAGCAATGTCAATCGGTCGACGGCGTCGGGGTATCGCGCCGCCACCCAGGCGCGGGCTTCCTCTTCCGTCACGCGGCGGTCTTGCGCGCGTGGAGGAGGACGGCCGCGACGGCGGCGGGCGATATGCCGCGCACCCGCGCCACCTGCCCCACTGTCTCCGGTCGGGCACGCTCCAGCCGCTCGACCATCTCGTTCGACAGTCCGGGCACCTGGGCATAGCGCAACGCGGGCGGCACGGGCCGTCCCCCTTCGCGTTCCTGCTCGCGGCGCTCCTGCGCCTGACGTCGCAGATAGGGAGCGTAGCGCGCGTCCTCCAGCACCTCGGCCGTCACCTGCCCGTCGATGCCGTCTGCGGCGCCGGGAGCCACGTCCGCCAGCTCGACGCCGCGCACGCGCAGCCAGTCGTACGCGCTCTGCCGGCCCCCGTCGTCCGCGACCGAGTGGCCGCGTGCCGCCAGATGCCGCGCGGTCGCGGAAGCCGTGTTCAGCCGGCTCTCCAGTTCCACCCGTGCCGCCTGGCGCGCCTCCTGATGCGCGACCCGCTCGGCCGACACACAGCCCAGCCGCCGCGCGTCCGCCCCCAGGCGCGTCTCCGCATTATCCGCGCGTAGCGACAGTCGATACTCGGCGCGCGCCGTCAGCATCCGATATGGCTCGGTGACGCCGTGCAGCGTCAGGTCGTCCACCAGCACGCCCATGTAGCTCGTCGTCCGATCCGGGACATATGGCTCACGCCCGAGTGCCGCCGCCGCCGCGTTGAGCCCGGCCACCAGCCCCTGCGCCGCCGCCTCCTCGTAACCCGTGGTGCCGTTCACCTGACCCGCCAGGAACAGCCCATCCAGCGCTCGCGACCCCAGCGTGGCGGACAGTGCGCGGGGATCGAGATAATCATACTCCACCGCGTAGCCGGGCACCGCGATCCGCGCGCGTTCCAGGCCCGGCATCGCTACCACCATGGCCTCCTGCGCGTCCGTGGGCAGCGAGGTGGAGATGCCGTTGGGATAGACCAGCGCGTCGTCCAGTCCCTCCGGCTCAAGGAATACCTGATGCCCGTCGCGGTCGCCGAAACGGTGCACCTTGTCCTCGATCGACGGGCAGTAGCGCGGCCCCTCCCCCGCGATGGCGCCGCTGAACAAGGGCGAGCGGGCGAGGCCGGCGCGCACCGCGTCGTGCGCCGCCGCGTTGGTCCGCGTGATCGCGCAGGACAGCTGCGGCAGGCCGCCCCCGCGCGTCATCGGCGACATGGTCCAGAGAACGGGGTCCGACGGCTGCTCCTCCAATCGGGCCCAGTCGATGGTGCGACCGTCGAGCCGGGGCGGCGTGCCCGTCTTGAGCCGACCCACCTCCAGCCCCAGTGCGCGCAACTGCGCCGCCAGCGCGGTGGCCGGGCGCTCGCCGATCCGGCCGCCCGCCATCCGCTCCTCGCCCCGGAACAGGCGCGCGCCCAGGAAGGTACCCGTCGCCAGCACCACGGCGGAGGCCGACACGCGTCCGCCGTCCGACACGAGCACGCCCGCGACCCGTCCGCGCTCGATGACGAGCGACACCGCCTCCCCCTCGATCACGTCCAGCCCCGACTGGGCCGCAATCGCGGCGCGGACGGCGGCGGCGAAGCGGCGGCGGTCGGCCTGGACGCGAGGACCGCGCACGGCCGTGCCCTTGGACGCGTTCAGCATCCGCCGGTGGATCGCGGCCGCGTCGGCGGCGCGCGCGATCACGCCGTCGAACGCGTCGACCTCGCGCACCAGATGCCCCTTGCCCAGCCCGCCGATGGCCGGGTTGCACGACATGGCGCCGATGTTGCTCCGGTCGAAGCACAGCATCGCGACCCGCGCGCCCCGTCGGGCGGCGGCGGTCGCCGCCTCCACCCCGGCATGACCCGCGCCGACCACCACCACGTCGTATTCGTCCCGCATACGGCGGTCGCTACGCGGACAAACGTGGTGCGTCAAAACATTGGACCGGATTGTTCCACGTGGAACATCGGGCAGCGCGTCCGGACGGGTACTAGTATGGCCAGGGACTTACGTCCAATGTTCCACGTGGAACATTACTTGCCGACGCAGAAGCGTCCGAACAGCGCGTCGAGCATCGCCTCCGTCGCGTCGGCCCCCGTGATCGCCAGCAGGTGCCGCCGGGCGAGACGCAGCTGCTCGGCCAGGATCAGCGGGTCGGGATCGGGCAGGGCGAGCGCCGCCGCCGCCGCACCCGCTAACGCGATCTGCCGCCGGCCCAGCGCCGGGCGGTCGGGGGGCGGCAGCATGTCGCGCACGCGCGCGATCAACAGCGCCCAGAGCGCCTCCACGCTGGCTGGATCGTCCTGCCGCACCGCCAGCACGGTGCCCGCCGGGCGGGGGCGGCCGTCGTCGGCCCGGGGGAAGAGCCACAACGCGTACGCCTCGGGCGGCGGATCGTCCCCCAGCCACAGCAGCAGGTCGGCCGCCGCCGCCGCGTCGCGCGCGCGGGCAACGCCGATCCGCTCGACGGGGTCGGCCGCCTCGGTCAGCCCGGCGGTGTCGCTCAACACCCAGGCGACGCCGCCGCGCGTCACGGGCACCTCCACCACGTCGCGCGTGGTGCCCGACACGGGCGAGACGATGGCGGCGTCGCGGCCGCTCAGCAGGTTGAGCAGTGTGGACTTGCCCACGTTGGGCGGCCCGGCCAGCACCACGCGCACCCCGTCGCGCAAGCGTTCAGCCGGAGGAGCGGCGGCGGCGGCGGCCATGTCGGCCGCCAGTACGGTCGCGGCGGCTCGCACTTCGCCCAGGCCGTCCTCCTCCGCGTCGCCCCCCACGTCGCCTTCGTCGGAGAAGTCGAGCGCTGCCTCGACCTGAGCGGACAAGGCGAGCAGCCGGTCGATCCAGGCGGCAGTCATCCGCCCCACGGCCCCCTCGGCCGCCGCTAGCGCGGCGCGGCGCGCGCCCTCCGTCTGGGCGTCGAGCAGGTCGGCCAGCCCCTCGGCCTGGGCCAGGTCGATGCGGCCGTTGGCGAGCGCGCGACGCGTGAACTCGCCTGGCTCCGCGCCGCGCAGGGTCGGGATCGCGGCCAGCGCTGCCTCCACCGCCGCCAAGGTGGCGCGGCCGCCGTGCAGGTGAAGCTCGCCCAGATCCTCGCCCGTGGCGCTGGCGGGGCCGGGAAAGAACAGCAGCAGTGCCCGGTCCAGCACCGTGCCGTCGGGTGCGCGCAGGGTGCGCAGCGACGCGCGGCGCGGCGGGGGGAGCGGGCCGGCCAACGCCGTCAGGGCGGCGGCGGCGGCGGGGCCGCTGACGCGCACCACCGCCACCGCCGCGGGGGGCCGGCCGCTGGATAGGGCGAAGACGGTATCGGTCATCAGGCTCGACTTCCTCATCGATCTGCGTCACGCCGTTCGCGCCGGGCGACGCCCGGGTGCGCGACCGCGTCCTCCCGGCAGGGCTCGGCACGGGGGCCGATCCGGCTGGTGGCGCACGGGGCGGCCGGATCGGGCCGGGAAACCGTCCGACGACACCTCCGAGTGCCGTCGCCACGAACGGCGTCCGTCCGGGTCGGCGCAACTCGTACCCGGCCGGCCGTCACGCGCGGCGGCGCGTCGTCACTTGGACGGCGGCGCGGCCTTGCCACCGGCCGCCGCCTCGAACAGCTGGCGCCACACGGCCATGCCCGCCTCGCCCATCGGCGCCCAGCTCCGCAGCATCGACTCAATGAACTCGGGCTTGATCACGCCGCCCTCCAGCGCCTGGGCCATCTGGGCCAGGTAGCGGTCGTGGAGCGGCGTCAGGTCGGGCAGGCCGACCAGGCGGCGCGCTTCTTCGGGCGTGCAGTCGAACTCGACGTTGACCTTCATGTGGCCCCCTTATCCGCGGAAGAGTGTCAGCAGCCCCACGTCCTGGGCCGTCAGCCCCTCGTAGATCATCTTGCCCGCGACGTAGACGATCACCGCCAGGCCGACATAGGCGATCCAGCGATAGCGCTCGATGTAGCGCGCGATCAGGTTGGCGGCGATGCCCATGAGGGCCACCGACAGCAGCAGGCCGATGATGAGGATGCCCGGATGCTCGCGCGCGGCACCGGCCACCGCCAGCACGTTGTCCAGGCTCATCGACACGTCGGCCACCGCGACCGCCCAGGCGGCGCCGGCGAAGCTCTTGGCCGGCTTCACGTCGGCGGTCTGCTCCTGCGGAGACTGATGCTCGCGCACCTCGCGCCACATCTTCCACGCCACCCAGAGCAGCAGCAGCCCGCCCGCGAACACGAGGCCCACGATGCCCAAGAGGTAGCTGACGCCCAGCGCGAAGATGATCCTGAGCACCAGCGCCGCGATGATGCCGATCAGAATCACCTTCTTGCGCTGGTCGGCGGGCAGCCCGGCCGCCAGCGCGCCGACGACTATGGCGTTGTCGCCCGCCAGCACCACGTCGATCATCAGCACCTGGAAGAAGGCGGAGAGCGCGGCGGGCGAACCGAGGTTCGAGAAGTCGGCGACGATGTGCTGCCAGATGGTGCCGATGGAGCCGGGGCCGGGCGTGGCGGCGGCGGCCGCTGAGAGGATTTCGAGGAGCATCGGCTACGGGGCTTAAACGCGGCGCGCGGGCGCGCATAGGGTCAAAGGGTCGCTACCTCCCAATCTACCGAAACGCTGATACGTCCATACGAGGTGGGGCGAGAACGCTACGCTTCTACCGTATTTTCATAACCTTCACGCTTATCGTCGTGTGCCTTCGACTGCATTCCTTCACCCCACTATCCAAGAGTCCCCTTTTTCCGCTTTGACGCTAGCATCGGCTTATGGCGACTGCATCATCGAGTCCAACTCTCACTCCCGCTGAAAAAGCGGTGATCAAAGCGCTTCTTAATGACGGCTGGCGCGGGCAGGACGTGCAGGCCCTCATCAACAACGGTCGAGGCGCATCCATCAATTCCGGTCGTATCTCCGCGATTAAGGCGGACAACAGCATCATGCCCGCAGACAAGCGGCAAGTCGACGCATTCAGGCGCAGGAAGCTCCTTTTCGATCATGTCACGGGATTGTGTCCAATCGACGACGAGCGACTGGTGCGCGCTCGCGAGGCGATGCTCCTTGCGGTGGAGCTATTCAATACGCCACGAATTGTCTTCAAGGCCGGTGCCTTCTCGATGTTGGCGAACGTCGCATGGACCTACTTGCTTCACGAATACTATGAACGGCAAGGGGTAAAGATTGTAAATTCTGAGGGTTTCAGCCTGCTGCTTTCACAGATGGTGGCCCGACACGATTGTCCGTTATCGAAGGCCTGCAAGCAGAATCTGGCGGCCTTGAAGGAGATCAGGGACGTCGTAGAACACCGGACCATCGGCATGTTCGACCATAAATGGCTCCCGCTATTCCAGTCCACCTGCCTTAATTTCGAGAGGGTGCTTACCGAAATGTTTGGAGAGCAGCTGAGCCTCGGTCATGATCTGGGCTTCGCCCTGCAGTTCGCGAAGCTGAAGACGGGCGAGATTGCCGCGTTGCAGGGGCAAGACCTTCCCGAGCACATCGCAGCTCTCGATGCGAGCCTCGCCGCGAAGTTGGATGAGGGGGACGCTGACGATCTCGAATACCAGTTCAAGGTGGTCTATACGCTGACGAGCGCTTCCAAGGCGAAGGCCCACTTTCAGTTCGTCCAGCCCGACTCCACCGAGGGGAAGGAAATCCAGAACGTTCTAATCAAGTTCAAGCCGAAAGATGATATCTGGCCGTTCAAACCTGGAGAGGTGATCGCCCGCGTTGCGCAGGCTAGTAGACGACCTTTTACCAGTGACAAGCATCAGCGTGCGTGGAAGCTCTACGAAGCTCGGCCTCGGAAAGGTGCATCGGACCCCGCCGCGACGAAGGCGGATTTCTGCACGTACCACCCACCCTACGACTGATACACCTACTCCCAGGCTTGGATAGACTTCCTCATCGAGCAGGTATCTGCCGACGAACGCTGGGAAGCTCTGTCAAAATTCAAAGGGTAAGCGGTTCCAAGGGTGCGGGTTGAGGTACTCCTGCATTCTCTCCGTCGCAGCGCCGCGGGCGAAGCCCGCGTCGTCGGTCGTAGCTGCGCTACGCCGGCCGGACGGCGGCGAGTCCGTCGGCGGCACGCCGACGGCCGCCGCTCGTCACTGATTCATACTGTCGAAAAACGCCTCGTTCGACTTCGAATCCTTCATCTTGTCGAGCAGGAACTCCATCGCGTCGATAGTGCCCATCTGCATCAGGATGCGGCGGAGCACCCACATCTTCGACAGCTTGCTCTTGTCGACCAGCAGCTCCTCCTTGCGCGTGCCGCTCTTGCCCACGTCGAGCGCGGGGAAGACGCGCTTGTCGGCGACCTTGCGGTCCAGCACGATCTCGGAGTTGCCGGTGCCCTTGAACTCCTCGAAGATCACCTCGTCCATGCGGCTGCCGGTGTCGATCAGCGCGGTGGCAATGATGGAGAGGCTGCCCCCTTCCTCGATGTTGCGCGCGGCGCCGAAGAAGCGCTTCGGCCTCTGCAAGGCATTCGCGTCGACGCCGCCGGTCAGCACCTTGCCGCTCGACGGCACCACCGTGTTGTAGGCGCGGCCGAGACGCGTGATGCTGTCGAGCAGGATCACCACGTCGTGCTTGTGCTCGACCAGGCGCTTGGCCTTCTCGATCACCATCTCGGCTACCTGGACGTGCCGGGTGGCGGGCTCGTCGAAGGTGGAGGAGACCACCTCGCCGCGCACCGAGCGCTGCATGTCGGTGACTTCCTCGGGCCGCTCGTCGATGAGCAGGACCAGCAGGAACACCTCCGGGTGGTTCTCGGTGATCGCCTTGGCGATGTTCTGGAGCATCACCGTCTTGCCGACGCGCGGCGGCGCGACGATCAGCGTGCGCTGGCCCTTGCCCTGGGGCGATACGATGTCGATGACGCGGGCGGACTTGTCCTTCTGCGTCGGGTCGAGCTGGTCCAGCGTCAGCTTGCGCTCGGGGTAGAGGGGCGTCAGGTTGTCGAAATTGACGCGGCTGCGGACGGCGGCCGGATCGTCGAAGTTGACCGCGGTCAGCTTGGTCAGCGCGAAATAACGCTCGCCGTCGCGCGGCTCGCGGATCTCACCCTCAACCGTGTCGCCGGTGCGAAGACCCCATTTGCGGACCTGGTTGGGCGAGACGTAGATGTCATCGGGGCCGGCCAGGTAGTTCGCCTCGGGCGAGCGCAGGAAGCCGAAGCCGTCGGGCAGCACCTCGATCGTGCCGAGCCCCATGATCTGGTCGCCGTTCTCGGCCTGGACCTTGAGGATGGCGAACATCAGGTCCTGCTTGCGCAGCGTGGAGGCGCCCTCGACGCCCAGCTCCTCCGCCATGGACACGAGTTCGGCGGGGGGCGTCTTCTTGAGGTCTCTGAGATGCATGGGGGCGGTCCGGTGGCTCGGTCGGCGCGCGGGGGCGGCGACGGGATGCGGCGCTGTAAAGGCTAGGAGCGGATCGCCAGGACGGCGGCGCTACGGGAGCGGGAGCTAGGCCGCGCCCCTCCCCAAGTCAATGGCCCCGAGGGGATGGCTGGGGCGTATGGGGGGCCATGGCGACGGACAAGCGCACGGTGGAACACCTGCTGGAGCAGGCGGCGGGCGCGGGCGACGTGTCGGCGCGCCCGATGTTCGGCGAGTACGGGCTGTACCTGGGGGGCAAGCTGGTCGGCCTGATCTGCGACGACCGGCTGTTCGTGAAGCCGACGCCGGGCGGCCGCGCGCTGGCGGGCGCGATGGAGGATGCGGCCCCCTATCCCGGCGCGAAGCCGCAGATGGTGGTGGAGGCGGATCGCTGGGACGATGCGGACTGGCTGGCCGGGCTGCTGCGCATCACAGCGGTTGAGCTACCGGCGCCGAAGCCGAAGAAGCCGCGCGCCTAGAAGCCCGGCTTCACGATCACCAGCACCACGATCAGCGCGGCGGCGAGCGCAGGCACCTCGTTCAGCATCCGCAGCCGCTTGTTGGGCAGCGTCGGTTTCCCGGCCGCGAGCTTCCGGGAATAGCCCACCATCCAGCCGTGATAGCCGGCCAGCACCAGCACCAGCGCCAGCTTGGCGTGGAGCCAGGGCTCGCCCCAGGCGTGCGTCATGGAGGCCAGCACCGCACCCAGCACGAACACCACCAGCATGGCGGGCGTCAGGATAATGCGGCGGAGCTTGGCCTCGCGATCCACCCAGCGCGCGGCGTCGGCGGCGTCGGCAAGGTTCTCCTGATGGTAGACCAGGTAGCGCGGGAACATGAACAGCCCCGCCATCCAGAAGATCACGAAGATCAGGTGCGCGGCCTTCAGCCAGGGATACGTCACGGCCAGCCTCTCCCAGATCAGATCCATTCCTAGCCTCGTACCCTGGCCAGCAGTTGCTCCACGTGCGCCACGGGGGTGTGCTGGCCGATCCCGTGGCCCAGGTTGAAGATGTGGGGACGCTCGGCGAAGGCCGCCAGCACCCGGTCGACGCCGCGGCCCAGCGCCTCGCCCCCCGCCATGAGCGCCAGCGGATCCAGATTGCCCTGGACGGGGAGGCCGGGCGGGAGCGCCGCGTGCGCCCAGGCGGGGTCCACCGTCTCGTCCAGCCCGACCGCGTCCACGCCCGTCTCGCGCGCGTAAGGAGGCAGCTTGGCGCCGGCACCCTTGGGAAAGCCGATCACGGGCAGGCCGGGGCAGCGCTCCGCCAGGCGCGACACGACGGCGGCGTTGGGCGCGATCACCCAGCGTTCGAACTGGTCGGGCGACAGCGAGCCGGCCCAGCTGTCGAACAGCTGCACGGCCTCCGCCCCCGCTTCCGCCTGGCGCGCCAGATATTCCACCGTCAGCTCGACCACCGCGTCGATCAGCGTGCCGAAGGCGGCCTGGTCACGATAGGCGAGCGCGCGCGTCTCGGCCTGGTCGCGCGATCCCTGGCCCGCCACCATGTAGGTCGCCACCGTCCAGGGGGAGCCCGCGAAGCCGAGCAGAGTGGTTTCCGCCGGCAGCATCGCGCGGACGCGCGCCACCGTGCGGTAGACGGGCTCCAGCCGCTCGCGCGCGGGCGTCAGGGCGGCGAGCGCGCCGTCGGCGAGCGCCGGCGTCAGGCGCGGTCCCTCGCCTGCGCCGAACGTCAGGTCCTGGCCCATGGCCCAGGGGACCATCAGGATGTCGGAGAAGAGGATCGCGCCGTCGAAGCCGAAGCGGCGGATCGGCTGGAGTGTGACCTCCGCCGCGGCGTCCGGATCGGTCGCCAGCGCCAGGAAACCGCCCTTTTCCGCCCGGAGCGCGCGGTATTCCGGCAGGTAGCGGCCGGCCTGACGCATGAGCCAGACGGGCGGGCGATCCGCGCGCCGGCCCCCGAGCACGGAGAGGATCGGCTTGGGCGGGGAAACGGGCGCGTCGGGTTCCAGGGTGGTTCTACCTTCTACCATTCAGATTCTGAGTGAGGGTTGTTGATGCGGTTGGCCGGTGGGCCGCGGGGATTACGGGACCGTCCACCGGCTGCCAACCGGGAACGCCGGAATCGACTCACGACGGGTCCGCGAGTCGGGCAGTTCGTCCCCGTTACCAACAGGCTGTGGAGCACGCGCGGGCGCCGTGGGCGGAATTGTGGGCGAATCATCGGCTGTCCACGCCTCGACGGGGCACGCGAACGGGGGTAGCGATCGTCCACATTCGATCCACAGTCCGCGAACAGGCTCCAACCGGCCCCCAGGAAGCCCCATGCCCCGCCTCCACCTGCACCTGTTGTCCGATTCCACGGGCGAGACGCTGGAGAACATCGCCAAGGCGGCGCTGGCCCAGTACGACGACGTGGACACGGTTCGGCACTTCTGGCCCATGGTGCGCACCGAGGCGCATCTGGACCGCATCCTGGAGGAAGTGGCGCTGAACCCCGGGCTGGTGGTGTTCACGCTGGTGAACCCCGCGATGCGCCGCGTGCTGGAAAGCCGATGCCGGGGGCTGGGCCTGCCCGCCGTCGCGCCGCTGGACGGGGTAAACGACGCGTTGAGCCAGCTGCTGGGCCAGGCGGCCAACGCGCGGCCGGGGCGTCAGCACGTGCTGGACGCCGCCTATTTCGCGCGCGTGGACGCGATCCAGTACACCATCGCGCACGACGACGGCATCGCGCCCGAGGACTGGGAGGAGGCGGACATCGTGCTGGCGGGCGTCAGCCGGTCGTCCAAGACGCCCACCTCCATCTACCTCGCCAACCGGGGCTACAAGGTGGCCAACATTCCCGTGGTGGTGGAGAGCCCGCCGCCCCAGCACCTGTTCCGGCTGGAGCATCCGCTGGTGGTGGGGCTGACGACCAGCGCGGACCGGCTGATCCAGATACGGCGCAACAGGCTGCTCTCGCTGAACCAGGCGGGCGAGACGGCGTACGTCAACGCCGACGCGGTGGCGCGCGAGCTGGCCTATGCGCGGCGGATGTTCGGCGACCGGGGCTGGCCGGTGATCGACGTGACCCGGCGGTCGATCGAGGAAACGGCGGCCGCGATCATCGGACTGTGCGGCGAGCGCCAAGCCGCCAGGCAGGGTGGCGCGAAGCGGGGGGCGGCGGCGTGACGGAGGTTCCGACACTGGTGCTGGCGTCGCAGAGCGCGTCGCGGCGCGCGATGCTGACGGCGGCGGGCGTCCCCTTCGAGACGCTGCCCGCGCATGTCGACGAAGACGCGCTGAAGGAGGCGATGGCGGATGCCAAGCCCCGCGACCTGGCCGACGCGCTGGCCGAGATGAAGGCGGTCAAGATATCGGCGCAGCTGCCCGGTGCGCTGGTGCTGGGGTCGGACTCGCTGGTGGTGCTGGCGGACGGCACGGTGCTGTCCAAGCCCAAGAGCCGGGCGGGCGCGGCCGAGCAGTTGCGGGCCATGTCGGGCGGCGTCCACGAGCTGTGGAGCGCCGCCGTGGTGGCGGAGAGCGGGCGGCCCGCGTGGCGGCACGTGGAGCGCGCGCGGCTGTGGGTGCGGCCGCTGTCGGAGGATTTCATCGCCGATTACCTGGAGACGGAGTGGCCGATGATCGCGGGGTGCGTGGGATGCTTCCGGATCGAGGGGCCGGGGGTGCAGCTGTTCACTCGGGTGGAGGGCAGCCACTTCACCGTGCTGGGGATGCCGCTGATCCCCGTGCTGGGCTATTTGCGTGACCGCGGGGTGCTGGCGTCGTGATCCCCCCCTCGCCCGGGCGGCCCTATGCGCCCCTCGGCCGGAGGCCGTACGCGGAAGTGATCGGCGACCCCATCGCCCAGTCCAAGTCGCCGGTGATCCACCGTTTCTGGGCGCGCGCGCTGGGGCTGGACGCGGATTATCGCGCGGTGCGCGTGGCGGCGGACGCGCTGGGGGCCTATCTGGCCGAGCGGTCGGCGGACCCGCACTGGCGCGGATGCAACGTCACCATGCCGCACAAGCTGGCGGTGATGGCGCATCTGGGCGCGCTGGACCCGTTGGCCGAGGCGGCGGGCGCGGTGAACACGGTGGTGCGGCGCGACGGCCGGCTGGTGGGGTACAATACCGACGTGGCAGGCGTGCTGGAGCCGCTGGACCGGGCGGAGAACGGGATCGGCGGCTATCCGAACCACGTCGCCACCTATGCCCAGGTGATCGGGGCGGGCGGTGCTGCGCGTGCGGCGGGGGCGGCGCTGGTGAAGCGGTTCGACGTCGAGTTCTACAACCGCACGGCGGACAAGGCGGTGGAACTGGCGGCGCTGTTCGGCCTGCCCGAGGCGTACGGCGCGGGGCTGGACACGCTGCGGCCGATCCGCGGGGACGGGGAGGGCTCGGACGACCAGCGCTACAGCCACGTGATCGTCAACGCGTCGGCCATGGGCATGGCGGGGCAGCCGCCCGTGCCCGTCGATCTCGACGCCTATTACCCCGACACCGTGGTGTTCGACATGGTGTACGCGCCGCTGGAGACGCCGCTGCTGGCGGCGGCGCGCGCGCGCGGCCTTCGCACCGTGGACGGGTTGCAGATGCTGGTGGGCCAGGCGGCGGTCGCGTTCGAGCGGTTCTTCGGCCACGCGCCGCCGCGCGACCGCGACGACGAGCTGCGCGCGCTGCTGACCGCGTGACCCGCCCGCCCGCCCGCCCGCTGATCCTGGGGCTCACCGGGTCGGTGGGCATGGGCAAGTCCACCGTGGCCGCCATGTTCCGCGACCTGGGCGTGCCCGTGTTCGACGCGGACGCGGCGGTGCACGCGTTGCAGGGACCGGGCGGGGCCGCGGTGGCGGCGGTGGAGGCGGCCTTTCCCGGCACCACCGGACCCGGCGGCGTGGACCGCGAGGCTCTGCGCCGGGCGGTGATCGGCGACGAGGCGGCGATGCGGCGGCTGGAGGGCGTGATGCACCCGATGGTCGGCGCCGAACGCGAGCGGTTCCTGAACAATCATGCGGGCGAACCGCTGGTGGTGCTGGACGTGCCGCTGCTGTTCGAGACGGGGGGCGAGGCGCGTGTGGACCGGGTGGCGGTGGTTTCCGCACCGGCGGAGGTGCAGGCGGCGCGCGTGCTGGCGCGGCCGGGCATGACGCGCGCGCGGTTCGACGCGATCCTGGCGCGGCAGGTGCCCGACGCCGAGAAGCGCGCGCGCGGCCACGCGACGATCCCGACCGGCGGCACGCTGGACGAGACGCGGGACGCGGTGGCGGCGCTGGTGGCGGACCTGCGGGCCGCTTGCCACGGGGACCGGGCGGGCCGATAACCTCCTCATGCGCGAGATCGTGTTCGACACGGAGACGACCGGCTTCGACTTCCCCGGCGGCGACCGGCTGGTGGAGATGGGCTGCGTCGAGATGGTGAACCGGTGCGAGACGGGTCGCACCTTTCACGCCTATTACAATCCCGAACGCTCCATGCCGCCCGCCGCCCAGGCGGTGCACGGGCTGTCGGACGCGTTCCTGAGCGACAAGCCGCTGTTCGCGGCGGGCGCGGACGCGCTGCTCGAGTTCATCGGCGACGCGCCGCTGATCGCGCACAACGCGAACTTCGACTTCGGCTTCCTGAACGGCGAGCTGGAGCGATGCGGGCGAAAGGCCGTGGACGTGGCCCGCAAGGTGGACACGCTGGCCATCGCCAAGACGCGGCATCCCGGCGCCAAGCTGACGCTGGACGCGCTGTGCTCGCGCTACGGCGTGGACCGGTCGCACCGCGTGCTGCACGGGGCGCTGCTCGACGCGCAGCTCCTGGCGCAGGTCTATGTGGAGCTGATGGGCGGGCGGCAGATCGGCCTGGGGCTGGTCGAGGACGCGGGCGCGGGCGCGGGCGCCCCGGCGGAAGGGCCGTCGCCGGCTGCGGCATCCCGGCGCGCGGTGCGGCCGGCGCGGCGTTTCACGGCGAGCGACGGGGAACTGGAGCGCCACCGGGCGTTCATATCCTCCCTAGCCGATCCGCTATGGGGTCCGCCCGCCTCCGGGTGACGCCGTAAGCGGACAAACAGAAGGAGTGACTATCCCATGGAAATCCGCGTTTCGGGCCATCAGGTCGACACGGGCGACGCGCTCAAGGACCATGTGGAGGAACGGCTCCAGGGGATGGCCGACAAGTATTTCAGCCGCGCCACCTCCGCCAACGCGACGTTCGGCAAGGGGCCGCACGACGCCGGCTTCACCTGCGACATCGTGGTGCACGTCAACCGGGGCCTGGTGCTGAAGGGCAGCCACGCGGCCGCCGACGCGCACCCCGCCTTCGACGGGGCGGCGGGCAAGATCGACAAGCAGTTGCGCCGCTATTCGCGCCGGCTGAAGGGTCACGGCGGCGCCGGCGAGGCGGCGGCGGACGCCGAGGTGCCGGCCGCGCTCGACGCGGGCTACACGCTGTTCCAGGATCGCGGGCATCAGGAGGACGAGGCCGAGCAGGAGGACGCACCGCTGATCGTGGCCGAGACGCGCGTGGACGTGCCCGACGCGTCGGTGGGCGACGCGGTGATGATGCTGGACCTGCGCAACACGCAGGCGCTGTTGTTCAAGAACTCAGGGACGGGCGCGTTCAACATGGTCTATCGGCGCGGGGACGGCACGATCGGGTGGGTGGAGCCGCATCGGTCGTGACGGCCGGCCTATGGGGCGGGCATCGCCCGCCCCATAGGACCGACGTCACATGGCACGATCAGCCGCCGGTCGCTGCCCCGGCAGGCCAATCGACGTCGCACGGTGCGATCGAGGGCTGCTTTCCCCTGCGTGGCGCGAGGCCCTCGGGCGACATCCTGTCCTTCGGGAACAAGGCCGGAACGGAGCCGTCCCTCTCCCACCCTCTTGCCGCCCCCGGCCGCGAGGTCTAGCCCCCGCCGCCTGCCATGACCGACCTGTCCGACCTGCTCCAGCCCGACGCGGTGCTGACGGCCGTGCCCGCTTCGGGCCGCAAGGCGGCGCTGGCGGCGGCGGGCGCGGCGCTGGCGCGCGCGACGGGCACCGACCCGCGCGCGGTGGTCGACGCGCTGGCCGAGCGCGAGCGGCTGGGCACTACGGGCTTCGGCCACGGCGTGGCGATCCCGCACGGTCGCGCGGCGGGCATCCCGGCCATCGCGGGCGCGCTGCTGCGTCTGGCGCGGCCCGTGGGGTGGGACGCGGTGGACGGCGAGCCCGTGGACCTGATGTTCGCCATGCTGTCGCCCACCGACGCGGGCGCCGCGCACCTGAAGGCGCTGGCGCGCGTGTCGCGGGCTTTGCGCGATCAAGCGTTCCTGGCGAAGCTGCGCGGCGCGGGCTCGCCCGACGCGCTGTGGGCGCTGGTGACGCACGAGCGGGTGGGATCTTGAGCGGGGCCGAGCCGCAGTCGGGCGAGGCCGCGCATTTCCGCGCGCTGGAGCGGCTCTACGCCGCCGCCCCCGTCAACCGATTGTTCGAGTCGATGCTGGAGATCGGGCGGGCGGGCGAGGCGCGCATCCGCTTCACCGTGTCGCCCGATCATTTCCACGCGGCCGGCGCGGCGCACGGCACCGCCTATTTTAAGATGCTGGACGACGCGGCCTTCTACGCGTGCAACAGCCTGGTCACGGACCGCTTCCTGCTGACCACGCAGTTCAACCTGCTGTTCACGCGACCGCTGGGACCCGGCCCCGTGGTGGCGGAGGGGCGGTGGATCAGCGGGCGGCGGCGCGTGTTCGTGGGTGACGCGCGGCTGGTGGACGCGGACGGCCAGGAGGCCGCGCGCGGCACGGGCACGTTCATGCGCTCGCGGACCTCGCTGGCGGGGCTGGCGGGCTACGGGCGCGGCTGAGCGTGGACCGCTTGCCCAGCCGGCTGCTGGTGGGCGCGCTGCTGCGCCGCACGGGCGAGGCGGGGGGCTTCGGCGCGGTGCTGGCGCGCGGCGACGAGGGGTCGGGCGCGATCCTGGTGGTGGCGGTCGAAGGGGCGCGCACGCGGCTGCTGGAACGCGGGTTCGACGAGGCCGGGCGGCCGGCGGTGGCGGACGCGACGCCGCCCGACGCGACACCCGCTGAACTCGACGAATATTGGCGCAGACGGCGCACGCGCGACCCCGATCTGTGGGTCGTGGAACTGGACGTCGCAGGGGTCGAACGGCTCGTCGCCGAAACGCTGACGCCGAATTGACTTGTTAACCCCTGGAACGGAACGGGGGCGCATCGAAACGCCGCGTTGTGCCGCGTCCGGGTCAGAGCCGGAACGGTGACGCAGTCGGGGGGAAGTCCCGGACCGGTCGTCGAGCCAGTCGCTCGAAGCCCGATCCGCGCGCCAACCGCACATATGAACGAGTGAATGACCCGTTTCCTGCGCGCCGCCCGCCTCGCGGCCACGACCCTGGCGCTGATCGCGGCGCCCGCGTCCGCTTCCGAGGCATCGGCGACAGAAGGGGACGCGCCCGTATCGGCGGCGTCCGTCAATCCGGCCTTCCTGACCCCGGCACGCGCCGCGGTTCCCCTCATCAACGTACCGGCCGACCGAAAGGCTCCCACGCCGCTGCTTTCCTCGCGCGCGGCCGGGTTCGCGTCGCTGGAGGACGCGGTGGCGGCGCATCACGGGGCCGAGGCCGCGGGCGAGGCCGAGCGCTGTCTGGCGGGCGCGGTGTTCTTCGAATCCAAGGGCGAGCCGCTGAACGGCCAGCTCGCCGTCGCCCAGGTGGTTGTGAACCGCGCGCGCTCGGGCCGCTTCGCGTCGGACGTGTGCGGCGTGGTGAAGCAGCGCGGGCAGTTCTCCTTCGTGCGCGGCGGCGTGATCCCCGTCGTGGACGAGGCGCGGCGCGACTGGCGCACCGCGCTGGCGGTGGCCAAGGTGGCGCTGGCCGAGGCGTGGCAGGGCGTGGCGCCCAAGGCGCTCTACTTCCACGCGCGCGCGGTGGGCGTGCGCGCCGGCATGACGCGCGTGGCCTCCATCGGGAACCACGTCTTCTTCCGCTGAACGGAAAGCCTGTAACGCCCGCCCGTTCGCCGGGCCGCGCGATCGGCGCGGCGGGCCGAGCCCCCGTCCCCGGTTCCCGCCGTTCGCCGCCTGTTCTATGACGGCGACGTGACCGACACGATCGATTCCCTTGCCTTCGATTCGGTGCCGGCCGCCTCGCCGCCGGACGCGTGCGTCGAGCATCCCGGCTCGCCGCTGTGCGCGGCCGAGGTGGCGCGCGGCGTGCAGCGGCTGCTGCTGCGCCGCGACCTGATGTCCATGACGGAAGTGCCGCTGGACAATGGCCGGCGCGCCGACGTGCTGGCGGTGGACGCCAAGGGCTGCCTGACGGTGGTGGAGGTCAAGGTGTCGCGCGCCGACCTGATGGCGGACGCCAAGTGGCCCGATTACCTGGCGTGCTGCGACCGTTACTACTGGGCGGTGCCGGCGGGGTTCGACTTGGGGCTGCTCGACCTGCCAGGATTCCTGCCGGCGCGCACGGGCGTGATCGTGGCCGACCGCTACGACGCGGAGGTGGTGCGCGAGGCGGCGACCGAGGCGCTGCCCGCGCACGCACGCAAGCGGGTGACGCTGGCCTTCGCCAGGCGCGCGGCGCGGCGCGTGACGGCGCTGGTGGACCCGGAGGCGTTCGCGGCCTGAGGGCCGGCGGAGGCGTCGCCTCCCGTCCGGCGGGTCCCCTACCCGTCCTCCAGCCGCCGCAGACGGGCGTAGACGCGGTTCAGCTCGGCAGACGGCTGGGTGGCATGGGCGCGGCCGGCGGCGGCGCGGGCGCGCGCCAGCAGCTCGGGGTCGTAGCGACGCTCGAACAGGTCGAGCCACAGCGCCGCGCGCTGCGTCAGCAGCACGGCCAGTGCGGAGGGCGACAAGCCGTGGTCGAGGTCGGGGCGCGCGACGACCTCGGTCGCGGAGAGCGCCTGCTCGATCTCGCTCGCGTCGCGCAACGCCTTCACGTGCGCGATCAGCACGTCGGCGGGCGGCGGGCTGCCCGCTAGGCGGAGCCACTGGTCAGTGAAGCGCAGCACGGTGCGCGCGCTGCCGTATTTCGCGGCAAGCATCGCGGTGCGCCGACGGTCCCCCTCCCCCTCCAGCACGTCGGCCTCAAGCGCGCGGATCGCGGCGGCGAGGCGGGCGGCGTCGTCGGGCTCGATCCGGCCGGTGAAGCCGAAGCGTGCCGCGTGGCGGGTGTCGGCGGCCAGCGCCAGGTCGGCCCCCGTGGTCAGCGCGTCCACCGCGGCGCGCAACCGGCCGTCGCCGCTCAGCAGATAGGCGCCGCGCAAGGCCACCTCGCGCTCGCGCCCCGCGCCGTCGCGGACGGCGACGCGGCCGGTTTCCGCCCGGACGCGCAGCACGGCGACGGCCTCGTCCGGATCATCGCGGTAGAGGCGGCAGCCGACCAGCGCGTCAGCCAGCGCCGCGCCGCCTGCCCGCCCCAGCAGCGGCGCCAGCGTGTCGCCGTCGAACTCCTCCGGTTCGGCCGGGAGCGCCGTCACGGACCCCTCCGGCGCGGATGATGCGGGGCGGCACCGGCCCCCTTCCCCATCGGTCCGCCGCGTTCCATCCTGCCCGGCCGGGGCCGGTGCCGTGCCAGCGGATCGCCCTAGCGCGGGCCGGCTACGCCGGCGCGGGCGGCGCGCTTGGGCGCGTCCTCCAGCAGGCGGGCGAGCAGCGGGTTGCGGTTGTCCGAGCGGGCATAGTCGCGCGCGGACTGGCCGGCGATCACGTCGGCCTGGTCGGGATCGGCGCCGGCCGCCAGCAGCGCGCGGACCATGGCCACGTCGCGGCGCTGCACTGCGCGGATCAGCGGCGTCTCGCCCGCGCCGTTGGCGAGGTTCACGTTGGCGCGCCCGGCGGTCAGCACGGGGATGAGCCCGGCATGGCCCGCGTTGACCGCGATGATGAGCGGCGTGTCGCCGTGCCCGTCCTTCAGATTGGGGTCCGCCCCCTTCTGGAGCAGAAAGCGCAGGTAGGCCTCGTCGCCGCGGCGTGCGACGATGTGGAGCGCCCCCTCCCCCGTGCCGATGTCGCGCGCGTTGATGATCGTGCTGCCGGGCTTGTTCAGGATGGCCAGCACGTCGTTGCCCTTGGCCTCGCGCACCGCGGTGAGGAACTTGTAGCCTTCCGACTGCTGCTGGGCCGCGAGCGGCGCGGACAGGAGAAGGAGGGACAGGAGAGCGCGTCTTGCCATGAGGGCGTCCCGGATATTCGGTCGATACGAGCCATGGGTTGCGGGTCGGCCGCCCCCGCGTCAAGACGGATCGCATCGTGCCACGCCCCGCCCTTCCGCTCTTCCTGCTGCTCGCCGCGTGCGGGCCGATGTCGCCGGGTGCGTCGGGGAGCGACGCGGCCCCGCTGGCGGGCGCGCGCATCGGCGGGCCGTTCGCGCTGGTGGACGGGCGCGGGCGGGCGTTCACCGACCGGGACCTGGGGACCAAGTGGCGGGTCATGTACTTCGGCTACACCTTCTGCCCCGACGTGTGCCCGACCGACGCGGCCAATATCGGCGCGGGTCTGAAGAAGCTGGAGAAGGTCGATCCCGCCAAGGGTGCGCGCGTGGTGCCCGTGTTCGTCACGGTGGACCCGGCGCGCGACACGCCCGCCGCTGTCGCCGCCTTCGCGGCGAACTTCCACCCGCGCATGGTGGGGCTGACGGGCACGCCGGCGCAGGTGGACGCGGCGGCCAAGGCGTACGGCGTGTATCACAAGCTGGGCGCGGTGCAGCCGGGCGGCGGCTATCTGGTGGAGCACAGCCGCGCGGCCTATCTGATGGACCCGGCCGGCAAGCCCGTGGCGCTGGTGCCCGCCGACGAGGGCGCGGACGCGGTGGCCGAGGTGCTGGACAGGTGGGTGACGTGACGGCGCGTTTCTGGGAACAACCGCTGGAGAGCCTGGACCGCGCCCAGTGGGAAGCCCTGTGCGACGGGTGCGGCAAGTGCTGCCTGCACAAGCTGGAGGACGAGGAGACGGGCGAACTGTACGCCACCAACGTCGCGTGCCGCCTGCTCGACCGGCGGACGGGCCAATGCTCGAACTATCGCAACCGGCGCGCCTATGTGGCGGAGTGCGTGCGCCTGACGCTGCGCGACGTCAGGCGCGGGATCGACTGGCTGCCGGGCACCTGCGCCTATCGGCTGCGTGCCGAGGGGCGGCCGCTGTACGACTGGCATTACCTGATCTCCGGCGACCGGGCGGCGGTGATCCGCGCGGGTGAGTCGGTGAGCGGCTGGACCGTGTCGGAGGACGACGCGGGCGACCTGGAACATCACGTGGTGGACCGCGAGCTCTGACGCCCCACGGGATCGAGGTGGTGCGACACCCGCGCGCCAGGCGGGCGCGACTGACGCTGGACCCGATCACGGGCGCCGCGCGGCTGACGCTGCCGAAGCGCGCCGCACTTGGGCCGGCGATGGAGTGGGCGCGGGGGCAGGGTGCGTGGCTCGACGCGCAACGCGCGATGCTGCCTCCGGCCGCGCCCTTCGCGCCGGGGCTGGCGATGACGGTGGCCGACACGGCCCTGGTGCTGGACTGGCGCGAGGGCCGGCGGCGTTCGGCCGCGGTGGAGGACGGGCGGCTGGTGTTCGAGGGGCCGGCGGAGACGTTGGCCAGGCGGGTGGAGGCGTGGCTGCGCGCGCGCGCGCTGGCCGTGCTGTCGGAGGACACGGCCTTCTACGCGAACCGCGCGGGCGTGTCGGTGGCGCGCGTCGGCGTCGGCGATCCGCGCGGGCGGTGGGGGAGCTGCGCGTCGTCGGGCGCGATCCGATACAGCTGGCGGCTGGTGCTGGCGCCGGGATGGGTCCGGCGGGCCACCGCTGCGCACGAGGTGGCGCACCGGGTGCACATGAACCACGGCCCCGCGTTCCACGCGTTGGCGGCGGAGCTGCTGGGGTGCGACCCGGCGCCCGCGCGCGCGTGGCTGCGCGCGAACGGGGCGGGGCTTCAGCGGTTGGGCAGGTCGGGCTGAGGTTCCCGCTCGCGGCGGCGGTCGTTGCCGGTGACGCGGTTGATCCAGTCCTGATCCAGGCGGTCGGTATCGATGTCGGGGCGGTCGCGGGGGCCGTTCTCGGGCGTCAGCCGGGGTTCGGGATCGGCGGGGCGCACGCCCTCCGAATCGTCCTGCGTCGGCACCGCGCGGTCGGGGACGACGCCCACGGGGTTGCCGTCCTCGTCCACCATCATGGTGCCGTTGTCGGGCTGGCCGAAATAGGCGTCCTCGCCGTTGCCATCCGCCCATTCGGGGAGCGTCACCTCCGTCTCGAACTGCTCGATGGGGCGTTTCGCCACGGCGGCGCGCATGAACTGGGCAAACGCGCGCGCGGGCGCGGTGCCGCCGTGCAGGCCGCGCACGGGCCTGGCGTCGTCCCGGCCCATCCAGACGCCCGTCGTCAGCCCGCTGCTGAACCCTAGGAACCAGCCGTCCTTGGTCGAACTGGTGGTGCCCGTCTTGCCCGCCACGGGGCGGCCGATCTGCGCCTCGCGCCCCGTGCCCGTGTTCACGGCCGTCTGGAGCAGGTCCACCATCTCGGCCGCCACATAGGGTGCGACCAGCACGCGGCTCCTGTCCACCTGGTGCGTGTAGATGGTCTGGCCGTTCGCGGTCACGCGCGTGATGCCGTAGGGCGTCACCGCGATGCCGCCCGATCCTACGCTGGCGAAGGCGCGCACCATGTCGATGAGCCGCACCTCCGACGTGCCGAGCACCATGGACGGATGCGTATTGACGGGCGTGGAGATGCCGAAGCGGCGCGCCATGTCGGCGACGGACGTGAACCCCGTCTCCTGCCCCAGCTTCGCCGCCACCGTGTTAAGCGAGTAGGCGAAGGCGGTCCTGAGCGTCACGTCGCCAGAGAAGCGGCGGCTGTCGTTGCGCGGGCTCCAACCGTCGATGGTGACGGGCTCGTCGGCCACCACGTCCTCGGGCTTGTGCCCGGCCTCCAGCGCGGAGAGGTAGACGAACAGCTTGAAGGACGATCCAGGCTGGCGGACCGCCTGGGTCGCGCGGTTGTAGATAGAGGAGACGTAGTCCTTGCCGCCCACCATGGCGCGCACCGCGCCGTCGCGGTCCAGGCTGACCAGCGCGCCCTGCGTGCCGCCCGGCGCCTGGGCGCGGACGGCGGCGTCGGCGGCGCGCTGCATCAGGGGGTCGAGCGTGGTGTAGACGTCGAGCGGGGCGTCCTGCTCGTCGATCAGCACGTCGAGCTGGGGCAGCGCCCAGTCGGTGAAGTAGCGCGCGCTGTTCTGGCGCGACGGGGGCTGGAGCCTGAGCGCGGACGGGTCGGCGGCGGCGGCCTGCGCGCGGGTGACGGCGCCCGTCTCCACCATGGTCTCGATCACCACGCCGGCGCGGCCCTGGGCTGCCTCCACGTCGGCGGTGGGGGAGTAGTTGGAGGGCGCCTTGACCAGGCCGGCGATGACGGCGGCCTCGGCCAGCGACAGGTCGTCGGCGCCGTGGCCGAAGAAGCGGCGGCTGGCCGCGTCGATGCCGTAGGCGCCGCCGCCGTAATAGACCTTGTTGAGGTAGAGCTCGAGGAGCTGATCCTTGGTGAACTTGCTCTCCAGCGCCAGCGCGAGCAGCGCCTCGCGCGCCTTGCGGCCGAACTTCTTCTGGCTGTTGAGGAAGATGGTGCGCGCGAGCTGCTGGGTGATCGTCGACCCGCCCTGCGTCCAGCGGCCGCGCTCCCACCGCACCCTGGCGGCGCGGAGCAGGCCCACCGGGTCCACCCCTAAGTGATAGCGGAAGCGGCGGTCCTCCACCGACACCGTCGCGTCGCGCATCACGGCGGGGATGCGGCCGTAGGGCAGCCACTCGCCGTAGGAAGGGCCGAGCGACACCAGCACCGAGCCGTCCGACGCGTGGACGCGGATCATCTGGCCGTTGGGCGAGGATTTGAGCTGGTCGAAGCTCGGGAGCTGGGACCGGGTGACGTAGACGGCGGTGGCGAGCGCCAGCAGGCCCAGCACGGCGAACACCGCCAGCACCTGCACCGTGCGGATGATGCGGCGGCGCCAGGGGGAGCGGGGCGGCGCGGCGGCGGCGGCGCGGGTGGGACGCC
>Ga0325400_1000501_pt1 | contig 29106 bp, 27 predicted proteins | sample PopdelMetagenome_2_FD_205662 | JGI IMG/M metagenome (GOLD analysis project Ga0325400, IMG submission 205662) | Populus deltoides microbial communities from Bellville, Georgia, United States - Xylem-PdKOR-R1 | ecosystem: Host-associated > Plants > Phyllosphere > Stem > Wood/Secondary xylem...
CGCACCACCCGCGCCGCCCGCGGATCAGGTCGCGCGTGCCGTCGATTGGGTCCACGATCCAGCACTGGCGGGCGGACAGGCGCGAAGGGTCGTCCGCGCTCTCCTCCGACAGCCAGCCGGCGTCGGGGAGCAGCCGGCCCAGCCCGTCCCGAAGCGCGCGGTTCACGGCCAGGTCCACCTCCGACACGGGCTCGCCCGGAACCTTGTCCCAGCCGGTGACGCCGCGTTCCCACGCGGCCATCGCGCCCGCCGCCGCGTCGGCCACCAGCGCCTCCACGGCGTCCGCCAGCCCGGCGGGGAGGTCAGCCACCCGCGACCGTCATGCCGTCGACGCGCAGCGTCGGCACGTTGACGCCGTAGCGGAACTCCAGGTCGTCGGCGGGCGTGAGGGCCAGGAACATGTCCTTCAGGTTGCCGGCCACGGTGAACTCCGCCACCGGCCCGTCGAGCTGCCCGTCGCGGATGCGGAAGCCGGCCGCGCCCCGGCTGTAGTCGCCCGTCACGCCGTTCACCCCCTGGCCGATCAGCTCGGTCAGGTACACGCCGTCGGCGATGTCGGCCATGAGTTCGGCGGGCGAGACGCGGCCCGGCGCCATGTGCAGGTTGGCGGTGGCCACGCCCGGCGCTCCGCCGACGCCGCGGCTGGCGTGGCCCGTGGGCTCCAGGCCCAGCTGGCGCGCGGACGCGCTGTCGAGCAGCCACGTCTCCAGCATCCCGTCCTCGATCAGCGCGGTGGCCGACACCGCGCAGCCCTCCCCGTCGAAGGGGCGCGAGCGCAGGCCGTGGGGGCGGTGGGGATCGTCGCGCACATGCACGCCGGGCGCGAACACGCGCGTCCCCATGGCGTGCAGCAGGAAGCTGGTGCGCCGCGTCACCGCCGAGCCCGAAACCGCGCCAACCAGATGGCCGAGCAGCGAGTTGCCGACGCGCGGGTCCATGACCACCGTCATCGGCCCGCTGGGCAGGCGGCCGGGGTTCAGCCGCGCCACCGCGCGCTCGCCCGCCAGCCGCCCCACATCCTCCGCCGCGTCCAGCCGCGACAGCGCGCGGGCGGACGAGAAGCCGTAGTCGCGCTGCATCCCGCCGCCCGCTCCGGCCACCACGCTGGCGGATACGGCGTAGGAGGTGGCGGCATAGGCGCCGGCGAAGCCGGTGCTGGTGGCGAGCGCCCAGACGCTGCGCGACGCGCTGGCGCCCCCGCCCTCCGAATTGGTGACGCCCGGCACGGCGCGTGCCGCGTCCTCGGCCGCCAGCGCCAGGTCGCGCAGACGCGCGGGCGCGGCGTCGTCGTCGAGGCCGCCCCCGCCCAAACCACCGTCGTCCAGGTCGAGCAGCGGCGGCGCGCCCTTCAGCAGCCGCTCGGGGGGCGCGAGACCGGCCCATCGGTCCTCGGGTGCCGCGCGCGCCATGGCGACCGCGCGCTCCACCAGCCCCGCCAGCGCGTCGTCCGACAGGTCAGAAGTGGAGACGCTGGCCGAGCGCCGGCCCACGAACACGCGCAGGCCGAGCTCCGAGCTCTCGGACCGGCCGACATCCTCCGGCTTGCCCAGCCGGACGGACAGGTCGAGCGAGCGGTCGGCGGCGAACACGGCGTCGGCGGCGTCGGCACCCGCCGCGCGCGCGCGCTCGACGATGGCCTGGGCGCGATCGCGCGTCCGATCGATGATGGGGTCGGTCATGGGGCGGGACCTAGGATCGCTCCGCCGGCCCCGCAACCTCAGGCGGCGGCCCCCACCACCGCGCAGGCCAGGAACACGAGCAGCCCCAGGTAGCGGTTGGATCGGAACAGCTCCAGCGCGCCCTCCCCCTCGGCCGGGCGCAGCATGACGACCTGGCCGCCCAGTTGCACTGCGGCGGGCGCAAGCGCGAGCAGCGCCAGCCAGTCGGGCCGCACCTGCCACAGCGCGGCGCCCCAGCAGGCGACGGCCGCCGCGTAGCAGACGGCGACGCCCGCGCGCACGTGCCCCCCCAGCGCCAGCGCGCTGGACCGCACGCCCACCAGCGCGTCGTCCTCCCGGTCCTGGAGCGCGTAGATCGTGTCGTAGCCGATCACCCAGGCGACGCTGCCGACGTAGAGCAGCACGCCCGCCGCCCCGAAGCCGCCCGTCGCCTCCACCCACGCGACGGCGGCGGCCCAGGAGAAGACCAGGCCCAGCCACGCCTGGGGCCACCAGGTGATCCGCTTCATGAAGGGATAGGCCGCGACCAGCGCGATGCTGCCCAGCGCCACGGCGGCGGCCGGCAGCGTCAGCTGCACCAGCACGACCAGCCCCACCAGGCACTGGGCCACGGTCCAGGCCAGCGCCGCGCGCGGGGACACCAGCCCGGCGGGGATAGGGCGCGACGCGGTGCGCGCGACGCGCGCGTCCAGGTCGCGGTCGACCAGGTCGTTCCAGCTGCACCCGGCGCCGCGCATCGCGATGCTGCCGAGGAGGAACCAGGGCAACATGTCCCAGCGCCCCGCCCCGCCCTTCTGCGCCGCCGCGCCCGCGCCCAGCGCCAGCGCCCAGGCGCTGGGCCAGAACAGCAGCCACCAGCCGATCGGCCGGTCCCAGCGCGACAGCAGCGCGTAGCCGCGCACGCCGCGCGGCAGCAGGCCCACCAACCCGCGATGCTCGCTATCGGGGACGGCGTGGTGGGGGGCGGGCGCGCTCACGGTCCGCGTCATAGGGCGCGGGCCGGCCAGCCGAAAGCCCGCGCCGCTTTCACCCGCGCTCGGGCTCGCCTATCTTCGGGAGCATGAGGTATGCGTATCCCCTTCTCGCTCTGGCGCTGGCCCTGCCGGCGTCGCTCTCCGCCGCGCCGACGCCGGCGAAGAAGGCCGTGGCCGCCAAGCGCCAACCCTACGAGGGCGTGTGGCGCAACAACAAGGGCACGGTGGAGATCGAGACGCGCGCCTGCGGACGCGGCGGCCTGTGCGGCCGCGTGGTGCGTGCATCGGCGGAAGCCGAGGAGGCGGCGGGCCAGTCGCTGAAGGGCGTGGAGCTGTTCCGCGACCTGGAGCGCGGGCAGGACGGCCAGTGGTACGGCGCGGTGTTCGTGCCCGACATCGGCCGCGAGGTGGAAGGCTCCATCGCGCAGGACGGGCCGAACCGGCTGGCCGCGTCGGGCTGCCTGTTCGCGGGCTTCGGCTGCAAGACGCAGGTTTGGACGCGGGTCCGCTGACCCCGTGATCGGCCTGTCGGTCGCGGTGGGGCGCTTCCTGGAGGCGCTGTTCTGGGCGATCCTGGCGGCGGGCGCGCCGCTGGCGCTGGCGGCGGTCGGCGGGTTGGCCGCGCTGGTGGGCGCGTGGAACGCGGTGCGGCGCTATCGGCGGCGGCGGCGCTAGGCTTCCCCCCGCCGCCTCCGCCCGCTAGGGGCCGCGCATCCCCCTGCCAGTCCGGAGCAGCGCGTGACATCCCCACCGGTAGGCCCACTCGTCGGCATCGTCATGGGCTCCACCTCCGACTGGGAGACGATGCGCCGCGCCGCCGACCTGCTGGCCGAGCTGGAGGTGCCGCACGAGGCGCGCGTCGTCTCCGCCCACCGCACGCCCGACCGATTGTACGATTATGCGCGCGACGCGGCGGGGCGCGGCCTGCGCGTGATCGTGGCGGGGGCGGGCGGGGCCGCGCACCTGCCGGGCATGGTGGCCGCGATGACGCACCTGCCCGTGCTGGGCGTGCCCGTGCAGAGCCGGGCGTTGAGCGGCATGGACAGCCTGCTCTCCATCGCCCAGATGCCCGCCGGCGTGCCGGTGGGGACGCTGGCCATCGGCCCGGCGGGCGCGGCCAACGCCGGGCTGATGGCGGCCGCCATCCTGGCGCTGAACGACGCGGAACTCTCCGAGCGCCTGATCGCCTGGCGTCGGCGACAGACGGACGCTGTGGCGGAGGCGCCCGAGTGACGGCGCTTCCGCCGGGCTCCACCATCGGCATATTGGGCGGCGGCCAGCTGGGCCGGATGCTGGGGGCCGCGGCCGCCCAGCTGGGCTATCGCACGCACGTGCTGGCCCCCGACCGGGAGAGCGTGGCCGCGCAGACCGCGACGCAGCTGACGCGCGCCGATTATCACAACCGCATCGTGCTGGCCGACTTCGCCGCCTCGTGCGACGTCGTGACCTACGAGTTCGAGAACGTGGCGCTGGGGCCGGTCGAGTGGCTGGCGGCCCGCGTCCCCGTCCGCCCCGGCCCCGCCGCGCTGCGCGTGGCGCAGGACCGCGCGGCGGAGAAGGCCTTTGCCGAGGAGGTGGGCGGCCGCCCCGCGCGCTGGGCGCCCGTCTCGTCCCGCGCCGAGCTGGACGCCGCACTCGCGCACGTGGGCACGCCCGCCGTGCTCAAGACCGCGCGCTTCGGTTACGACGGCAAGGGCCAGGCGCGGCTCGCCGCGCCCGCCGACGCGGACGCGGCCTGGGCCGCCATCGAGGGGCCGGCCGTGCTGGAGGCGTTCGTGGACTTCGCGCACGAGTTTTCCGTGCTGATCGCGCGTGGGGTGGACGGGGCGGTCGTGCGCTATCCGGTGCCGGTCAACGTCCACCGTGACGCCGTGCTGCGCACCTCCTCGCTGCCCGCGCCCGCGATGGTGGAGGCGCAGGCGGCCGAGGCGACCGATCTTGCCTGCCGCATCGCGGAGCGGCTGGATTACGTCGGCGTGCTGGCGTGCGAGTTCTTCGCGACCGCCCAAGGTCCGGTGTTCAACGAGATGGCGCCGCGCGTCCACAATTCGGGCCACTGGACCATCGAGGGGGCGGACTGCTCGCAGTTCGAGAACCACGTGCGCGCGATCTGCGGCTTGGCCTTGGGCTCCACCGCGCCGGCGGCACCGCGGATCGCGATGGAGAATTTGATCGGCGACGACCCCTGGGCGCCCGCGCTGTCGGACCCGGCCGCGCACCTCCACCTCTACGGCAAGGGCGAGGCGCGCCCCGGCCGCAAGATGGGCCACGTCACCCGCCTGTACCGCTAGAACCTCGTACCGCTAGGAACCGCCGAGCGCCGCCAGCGCGCCGGCGTCGAGCGGTGCCGCGAAGTCCAGGCCGAGCATCTCGCCCCGCCGCCACGCCACCCACCCGCCGACCGAGACGCCGCCAGACTCGAGCGTCAGATAGGCCCCCACCCCGCCCGCCGCCGCGGTGCGCACGCGGCAGCCCAGCGGCGACACGTCCGTCACCTCCGCTGCGGCGGCCGCCACGCGCGGACCGGACACCATGGCCGCCGCGCCCGCCTCGGCGCGCGGGGCCAGCCGCTCCTCGCGGCCGAGCCATTCGGGAAAGGGGGATGCCGGCGTCTGCATGACGGGCGGTGATGCGCCCGGGCCGGTGAAGGAAGCGTGAAGGAGCGCATCAGAACTCCACGCCCGCCTGCGCCTTCACGCCCTGCTCGCGATAGGGGTGCTTCACCGGCACCATCTCGGTCACGAGGTCGGCGGCCGCCACAAGCGCGTCGGCCGCGTGGCGGCCGGTGACCACGACGTGCGTCATGGTCGGGCGCGCCGCCAGCACCGCCAGCACCTCGTCCAGCAGCAGATAGCCGTGACGAAGCACCACGTTCAGCTCGTCGGCGACCACCATGGCATAGGACGGGTCGGCCACCATGCGCGCCACCTCGTCCCACGCGGCCCGCGCCAGCGCGGTGTCGGCCGCCCGGTCCTGCGTATCCCAGGTGAAGCCGCCGCCCATCGGCCGGAACTCGACGCCCAGCCCGCGGAACACCGACGCCTCGCCCGTGTCCATCGCGCCCTTCACGAACTGGATCACGCCCACCTTCATGCCGTGGCCCACCGCGCGCGCCACCATGCCGAGTGCTGCCGAGGTCTTGCCCTTGCCGTTGCCCGTGTGGACGATCAGCAGGCCCTTCTCCACCTGGCGCGCGGCGACGATCCGGTCGTGCGCGGCCTTCTTCTTCGCCATGCGGGCGGCGTGTTCCTCGTCGGTGCGCATGGGCGGGTTCATAGGCGCGGGGGGCGCCGCCGTCACCCGCCGCCCTTCAGCCGCCGCCCTTCAGCCTGAGCGGCAGGCCCGCCACCACCAGGTCGGCGGCGTCGCACGCGGCGGCCAGCCGCTGGTTCAGCCGCCCGGCCGCGTCGCGGAAGCGCCGGGCCAGCGCGTTGTCGGGCACGATGCCGAAGCCGACCTCGTTGGCGACCAGGATCACCGCCGCCGGCACCGTCGTCACCGCCGCCACCAGATCGGCACCCGCCGCCTCCAGGTCCGCGTCCGCCAGCAGCAGGTTGGACAGCCACAGCGTCAGGCAGTCCACCAGCAGCACCGCGCCCGCGACCCCGTGATCGCGCACCGCGCGGGGCAGCGCGACTGGCGCCTCCACCGTCACCCAGCGCGCGTCGCGGTCGTCGCGGTGACGCGCGATCCGATCGCGCATCTCCTCGTCATACGCTTGCGCGGTGGCGACGAAGACGTGGCGCCCGTCGATCCGCTCGGCCAGGCCTTGCGCGTGGCGGCTCTTGCCCGAGCGAGCGCCGCCCAGCACCAGCACCGTTCTCGGCTTCATGCCCGCTCCCGTCTTGCCCGGCGCGCGCGGAATGGCGAAGGGCGGGCGCGTGGCGCAAGGCCTTTCCTCCACCTTCGCCCGGCACGGCGGCCGGCTGGACGACGCGCGCGCCGCCTTTCCCCACGCGCCGCGGCCCTGGATCGACCTGTCCACCGGGCTGAACCCCGACCCCTGGCGCCCGCCCGCCGGGCTGGACTGGGACCCCGCCCCCCTGCCCTGCCCGCGCGCGCTCGGCCGTCTGGAGGCCGCCGCCGCGCGCCACTTCGGCACCGATCCCGCCCGCGTGGCGGCGGTGCCGGGCAGCGAGGTGGCGATCCGCCTGCTGCCCGCGCTCGGCTTGGCCCGCCCGGTGGTGGCGGCGGAGCCCGCCTACGGCACGCACGGCGCGGTGGCGGACGAGCGGGTGCCCTTCGCGACGCTGACCCGCGCGGCCGGGCGGCGCGCGACGATGCTGCTCGCCAACCCCAACAACCCGGACGGCCGCGTGCTGGACCGCGCCGTGCTGCTGAATCTAGCGAAGCGGCAAGCCGAGGCCGGCGGCTGGCTGGCGGTGGACGAGGCGTTCGCGGACGCCTCACCCGCGCTGGGCATCCTGCCCGGGCTCGCCGCCGACACGCCGATGCTGGTGTTCCGGTCGTTCGGCAAGTTCTTCGGGCTGGCGGGCGTTCGGCTGGGCTTCGTCGTCGGGCCGCCGGCGGTGATCGCGCGCTACCGGGCGCTGCTCGGCGACTGGCCCGTCGGCGCGCAGGCCACCGCCTGGGGCACCGCCGCCTATGCCGACCGGGCCTGGATCGAGGACGCGCGGGCGGCGCTGGCGGCGCGGGCGGCGGCGCTGGACCGGCTGCTGGCGCGCCATGGCTTGCGCGTCGCGGGGGCCTGCCCGCTGTTCCGGCTGGTGGAGGACGCGCGCGCGGGTGCGCTGTTCGAGCGGCTGGCGCGCGCCGGCATATTGACGCGGCCCTTCGCCTATCGGCCCGACTGGCTGCGCCTGGGCCTGCCCGCCGACGCGGCGGCGGCGGAGCGGCTGGACGATGCCTTGCGTGGGGCGCTGGCCGGTGGCTGAACCGGTGGCGCTGCTGGCGCTGGTGCTGGACGCCGGGGTCGGCTGGCCGGCGGCGCTGTACGCGCGCGTGGGACACCCCGTGGGCGGCTTCGCGCGCGCGATCAGCTGGTTCGAGCGGCGGTGGAACCGGCCGGGGGGGCGGCGGCGGTGGCTGGGCGCGCTCGCGGCGGCGGTGCTGGTGGGCGGCACCTTCGCCGCCGGCTGGGCGGTGGAGCAGACGGTGCGTGCGATGCTGGGGCGCTGGTGGTGGGTCGCGGCCGCCGTCCTCGCCTGGCCGGCGCTGGCGCAGCGCAGCCTGGACGACCACGTCCGCCCGATCGCCCGCGCGCTGGCCGCGGGCGACCTGCCCGCCGCGCGCGCCGCCGTGTCCATGATCGTCGGCCGCGACACGGACGCGCTCGCCGAGGCGGGCGTCGCACGCGCCGGGATCGAGAGCCTGGCCGAGAGCTTCTGCGACGGGGTGGTGGCGCCGCTCTTCTGGCTCCTGCTGCTGGGGCTGCCCGGCGCCTGGGCGTACAAGGCTATCAATACCGCCGACAGCCTGGTCGGCCACCGCGAGGATCGGTGGCGCGAATACGGCTGGGCCTCGGCGCGGGCCGACGACCTCGCCAACCTCGTCCCTGCGCGCCTGTCGGCGGTGCTGCTCTGCGTGGCGGCGGGTGGGCAGGGATCGGGGACGATACTGCGCGATCACGCCCGCCACGCTTCACCCAACGCGGGGTGGCCGGAGGCGGCGATGGCGGGGGCGCTGGGCGTGGCGCTGGGCGGGCCGGTCGCCTATGACGGCGCGGTGCAGGACAAGCCCTGGATCGGCGGGGAAGGCCGCGCGGCGGGGGCGGCCGACGTTCGCCGGGCGCTGACGGTGTACCGTCGCGCGTGCGTGCTGTTGTGGCTGATCGCAGGAGGCGTCGCGTGGGCGCGCTGATGATCCAGGGCACGGGCTCGGACGTGGGCAAGTCGGTGCTGGTGGCCGGGCTTTGCCGCGCGCTCGCCAATCGCGGGCTCCGCGTGCGCCCGTTCAAGCCCCAGAACATGAGCAACAACGCCGCCGTCACCGACGATGGGGGCGAGATCGGCCGCGCCCAGGCGACGCAGGCCGCGGCCTGCCGCACGGCGCCCACCGTCGACATGAACCCCGTGCTGCTGAAACCCCAGGGCGACCGCACGTCGCAACTGGTGGTGCGCGGGCGGGTGCGGGGCACGCTGGCCGCGGCCAACTGGCGCGAGGGGCGCGCCGGCCTCCTGGGCGAGGTGGTGCAGAGCTATCGCCGGCTGCGGGCGCAATGCGACCTGGTGGTGGTGGAGGGCGCGGGGTCGCCGGCCGAGATCAACCTGCGCGACGGCGACATCGCCAACATGGGCTTCGCGCGCGCGGCGGGCGTGCCCGTGGTGCTGGCGGGCGACATCGACCGGGGCGGCGTGATCGCGGCGCTGGTCGGCACGCGCGCGGTGATCGACCCGGCCGACGCGGCGATGATCCGCGGCTTCCTGGTCAACAAGTTCCGGGGCGATCCGGCCTTGTTCGCGGACGGCGTGACGGCGGTGGAAGCGCGGACGGGCTGGCCATGCATGGGCGTCGTCCCCTGGCTGGCCGCCGCGCGGCGCCTGCCCAGCGAGGACGCGGTGATCCTGGAACGGCCGACCGCGAGGGGCGACGGCATCAAGGTCGTCGCCTGTCCCATCACGCCGCGCATCGCCAATTTCGACGACCTCGATCCCTTCCGCCTGGAACCGGGCGTCTCGCTGGTCATGGTGCCGCCGGGCCGGCCCATCCCCGACGCCGACCTGATCGTGCTGGCGGGCTCCAAGGCGACGCGCGCCGACCTCGACGCGCTGCGGCAACAGGGCTGGGACGTGGACGTGCGCGCGCACGTGCGGCGCGGGCGGCCGGTACTGGGCCTGTGCGGCGGCTACCAGATGCTGGGCCGCCGCGTGTCGGACCCGGACGGGATCGAAGGGCCGGCGGGCGACACCGAGGGGCTAGGCCTGCTCAACGTGGAGACGGTGCTGACGCCCGCCAAGACACTGGTGCGCGTGACGGGCGAGGCGCTGGGCGCACGCTTCGAGGGGTACGAGATCCACTGCGGCCGCACTGGTGGCCCGGACGCGGCGCGCCCGCTGGGCCGGCTGTCCGACGGGCGGGCGGAGGGTGCGGTCAGCCCGGACGGGCTGGTGGCGGGCAGCTACGTCCACGGCCTGCTGGGCGCCGCGGCCCAGCGCCGCGCCTGGCTGGCTCAGATCGGGGCGGCGGGCAGCGGGCCGGATCACGCGGCCGATATGGACGCGGCGCTGGACGAGATCGCGACCGAGCTGGAACGCTCCCTGCGCATCGACGCGCTGTTGGACATCGCCCGCTCGGACTAGCGGTAGAACAGCACGGCGGCGAGCAGCAGCCCCGTCTCCGTCAACTCGATGCCCGCACCGTGCACGTCGCCCGTCACACCGCCCAGCCTCGCCCGGAACCACAGGGTCAGACCCGGGATCAGCAGCGCCGCGGCCGCGAGCGGCGGCACCGCGACGCTGGCGCCGGCCAGCACGGCGGCCCAGCCGATCAGGTCGCGCCCGCGCACCGCGCCCGCCACCGCGGCACCCAGCCCATCCGCCCTCAACGGCATCAGCCAGCGTGCCCAGGCCAGCGGCCCCGCGCGCGCCGCGGCCGGCGCCAGCAGCAGCACTGGCCAGTGTCCGGGCAGCAGCAGGTGCGCCAGCACCAGCTTGGCGGCCAGTTGCAGCACCAGCGCCACCGCGCCGAAGGCGCCGACGTGCGGGTCCGCCATCACGGCCAGCAGCCGATCCCGATCGCCGTGCGCGGCGCCCAGTCCGTCCGCCAGGTCGCCCAGCCCGTCCAGGTGCAGCGCCCCCGTCACCCACGCCCAGGCGACGACCGCCAGCAGCGCGCCCAACCACGGGTCCGCCGCGGCACCCGCCGCGCCCGCGCCCGCCACCGCCGCACCGACGGCGGCGCCCGCCAGCGGGTAGAGCCGCACCGCCGCGGCGAAATCGCCGTCGCGCGCCGCCACCCGCGGCACGGGCAGCCGCGTCAGGAAGCCGAGCGCCAGCAGCAGCCGCCTCATGCGCGCAGGCCAGTCACCCGCGCCAAGCGCGGCGCTCCCTCCCACATCTCCAGCGACAGGAGGCACGCATAGGGCAGGTCGAACGCCCAGGCCTGGTGCCGGTCGAACTCGCACAGGCGGCACAAAGCCGCGCGCATCGCGCCAGCGTGCGTCACCACCAGCGTCGGCACCGGCGCCAGCGCGTCCAGCGCGGCGCCCACGCGCGCGAGCAGCGCCGACCATCGCTCGCCGCCGGGCGGGGGATGTGCGTCGGGATCGTCCCAGAAGCGGCCGAGCGCGTGCGGATCCAGCTCGTTCGCGCGCCGCCCGTCCCACTCGCCGAAGTCCAGCTCGCGCCAGCGCGGATCCGTCTCCGCCGGCCCCAGCGCCTCGGCGCAGGCGCGCGCGCGGATCAGGTCGGACGCAATCAGGCGAACGCCCGCCAGCCCCGCGCCCGCCTCGCGGCACGCCCGCACGCCCGCCGGGGTCGCCGCGCCGTCCGTATGCCCCAGCATGGTGCCCGCGAGCACCGGCTCGCCGTGACGCATCAGGTGGAGCGCGAAGCGGCTCACCCTTCCGAGACGCCCGCCTCGGCGAAGGTGGCCATGCCGTCGTGCGCGGCGAGCGCCGCACGGATCACACCGGCCGCCACCGCCGCCCCGCTCCCCTCGCCCAGCCGCATGTCGAGGCCGAGCAGCGGGCGGAGCGCCAGCCGGTCCAGCAGCCGCGCGTGCCCCGGCTCGGCCGAGCAATGGCCCGCCACGCAATGCTCCGCGACGGCCGGCGCGGCGGCGGCCAGCGGCGCCACGGCGGCCGCGACGATGAACCCGTCCAGCACCACGGGCACGCGCGCGTGCCGCGCCGCCAGCACCGCGCCCGCCAGCGCGGCGATCTCGCGCCCGCCCAGCCGACGCAGCACCTCGAAAGGCCGGTCGAGTTGGCCGGCGTGGCGCGCCAGCCCCGCCTCTACCGTCGCGGCCTTGCGCGCGATCCCGTCCGCCCCCACGCCCGTACCCGGCCCGACCCAGTCGGCGGCCGGCCCGCCGAAGCTCGCCGCCGCCAGCGCGGCCGCGGCCGTCGTATTGCCGATCCCCATCTCGCCCAGCACCAAGAGGTCGGCGTCGCCCACCGCCAGCGCGCCCGCGTCCAGCGCCGCCAGGCACTCGGCCTCCCCCATCGCCGGCCCGGCGGTGAAGTCGGCGGTGGGCCGGTCCAGGTCCAGCGGCACCACCGCCAGCGACAGGCCGGCGGCCGCCGCCAGCGCGTTGATCGCGGCGCCGCCGGCCGCGAAGTTGGCGACCATCTGCGCCGTCACCTCCGCCGGATAGGCGCTGACGCCCAGGGCCGCCACGCCGTGGTTGCCCGCGAACACCACCGCGCGTCCGCGCGCCACCGCCGGCCGTTCGCGCCCCTGCCACCCGGCCATCCAGACGGCCAGCTCCTCCAGCCGGCCGAGCGAGCCCGGCGGCTTGGTGAGCCGCGCCTGCCGCGCCTGCGCAGCCCCGCGCGCGTCGGCGTCGGGCGGGGGCAGGTCGGCCAGCGCGGCGTCGAACGCGGCGACGGTGGGGAAGCGGGTCACTCCGCCACCAGCCCCGGCGGCGGCACGCGCGCGATGAAGTGGCCCTTCACGCCGTCGGGCCATTCGCGGAACGGCACCTGCCCCCAATCGCTCGCCGCATGGGCGCGGGCATAGTTCAGGATCGCGCGCGCCGCATCCTCGTCGGCCTCGAACCGGCCCATCACATAGCCGACCTTGCCCGGCGCGCGCAGGTGCACGACGCAACCCTCGGAACAGGCGAAGAGACAGGGCATCCCCTCCACCGCCACGCCGGCATAGGAGGGGTCGGACGCCCGCACGGCGCGCAGCGCGTCCGCCAGCCGGGCGCCGGCGCGGGGGTGGTCCGCCCCGTCGTCCGCGCGGCGGCAGGTGGTGCAGGCGACCACCGACGGCCCGTCGGCGGCAGGCCTCAGACCCATATGACGTCCGGCGCCCGCGCCGCCGGCGGCAGGCCCGCCGCCACGGCCGCGCGGTAGAGCAGCAGCAGCGCCGCCAGGATCACCGCCTCGCGCCCGAACTGGCGGACGGTCCAATAGGGCGACAGCGCGGTGTGCACGCCCCCCAGCACGAACGACCAGCCGAGCAGCACGGCCTTGTAGCCCACGAACCCCGCGCCGAACGCCGTCGCGGTCGCGACGGGCGCGGCCCCGCGCGCGGCGCCCCAGCGCGCCGCCGCCGCCGCGGCCAGCGCCGCGCTCAGCATCGCCGCGCCCCAGGCCAGCGTGCGCGGGTCGCGCGGATAGTCCAGCAGGCAGAAGCCGACGGCCTGGCTCGCGGCCCAGGCCAGCGCGATCAGCGCGAAGCCATGGGCTGCCCGCATCCGCGTGGCGGCCACCGCCGCCAGCGCCGCGAACGGCGTGGCGCAGGCGAGCGCCAGCGTGGTCGCGACGCTCACCCCCGTCAGCAAGGCTACCCAGACGAGGGGCGCGCCCCGCCCCTTCTCCGTCGTATCGTGCATCAGAACCTCCCCCGGAAGCCGGCATAGATGCTGCGGCCCAGCGTGCCGTAGCGGGCGACGGTCGCGTATTCCTCGTCGAACACGTTCTCGCCGCGCAGGAACAGCCGCACCTCGTCCGAGATGGGTAGTTCGGCGCGCAGGTCCACCAGCGTGTAGGGCGCGAGCCGCGTGGTGTTGGCCGCGTTGTCGAACGTCTCGCCCGAGCGGCGCACCGCGACGCCGAAGGACGGGCCGGCGGGCAGCGCGTAGTTGGCGCCCGCGTTCCAGGCGTGGCGCGGGCGGCGCGCCAGCTGGCGTCCGAAATTGGCGGAGCCGGCGGAGCGGTCCTCCGAGACGGTCCAGCTGTAATTGCCGTCGATCGACAGCCGCTCGCCCAGCGCCAGGCGGCCGGCCGCCTCCACCCCGCGCGCGAAGGCGCGCGACACGTTCAGGTAATAGCCGAAGCGGCGCAGCGCGGGGTTGCCGGGCACCAGGCACAGCGGGTCGCGGCTGGTGGTGGTGCAGCTGGCGAACACGATCAGGTCGTGGCTGCGGCGCTCGAAATAGGTCGCGCCCAGCGCCAGCCGCCCGTCCAGGAAGCGCTGCTCGGCGCCCGCTTCCCAGCCCTTGGCCCGCTCGGGGTCGAGCGCCTGGTTCCCGTACTCGGAGAAGAGCTGGTACAGGCTGGGCGCCTTGAACCCCTCCGAATAGCTGGCGCGCACCACCGTGCCCCAGGGGGCCGTATAGACGCCGCCGCCCGCGAACAGCGTCTTGCTGCCGTAGCGGTTATGGTCGTCGTTGCGCACGCCGCCCGTCAGCGTCAGGCCGTCGACCACCGTCGCGTTCAGCTGGCCGTAGACGCTGGTGATCTCCGCCCGCCCCTGCGCGGGGGCGGGCACGGGCACCGCCAGGCTGGACGGCGGCGACACGGAGCGGAAGCGGCTGCGCTCGTTCTCCGCGCCGAACACCGCGTCGATGCCCTTCGCCAGCGCCAGGCTGCCCTGATACTCGAACCGCCGGTTGCGGCCGGCCGCGTCGAAGGTCTGCGTCCGGGCGAGCGCCGGGTTGTAGTTGTCGCGGTTCGTGTCGGTATAGCCGAAGCCGAAGCGGTTGCGGAAACGCCCGCCCGCCAGGTCCGCGTTCAGGCCGGCATAGCCCACGAACTCGCGGTTCAGCGAATATTCCGGGCTGTCGCCGTTGAAGGCGTCGATCTCGACCCGCCCGTCCGAATAATAGGCGCGCGCCTCCGCGCTGAGGCCGGACGCCAAGTCGAGGAGCGCGCGGCCGGTGACGCTTTGGTTGGAATAGCCGTCGCGCTCGCGCCCGCCCGCGGACCGCGCGATGGCGGAAATGCCGTCGGTGGTGAAGGCCTGGGCGCCGATCCGCCACGCCAGCGGGCCGGTGCGCGCCCCCACGGCGGCGCGGCCGCTCACCGTGTCGCGACTGCCGCCCTCGGCGTCGAAGCTGCCCTCGAGCGCGCCCTCGGGCAGCGGCGTCACCACGTTCACCACGCCGCCGATGGCCTGGCTGCCCCACAGGATCGACTGGGGCCCGCGCAGCACCTCGATCCGGCTGGCGTCGCCCGTCAGCAGGTTGGCGAAGTTGTAGCCGCCGCCCGTCGACGACGGATCGTTCAGCTTGACGCCGTCGATCACCACCACCGTCTGGTCGCTTTCCGCGCCGCGGATGCGAAGCGACGTGGCCGTGCCGTAGCCGCCGTTCCTCGACAGGCTGACGCCCGGCGTGCGCAGCAGCAGGTCGGCGACGGACAGGTCGCCCGCGCGGTCGATGGCCGCCTTGTCCAGCACCGCGACGGACACGGCGACCCGGTCGATGGAGGTCGGCGTACGCGTGGCGGTGACGACCACCGTGTCGGGTTCGGCAGCCCCCGTGCCGCCCGAGCTTGCCGCGCGCGCGGACGCCGCGGCGTCGGGCGCGGGCGCCCGATCCCGAGCCGATTCCTGCGCCTGCGCGACGCCGGAAAGGGCTGTCGCCAGCCCGAAGAAAATAGCAGTCCTGTTCATCTCGCTTCCCCGATCGACAGCGAGCCCCGGCGGTGGAACCGCCGTTGCTCAACACGTGCCGTCTCTCGGGTTCACGTACCCGCCCGCCCGGCGCACCCTGGCCGGTCGAAGGACGACCGCGACGGGCAGGTCTCCTGGCTCGCGGGTCAGTGCCAGGTCGCGCCGCCTTCTCGGGACCTTAAGGTCCCAATGGCATGTGGCACGGTGGCTCGCCGCTCACAGTTGCAGGGGCAGCCGGGGTCTCGAACCCCGTTCCCTTTTCATCCCCTCTCGGGGAACCTGTCGCGGGCGGGCCAATAGGGCCGGGCGGGAGGCGGCGTCAACGCACCCGTTCGACGGGCACGCCCCCTTCCGTCCGGACGCGATAGACGCGCGCCATCAGCTCGGGCGTCAGCACGTCGGCCGGCGCTCCGTCCGCCACCAGCAGCCCGCCGTCCAGGACCAGCACCCGATCGCAGAAGCGGGCGGCCAGCCCCAGGTCGTGCAGCACCGCCAGCACCAGCCGGCCGGCGTCGGCCTCCTCGCGCATCAGCTCCATGCCGTGCAGCTGATGCTCCGGGTCAAGGCTGGCGAGCGGCTCGTCGGCGATCAGCACGGGGGCCTCCACCGCCAGCGCGCGGGCCAGCAGCACGCGCGCGCGCTCGCCGCCCGACAGCTCGGTCGCGACGCGGTGGCCCAGGTGCGCCACCTCGGCACGCTCCATGGCGCGCCCCACCGCCGCGCGGTCCGCGGCGCCCGCGCGCGACAACGGCGCCAGGTGCGGCAGGCGGCCCAGCGCCACCAGCCGCTCCACCGACACGGGCCAGTGCAGCACCTGCCCCTGGGGCAGGTAGGCGATGGCGCGCGCCGCCGCCGCCCGGCCCATGGTGCCCATGTCCGCGCCGTCCAGCAGCACGCGGCCGGCGGCGGGCGGGATCAGCCCGACCAGCGAGCGCACCAGCGTGGACTTGCCCGCGCCGTTCGGCCCCAGCACGCCCACCAGCGTGCCCCCCTCCAGCCGCGCCGACACGCCGCGCACCACCTCGCGCCCGCCGAGCGCGACGGTGAGTCCCCGTGCCTCCAACGTCACCACAGGCGCCGCTCGCGCAGCAGGTGGACCAGGAACACCGGCACCCCCAGGAAGGCGGTGACCACGCCCAGCTTCAACTCGCTCGACGTAGGGATCACGCGCACCGCCGCGTCGGCCAGCGACAGCAGCGCCGCACCCGCCACCGCGCTCGGCCACAGCAGCGCGGACGGGCTGCGGTCGGTCAGCGGGCGCACCAGGTGGGGCACGATCAGCCCCACGAAGCCGATGGCCCCGGATACCGCCACCGCGCCCCCCACCCCGATCCCGACCCCCAGCAGCAGCCTGAGGCGCGTCCGGTCAAGCCGCACGCCCAGCGCCGCCGCCCCGTCCTCCCCCAGCGTCAGCGCGTCCAGCGCGCGCCCGTCCCACGCCAGCAGCGCGGCACCGACCAGCACCGGCGGCAGCGCCAGCGCCACGTGCGCGAACGACCGGTCCTCCAGGCTGCCGAGCAGCCAGGAGGTGATCTCCATGGCCGCGAACGGGTTGGGCGACAGGTTAAGCGCCAGGCTGATCCCCGCGCCCGCCAGCGTCGCCACCGCGATGCCCGCCAGGATCAGCGTCAGCGCGCTCTCCGACCGCCCGGCCAGCGCGAACAGCAGCAGGAGGCTCGCCAGCGCCCCGCCGATGGCGAGCAGCGGCAGCACGACCGGGTGCGCGTCCGCCAGCCCGAAATAGAGCGCCGCCACCGCGCCCAGCGCCGCCCCGTTGGACGCGCCCAGCACGGACGGCTCGGCCAGCGGGTTGCGGAGATAGCCCTGGAGCGCCGCGCCCGACAGGCCCAGCATCGCGCCCACCATCAGGCCCAGCAGCGCGCGCGGCACGCGCAGCTCCACCACGATGGCGCGCACCACCGGGTCGCCGTGCCCCGCCAGCGCGGCCAGCACGCGCGCCGGGCCGATGGCGGTGCTGCCCACCGCCACCGACAGCAACGCCGCCGCCACCGTCGCCAGGATCAGGGCCGGCCACAGCCGGCGCGAATACGTCCTCGGTCCCATGCCTTCCCGGATACTCCGCTCCTGGCGCGAACCGGACCCCTAGCGCGAACAGGCGACGCGCGGCAGGGGCGGGGCGTGCGTCGTCCGGCCGCCATGCTGATCCTGTCGCTCGCGGCGCTGCTGCCGGGTGCCGCGCCGTCGCGCCCCCGGCGGATCGTGTCGCTCAACCTGTGCGCGGACCAGTATCTGCTGGCGCTCGCCGATCCGGGCCAGATCGCGGCGCTGACGCGGTTCGCACGCGATCCGGAGATGTCGGCGGGCGCCGCCAAGGCCCGGCGCCTGCCCGTGTCGGCCGGCACGATGGAGGACGTGCTGGCGCTCCGCCCCGACCTGGTGATCGCGGGGCCGGGCCGGTTGCAGCGGACAATGGCGCGGCTGGACGGTCGGCGCGTGGGCGCGCTCGAACTGCCGCCGGCCGAGACCTACGCGCAGATCGCGGAGCAGGTGCGCCGGGTGGCGGCGGCGGTGGGCCATCCCGAGCGGGGCGAGGCACTGGTCGCGCGCATGGACCGCGACCTCGCGCGCCTGCGCCCCGCCGGCCGCGGGCGCGTCGCCGCCTATTACCAGCGCCGCGGCTACCTGACGGGCACGGGTACGCTGATCGACGATCTGATGCGCCGCGTGGGGCTGCGCAACCTCGCGGGGCGGCTGGGCGACGCGTCGCTGCAGCGCGTGTCGCTGGAACGCATCGCGCTGGCCCGGCCCGACTATCTGGTGGCGGAGACGGCGACGGACCGCGTGGTGGACCAGGGGACGGAGATGCTGCACCACCCGGTGCTGGCGCCCATCCCCCGGCTGCGCCTGCCCCAGGCCTGGACCGTGTGCGGCGGCCCCGCCTACGTCACCGCCGCGCGCAGCCTGAACGCCCAGCTGTCGCGCTGACGCCTATCCCGGCCAGCCGTCGTCCACGGGCTCCACGTCGGGCCGGTCGCGGGGGCGTTCGTCGCGCAGGGGCAGCGTGGGGTCGCCGCCGCCCAGCCGCACGCGGACGTACGCCGCCTGCGCGCCCGCGCCGTCGTGCTGGAGGACGGCGCTGACGGGCTCCCCCCGGTCGATGCGCGCGCCGATCCAGCCGCAGCGCTCGGCGGTCAGATAGCCGATCCGCACGCCGCGCTCGGAGAAGACGGCCACCGCGCGCGTGTCGGCGGGATTGCGCGGCTCGCGACGGAGCGTCACCGGATCGCCCGGCCGCATCAGCGCCAGCTCGAACCGGCGGCTGCCCCCCTGCTCGCCGGCCTTGCGCTCGTTGACATAGTCGAGCCCGACGACCGCGAGGCTCAGCTCACGTCCGCCGGGCGCGGCCGTCACGCCTGACGCGTGCCCGTCAGCGGAAAGCTGCCGAAGGCGCCCGCGCCCACCGACCCGCTGATCGCGTCGCCCTCCACGGTCGCCTCGCAGTCCAGCGTCATGGGCATGGGGACGGTGATGGGCTGCTTCCACTTCAGCGTGTTGCCGTCGACCTCGCCCGACACGTCGGCGGTGCCCATGGCGCCGCCGTTGGTGCCGGTGAAGGTGGCGCCGTCCTGCTTCACCGTCAGCACGGTCTTCTGGTCGCCCATGGGCGACTTGATGGTGCAGTCGTACGTGCCGTCGATGCCCGCCATGATGCGCTCTCCTATCGGGCGGCGGCGGGCGCAGGGGTGCCCGCGACGCTCGCCGCCGGCACCACCTCGACCGGGAGCCCCAGGGTGTCAAGCTGGGGCCGGACCTTGGCCGCCTCGCCCACCACGACCCAGACGAAGCGGTCGGGCCGGATCGCGCCCGCCGCCGCGGCGCGCAAGGCCGGCAGCGTCAGCGCGCCGAGCCGGCCGGTCAGCTTCGCGTAGTAATCGTCCGGCCGGCGATACAGGTCGTTCTGCTGCATGGCGGACAGCACGGCGTCGCCCGTCTCGAAATCGCCCGGCAGCGCGCGGATCGCGCCGTTGATCGCGCGGTCGAACTCGGCCTGACTCAAGGGCTGCCCGCCCACGAAGTCCGCCACGTCGGCGCGCAGCGAGGCGAGCGACTCGCCCGTCCGATCCGCCTGCACCGGCGCCTGCACCTGGTACGGCGCGGCCCGCTCCAGCCGGCGGAAATAGCCGTAGGCGCCGTAGGACCAGTGCCGCTTCTCCCGCAGGTCCATGTTGATGCGGCTGAGGAAGTCGCCGCCCAGCGCGTCGTTCGCCGTCTCCACCGCCAGCAGGTCGTCCGTGCCCTTCAGCGTCGTCGGCTGGCCGCCGTAGATCAGCGACTGGGGGCTGTCGGGCCGGTCGATCAGAAGGATGCGCGGAGCGGACGGGTTGCCCTCCCCGAAATCCTTGACGCCCGCCGCGCCCTCGCCCCGCCAGTCGGCGAAATAGGCGTCGAAGGCCGCGCGCACCTCGGCCAGCGGCCGGTCGCTCACCACGAACAGCTTGGCCTTGTCGGGGCGAAGCCACGCGCGGTGAAAGGCGCGCAGGTCGTCGGGCTTGAGCGCGGCGACGGCGGCCGGATCGCCCGATCCGGCGTCCTTGGCGTACGGGCTGCCCGGCCCCATCAGCAGCCGCGGCAGCGCGCGTTGCGCCAGACCGTTGGGCGTGGTCAGCTCCTGCTGGATCGCCGCCAGCTGCTGGTTGCGCACGCGGTCCACCTCGGCGGGCGCGAAGGCGGGGCGGCGCGCCACGTCGGCGAACAGCTCGGCCGCGGGGCGGAGATTGGCGCTGGGCACCGACAGGCTGAGATAGGTGCGGTCGCCGCTGGCACCCGCGCCGATCTGCGCGCCCAGCCGTTCCCCGTCCTCCGCCACGCGCGTCGAGCTGCGCGTGGCCGTGCCCTCGTCCAGCATCGACAAGGTGAGCTGCTGCGTCCCCAGCCGGCCCGCCACGTCGGCCGCGCGGCCGGCGTCGAAGCTCATCACCGCGCGCGTCACCGGCACGGCCGCCTGGTGCGCGTAGATCAGCTCGATCCCGTTCGACAGGCGCGAGCGTTCCACCGCCGGGAAGCTGAGCCCCGCCAGCTTCCCCACCGCGGGCAGGGCGCCGCGCGTGCCCTTCGCGGGCGCGTCGGGCGCGGCCGTCACCGCCTTCTCGGGCGGCACCGCGGCCTCGGCGTACGCGTCGCGCGCGCCCGGCACCACGTCCAGCGCAAAAACGGGGCGGGTGAGCCACGTGTCCGCCGCCGCCTTCACGGTGGCGGGCGTCTGGGCGGTCAGCTGCGCCAGCTGTCGCTTATAGAAACCGGGATCGTTCGCGTAGAGCGCGCCCTCGGCCAGCGCCACCGCCTTGCCGCCGAAGCCGCCCACCGATTCCAGTCCGCGCACGCGGCTGGCGACGGACGTGGTGACGTAGCGCGCCACCTCGTCCGCAGTCGGCCCCTCCGCCAGGAAGCGCGCCACCACCTCGTCCAGGCGCTTGGCCGCGACCTTGGGGTCGGCGCCCGGCCGCACCAGCCCGCTGACCTGGAAGGTGCCGACCTGGGCGAAGCTGTTGTTCTCCGCCTCCACCGAGGTGAACAGCTTGTCCCGGCGCACCAGCTCGTTGTCGAGCCTGGAGGACGCCAGCCCGCCCAGCACGCCGGCCGCCACGTCCAGCGCGGACGAGGCCGGGTCGTTCAGCCCCGGCACCGCCCAGTTGCGCGACACCATCACCTGCGCCACCCGGTCGCGCATCGTCTCGGCCTCCGCCTTGGCGAGCGTGGGCACGGGAGCGGCGGGACGGCGGCTCTCAGGTCCTCGCGCGATGGCGCCGAAATACTTCTCCACCAGCGGCTTCGCGGTCCCTGCGTCCACGTCGCCCGCCAGCACCAGCACCGCGTTGTTCGGGCCGTAGTGGCTGCGGAACCAGTCCTTCACGTCCGCCAACGAGGCCGCGTCCAGGTCCGCCATCGAGCCGATGGTCTCGTGGCCATAGGGGTAGCCGGCGGGAAATAGCTTCTCCGTCAGCCGATAGTCCATCAAGCCGTAGGGCTGGTTGTCGCCCTGGCGCTTCTCGTTCTGGACGACGCCGCGCTGCTCGTCGAGCACGCCCTGGGTTATCGCGCCCGTCAGATAGCCCATCCGGTCCGATTCCAGGAACAGCGCCCGGTCGAGCGCCGCGGTCGGCACCGTCTCGAAATAGTTGGTGCGGTCGTACCAAGTCGTGCCGTTCAGATCGGTGGCGCCGATCTGCTTCAGCGGCTCGAAGAAGTCGCCGGGCGCGTTCTCGGACCCGTTGAACATCAGGTGCTCGAACAGGTGCGCGAAGCCCGTCCTGCCCTTGGGCTCGTGCTTGCTCCCCACGTCATACCACACGCTGACCGCCACTACGGGCGCCTTGCGGTCGGTGTGGACGACGACGCGCAGGCCGTTGGCCAGCGTGAAGCCCTGGTACGGGATGTCCACCGCGCGGATCAGGTCGGCCACGGGGGCAGGCGCGGGCACGGCTGCCCCCTGCTGCGCGGTCGCGGCCGTCGAGAGGAGGACGGTCAGCAGGGCGGCGGACGTGATGCGCATGGGGGCAGGTCTCCCGGGGAGATAGTCTCTCGCGCAACTACCGCGCCGGCCCGCGCCTGCGCAAGCGGCGGCGATTGTGAGGCGCGGGCGCGGCGCTAGGATGATGCCGTCCCGTGCCAGGGCCTTGTGTTGCCGATCGGCAACACCAAGATGTGTCGCGAAGGGAACATCACGACCCATGAACATCGAGAAATTCACCGACCGCGCCAAGGGCTTCCTCCAGTCCGCTCAGACCGTCGCGGTCCGCATGAACCACCAGCAGATCGCGCCCGAACACCTGTTGAAGGCGTTGCTGGAGGACGAGCAGGGCATGGCGGCCGGCCTGGTCGCGGCCGCGGGCGGCGACGTGCGCCGCGCGACGGCGGAAGTGGACGCCGCGCTGGCCAAGCTGCCCGCCGTCACAGGATCGGGCGCGCAGACCGTGCCGGGCCTGTCGGCGGACGCGGTGCGCGCGCTCGACCGCGCCGAGCAGGTCGCGCAGAAGGCGGGCGACAGCTACGTCACGGTGGAGCGGCTGCTGCTGGCGCTTGCCCTGGGCACTGATGCGGCCGGCCGCGCGCTGAAGGCCGCGGGCGTCACCGCGGACAGCCTCAACACCGCGATCAACGAGCTTCGCGGCGGCCGCACCGCCGACACGGCGGGCGCCGAGGACCGTTACGACGCGCTCAAGAAGTTCGCCCGCGACCTGACGCAGGCCGCGCGCGACGGCAAGCTCGACCCGGTGATCGGCCGCGACGAGGAGATCCGCCGCACCATCCAGATCCTGGCGCGCCGCACAAAGAACAATCCCGCGCTGATCGGCGAGCCCGGCGTCGGCAAGACGGCCATCGCCGAGGGGCTGGCGCTCAGGATCGCCAACGGCGACGTGCCCGACACGCTCAAGGACCGACGCTTGATGGCGCTCGACATGGGCGCGCTGATCGCCGGCGCGAAATATCGCGGCGAGTTCGAGGAACGGCTGAAGGGCGTGCTGGACGAGGTGAAGGGCGCCGACGGCGAGGTCGTGCTGTTCATCGACGAGATGCACACGCTGATCGGCGCGGGCAAGTCCGAGGGCTCGATGGACGCGGGCAACCTCTTGAAGCCCGCGCTGGCGCGGGGCGAGCTGCACTGCGTCGGCGCCACCACGCTCGACGAGTACCGCAAGTACGTGGAGAAGGACCCCGCGCTCCAGCGGCGCTTCCAGCCCGTCATGGTCGGCGAGCCCACGGTGGAGGACACGGTGTCCATCCTGCGCGGCCTGAAGGAGAAGTACGAGCTGCACCACGGCGTGCGCATCACCGACGGCGCGCTGGTGGCCGCCGCCACGCTGTCCAACCGCTACATCGCCGACCGCTTCCTGCCCGACAAGGCGATCGACCTGATGGACGAGGCGGCGTCGCGCATCCGCATGGAGGTGGAGAGCAAGCCCGAGGAGATCGAGGCGCTCGACCGCCGCATCCTGCGCCTCAAGATCGAGCGCGAGGGCCTGCGCCGCGAGGCGGACGACGCCAGCCGCGACCGGCTGGACAAGCTGGAGCGCGAGCTGGCCGAGCTGGAACAGCAGTCGGCCGAACTCACGACCCGCTGGCAGGGCGAACGCGACAAGATCGCAGGGGAAGCGCGGCTCAAGGAGAAGCTGGACGCGCTCCGGCTCGAACTCGATCAGGCGCAGCGGAGTGGCGACCTCGCGCGCGCGGGCGAGCTCAGCTACGGCCGCATCCCCGCGCTGGAACGCGAGCTGGCGGACGCGCAGACCGCGACCCAGGGCGCGATGCTGCGCGAGGAGGTGACGGCCGACGACATCGCCGCCGTGGTCGCGCGCTGGACGGGCATCCCCGTGGACCGGATGCTGGAAGGCGAGCGCGACAAGCTGCTCCGCATGGAGGAGGCGCTGGGCAGGCGGGTGATCGGGCAGGCGGACGCGGTGCGCGCCGTCTCCACCGCGGTCCGCCGGGCGCGCGCGGGGCTCCAGGACCCGGACCGGCCGCTGGGCTCCTTCCTGTTCCTGGGGCCGACGGGCGTGGGCAAGACCGAGCTGACCAAGGCGCTGGCCGCCTTCCTGTTCGACGACCCGGCCGCGATGGTGCGCATCGACATGAGCGAGTTCATGGAGAAGCACGCGGTGGCCCGCCTGATCGGCGCGCCCCCGGGCTATGTCGGCTACGAGGAGGGCGGCGTGCTGACGGAGGCGGTGCGGCGACGCCCGTACCAGGTCGTGCTGTTCGACGAGGTGGAGAAGGCGCACAACGACGTGTTCAACGTGCTGCTCCAGGTGCTGGACGACGGCCGGCTGACCGACGGCCAGGGCCGCACGGTGGACTTCACCAACACGCTGATCGTGCTGACCAGCAACCTGGGCTCGCAGTACCTGGCCAATCTGCCGGCCGAGGCGGACGCGGCCACCGTCGAGCCCCAGGTGATGGAGATCGTGCGCGGCCATTTCCGGCCCGAGTTCCTGAACCGGCTGGACGAGATCGTGCTGTTCCATCGCTTAGGGGAAGAGCACATGGCCCCCATCGTCGACATCCAGGTGGCGCGCCTGGGCAAGCTCTTGGCCGACCGCAAGGTGACGCTTGACCTGACCGACGCAGCGCGCGCGTGGCTCGGCCGCGTCGGCTACGACCCCGTCTACGGTGCCCGCCCCTTGCGCCGCGCAGTCCAGCGCCACCTCCAGGACCCGCTGGCCGAGCTGATCCTGCGGGGCGAGGTGAAGGACGGCAGCACGGTGGCCGTGGACGAGGGCGACGGGCGACTGGTGCTGACGCCGGGGTGAAATAGGAGGGGGCTAATTTCACCAACCCCCTCCCAAGTCATATTTTATAGATATGGGTCAACACACTTTCCGTCCCGCCCACGTTGACAATCATTTACCGTGTCAGGACAGTTATTATCAATATACCAATAGTATATATCCATCCATTCTGCGCTTCCTCTTTGGGCTTGTCGACTCGCAAACACCTCAGCATCATCGTAGCATTGAGGTCGGGCACCAAGAGACTGGGTCGCAGCAGAGACACAGAACGTAATAGCCGCCGCGCCCCACAGCTTTTTTATCAATCCTCGCGTCACACCTAATACCCTCCTCAGAAGTTCAAGCCGAACTGCACGCGCACCTGCCGCGGCGCCTGGTACGCCGTGACCGCGCGATAGTCCGCGCGCGGCGCGCCGCCGTCCGTCGTGCCGATCTCCTGGTAATCCTGCTCCTGGTCGTTGTTGAACACGTTCAGCACCGACACGCGGAAGAAGCCGTCGAACGCGTCGGTCGGCACCTTGATGGTCGCGTCCAGGTCGAGGTTGTACAGCCACTCGCTCTGGAACGCCGTTCCGCGCCGCACGATCTGGCGCGGCGGCAGCACCTGGCCCGCGGCGGCCGGCGTGGTCCTGACCGTGCCGTCCGAGTTCAGGTTGCAGTAGGTTCCGTTGGCGCCGTAGTACAGCGCCGCGTCCAGGTCGCGGCTCGCCGGCACCGTGCCGATGCAGCCGAACTTGCGCGGCGACGCGATCTGCCCGTTGACGCCCAGCGTCAGCCACTCCGTCGGCGCGTAGGAGCCGAACAGCTTGAAATTGTGGCGACGGTGGTTGGGCGAGTAGCCGTAGGTCCCGTCCGTCAGGCCGGGCAGGTCGAAGTCGACCGTGGCGCCCGTGTCGTCCTGGCCGTTGTCGGAGCGCACGCCGCCCTCGGTGTTCCCGACGTTGCTCGACAGCGTGTACGAGAACTCGCCGCCCCACTTGCCGTCGAAGTCGCGCTGAACCTGGAACGTCATCGCCCGGTACTTGCGGGTGGCGCGCGGATAGCCGAGCGCTGCCGCCGACAGCTCGATCGTGCGCAGCCCGGCCTCGCCGTTGATCGGGTCGCTCAGCGTCACCACGGCGTTGTTGCCGGGGTTCAGAAGCACATACTGATGCGTGCCGCTGAAGATCGACTGGCAGGTGCTGCCGTCCGCGTTCGGCCGGTTCAGGTTGTTCGCAGTGCAGAAGGCGCGGACGGCGGGGTCGACCGCCGAATCCTCCAGGCTGGCGTTGAGGTCGCGGTACGTGCCGAAGACGTTGACCCGAAACTTCCCGAACCGGCGCTCGATGCCCAGGATATACTCGTCGACCGACTGGGATTCGAGATTGCCCGCGATCAGCGAGCTCGGGTCGCCGGGCGCGCCGTCGGCGCGTACGATGCAGGTGCCGCTCAGCCCGTCGAGGCAGGGCTCACCGCCCGCCGGCACCAGTTGCGTGGTCAGGATCGGCTGGTTGTTGGCGTCCAGGCCGCTGAAGCGGAAGAGACGGTCCTGATCCAGCTCCGCGCCGCCCAGGCGGTTGTTGGTGTTCGCGGCGATGGGCAGGAAGTACCGGCCGAACGACCCGTAGGCCTTGGTCGTGTTGTCGCCGAACACGTCGACGCTGGCGCCCAGGCGCGGACCCCACTGATCGCCCGACTTGTAGTAGCTGACGCCGGCGATGGTCTTGTTGGTGAACTTGTCGTTGCGGATGCCCAGCGACAGGTTCAGCCGGTCGCCGAACAGCGACCAGTCGTCCTGCACGTAGAAGGCCTCGTTCTTCGACTCGAACCGGCCGCCGTTCCGGAACTGACGCACCACCGCGTACTGACCGGTGGTGATGCCGTATTGATCCGCTGCGGACCCGTCGGCCAGCGTAACCTGGCCGATGCCGTTCGAGGTGGTGGTGATGTTAGTGGTCAGGTTCTCGCGGTCGTATCCGCCGCGGAAATGGTGCGACCCCAGCAGGTTGACGAACAGGTCGATGTCGCCACGGTAGAATTCGCGACGGTCCCGCGCGACCTCCGAGTTGGCGATCGGGCTCCCGATGGAGCTGTTCAGGCCACCGCGCTGGTCGACGACGCTGGACAGGTCGGGATTGCTCGGCTCCGTCGTGTCGCGGTCCCGGTTCTGACCGTAGGCACCGGAGATCGTCAGCCAGTCGGTGAACGTGCCCGTGTACCGACCGACGAAGTTGATGCCGCCGGTCCGGAAGACCGACGTGGAGGCGTAGGCACCCGGATCGTTGGTCGTCGGGTTGTACCGGCGACCGCTGGCCGCCGTGCCGAAGATGTCGCGCGTGACCAGATTGCGCGTGTCGAAGAACGTGCCCTCCAGCCGCTGCCCGTCGAATGGTGTGAAGTCGACCTTGAAGCCGTAGAAGGGGCTGTCCTGCTTCTCGATGAAATACTGGTTCCCGACGATGGTCGGGTTGGCCAACGTGCCGCCGCCGAACGCGGTGACGGCCGTGGCCGTGGTGAGCTTGCGCGAGTTGTAGAGGCCGTAGAAGAACAGCTTGTCCTTGATGATCGGGCCGGAAAGCTGGGCGATGAAGTCCTGCTGATCCCTCTTCCGCGCGTCGTTGTCCCGCGTCACCGTGTTGGGCGAATCGCTCAACAGGTCGTCCGGCTCCCAGTTGAACAGGATGCCACCGTGGAAGTCGTTGGACCCCGACTTGGTGGTCGCGTTGACGATGCCGCCCGTGGCGCGTCCGAACTCGGCCTGGAATCCGCCGTTCTTGACCTCCACCGTCTGGTAGAAGTCGAAGGGCACCTGGACCGAACCGATCAGCGTGCGGAAGTTGGTGATGTTCAGGCCGTTGATGAAGAAGGCGTTCTCCGCGACCGAGGAGCCGCCGATGTTTGCCTGATTGCCGAATGCCGTGTCGCCCGCCGTGGTGCCCGGCGAAAGCTGGATCACCGCGGAGATGTTGCGCGCCACGGGAACGCGCGTCGCCAGCTCGCCCAGGTTGATGACGGTGCCCACGGTATTGCGCGTGAAGTCGGCGGTCTGGATGCGCCCGGCGGTCACGACGATGTCGCCCTCGCCCGCCGCGCCCTCGGGCTGAAGCGTGAACTGGTTGGCGGCGCGCTGGAGCGTCAGCGAGATGCCCGGCTCCGAATAAGGGGCAAAGCCCGGCGCCGACACGGAGAAGGTATAGGACCCGGCCGGCAGCTGCGCGATCCGGAACGTGCCGGAATCATCGGTGGTGGCCGAGCGCGTGAAGCCCTGCGCGTCGGACCGCACTTCGACGGTGGCACCGGCGATCGCCTCGCCGTTCGTCCCCTGGACGCGGCCGGAGGCCGTGACGTTCTGATAGTCCTGCGCCGCCGCCGGCGCGGACACCGCCACCGCGCCGAGGCCCGCGCCCATGAGCGCCAGCGCGCGCAGCGCCGTGCCGCGGTTCAGCAGGCCGAGTACTGGATGGATAGGCTTGATCACGTTCGACTTTCCCCTGGCTTCGCGGGGCCGTTCGAACCGGCCGCTCGCGTGCGAGTCCCTGGTCCCCGCGATGCGGGGCGCTGGGGAAAGGATCACGGGCCGTTCACCTCGTGTAAAGCGTCACCTGTCCTGACCAGACCGGTTTACACGAAACTGTCGCACAAATAGCACAGCACTACATACCTAACACAGTAGCACACCCTTAACGCGGCCGCAACGCCTCCGACGCCGCCTGGGCCGTGGCGTAGGGCTGCTGGCGCGCGACGCTCCAGTAGCGCAGCGCGTTGAGCGGCACGGGCGCGCCCGTCGCGGCGCACACCACGTGGTCGCCGGGCGACAGCACGCGGAAACCGTTGGCCATGTAGTGCAGCCGGGCCGGCCGCCGGTCGTTGTTCATCAGCACGGGCGTTCTCGCTCGAGAGGGTCAGAGCAGCGGCGGCTGCTCGGGCGCGTCCGTCCGATAGGCGCGCGCGCGCGCGCGCTCAACGCGCGCGTCCACCCGCCCGTCGCGGAACACCAGCGCCACCGCGCCGGCACCGCGCGCGGCCGCGGCGGTGGCCAGCGTGGCGCCCGCCCGGTCCTCGACGCGCGCGTAGCCGCGCTCCAGCACCCGGTCGGGGCTGAGCGACACGGCCAGCCGCCAGGCTCCCTCCACCCGCGCCCGCGCGGTCTCCAGCCGCCGGTCGAGCAGCGCGGGGCGCAGCGCGCCCGCCACCCGGTCCAGCCGGCCGCGCGCGGCCTCGGCGCGCCGTTCCAGCCCCCGGTCCAGGCGGGCCGACGCGTCGTCCAGCCGCTGGCGCTGCGGCGCCAATATGGCGTCGCGCCGGGGCAGGAGGCGCGCCTGCGCGTCCAGCCGCTCGCGCCCCCGCTCGACGTAGCGGCGCGCCAGCCGGGCGATGCGCGCGGCGCTCGTGTCCAGGCCCAAGCGCAGGTCCGCCAGCACGGGCACCGCCATCTCGGCCGCCGCCGTGGGCGTGGGCGCGCGCAGGTCGGCGGCGTGGTCGCAGAGCGTGGTGTCGGTCTCGTGGCCCACCGCCGAGATCACGGGAATGCCGCACTCGGCCACCGCGCGCACCACCGCCTCCTCGTTGAAGGCCCAGAGGTCCTCCACGGAGCCGCCGCCGCGCGCGACGATGAGGAGGTCGGGTCGGGGCGGCAGCGCCGCCGCGGCCGTGCTGCCGCCCCGCCCGGCCGGCGGGCCGCCAGGCCCGTCCGACGTCACGGGATCGCTCCCACCGCCGCCCATGTCTGGCGCGCCGTCGAACGGGCTCCGCCCGCCGGCCG
>Ga0325400_1000502_pt1 | contig 29104 bp, 24 predicted proteins | sample PopdelMetagenome_2_FD_205662 | JGI IMG/M metagenome (GOLD analysis project Ga0325400, IMG submission 205662) | Populus deltoides microbial communities from Bellville, Georgia, United States - Xylem-PdKOR-R1 | ecosystem: Host-associated > Plants > Phyllosphere > Stem > Wood/Secondary xylem...
GGAGAGTTTGGGATGGGTGTTTGGCTGCAGTTTGGGAGGGGAGAGGTGGGATGGGAAAGAAGAAGAAGGAGAAACAGAGGAAGAGAGTGTCGGCAGATGGGTGCATATAATGGTTTTTTCCGACGGAGGCACCGATGGATTACTTCCGTCGGTGATTCCATCGGTGCTTCCGTTGGTGACGCACCACGTCACTGTACGGCTATCTCAGTTTGAATCCCTCGGTAATTTCCGTCGGTAAAATCGCCTGACGTCACCATGCTGTTGCGTATATTCCAGACGAACTGTATACTCCGTCGGCGAAACTGTCGGTATATACCGACGGTTTCACCGACGGATTTATTTCGTCGGTATATACCAACAGATTTTGAGACGGAATTATTTGCATCGGTATAAATTACCGATGGAAAGATTCCGTCGGTAATTCCGTTGCTTTTCACTGGTTTTCTGGTAGTGTTTTTTCTCTTTGAATTTTTTTTCTTTTCTCTTATTGATTTTTTTTTCATATTGTAAAGAAGAAATAAATTGATGTGACTTCTTTTTTTATATTGTACAAAAGTTAGGTGATGATAATTTTTATCGTTTTCAGGTTAGGTTGAATTTTCTTATTAAAGTATGTTTTTGTGTTTCAAAAATGCTACTAAAACATTTTTTTTATTTTTATCTTAACTTTAAATTAATATTTTTTTGATGTGATGACAAACCCAATGTGCCAAACCATTTAGCAAAGTAGCACCCAATAAACCGGCAACTAATTTCTTTCCCTTTATTTTTTTTCTTTTAAGATATTTTCAATTTTATTTTTTTCCTCTTATTGATTTTTTTCATCTTGTAAAGAAGAAATAAATTGATGTGATTTTTTCTATATTGTATAAAAGTTGTGTGATAATAATTTTTTTAATTTGAGGTTGATTTGAATTTTCTTATTAAAGAATATTTCTTTTTGTGTTTTAAAAATATTTTTAAGAAAAATTATTTTAGTTTTATTTTTTTTTAATTTCAAATAAATATTTTTTTGCTATTGAATGTGTTTTCGCAACCATACTAAATAGCATTTGGGTTTTTAGATCTGATTACGTAACCAGATTTAATAACAATTGGATCTTACTTCGAGTCGAGATCCCATAACATTTGGGTTTAACTCTGCAGTATTATCCAAGAATATCGAGTTGGGCTTCACGGCTTCCTTATAGTGTTGGTCGTGTTACCCAGCAGGAATGCTAAATAATAATGATAATATTCTTTTTATATTTTGAAAAAGTTATTATTAATCCATTGCGGATCACAAGCATTGTGCTATTATCTATATATAACGATGCTTCCTTAATTTATGTAAATTTTCTATCATAACGGTTAAAAAAAAACATAGCACAGTGTCTGAATGAATTGGGTTATCGTGGCGTCATCTGAGCCGTATATAAAAAACTTGTGAATCTTGACCACATGCATATTTTAATAGGAATGCTAAATAATAATAATAATAATTAATATTTAATTGATTAAATTAAAAGGTTAACAAGGAACAAGAAAGCCAAGACGCGAATTAAAATACTCAACTCCCACGTGTCAAGCAAAAAAGGAAATAGGAAAGTCTCCGTGTTCCAGAAACTTCTGTTGAATACGTGGCTGAAAACGAATACTCCAGAAACTCATTAGGATGATGACACGTGTCAGGCCCCTTACATGGCACTCAATTAGCTTGGCAATTCCTCCTCTTCCAGAAAGTTCCAGGGAACTCACAGCTTGAGAGGAATAATCTAGAAATGCGCCAGGTTAATGCGACGTGTCCAATCCATTACTAGCATCCAACGTGGCATATCGCCGCTCCTTGTAAATGATACGACCTCTGATTTTTTCTTTTTTTCAAAAATCTCTCACTCATACTAGTACTTGAACTCGTCGAGACTAGAAGACTTTATTTGAAGATTTTGACTGTTGGTTTGGATGGCGGTAAATGATAGAAACGATAAGGAGAAGGAAGATAGGAAAATGGAGGAAGGTAAAAAAGCAACAGTGTATATGTGGGGTTATCTCCCCGGAGTTTCACCAGAGAAATCACCCATACTGAATCCGATATCGGTGAATTATCCAGATGCAGATGATTCATGGAAGGATGTATGTGGTGGTGGTTGTGGTTTCGCCATGGCAATATCAGGTTAAAACTGATTAGTTTCTAATGAATTATTTGGGCAGATCTGATGTGTCTCAATTATTTTGATTTTTTAATGTGGAGATAGAAGGTGGAAAGCTGGTAACATGGGGATCGGCTGATGATGAAAATCAAAGTTACGTGACATGTGGAAAGCATGGGGTAATGATTTTTTATTTTTAGTTTTGTTTTTTTGGAAATTTGCCGAAATAAATATATAGTTTTGTGTTTGAATTTGATTCATGTTGTCTGCAATGAAATGCCAAATTTTGTTAAGGAAACTCCTGAGGCTCTTCTTCTTCCTTCTGAAGCTTCCATCCTCAAAGCTGCTGCTGGTTGGGCTCATTGTGTTTCTGTCACAGGTAATCCACTTTCTTCTTCTTTTTCAAGAAAATATACTAGCAAAATGTTTAAGGGGTGGGTTTTCTCTGAATTTGAATGTGGGGGTGGGGTCGCGTGTTATTTTTGCTTGTCTGATTTATTTTTGTGCAGATACGGGGGAACTGTATACATGGGGATGGAAAGAGTGCGTTCCGCTTGGAAAATTTCCTCGTGATGGGGCTTCTTGGGGAGCCCTCCAGAAGGATAATGCTGCCAAGCAAAATGTGTTGTCAACTGAGCAAGGTAATCAGGTTGAAAGAATGCATTTCTTAGAAAAGTAATGGGGGTTAGTCCCTTTTCTTTTTCTCAAGTAATTTTCTTTTATTTTTTTGGGAAAAATTTAATGATTGCAGTGAGTTCAGCGTCTTCTGATGACAAAAGGAACGGAGAGGAAATTGTGAAGCGAAGAAGAGTGTCACTGAAAGAAGAAAATGAAAATTCGGAATATGGAGATGAATATTTCACAGTAACACCGGCTATTGTGTCTTTGGGTCCAGGAGTAAGGATCACCTCCGTGGCTGCTGGTGGGCGCCATACTTTAGCCCTGTCTGGTAAATGAAACTTGATAACTTGTTGAGTTGTAAATTACAGATTGAGTGAGTCTCTTGTTTCACACCGTTGTTTCTGCGGGGCAAAAATATTTTTAGAAAAATATAATTTTTTTATTTTAAAATATTTTTATATATTTATAAATTATTTTGAAATATTAATCTCAAAATTAAATTTTAAAAAATAAAAAAAATATTATTTTAATTAAAAAATACTTTAAAAAATAACCAAATACAGTAAACAATCTCTTTGGTCGGCAACACAAGGTTGTTTTGTAGGTTAGAAGTTAGCAGTAGGTTGTATGAAGTACGAAGATGTGGAAGATTTTTTTATGTAAAGCAAGACTCATGATGTCATATTTTTAACTGGGGTTTCAGATACGGGACAGGTTTGGGGTTGGGGATACGGAGGAGAAGGGCAGCTAGGTTTGGGATCTCGTGTAAAAATGGTGTCTTCTCCCCATCTCATACCATTTACTGAGCAACCTGCTACTGGAAAACACAGATCCTCAGTAGTTCATAATGGAAGCACAAATCTGCCAGCACAAGTTTCTAAATTCCCTGGAAGTTATGTAAAGGAGATTGCTTGTGGAGGTCGGCATAGTGCAGTAGTAACAGGTTAGCATCTGACAACTGATATGATTGCCAGCTCGAATGATTTTAATTCCTCTAAAAGTGTAGTGAAATTTCCACTTGTTGCTTTTAGTGAGTTTGGCCACCAGCTATATGCATCAAAATCTTAAATCAACAAAAAAAAAAACTTCTCTTCGACTGTTATGGCATTCAAGTTCATTTGCAAACTATGGAAATTGAATTCTTGATTGACTTCGTCTACTTTACTTTTTAGACAAATATAAAGAGATTATTAGCCAATTATGGTCTCATTGAAGTGGAATACTCTGAGCAAATGTTTGAGGACAATCCTATCCTTCAACAACATTATATGAAGTGGCTGCTTTCAACAATTGAATCTGCACTCTTGTGGTTGCAAGTCCTAGACTCTTTTCACTGCTCCAATCAATGGTCCTTTACTTGAAAAAAAAAAAAAACCTTATAATTATCAGCAATACCTCACTTACTGTCTTCTTTTTGTTGTTGATATTGCAGATGCTGGAACACTACTTACATTTGGCTGGGGACTTTACGGGCAGGTGAGCTTTCTATATTCCTAAGCTGATTTTATCTTTTTGCGTTCTTTATTTTTTTGTTTCAGGTAGAACTTAGGTTCAGATTATTATTTGGTTTAATCCACCTGGATCTAAAATTGTCGTTTGTGATGGAATTGTTTTCTTCAGTGTGGACACGGGAGTACAAATGATCAGTTGAGACCAACTTCTTTACCTTCTCTATCAGGAATCCAAATTGAAAGAATTGCTGCTGGCCTATGGCACACTATGTGCATCACCATCGATGGTCGTGTATATGTATTTGGCGGGAATCAGTTTGGACAATTGGGTACTGGAGCTAGCCAGGGCGAGGTACCTCCTACATCTGTCATCGCCTTGAATGTGTTTACGCTCCTGTTAAAAAACATCCATGATTAGTGTTTGTTTGTGACCATCTACGTGGTTTACATATTGACTAATTCAACTGAAGGAAACTAACTAATAACTGAGGCATTTGCATGTCTATTTCAGACTCTACCTAGACTCTTGGAGGATCCATGTCTGGAGAGTAAGCTGGTGAAGATGGTTTCTTGTGGCGCTCGGCACAGTGCCATTCTACTAGGTACTAGTCAATGTTGGAATAGTCCATGAGAGTTACTTTTTCAGCTCTTTACCAGTTTAGTTCAACAGTGCTCAGTGCATATAAAGGGATTAAGACTTTTATTATCCAGCTATAAAGAAACTATACCAGAAAATTAGAAATGCTGTCTAATAAACTGGCGCTTAATTAGTCAAAGATATTCATAGGAGTAGGGATAGGTCATGCAATATTGCTTGTTGCTTATGGAAGTGGCACCAGAGTTCCATCAGCATTGATAGTGTATTTTCTTTTTCAAGTAGAATACAAGATGCTCATTAGTGGAACTTGCTGATTTTTCAGCTTGAGTAATAGGAATAGGGATCCTTCTTACTTGAAGTGGGGGAATCCTTTATCTGAAATCGATTTCCATGATGATGCAACAATGAAACTAGTATAGGCTATTGTTTGTAGCTGTATCCATGCGTTATCAATTAAAACAAGCTTATTTGTAATCTCTGAAACATATGCTCTGACTGCTTTTTTTTTTTTGTCTCTCTTGCTTATTTTTGAAGAGGATGGCCAAGTATATTCCTGGGGTTGGAACAAGTATGGTCAGGTACTATACTCACAGTTTCCTGTTCGGAATTGGTGTACCAAATGCACATCTTTAGCTGACATCTTATTGGCTACATGCAGCTTGGCGTGGGCGATTCAATTGATCGTAACACCCCTACTCAAGTTCCCATTGAAGGTTGTCGACCAAAAATGGTGGCATGTGGCTGGTGGCACACATTGCTGCTAGCTGAAACACCTCTGAAATCCTAGATTTGTAAAAAAAAAAAAAACAAGTGAAAGGGATGCAGTTTTTACTAGGATTCTTCTCCTGGACCATTTCCTTTATTGCAACTTCATTTTTTAAGCAAGCTTGTTATGATTACCAGTGACATTTTACCAACAATGTATGTAACATTCGAGCATGCTCTCTGTTTTACCCTTTTTAGAGTTGGTACGGATCTAACGAAGCTTTGCGAACTGCAAGAACAATCTCCTCATTTGTACGCAAACCATCACTCCTTGTAATAACCAACATCAGTTCAATTCTGATGTACGAAGCTCATCAGATGAGAAACACAACCTCCCCTCGTATTTAACTGGATGAGGATGCATCAAATCTTTCGTAGATATCGAATTCCTTCTACGCCGCAAAAGCTGCATCAGGGGCCAGAAGATGCCCAGTCTATGGAAACCCTTGCAAGCCTGTGTACATTTGCTGATTGCATAAATAAAATTTGCTCATTTCTAAATTTACCCATGCTGTGAGGAAAGTTTCTATTAGAATCCAGTTACCTCGACAATGAAATGTGCCCATGTGTCATTAGATCGACTTTCCATTACACCCTTCAGGATGGTCAGGTCTAAACTGCGGATCACCTGGGCTATCTCCAAGAGAACACCACGATCATCGCATAGCATCTGCAGTAGATGCTATTTAGCAAATCTTGTAAAGCAAATGTTCCCAGAGAATCTAAATTGTATGAGGATTTGTCCTGGTATGCAGGATCTTCCACAACTAATGGGCATATCTGGAGCTCATCTCCAAATTCAAATGCCCAGTTTTTCCAATTTAGCTATTCTCTTTGGCTTCAGACAGTCTGCAGTTCTTGCGGTCAGAAACTTGCAAACCCATTTCAGCTCAATTACGATGTGATGCGTATCAGTTGTCAATTCTCAGTGGCCTAAAAAGTTATGCCCTGTTATGTATAACATGTTGTGTGTGTTTTGATATTATTTATCATATCTTTAACAGGGAAGGGTTCTTGGCCTAAAATATAGGAAAGAGCTCCGCAATGTATAGTATGCTGTGTGTGTGTGTGTGTGTGTGTTTTTTTTTGGTCTTAACCCAGAAAACTTACTGCTTGCTCGGCAATGCTTCTATCATGAGCTTCGTTATTTGAACAACCTATAGTAAATAGCTCATCCTGGTCCAGCATGAATGAAATCTATGACGCACAAATTCTTTGTCAAAAGATTCCAAGGATGGCCATGGCTGACCTATCTAAATTGTCTAGGTTTCGGTTACCTTATTGTTTATGACCAGCTAAGCTAGCAGCAGTAGGATGCTAACTAATTATCTCAAGTTGATCACAGCTTAATACCACGTGGAATGGTTCTTCCCAAAACACATACAGAAAAAGAAAAAACAATGTAATGGTGTATCAGATCAAACACGAAGCATTTATGAAACCCACAGCGAACGCAAAATCAACCACTAAACAGGAAAAACACATGTATGAGATCAGAGCTGAAGAACGCACAGAACCCTAGAAACCTCACCTCTGTACCATTTGGAACGAACTCTCTAAGCTCCTTTACTCGCTCCTGGATCAGTTGTCTATCCCCTGGCCTTGGCCTTCGGTTTTCACCAGGTTTGCCTCTACTATCAACGTTTGACATCCTCTTGCCTTTTTCAGGGTGAGGGTGATTGCGAGTTTTTCCTGTTAAAAAATTGTGCTCATCATGCTATTCAAAGCAGCTGTAGTATCCATGTCTTCACTCTAAAAAAATACGTGTAAAAGAAAATTAGTAAATACAAATCAACAAATAGATCAAATATTTTAATAGATAGATAATGGTAAATTTTTCTGATTGACCCTTACATTATTTATTTGTAAACATGGATAAAAATATTCTCTAGGTATATACCAACAGAATTACAGTGAAAAAAAAATAAAAAAAGCTAAAAAGTATGGCAACTATCATTTTACAGATATAATTACCGATGAATTTATCGTTGGTAAATTCATATGTAATATTTAATTTATGACCTAACGAGCGACCATTCTCTCCCTATATTTCTTCTTCTTCCTCCATTTTCCTATGCAACAAGCAACACAACCCCTTCAATTTTATCACAAATTAACCTTCCATTACAAATCCGGTCACCTCAACACTTAGTTTGTCAGCATCCCATTTCAAGTAAGCAAAACTATCCATTTTTTATTTGAACTCAATTTTAAAATGTTAATTTTTATTGCATATTTTTGTAGTATATATATTTTGTTGTGATTTGTACATGTTAGGGTTTGTTTGAGATTTTATAAAATTGTATTTGTTTGTAAACTGATGAAATCTATTTTGAATTTGTGACTTAGGGGTCTTGTGATGAAATAAAGAATGACTTATTTAACGAGTCTATTTTATATTTTGTCAATTTTTTTGTTGAGTTGAAATTTTCAGTAAATATATAGAAATTTGAATTTATATAGATAATTGATAATGAATTAATTGTACTATTAAAATAGTTTGAATAAGTTTGAGTTAAACCAATCTTCTATTATTTATTTAGCCAATCTTCTATTATTTATTTAGTTTAATTAATTAATATATGTTGTCATCAATATTTTATATATGTTTGACATTCTACAAGATTTCATAGTGTTACCGAAGGACTGAATCCGTCGGTGTGAGATTCAAACTCCGTCAGTAAATTTTGTATCGACTACATCATCGACTGAAAGTGTCCGTCTGCATGCCTTTTATGGGTAATCCCACATTCCGTTGCTAACTCTTTCGGTGAAAAAAAAATATTGCTGATGGTTTTGCAGACGGAAAATGCGCGGTAAAAAAAATTCTGCTTGAAATATATCGATGGATTTATTCCGTCAGTGATAGTGGCATATCCAGTAAATATTTTTCAGCTCTTGGTTAAATACTAACGGACTCCATCCGTCTGTGAAGACGTCGGTGATTGTGGCATTTCTAGTAAATATTTTTCAGCTCTTGGTAAAATGCCGACGGACTCCATCCGTCTGTGAAGACGTCGGTGATTGTGGCATTCCCAGTAAATATTTTTCAGCTCTCTGTAAAATGCCAACGGACTCCATCCATCTGTGAAGACGTTGATGATTGTGGCATTCCCAGTAAATATTTTTCAGCTCTCTGTAAAATACCGACGGATTCCAGCCGTCTGTGAAGACGTCGGTGATTGTGGCATTCCCAGTAAATATTTCTCAACTCTCTGTAAAATACCGATGGACTATATCCATCTGTAAATCTGTAGGTGGGGATTTTTAATTTAAAAAAAATTATTTAGAATAAATAATATAAAATTATATAAATTAATAGTAAAAAAACCAATTATGCAAATAAAATTTATTAAACATCAAAAAAAAATAAAGTTAAATAATATTCATTACAAATTGAATGTGTTTCCAAAAAAATATTAAATTAGCACAATGGCGAAGCTGGAGGAGGAGGAGGCTGGTTGTTCCCGGGACCATACGGTCAAAAAGGAAGCACACATGTATCACCACTCTATGATGCCATGTTCATGATCATTTGATGAAGTTGTTCATAATTCGCCGATAATTGCTCGTATTTCTTGGTGAGATGAGTCGTGTGAGCCGTGTTTTGTTCATAATTTGCCGATAGTTGCTCGTATTTTTCGGTGAGATGAGCCGTGTGTTGCTGCAAGACCACAAACTCCTTAAATTGGGTGCTCGATACTGATTAGGAGCTCTCAACAGTTCAGACACTACGGGTTGCCTGCAAGTTCTCGGCCGTAGTGTTGGAGAGCCCGTACACCAAATTTTTATCGGGTCCACCAGATGATCCTACCTCCATCCACAAATTCGGATCAAAATCCGGATGGGTCGAAGGATCGTCCCCATATCTCTCAATCAACCGGCTATTATAGGTCTCTTGAAATTGAAAAAAGAAATCATCATATTCAATTCAATAAAAATAATAACTTATGAAATAAATTAGTTGAACGAACATACCACAAAGTGTTGAGCACGGTTGTCAACGAACTGTTGCACCCCCTTTTATCGGTCTTGACTCTGCAAGTGCGTCTCTACAAACAGATCCATTAGGCTCGGTTCACGTCCAAGAGACGTAGCCTGTAAGAAAAAAATTAATTAAGTATCAACAAATTATTTAACGATATTTTTCATTTCAATTAATCTTACCATCCGTTTTGCAAGTGCAGCAAATGGAACGGAGTCGGTAGTGTGCGTTGTCACCGAATCATGAATTTGTCGGTTCTAGTTGTCAGCACCGGAATGTGAGCGTCGTGTGAACCGCTCAGACGTTACATGCAAAAATATATTGTGATCATATATCTGTCGGGATGTTTAGCAGTTTGAAATCCCTCCAAACCGCCACGTCGTTCTAGTATTGGAGACCGTTATCTCTCATGTTTTTTTCCTTTTTGTGTGCTTCATACCAAAAATCACGCAACCTACTTCCATAGTGAGAAATTAGATTTTAAAACATAATTTTTTTTAAAAAAAAATATTGTATTGTTTTCGTTGTTACCTAGTTGCCGCGTGATTTTCTCACACCCTCCTCATAACATTGTCAAGTACGTTGTCCCACTCGAATTTGTGTTGTGTATAAATAATTTATTTAAAATAAAAATAATATTTTATTTACAATTATATTAAAAATTTATTAAAAATAGGCTGGAAATTAGAAATTAACACCAACCTCAAATTTGTCAAACCATGCATCGATATTATGTATCCATTCAGGATATCTGGATACCTGACTCCATTGAAATAATAGAATTTCCATCGACAATTTAAACGCCGATGATATTACTTAGGCGGCCTCAATATTTGTGAACCTGAAAATAAATTAAATTAATGAAATATTGATTAGTTGTTCATAAATTATGTTATAATTAAAAAAAAAACTAAAACCAAAACAAACTTACATTGAAAGGTCGTCCTTCCACTTTACCTCGTACTTGCGAGTGAATTGATTCCGCTGTGAAGGCACACCGCCTCTGCACTGTGAAACCACGCTGGAAGAGGCAACATCGGTAGACGACGCAGGTGCCTCTTCTTTATTGGCACCTAAAGACATGTCATCCTCGCTGCTAGAAGAATTAGTTGTGACTCTATGTGAGCGACAAGCTGTTGATTTCATTCTATGCATATACATAATTTTATAGGAATAATTGCATAATTAAATTATATTGTTAAAAAAATTCGGCAGCACTTTCCTTATACTGGAGACAACCCAAAGTTTTCAAACTTGCAAATATTGACAATAGTCACAACCAATTAACACCATTCAAAAATCTTGTATATAACCTAACATCTATACAAATAACAATTAAAATTAATGGAAATAATTAAACACATATCATGCAATACTAGAGTAAAATTGAGATAAAATAATTAAATTTATTCCTATATATTCAATTACTAATTACAAGGTAAATTCAACAATAACAATTAAAATTCAACAAAGTATTCAATTACTATGGCAATACAAACAATAAAATATAAACTTTAGTAATGAAAAATGCTTACCTTAATAATGTGTTTATTTCAAGACTTTATCTACATTATAAAAATATACCCAAACAAAAAACACAACAAAAATAACAATAACTAAAACTAAGAAAATAAAAAAAATCAACAATAACAATTAAAATTAAAAAAAGTATTCAATTATTATGGCAATACAAATAATAAAATATATTGAATAAATTAAAAAAAACTATAGACTTTAGGAATGAAAAATGCTTACATTAATAATGTGTTTATTCCAAGACTTTATCTACATTATAAAAATACACCAAAACAAAAAACACAACAAAAATGACAATAACTAAAACAAAGAAAATATAAAAAAATAAAATCATTAAGCATATTAAATGGAAATACATACCTTTTAATTTGATGAGGATTCAAGTAGAGATTACAAGCTAAAAAAACAAAAGATCTGAAGGAAATGAGAGGAAAAACAAAATAAAAAGTAAAGCTTTGAAACGATGGAGATGAAAAAATGAACTGAAGGGGCGGTCGCTGGGATTTATAGTGCACTTTTCCCGACGAATTCGCCAAGAGATATTTAAATAATAATAATAATTTTAATTATTCCGTCGGTGATGTTTCGAAAATCTATCAATAAATTTTGAATTTCACACCAGAATGTTTTAATTACCTTCCATATTTTTCACAGTCCGTTGGTAATTCCGTCGGCAAGTGCACGAGGACAAAGATGCATTAATGCCCGCCTTTTGGAATTTACACCATCCATCGGTGATTCTGTCGGTAATGTTGGATCGCCAACAAATGCTGACGGAACATATCTGTCGGTATCAACGTCGGTGATGCATTTCCAGTAAATATTTTTGCAACTCTCTGTGAAATGTCGACGGACTGTATCCGTCTGTAGAGTTGTCGGTGATTGTGGCATTTCCAGTAAATATTTTGCAACTCTCTATGAAATTCCGACAGACTTGATCTGTCGGTAGAGTCGTCGGTGGATTATGGCATTTCCAGTAAATATTTTACAACTCTCTGTGAAATGCCGATGGACTTGTAATTCGTTGGTATGGATGTCGGTGATCGTACTCAGATTATGTTTGTATTGCCTATTTACCTTCCTGCAAACATTTAAATTACAAATTATCCATCACACAAAACAATAACAACAGTTAACACATAAAATAAATATTTTGTGTTACAAAATATCATCCATAATATATATTACATGAAAAAAAAAGCTTTACACATTGCTTTATTGTGATAGTTAGTCAAAAAAAATTTCTTCTTCGTCGTCAATTGAATAGTCATCAGCTGCATCACAATCTTCAATATGGATATCATCATCATCATCTTCATCGACATTTTCTTGTCTGCTAGAGCTCAAAACAACATTCAACTCCTCTACGTCAATATCAACATTAACAAGACTATCATAAAAAACATGAAAATTTGAATTTTCTTCCAAGTCAATCGAAGGAGCAACTCGATATGGGTCAACCAACTCACTAACTTGAAAGACTTTATCTCGCACACTTGTGTCTTCGTTCTCATCATGAACAACCTCGACACGACCCCTGAGTTTTGTTTTCAAAATGGATAACCAATTAACTCTTGATCGATCATTTCTAAATGAAGTGGTGTATGTGTAATAAACTTGTTGACATTGCTTTGCGAAAACAAAGACATCGTTTACATTGTAGAGTCTAGCTTTTAAGTTGATTTCAACTAGACCATAGTGAGGATCAACTCTAATTCCTCTGTCAGTGGTGTCATACCAATAACATTTGAATAAAAACACTAGATTCTGCTCGTTATGATATTGCAGTTCGACGACCTTTTCTAATCTACCATTGTAGTCAACTTCTAACTCACTATTAATCAATCCCTTAACACAAACATTGTTATTGTATATCTTTCTTCCATGCCTGTATTCTTCAATATGGAACACATATCCATTGAAAAAATACTCGTTGTAGCAGTTAACTTTTCTTTCAGGGCCCAGGCTTAGTGAAGACAATGACTTAGCAGCACTCTTTCCCATTTGATAAACCTTGTATGTAATGTATAGCAATAAACAGTAAACGAGAATTTTGTAATGACATACACTAACTTTGTAAGAGATAATGAGTTTGTGATAGTACTTACATGTGTTCTGAACCACGTGGTAAATTGTTCATCTTGTAATTGAAAGATTTGGGATTCGGTCAGCTGTGAGTTATTGGACAAAATTGTTGATGTTGCCTGCAAGGTTGTTCCAAATTATATGAGTTTATGATATTACAATATATAAATAGTACATTCTTAGCAAACTTTAATTAGTAGTACCTATACTTACTAAATAAAAGGTCTCCGCTAATCACAGTTAAATATAACATAATTGTGTGCTTGTATGAACTCTATTTTTGACAAATATCTTCCCCTTATGGCATTTTCGGTGTGGGTTGTTCAGGAATGGAGAATATTGACAAGTTTCCATTGGAAGACACTTCACCGCCATCATCATGTCGTGAAACGTGATTGATTCTCGTTCTCAAATGAGGTTCGAAATAGTACGAGATAAATGTTGAGATCTCCTCAACAATATAGGCCTCACATATTGAAGCCTCAACATGCGCCTTGTTCTTAACCTTTTTCTTGAGATTGAACAAGTACATGCATTGAATTAATCAAATATTTTCAATTAAGAAAAACAAAGAAAATACTTTTATATATGAATTACATTACAACTGTAATATCTAACCATTCGAATGGATACGTCCATCTATACTAGACCAGTACTCCAACTTTTGCCTCGAACGGTAAATATATAGGGAGATGCTCCATTGAGTCAAAAAATAATGGAGGGAATATCATCTCAATTTTGCATAATGTCTCGACGATATTTGTTTCAAGCCTCTCAATGTGATCAACATTCAACTTGCTAGAGCATATATCTTTAAGGAAATGACTAATCTCTGTGAGTGCATCTCATATCTCTTTTAGCAATAAATTACGATAAGCTAATGGAATGAGTGTTTGCATAAACACGTGACAATCATGACTCTTCATTCCATACAATCTGCATTCCTCCATATTAACCAACATTAATATGTTCGAGGCATGTCCATCGGGAAAATGCAGACTCTTAAGCCATTTGTAGACTAGTAGTTGTGCATTTTTCTTTAACACGAAGCTTGCTCTTGGTTTTGCGACTCGTGACCCATCACAAACCAACTCCATATTTATACGGTTACAGAACAAAGCTATATCTAATCTAGCCTTGATGTTGTCCTTTTCTTCCCTTTCATATCCATAATGGTGTTGAAAATGTTCTCAAACATGTTCTTTTCTATATGCATGACGTCAAGGTTATGATAGAGGAGATTAGTCTTCCAATAAGAAAGTTCCCAAAAGATACTTCGCTTCACCCAATTGTGGGTCAAACCAAAACTAGAAAACTTATGCTTAGCTGATTGGAGACCAAACACAATGTCACCTTATACTGATACAACATCATGCAATTCTTTACCAGAAAGACGCAGGGGTGCAACATCCTTTTCAACTCTACCAACAAAGAAATCCTTTATGTTCTTTCTGTACCCGTGATTTGGTGGCAAGAAACGACGATGACAGTAAAACAAAAAAAGCTTTACCTCCGTTTGTTAACGTAAATGCCTTGTTGTTTTCCATGCAGTATGGACATGCTAGTTTTCCATGCGTGCTTTAACTAGAAACCATTCCATAAGCTGGAAAATCATTGATAGTCCACATCAAAGCTGCCCTCATAATGAAATTATATTTCCTCGATATATCATAAGTTAAAGCTTCGAAGGACCACAACTGCGTCAATTCATCAATCAATGATCGAAGACAAACATCTATATTCCAGCCCGTGTTGCTCGGACCAGGTATGGCAATAGATAAAAACATGAACTCCGGTCTTACACACATCTCCGGTGGCAAGTTATAAATCATGAGTATGACCAGCTAATAAGAATAAGGAGCAGCAAATGACCTGAATGGGTTGAATCCATCTGTACACAACCCAAGATGCATGTTCCTTAATTCAACTGAAAAGTAAGGATGAACACTTATAAAGTGTTTCCATGCTTCACCGTTAAAAGGATACACCATCACTCAATCAACTGTATCATGTGATTGGTGCCATGTTATGTGCTCAGCGGTCCTTGGTGACATGAATAACCTTTGCACTCTAGGTGTGATTGGAAAGTATCTAAGTTTTTTATATGCCATGAGAGTCTTTTCCCTACCAGTTCTGGGTTTGAACTGGGAATGCCCAGATGTCATACACTCGGTCAGCTCAACATTTTCTAGGTAATATAACATGCAGAAGTTATGGCACATGTCAATTTTTTGATATACTAAACCGAGGGGTTTCATCATGGACTTTGCAGCATAGAAGTTCTCTTTTAGCCTGTTCCCTTCAGGTAAAATGCTTCTTGCCCATTCGATAATTTTGTCAAAACCAGCCTCACTCAACCCGTGATCTGACTTGATGTTGAACACTTGTGCTACACCCAATAATTTACTGTGGTTTGTGCAGCCATCCCATATATAATAGTTCGTCAGAATCTTTCAACAGATAAAAAAACCTAGCTGCATCTGCATTAGGTTCTTCTTCTACGATTGGACATTGATTGGCATTACCTTGATTCATTCTCATTGCATCCATAACCATATTCGTGTAAAGATTACTGTTGTCATTTGCAACTCCATGTACCTTACTAGCACTAGAAGTTGACCCAACCACCCTTTCTCCCATGCTCTTATTACGAACAAATAGTTCTTTGTGTGCATACCAACACAAGTAATTTTCCATAAACCCTTTGTGTAAAATTTCTTGGAATAGATGTTGCAAAATTAATAAAACCCTGAACCCCATTACAATAATCCATCATCCGCAATCCTTGGGGTGAATCTCAATACATCCATGAATGATCATCCATGACTTTTATCGAACCTCTATAAAATTATGATCACAACATGTATTAATTAACTATGTTATGTAAATAAATTTGCAAAAATATTGGTTTACCTTGAGATTATCCAACAAGCTAATTATAACTTCTCATAAATATTCATTATCAATTATCAACGTCCATATAAATTAATGAAAATTACAACTCTGCAATAGCATTGATAAAAATTAAAACGGACCCGTTAAACAAGCTATTAATTATTTCACCACATCACATGTAATTCGGTAATTCAACAATTTACAAACAAATATAATTTTACAAAATCTAAAACAAACCATAACAAGTACAAAATTATATATTCATACTACAAGTTTGTTTGAGAAATAACAATAAACATGTACATACACTAACAAAATACATATACTAAAAAAAAAATTGACATTTAAAATTAACATTTAAATGTTAAAATTAAAAAAATAGATTTACTTACAGAAAATGATAAAATCCACTGTGACCACAAAACTTAAAGAAATATGACTTGTGTTGAGAAGATGAAGATTTTTTTTTAGGGGGTTGTTGTTTGTAGTTTGGGAGGGGAGAGTTGGGACGGGGAAGAAGAAGGAGAAATAAGGGAGGAGAGGGTCAACATAGTGGTGATATATTCACTTTTGCCGATGGAATCACCGACAAACTCCTTCTGTTGGTGATTCCGTTGGCAATTCAGATGGTGAATTGGTCATGTCACTGTACAGAGATCCCAGTTTGAATCCCTCGATAATTCCGTCGGTAAAATCATCCGCAAAAACTTCCATGTCAGCGAACCGCTTTTTTTTTTTAATTTTGAATATTCCGTCTGTAATTTCGTTGGTATATACTGACCACAGTATTCTATCGGCATATACCGACTAAATTACGAACAGAATAGTGTCCGTCGGTAATTATCACCTCAATTTACCGATAGAATTATTCCGTCGGTAATTTCGTTGGTGTTAAGTGAATTTCTGGTAGTGACATAAGTAATGGATGATCGTTCATGTATGTATCAAGATTCACCTGAAGGGTTACGTATGATGGATTATTATAATGAGGTTCAAGGTTTTATTAATTACGCATTATCTAATCCAAGAAATATTAGTGGAGGTAGTATTAGATGTCCATGTAACAGGTGTAAAATAAAACGTTTCTCGATCCATAAATGTTGACGTTTGTAATAAATATTTGATTTTTATATTAATTTAATTATTTTATATTTCTATTTAATAGAGTTTTTTTAGAAAAATATTTTTAAATTATTACTGACGGCGTTACTGATGGACTTAGTCCATCGGTATATTCTGAGAGTTGGAAAAGAATTACTACAGATGCTACTAATTTTATATTTCTATTTAATAGATTTTTTTAAAAAAAGGAAACCCGAGACCCTTGCTGACGGGGTTGCTGATGGCCTAAATCCGCTGGTATATTCTAGAGAGTTAGAAAAGAATTACTACAAGTATCATTGTCACTATTTACTCACTAACAAAATAACATATGGTTTGTGTGATGATTATATATCAAATTCATTGAAGGAAATACGGATGGACAAAAAATAATTACCGATTAAATGACATACGATTTTTCTATCCGTGATATTATATATTCATCAATGAAAATAGCAATAAAATGAAGCGGGTAATATTTTTTTAGCATGCTTTTTTCATTAATAAATTCATCAGTAAAATTATTATTGATAGATTATAAATTATCGATGAGAGTTTTTTTCACTAATTAAAAATTCATTCCTAAAAAACATACACAGAACAACTTACTTTTTATTACTTGGCTATTTTTCTTACATAAAATAAACAAATAAATAAAATTTTCTCTTGCAAAAACATTGAAAAATATTTACTTGAAAAAATCCCATACAATTTTTTTTTTACAAAAGTCACTGGTACTGCTCTCATGTAGACCATTCAAAAGACTTCTTTTTTAAAAAAAAATTCTTCAGCCAAAGTTCACCAAAAATCTAGTGTTGCCCTAATCCAACTAATTTTACTTGACATGCTCTTCTATGTATTTTTTCTAGGTTTCTATAGTCAACACACACAAACTTTTCATATAATTTTTCTATGCATTCACATGACTTTTTCTCTGAAGATTAAAAACCTTCTCTATGCTAATTAATGACAGATCGTCACCATTATTTTTCACTAATAACATTCATAGCATGACAAATCAACCAAGGCCAACCAAACCATTTTTTCCACCAATGATACTCTCTCTTCTCCATGAAAAGAAATTCTCAAACCTGAGTATATAAATACACAAAGTCACATATACAACATGCAATTCTAGCGAGCCATAACATCGTCACTAACACAATCAGCTAGCAAGAAAAAACCAACCAAAGCCTACTAAAGACCACGAGAGCCACACTAAACCATTAAAAGCTAGGCCAGATACGCACTTTATAACTCATATCTAATTTTTTTCTCTTTCTATATGTTTTTTTCCTTTACAAACACATATTAAAGTATCATAGAGTTTTTAATCTACTTTTCAATGGAGTTGTTTTTTTAGACCAGTCAAGCCTATCAACACAGGAATTAAATCTGTAATCTCAGTGTGAAATTTTTTCATGACTTCATCGTGTGAAAATTTCTTTCTTCAGAACGAAAATTTCTTTCTCATTGCAATTAGAATTAATATTGAGGATTAAATAATCTATGAGAATGCGACAACAACCTTACAATTAAACAGAATGTGATCTCAATAAAAACGTAGTCAAATTAAATATAGTTAAGATTTTAAAATAGAAAAAACTATAGCCAATAAAGTCAAGTTGGGAAATCCTTCAAATTATTCGTTTCTAGAACACAAACCCTCCTCAAAAAAAGAAAAAAAAAGAAAAAAAAAAGAGACTAAATCACCAACTAAATATATCGTTAGTAATTTTGTTGTTATTTCAAAAGTTGTCCAAAATTTACTTGCCCTCCCTTGTGTATATATATATATATTTTCCCTCCTATTAAACTTCCTCTATGTAACACCAAAAAGTTATGTCCCTTGTGATTTTACGTAATAATATGAATCCAAGACGTCGTAGGGTGATTCATCCCGGCACCAAGGAAAAGTCATAATTAAACACTTACGACCATCTAGACTCTAAATTACTGGAAGATAATCAGAATTAATTACACGTCCAATAATTTAGAAAAACGACTTAATAATGACCCTTTAATTAATGACCAATAATATTGTCAACAAATTGAAATGCAAACTTCTTATTCGAGTAATTAAACTGTAAATAAAAATTTAAAGAGGACTAGAGATTTTATAAGTTTCAAATTGAAATTGATTGAAAGGAACAAGGGTCGTCTACCTATAGTTTAAGAAAGAAAATTACATTTGAACCAATCAAAATGATAAAAATATTTTTATCTAGTTTTTATTCTTTTTTATATAGACTAAATATTAGTAGTTATTCTTAGATTACTTTAAAATTTCTAGCAGCCTCTTATTTATTTTTTATCCTTAATTTGTACGGAGAAAGAATTAATTTTTTTTATTAACATGGATATCTGGACTACCTTGTGTGCACCTTAACTAATCCTACGAGCCCTGAAGTTAACGATCATTTAAGTTTCTAGTGACCTTGAGATGACTCGAACTTGTAATTATTGGGGAGCAAATCCAAATCCTGGCCTGTTGAGCTACCCCTCCAAGTTAAAAAAAAGATAAAAAAATGATTGGAAGAGTGGGTGATTAGCACCAGAGTCATTATGCTACCACTACTAATTAAAATATACAAGGAAAGCTGACCCCCTTTTTTTATTAGCTAGGTTTTACCTAATTTCAAAAGGAAAAATGATACAAAGGTAGACCGTGACACAATGCTCTCATCACCTATCATCGCCACATTGAGCGTGCAGGTTTTGTTTGGCTTAGGACAGGCTGCGATCGATCTCTGCTTTGAAGTTACAAAAATTAATGGATTAAGAAAAGGAAAGCAAGTTTGATTTTATGCAACGAATGACTTCACCTACGATGGAGACAATGGAGTAGGCATTCGGATAAGGCAAGCAAGAATTTCAGACATCAATTAAGCAAGCCTTATCTATTAACTTGTGATGTCCGTGGCCAATTTCTTTTCTTCTTCCATTCCCTGTGTTTTGCCTAAATTAATGTATAGAAAGCAAAAAAAAAAATAACAACTTACAATAGCAAATGGATGCGTGAATTTTTTTTTAAAAAGTTATAATCGAGAAAAATATACATTGAATATGCTGTAGCATCGCTCCTTGCTATTCCATCAAGTGAATAAACGGATTTTAGCCATTTAATGTAATGTAGCCAGACACTGGATTTTGATATTAAGCATGCAGTTAATAAGAAAAAATTATAGCTTAACTGATGAGATTCTAAGTTTATTTTTTAAAAATTATCAATTCGAGTTTTATAAATTTTAGAAGCCTTACATGATTATTAACTTCAAGACCTGTGAAATTAATTAAAATACGTGCAAGCTGGCTTAAACACCCACATTAATAATAAAAAAAAAAATAGACACAGTATAATTAGTTGAGAGAGGAATTAATGTTAATTAACCATTTAGTAATTAATTAGGATGGGAAGGAATATGACTGCCATTATCCAGCAATAAATTAGACGTTAAGATTTTTAGGACAAATTAATAGAAAAAGGATATGGAATGTTTAAGGAGAAGGAACAAATCAATGGAGTAAGATCCGGACTTGCTGTTTCCTTGCTAGTGCTTGCCATGACGTTATACCGATAGGAAAAGAGAATTAGGTGCAGAAACGAAGCTGCATAAGGACATTCCATTTCCCAAGATTTTTTTATATATATATATTTTTTTTTAAAAAAAAAAAATTATGTTTGTTGTTATTTTTTAAAATATTTTTTATTTAAAAATATATTATAATAATAATTTTTTAATTTTTAAAATAAACAATCTTTTGACCTTGTGAAATACATGGGGCGCCGGCTGAAAAACACCACCAAACTCATTCAGCAGCTCTCTGTAAAACCACGTGTAAGCAGACAGGCGATAAAAATAAAATAAAGCAGCAAGTAGATGATGAATCAGTTAGGAAGGTCACAATGAATGTTCCTTGCCATCTTAGAAATTAAATAAAATACTAAATAATTTTCACTGACTGCCCAACCATATTAAAAAAAGCTAATAAATCTGCCAAAAGGAATACATAAAAAATTAAATTAAAGGGAAAAATAAACTATTATAGAGAGATTCTGGTAAGCTGTAATGAAGATGTAGACCGTAAGTTGGGATTGAGCTTTCATATACTTATCAGGGTCTTCGTGTGGGTTTCTAGTGCATGTCTCCCTCAAGATTTGTTTCTTTCGGCTTGGCGTGAAGAGCTGGACTCCAATTCATTATTACTCCACGTCAACCAACACCTTCCTCCTCTTTTAAACCAGTCCCCGTCTCCCTCCCTCTCCATCAAACCTGACTGAAGCCTAAAAGTCTCCTTTTCTTTCAAAAAAATGGAGGGTCTTATCCCTTTTGTGTACAGGGCTATAATGCAATACAATAACGGGAAAGAAGCCGGACCTTTAGGGTCATGGTTCAGTGAGTCACCTTCAGCCTCCTACATGCGACTTCCTGGCGATTCAGGTCGGTTTCAGAAGTCCGATTTACGAATTCTTGGATCCGACCACGGCTTCTCTAACTCTTCAACATCATCCAATACGCATTCTTCAACCACTCAAATTATTGTTTCTACCGGAGCTCAAGCTCCTCTTAATTGCCGTTTGACTTCTCGTCGAGTTGCCACACAATCATGATCAAGACCCTCGGAAAAACACCGTACGAGTGTGTGACATGCTTGAAGAAAGCTGAAGGCATGGAGCTAGCTTGTCAAGGATGATGGGTGTGCAGGTAACTATGTCTAGAGACTTTGTGTGTGTGTAGCAATCTTATTTGGTGCCTGTGGTTTCTCAGTTTGGAATATGGTAATAACAAGCGTGTGGAAAACCGAAGGAGCCGCACAGCTTTGTGTTATTAGTGTGGACGTGAAGGTAAAAAGGATGTCGGCATGTGTAAATCCAAAGGGGCACACATGCTTTGTATTAATCAATTACCAGCAGCAGCTTAGATTTGTGTAAAAATGGAGTTGTAATAATGTTTGAAAAAGGTCTATGTTTCTGTACTGTAATGGTTCAGTAATGTCAATCAGTTCATGTGAACATAATAAAGTTCAATCCACTTCCTCGCCTTTGGTCATAGGTGGGTTGTGTTAACAATTAGCCTTGGCGATTATTTGATATTGTTTTGTTTCTTAATTTAGTTATTTTTTTATTTTTATTTTTTTTTGCTTAATGGCCTAAATTTCTGCATTCCAGAGTTTAATGGGATGCAGCGAAGAAAAATAGTACTATGTTTTTTTTTTTTTTTTGATAAGCAAAATGAAGCCTATAGAAGGCAATGTCAATAACTCAGGGTTCTATTACGATATAACCAACAGAGACCAAGGGGAATAAAACATATAACCCAAAAACAGGGAGACCTCCAAGGAAATGAGCCATCATCCTCCGAAAAGACGACACTGAGCTGACTCATGTCATAAGGGAAGTGCGAGAATGAAGGAGATAATGCGAAAACCAGGCCGAAGAGAGATGAATCAGCTGCTCCACACCTTCACCAACACCATCTCCAATTTGCATACTCTTAACAGCCTTTGAAGAAGCATCTGCAAGTTTGTCTGAGAAGCCCTCTTGCACACATATTCTGATTACACAAACACATGAATATTGTCCACTATTACAGAAACCTTGCCTTTTAACAGTTCCAGCAGCGCCAGCCATCAATTTCTTTTTCCTCTGAAGATCCTTTCTTGAAGAAACTGGAAAAATTAATCAGAAAGAGGAGCTTGATCTGCCATTACAAGAAATCTTATCATTGAAGCACACTGAAATAGAAACTGGAGGCAAGAAAACTGTCTGACCAGGAGCTTCCCCAACTCCAGGAATCACTTGGAACATCGGATTCTGCTACGAAGATTTCGCGAAAAAGACAATCCCGAATCGCCTCTGCTGAGATTTTGATACTTCAGTATCTCTCCAAAACAAATTATTCTAACACACCAAGCAGGGGCATGCTTCTTTTTACCCTTCATCTTCTGGTCGTGAACAAACATTTTGCAGGGCAGATCGCGCAAAGGATCACGAGAATATGCATGCCAAAAATTCTGTAGCGATTGCATTTCTGGTCCTTCCCTCCATAAGCCAAAAGACTACATGGTGGGGACACCAGACCAATACTGCAAATTACACGGATATATTGATGGAAACGACGTAGAATGGCCCAGCCTGTCATGTTTTGGTTGAGAGACTAAGCCCATTTGGGTTTGTCTCATTGTTATTTTATTTATTTGAAATTATTTATGTTGAACAGTTTGATTTGATGGACTGAGCCCAATACTTAGATGTTTTATAGTTTTACTGTTTATATGTTTCTCTGTTATTTTGTGAGATAGTTTTGATGATTAATGAAAATATTACAGACTTTCCATATCTTCAATCCCCTTTCTTCTTTTTTTAAGCTTTCTTCTTTCACTAAAAGCTTTTTTCTTTTTTGCTTTAATTTTTATTATTTATTGTCCCGCATCAAATTTGGTATCAGAGCCAGGGTTTTAATTGTTCTTATAATTAAACGATCCACATGTTTATGTTAAACCCTAGATCCGATTTGATCTAAAAAAAACATTGTTCATTGTTCATCATCAACAACAACAATCAACAATGGCGCCCCTGCCATCAGCAGACCCACCACCGAGAAGACCACCACATCAGTCCATAGATCCATGCCGATTTACTACCTCCGACACAGACCAGCGGCAACCACCAGGTCAACATCGCAAGAGACATCAGTAGATTTTCGGCTTCAGCAACCAAACCAGCGTCACAAAACCACTAGCCACAGCCACCCACAAACCCATCACAGCCAGCACCGACTGGTGATTCACCACAACAAAGGGGCGCAACAGATCTTCATCTACCACCGTCCACAGTGCCATCGCCTTCAACAGCGACAACGAATCCACACATCAACAGGCCCTCGTCTAGCAGCGACACCACAACCCCTTTCATTGCACCGCAGGTCCCAAGCAAAATCACAGAGCCACGTTTCTTGCGCCATCACCGTCAGTAGCGACAACAGATTACAGGAGGTAGGGAAGAAGAAAACAGAAGCTCTTAAGGCAAAATAATTAACTTCACCACGTCACCTGCCACATCAGCACCACGCCACTTGCCATATCAGCACTCTGAAGCAGCATCTACATCATCACCACATCAGCAGGTCATGCCACGTCATCTGCCACGTAATCTTTCACTGCCACATCACCTGGTCAGAAATTCTTTTACCCATTGAATATCATCATTCCTGGTATGCTTTTACACTTGTTAACCAAGATTTAGCATTAATATTATTCTTTGTGCTTGCCCATAAATAAATTACATATTCCGTCTTGCAAATTGAATTACTTTAATTTTGGGCTTGTTTATTGGCATTGAGTATCTGATCCTCTTAATTAATTGTGGAGCTTGGTTAAATTCGTGGGAAAATTGAAACATTGTGTTTGGATTACTTATGTGCATTTAGGGAACTTATGTTGCTTGCTTGCAAATTTTCCTAGTTTAATCTGTCATTGCTTAGTCCCAAAGATAAAAATAAATAAATAAATAAAATAAAATATATATTTTTTTAAATATTAGCTATAATTTTATTTTGTGTTTTTACTTGCAAGTGTTGTTTGTGATCTTAGTCTTAAGATTAGTTTTTGCATGCATTTACGTAGTGATCGTCTAGTACACAATCTAAAAGTCATAGCTACCATGGACTCAAACTCTAGTAATGCTTTTAGAGACATTCAAGAGCAATTATAACTTATGTGAACAAAAATGAACTACTTGTCCAATCAAATGAACAATGTTTCTGGGAGGGTGGAGTCCATAGAAACTTTGCAAGTAAGACAGTCTAGTGAGAGTGAACATTCTAATGACAACCATAGGAATCCTCAAAGACTAGTTCCTCGTAGGAACCACCTATATAACCAACACCAGGGTCACAATGACTTGATGACCCTAACGATAGTGAGCATTCCAATGATTATCATTAAAGACCAATTCATTCCAGGAACCGTCAATACAACCGCAATCAAGGTCATCACGACTACGATGACCCTAACGAACGAGTCATGAGGCATATCAAAGTAGAAGCCGTAATTTTTAAGGGTCAACTTGACCCGTGGATCTTTGATAGATGGATCCGTGACATGGATCAATTCTTTGACAGGTATAATTTATCTAAGAATAGGAGGGTAAGATTTGCAAAGATGAAACTTAGTGGGAACACTCAACTCTATTTGGAAAGTGTAGAAAAGTCTTTCGATATGAGAGGTCAACCTCCTATTACTAATTGGGTTGAAATGAAGACTAAGTTAGAAGAAAAGTATTTACCTCATTCTTATAGAGGAAATCTTTTGGACCAGTGGAATAACATGAGGCAAGGAGGCAAGTCTGCTAATGAATATGTGGCATAATTTGATGAGTATAGGATGAGGTATGCAGTTAGGGAGGATGAAGTGATGACCCTAAATAGATTTTGGAAAGGTTTAAATGATGACCTTATAAGAAAGGTTGTGCTTAGAGGTGTGTCCACCCTTGATAAAGCTTATACCCTAATACAAAATTATGACGTGGTCACAAAACGTTAGTGGATGAGACGTCAGGACACTAGTAGTACCCCTTCTAGATCCCAATCTGGTAGTAATAACTCTATATTGGGTGCCCCACCTCGTAAACCCAATCCTTTGATTTCCCAGATACCTAAAGAAGACAAGGGTAAAGGTATTTTTCATGAAGCACCTAAGATAACCTCAAGAATTCAGTGTTTTAAGTGTCAGGGTTTTGGTCATATTTTCTCTAGTTGCCCTAATAAGACTCTGTTCATCAAGGGACAAGAGGATATGGGTAAAGAAGATAATTGTGATGATAAGGTATATGAACCCAATCCCGATAATTTTCAGGATCTAAATGATGAGGAGGATGAGTCAAACTTGCTAGGATGTGTTAGGTCTATATCCACTCAAATCAAGACAACTAGGTTAAGTGTAGTTAGATACGTTTTAACACAACCTAAAGAAACTGGGGATTGGAGAAGGACTGCTATTTTTTACACTTATATTAAATATGGAGATAAAGGGTGTAAGATCATCATAGATAGTGATAGTTGTATCAATGCAGTTTCCTCGGGTAGTGTATCCCGTTTAGGTTTAAAATCTGTTCCACACCCTAAACCCTATAGTGTAATCCTGAGTTAATGATACATCTATAGCGGTCAAAGAGAGATGTCTTTTTTCCATAAAGATCTTGAACTATCATGGTGAAATTTGGTGTGATATCATTCATATGGATATAGGGCACGTCATTTTGGATAGGTCTTGGTTATATGATTTGGACGTTACAATCTTTGAGCGATCAAATTCTTGTTCATTCACTTTTCAAGGTAAAAAAATCCAACTTATTAGATTACCTTTAAGGTTTAATAATAATAGTCATAAGAAGAATAAAGTGAAAGAAGGAGGGCTTAACATAATAAGTCTTAGAGAGTTTGATAAGGAGATTTGTGAGGAGTCTGTTGTGTTTGTTGTAGTGGCTAAGGAGATTGTAGAAGACTTCTTAGAAGAGCCACCTAAAGAGGTAATGGAAGTGTTGAAAGAATTTCTAGATGTTTTCCCTTCTGAACCACCTGATGTTTTACCCCCTGTGCGTTATGATGTTCAACACGCCATAGATTTTGTCCCTAGTGCCACATTACCAAACTTGCCTCACTATAGGATGAACCTGAGTGAACATGCTGAATTGCAAACGCAAGTATGTGAGTTGTTACAAAAAGGATTTAAACGAGAGAGTTTGAACCCCTGTGCAGTACTTGGACTGTTAACACCTAAGAAAGATGGATTATGGAGAATGTGTGTAGATAGTCGAGCCATCAATAGGATTACAATCAAGTATCGTTTTCTAATTTCTCGATTGGATGACATGCTATATATGATGGCAGGAGCCCAGATCTTCTCTAAGATTGACTTGAAGAGTGGGTATCATCAAATTAGGATCCGTTCTGGAGATGAGTGGAAAACGACATTTAAGATTAAAGATGGTTTATATGAATGGCTAATCATGTCTTTTGCCCTTTCCAATGCACCAAGCACTTTTATAAGAGTAACGACACAAGTGCTTAGGCCATTTATGGGAATGTTCTTAGTGGTGTACTTTGATTATATTCTTATTTATAGCAAAACCAAGGAAGAGCATTTTGATCACCTTATTCAAGTTTGTACCACCCTAAGAAAGGCAAGTTTGTTTGCAAATGTCAAAAAGTGTTCCTTCTTTACAGATCAAGTGGTCTTTTTAGGGTTTATAGTGTCATGGAAAGGAGTCTCTATCGATCCCCAGCAAGTCCAAGCAATAGTAGATTGGCCTGAGCCTAAGGCTATTCAAGAGGTTCGTAGTTTTCATGAGCTTGCGACTTTCTATCATCGTTTCATTAAGGGGTTCAGCACCATCATGTTACCTATTGCAGATTGTTTGAAATAAGGTGAGTTTCAATGGAGTAAAGGAGCTAATAAGGCATTTGAGGAGGTTAAGAAGAGGATGATGGAGGCCTTAGTAATGCAGCTACCTGACTTTACTAAGGTGTTTGAAGTAGAATGTGATGCTTGGAGAGTCGGTATAGGTGGAGTACTTAGTCAAGAACGTAACCTTGTAGCCTACTTTAGTGAGAAACTTAATGAGGCAAAACAAAAGTACTCAATTTATGATAAGAAAATTTATGTGGTGGTTCAAGCCTTGCGCTATTGGCGTCATTACTTATTACCATAGGAGTTTGTTATTGACTTCGACCATGAGGCCCTCCGTTATCTTAACTCCCAAAAAGAAGCTCAATCACAGGCATGGTCATTGGGTTGCATATTTATTTATTTTGAAACATAAATCTGGAAAAGAGAATAAAGCTATAGATGTCTTGAGTCGTCGGGTGACATTGTTATCTGTAATGAGTGTGGAAGTCACAGGATTTAAGAGACTCAAAGAGGAGTATGAATCTTGCTCAGAATTTTTAGAGATAAACTTGACATTAAAGGATGAGAATCACCGTGTTATAAATGGTTATCACCTCCAAGATGGATATTTATTTCGGAATAATAAGCTTCATATCCCGAAAACATTCATACTTGAATTTTTGATATGGGAGATTCATGCTGGAGGTCTCTCAAGACATTTTGAAAGGAATAAAACCATCTAAGAGGTGGAACGTCAGTTTTTCTGGTCTAGTTTGAAAAGAGATGTCACTAAATTGGTTGGTTAATGTCGAACTTGCCAACCAGTTAAGCATAGAAAACAAAATACTGGTCTTTACACCTCGTTGCCTATTCCTACTTGCCTTTGGCAAGATGTAAGTATGGATTTTGTGCTTGGGCTTCCACATACTGCAAAGAAACATTATTCTATTTTTATGGTTATCGACTGTTTCTCTAAGATGACCCATTTTATTCCTTATACTAAGACCATAGATGTTTTCAAAGTTGCGAAACTCTATTTTGATGAGATTGTCAAGTTTTATGATTTTCCCCAAACCATAGTTTCAGATAGGGATGTTAGATTTATAAGTTATTTCTGGAAAACCTTTTAGCATATGGTGGGAACCAAACTGAAGTTTTCTACTGCTTACCACCACCAAACTGATAGTGAAACCGAGATGGTTACCGGGAGTTTAGGCAACCCTTTGAGGTGTCTATAGAGTGATCATAATAGGAATTGAGATCTGATTCTTCCTACGACCCAATTTGCCTATAATACCTCTATCAATAGGTCAATAGGCAGGAGTCCCTTTGAAGTTGTACATGGTTGCAAGCCTAGGAAACCTTTAGACCTTCTTCCCATGTCCCTTCATGCTAAAGTGTCTGAGTCAGCCGAGTCTTTTACATGTAGAATTTAGATTTGCATATTGAGATCACTAAACAGATTTAAGCAAGTAATGTGCAATATAAACTTCAAGTTGATTTACATAGATGACATAATGAGTTTAATGTGGGAGACAATGTTATGATA
>Ga0325400_1000503_pt1 | contig 29104 bp, 46 predicted proteins | sample PopdelMetagenome_2_FD_205662 | JGI IMG/M metagenome (GOLD analysis project Ga0325400, IMG submission 205662) | Populus deltoides microbial communities from Bellville, Georgia, United States - Xylem-PdKOR-R1 | ecosystem: Host-associated > Plants > Phyllosphere > Stem > Wood/Secondary xylem...
GCTTGACGGCGCCGCGGACCCGCCCCTATAGGCGCGCCTCCAATCGGTGGGGCGAAGTAGCTCAGCTGGTTAGAGCACGGGAATCATAATCCTGGGGTCGGGGGTTCAAGTCCCTCCTTCGCTACCAGCTCGATCGAGCGGCCAGAGCCGCTCTTGAAGGTCGAGACCGTCCGGTTGGAGGTTCGGGGGGTGGTCGCCAACGCGACCACCCCGCCGAGCGATGAGAGCACCTCTACGTCCCACGCGCGTCCGTTGAGCGGGCTGCAGCGTACCCCGTCGATCAGATCGCGCAGCCGCTCCATGACCTCGCGGCCGGCCGCGGTGTTGCCGTCGAGGTGGCCGGCCAGAACGCGGACACGGGCGCGGTAGGCGTCGACGATGTGCGGGTTGAGCGCGATGACCGGCGGGGCAGCCGCCTCGTCGCGCTGCCGCACCAGCTGCTCCCGCTCGGCTCGCCTGGCGGCCAGTGCCTCGCGGATCTCGCGAAAGTCGACGCCGCCATCGGCGATCGCCGCGACCAGGCGCTCGATCGCGCGGTCGACCTTGGCGATCCGGCGGCCGAGATCCCGCTCTGCCTGGGTGACGGCGGTCCGGCGGCGGTCCATGTCGGCGTGATACGTCGCCACCAGCCGCGAGATCGCAGCCGGCTCAAGCAACCGATCGGCGATGCCGGTCAGCACCCGACGCTCCAGCTCCACGCGCGTGATCGTCCGGTTCATCTCGCAGGTGCGCGCCTCACGGTACCTGGTGCAACCGAATCGACCAGCGCCGACGATCACCATGGCCCCGCCGCAGCTGCCGCAGTTGACCAACCCGGACAGCAGGTAGCGTGGGCGCGCCTGCAGCGTGGCCGGTCCGACGCTCCGCGCCTCGACCTGCTCCTGCGCCGCCTGCCATGTTTCGGCGCTGACGATGCGCAGCTCCGGCATCTCCACCCAGACCCGGTCCTCGGCCGCGTTCGCGCGCGACACGCGCTTACGGCTCTCCGGGTCGCGGCGCATGTGGACGCGGTTGTAGAGGTAGCGGCCGCCATAGATCGGGTTTCGCAGGACCCCGATGCCGCGCTCACGGTGACCGGACAGGGTCGAGGCCCGCCACTCGCCGCCGCGGGGGCTGGGGATGCCGTCGGCGTTGAGGCGGTGGGCGATCTGCTTCGGGCTCGAGCCAGCGTTGTACTCGTCGTAGATGCGACGCACGACCGCAGCCTGCTCAGGATGAACCCGCCGCAGACCGCGATCGAGCTCGCCGCGTGGGCCGATCTGGCTGACGACCTCGTAGCCGTAGGCAAGTCCGCCTGGAACCCGGCCGCGCTCGACCGTTCCGCGTTGACCGCGCCTGATCTTGTCAGCCAGGTCCTTCAGGAACAGCGCGCTCATCGTGCCTTTCAGCCCAATGTGCAGCTCGCTGATTCTGCCCTCCGACATCGTCTCGATCGCGACGTCGGCAAACTCGAGCTGCTGGAAGATGGTGGCGATGTCTGCCTGGTTGCGCGCGATCCGATCAAGCGCCTCCGAGAGCACGATATCGAAGGAACCGGCGGCCGCGTCGGCGAGCATCGCCGTCATGCCGGGCCGCCGGTTGCTGGTGCCGGAGATGGCGATATCCGGGTAGACGCCGGCGACCTGCCAGCCCTTGCTTTCGGCGTAGCGGGAGCAGGCAGCGATCTGGTCCTCGGCCGAGCTGGCGGATTGTCGGTCGGTCGAGAAGCGGGCGTAGATGGCGCAGCGTTGCATGGGCGACTCCGGTTGTCGGTTGCGCGCGCAACATCCTCGGAGGCCATCTCCCGAGCAATTGCGTCGATGAGCGCGGTCAGGGTGGGCGTCATCAGGCCGTTTCGATCTGGGCTGGTCATCGGGCGAGGGCTCCCGCCTGGATCATGTCGTCGACGGTGATCTCGACCGAGTAGCGCGGCGCGACGTCGGTCTCGGTGCCGACGCCGATGATCGCCAGCACCTGCGGTAACACGTCGACGCGCGTGAAGATGATCGGCGGCACCTCCGACACCCAGCGGCCGAGAAGCTCGTTGCGGCGCTGACGCCAAAGGTCGCGATAGATAGCGACGGCGCTCACCTCTCTGCCCCAGCAGGATCTGCCTCGAGCGGGGCTATGGGGTTCGCCAGCTCGTAGAGGCGAAGGCGGACGGCCTCGTTCCAGCCTAGCTCCGCCCAGCAGGCGTCGATCGCTTCGTCGGCGGTCATCCGGCCGGTGGTGTCGGTGCCGCAGAGCATGCAGAGCGTCGCACGGGTGGTGGCGCGGCGCCCACCACCGCGGCCGGCGGGGACCAGGGCGTGGCCGATCGCGAGTACCTCGGTGCCGGGATGCCGGCACTTCGCCGGCTCCGCGATCCGCAGGCCCTCCCAGCTCTTCAGCCATCGGACTTGCGTGAGGATCGGCGCGGCGGTGGCGGCGGTGGTCATGCCGCGTCCTCCGCGCGCGCCTGGTGGCGGGCGAGCGTCATCAGGCGACCGCGCACGCTGTTCTGCTTGCGGCCGATGGCCCGGCCGATCGCGTTCAGCGACGTGCCCTGCGCCTCGAGGGCGAGCAGCTGCTCGTCCTCGGCCGGGGTCCACGGGCGGACCGGCTTCCCGCCCCGCTGGATCAGGCACGCCGGGAAGGCGCCGGGTCGGCGCCGCTCCGGAGGCAGGTCGGCGCCGACTCGGAGGCATTGCCAGCCGATCGAGCCCTCGGACACGGGCGTGCCCTTGGCGCTGAAGTGACGGGCAATCTGCCGCAGGGTCCAGCCGCGTTCGCGCAGCTCCGCCATCTCGTCGATCTGCGGGTCGGACAGGATGCGTCGGCCGCCCATCAGCCCCGCGCCCTGAGAGCAGCGACCGTGCGGGCGATCCCGTCCGCCTTGCTGTTCTGCAACTGCTCGATGATGGCATCGATCGTGCCCCCATACATCGTGGCCACCTTCTCGGCTTCGACGAAGCCGGCGATCGTCGCAGCGGTCGTACGGCTGGCCATCACCGCGGCCTCGATCATGACAAGGCTCAGCTCGGCCGGCTCCAGGACGGCAGCGAACACGTGGAGGTTACGCTCCAGCGCCGCGCCGATATCGCCCTGCAGCTTGGCGCTGAGGTCGCGGGTGATGCCGGCGGTCATGCCGCCACCTGCTCGGTCGGGAGCGCGGCCGCGTCGTCGTTGTCGGTCAGCGGCTCGGCCGGGTGGAAGCGGAGGAGCGGGTGGACCCAGGTCGCGGCGGCGGCGGCAAGATCGGGGCGGGCGCCGCGGACCTGCTCGCCGGTGACGAGCTGGACGAGGCGGCGGACGATGTCGGCGGCCTTGGCCTTGGCCCAGGCGCCGAAGCTGTCGGGCTCCACGAACGGCTCGGCGATCGCCACCGCCTGGCGCGTGGGGATACGGCGCAGCAGCTCCTCGGTCGGTGTCCAATAGCGGCGGACGCGCTCGTCGTGGTTCCAGCGGTCGATACCGAGCGCGCCGGCGAGCGTGTCGTGGACGGGCACGACGTAGCCGTCGGCGGCGAGCGAGCGCTCCAGCGACCAGCCGGTCACCGCGGCGGCGGCGAGGCGCTTCACCCGCGGGTTGCTGGCGCGGTAGTCGAGGAACGCCTCGCCGTAGTCCTCGGCGGCCATGAAGCTCTGCCCGCGCAGCTCGTCCAGCGCCTCGCGCCAGCGGGTGTGGCCGGGCATGGCGCGGACGTGCTCATTCGCCACCTCCGGGTCGGCGGGGGCACCGGCCTTGTTGCCGACCCCGAGCTTGGTCGAGCGCGCGTCCATGTCCATGGCGAGGCGCAGCTGGGTCCAGACCAGATAGTCGGTGCCGGCGTCGCCGCCCGCCTCGGCATCGTCGACCAGCAGCCCGCGCAGGATCGTGCGGCGGACCGAGCGGAAGATGTCCACACCCTCGGCCGACAGCCCCTCCTCCTCGCGGATCGCGGCGTCGGCGACCTGGCGCGCGCCGTCGAACTGCGCGCCGATCGCGGCGGCGGGCTTGAGCCCCTCCGCCTTCACCACCGCGTCCACGGCGCGCGGGCTGGCCTGCGCGGCGGCGCGGTCGCCGCGGCGGTCCGCGAACTTCGCCTTGCGGCTCGCCCACCACCAGCCGACCGCGGGCTTGCCGGCGTGGTCGACGTAGAGGTGCGCGACGATGTCGCCCTCGGGCAGGTTGATCCACTCGCCCGTGCCGCCCGGCGTCACCCGCAGCTGGTGATCGATGGTGTCCATGTCGTTCTTGGGCGGGTGGGCGACGAAGCGAAGGTCGGGGCGGCCGGTGCGGTGGCGGTACTCGCCGCGCAGCGCGGCGAGCCGGACCTCGGCCAGCTCGCGCAGCTTCCCGGCGTCGACGATGCGGCCGAACCGGTCGTCGCCGGTGGCGAACAGGTCGGGCTCCAGCCGCCCGCCCGCGGCGAGGTAGGCATCCTCGCCGACGAAGGTGAGGAGCTTGCCCAGCTCGCGGTCGCCGATGCCCAGCGCCGCGCGGATCGAGACCGGCTCGGTGCGCGGGTTGATGCCGGCGCTGAGTCGCTCCCAGGCGGCGAGCTGGACGGCGACATCCTCGGTGGCGCCGAAGGCGCGCGCCTGCTCGGTGGTGATCCGTCCGGCGGCGAGCGCGTGGAAGATCGGCTCGGCGAGGTTGCCGAGGCGCAGCCAGCGCGCGATCGCGTCCGGCTCCTGCCCCAGCGCGACCGCGATCTGATCGACCGTCTGCCCCAGCTTGTGCATGCGGCGGACGCCCGCGAACGTCTCGTAGTCCTCCAGATCGCGGCGGCCGATGTTCTCGACCATCGATTCGGCGAGGAGCTGCGCGTCCGACAGCCCCTCCTTGATCTCGACCTTGATCGGGAAGTCGGGTGGCAGGACGCCGGTGGCGACAAGGTTCTTGAACGCGCGGTACCGGCGCCCGCCGGCATGCGCGCCCCACTTCCTCGTGTTGCCCTTGAGCGGGTGGACGAGGATCGGCTCCAGCTGCCCCTGGCTGAGGAGCAGCGCCTCCATCGCCGCGATCGCGGTGCCGCTGATCGCGGCCTCATGGGTGCGGACGTTGAGCGGGGACAGGCAGAGCTGGTCGATGGTGCGGGTCTCCCCGCGGTAGACGGGGGCGGCGGACGTGCTAGGCATTGGCGGTCTCCGGTGTTCGGCCGCGAGCGCAAGTCTCGACGGGGCGGCCTTCGGGTGCGCTCGCACCGGCGCGGTCGGGCGCCGGTGTGTCGGGATCGGTGAGGGGGGCCGCATCCGGTCGGCTCCCCGAGCTGGTGGCGGCGATCGCGTCCTCGATGTCGATCTGGCGGTCGACGGAGCGCCCGGCACCGCGCCGGCGGCGCGCGGCCCCGACCAGCGCGGCGGTCCCGGCGTCGGTGATCTCCCACGCCCGAGACGCCAGCAGCGTGCCGTTGCGGTGATCGTAGAGCGGGTGAGCGCGGACCTCGCGCCTGCGCCCGAGGGCGCAAAGGATGCGGTTGTCGTGACCGGCGAGGACAAGCCCGCGGTCGCGCAGCCGCTCGAGCATCGCCTTCTGCGCCTTGGCGGAGGGTGGGCGCGACTTCACCGGCCCTGCACCCGCTGGCGCTCGCCGCGCGGTAGAGTCGACCGACGCTCGAGCAGCGCGAGCGAGCGGCGGATCGGGTTCGCGGTCTTGTGGCGGAGGACCAGGTCCTCGATCGTCAGCGCGGCGGCCAGCCGATCGCGCAGGTCCGCCTCGTCGACGCGCGGGCGGGTCATCGCGCCGTGCCCATCTCGGCGCGCAACCGGGCGCGGAGATCCCGTGCGAGGCCGCGAACGCGACGCTGCATGCGGGTGTCTTCGTCACCGCCGGCGAGCGGCAGGCCGAGCAGCAGGTCGAGCGCGCGGATGCAGACTTCGCGCTCCTCGTCGAGCAGGCGAACGGCAATGGAAGGCCGCAGCTCCGTCATAGCCCGACCATCACGCCGAGCCCCGGTCCGCCGGTGACGAGGTCGTAGATGCCGGTCACCGCCAGGGCGAGCAGCAGCCCGACGGCGAACAGGCGCGCCGTGCGTCCGGCCTCGGCCGCGATCGCGTCGAGCTCGCTCTCGACATCGGCCGGCGGCGGCGGGACGGCGCGGGGCTGGCGGGGCGGCGGGGCCGGGCGCGGGTGGCGGCGATGCTGGGGCGCAGAGAGCCGCCGATAGCGTTCATGCAGGCCGCTCATCGCCGAGGCTCCCGGTTGAGGTGGTGGCGGAGCGCGGTGCACGCGACCGCCAGCGCCAGCGCGACGAGAGCGACACCGGCGGCGAGGTGGCCGCGGGCGGCGGCAACGGCGCCACTCGCGGCGACGACGGTCGCGAGCCCGGCGAGGCGGCGCGAGGTGAGACGATGGGCAGCGGGCGCGGTCACGCCGCGGCGCTCGCGGCGGCGGGACGGAAGCGGATCGTCATCGCGTCGCCCGGCTGGTTCTCCATCAGCTGGGCGAGCAGGTAGTCGTCGATCGCCAGCGGCTGCACGCCGCGGAGCGCGGCGGCGGTGGTGGGGCTGACCGGCAGCGTGTCGTTCTCGATCGCGGCGAGCCATTCGGCGCGGCGGCGCATGGCGAGCGGCGGCTCGGTCTCCAGGCAGAGCGCGAGATCCTCGACGGTCATGCTCGCGGCGATCCGGCGGCTGCGGATGTAGTGGCCGGGGGTGGCGTAGAGGCCCATCATGCCGCCACCCGCTCGCGATCGGCCTGGTCGATCTCGTCGGTCGTGACGTCGTCCCAGGCGGGGCGGACCGGCGCGACGAAGGCGGCGGCGCGCAGGTAACGCGCCGCTTCCTCCAGCCGAACGCCAGCCATCACCAGGGGCTCGCGCCGGCGGCGTGCGTCGGGGGTGAGATCCGCGAAGCGGACGCCGTCCATGGGCGGGGCGAGTGCGTCGACGAAGCCGAGCAGCCGCTCCGCGGCGGCGGCCAAGTCGGCGATCTTGTCGGGGTCGATCATCACGATCCTCGGGCATGCGAAAGGCCGCTCCCGGCCGCGGGGTGGTGCGGCGGGCTCGGCGGGGTGTCGGCGGTGGCGGGGAGCGGCGGCGCGGCCGCGGGCGGTCAGGTCACGGGGGCGCCGGGCTGTGTTCGGCGCGGTGAGCGCGCGCTTCGAGCGGCGGGCGCATGCGGGCGACCGCGGAGGCGAGGCGGTCGAGCTGCTGGAGCACGGCCTCCGCCTCGCGGCTGGTCACGTCGGTGCCGGCCTCGCTCTCCGGCGAGAGGACGTCGCAGACCTGGTCGGCGACGTCGCCCAGCCGGGCGGTGAGGTCGAGGACGCCGGATCGCAGGCACGGCAGGTCGCCACCCTCGGCGTCCGGCAGCATGATGACGACGGCGCCGAGCAGGCTGGCCATGGCCTGAAGGATGTGGGGGTGGCCGCGCTCGCGCACGCCGATTCCGTCGATGCGGACCGCGTCGCGGACCGTGATGCTGTCCGGATGCTTGATCGAGCCGCAGCGCGACAGCTGGCTGTCCGAGACGCGGGTCTCCGCCTCGCACACCTTCAGCCCGCCGGCGGCCTCGACGGCGCGGCGGGTGGCCTGCGCGAGGCGACGCTCCTCGGCGGGTAGCGGGCGGCCGTCACGCATGGGGCTGGGTCTTCTGCCGAGGGGAAACATAGATCATCGTCCCCGGTGCGTCGCGTCGTCGGCGGGCGCACAAGGTCGGCGCCGATCGTGCAGGACGACCGGCGCCGAGAGGCACGTGCATCAAGGGAGGCAAACGGTGAGTACGCGCAGCCGGGAATCGACGGACGGGCATGCGCGCTTCCGGCCGGTCTGCCAGCGGCTGGAAGGGGTAAGGGAGGGCGCTCATCGCGCGCGCTCGATGTCAGCCGGGCTTTCGAGCAGCGCGGGCGCCGGGCCGAAAACATCGGGACGTAGATCGTGACGACTGATCTGCGTGGCGCCCTCCAGCTTGAGCACCCATCTCTCCGCAGCAGGCTTGTTGGCCTTGAGCCGCTGCCAGATCGCTCCTTGGGTGACGCCTACGATGCGCGCAGCGGCAGTCTGCCCACCGGCGATCCTTACCGCTTGGGCAAACGCTTCAGCAGGGGCAGCCGAATCGAGCATGCTTTGATCAATAGACATCTATTGGCGTGTTGCAATAGCAATATGCAAATAGGCAGCTAGTGGTCGGCGGCTAAATACGAGACATGGCCACACTCGCTGACCGACTGCGCTTAGCGATGGATCAGGGTCGTTGGTCCCAGGCGAGGCTCGCGCATGAGGTGGGCGTCACGCAGGGAGCCGTGAGCCAGATCCTGCTCGGGAACACCCTTCGGTCACGCTACCTGCCCGACATAGCCGAGGTACTTGGCGTACCCTTGAGATGGTTGAAGGGTGAGGATGTGGCGAGCGGACCGATCAGGACCGCTCCAGAAGAAGTTCGCCCGCGCCTCTACTTGCCGGTCGAGTTACCCTCGGAGCCGGCCCTCACCCGCATGTTCGAGGCGCTGCTCTCCGGCATCAGCGAAGGGACGCCCCCGGCCGAGCAAGCTCGGCTGCTCGCACAGCGGCTACCCATCGGTCTTGCGCAGCTGCAAGATCTGCGTCCCGCGTCGGCGAGGGCGCCGCGGCAGAAGGAACCAGCGTTAACCGGTGCCAGTCCCGGAACGCCTGATCCCGGACGGCAACGGTGATGGCGCAGCCGACCTCGCAGTCGGGACAGCGTTCCCAGCATCCCGCGCTGGTTCTGAAGAGCGGCTCGCTCACCATGGCGACGGTAGGCGGCCGGACGCCGAACCCAATCCGAATCAAGACCAATCCGGTTCGAAACCGGCGCGGTGATCGCTGATGCCTGCACTATCGGTCGCGACGATGATCTACGTTTTCGCCCCCGCCAGGCTCGCGGCTCGCGCGCAGTCCGTCGCGGCCGCTCGGTAGGTCGTCGATATGTCCGCCTCGCTCAGCCCCCGGCAGCAGGACTGTCTGCGCCTGGTGTGGGAGCGGCAGGCGAGCTCGAAGGAGATCGCGGCCGAGCTGGGGATCAGCAAGCCGACGGTGGACGGCTACATCGCCGAAGCCGTCAAGGCGCTGGGTGCGCGCGATCGGCGTGAAGCGGCGCGGATCGCCTTCGGTGACACGCCCCGTGCCGCGTCAGGGGGTGATCCGGCACGGGTGGAGCCCCCGGCCGCACCGCTGCCACTGCCAGATCCATCGAAGGAACGGTGGGTAGAGACGCGGCCCTGGCGGACGCGGGACCGGCCCAACAACACGCTGTCGCTGGGACAGACGCTGGCCTGGATCGTCGCGATCGCGCTCGGCTCGATGCTGGCGCTGGCACTGGCGACGGTGATCGGGAACGGGCTGCCGATCGTGGCCAAGCCCGCCCTCCGGGCCTTCGATCGGGTGACACACTAGCGCGGGGCCTCCCCGCGTGGGGAGGCGACGATGCGTAAGGAACGGATGGACGTGGCGCGTTCGGTCGCGCGGCCGCTGATCGAGCTGGAGAAGCTGATCGACGCGGCGCTGCTGAAGCATGCCGAGGTGCAGGTGGCGCTGGTCGAGGGGCGCGCCAAGGCGAAGCTGCCGCTTCATGCCGGCGAGGCCGGGCTGGAGCAGATGGCGGCCGCAGCGGCGCGGTTGATCGAGGCGCGCAAAGCGACGCACGCGGCCCACTACGATTTCCGCGACGTCCAGGATCAGATGGGCTTGTCGCGGTTCAAGGCAAGCGACGACCGGGATTACGGGGACAAGGGGGATACCCCGCGCGAGTTCATGACGGTGGACGGCTTTCCTGCGCTGTCGGTCGTCAGTGAAGCGGCCTGACCTCGCCGGGTTGACGCGGTGGCGATCGGTGGCCGAGGGGCAGGACGGTGAGCCTGCCCCTCTTCCTGGCGCTCCTCCTGGGCTGCTGCGGCTATGCCTGGTGGCGGGGCGGCGCGCCCGAGCGATGGGCGGCGGGGCTGCAGCTCGGCGCCTTCGCGGTCGACTTCACGCTCAACCGGCTGGTCGACGGCTCCACCTACGCGTCCATGCAGGTCGGCTCGGCGGTGCTCGATACGACGCTGCTCACGGCGCTGGTGTTGCTGGCATGGCGTTCGACGCGGTTCTGGCCGCTATGGCTCGCCGGGTGGCAGCTGGCGGCGGTGATGGCGCACCTGGCGAAGGGACTGGACCCCGGCATGGTACCGACCGGTTACGCGCTCCAGTCGGCGATCTGGGCCTATCCCATGCTGGTGGCCACCGCGATCGGCACGTGGCGGCACCGGCGGCGGGTGGCGGCCGGGCGTCCGGACGAGCCCTGGAAGGCGATGGTCGGCTAATCCGCGGGCCGGGCGCGTGACCCGGGAGGATCAGGTGGCGGCGGCCGCCCGGCTGCTGGCCGCGCGGCAGCGGCGATCGGCGGTGTTCGGCCCCGTGGCCGACAGTTTCGGCGAGCCGTCCTGGGACATGCTGCTGCACCTGTTCGTCGCCGGCGACGCGGGGGTGCGGCCGGTGCGCGCCGACGAGCTGTTCCAGGCCGGTGGCGTGACGGGAAACCAGGCGCGCATGTTCCTCGATTTCCTCGCCGTCCACCGGATGGTGCGGATCGACGGCGACGACGAGCGCGCGCTGGTAACGCTGGCGGACGCAGGCCGCGGGCTCATGGCGGAGTATTTCACGGCCGAGATGGCGGCATGAACGTCCCGATCGGTCGCGGGCAGGCGCTGGGGGTCGTCCTGCTGCTCGGCCTGCTGGTGTTCGCGGCCGCGCGGTGGCGACGCCACCCGCCGACGTTGACGGCCGGTCGCGGCGCGTTCGTCGAGGACGCACGGCCTCGGTCGCGATCGGGCCGCAGGCGGCAGCGCTGGCATCGCCGGGCCACCCGCGCGCGGCTGATGCGGCGCCGGCGACGCTGAGTCGTAGAGCATGGGTGACGGTGGGAACGCTATCCCGCAGGGTCAGATCGATGGAGGGAGAGATGGCACTTACCGCCGATGAGCAATGGCTCTTGCAGCACCTGGACAAGCAATCGCCGAAGGCTTGTCGTGAGCTGCCGTTACCTGCTGGTCGTTCCTTCGAAGACATGGCTGCTGCGCTGGAAGGTCTGCTTCGGCGGAAGTACGTCTGGATCGATGGAGCGAGCAACCTCAACAGCACGTTCGGGCAGGACGTCGAGTTGATCGCGCTCCTGCCACTCGGCGAAGAGTGGGCGCGTCATTATCGTCAGCGTCCCATGTAGCCGGGTAGCGCTGATCAGCGTCCTCGCGTCGGAAAGACCGGTCCGGCGACCGTCATCCGCTCGGCCGGGTACGGCCGCTGAAGTGCGACGGCGTTGTCGTAGCTGCCGGTCAGCCATTGATTCCACGTATCCTCAGGGAGGATGGTGATCATCGCTTTCGGGTGGATCGGCGCCACCAGCTCGTTCGGGTCGCAGGTGACCATAGCGAAGTAGCGGCGATCGCCGATCGTGCGCGAGAAGCCCCCCACTGCGAACACCGGCTGGTCGGTGACGTTGAACCACATCTCGCCCTTAAGAGGCTGCTTACCGTCGCCGAGGTCGTGCTTTTCGGGGGTGAACTCGCAGAAGGCGGTGAGCGGCACTAGGCAGCGGTTGGCGGGCTCGGCTGCGAGCTCGCGCCACTGCGGCAGGGCGAGATTGCGGACGTTGGTCATCGGCCACGGCGCCTTGCCGGCGGTGACGTCCCACTCCGCCACGTCGACGCCGCGGTGGCCGTCCTCCTCGCGGATGATCCAGGCGCGGCCTTTGGGGCGCAGCTCCCGCGGGTTAAAGCGATTGTCCATCGGCCGGGGTGCGAGGAAGTCGCCGCCGAAGCGCTGGAACAGCGTCTCGGCCTCGCCATGGAAGCGGGCGCGGTTGCACATGACGGTCGACTCCGATGCGGGTATCGGGTGGGTATCACCGTCACCTGGGCGTTGCGAGAGCCGCGGAAATGCTGGGCTCCTGCCGACCGCGGCGGAGGGTGCCTCCGCCGCATTCACATCGTTTCCCAAGCGATCCACATGCGTGGTGACAGCGCTCCCGGCAGCGTGGTACTCGACGGTGTCCGGAGCTAACCGCATGTTTCTCGATTGGCGTTTTCCTGCTGAGCTAAAATCTCCGGGTTATCTCCATATCTCGTCAATTCCAGCAGCGCAGGTCGCCGAGTACCAAAACTTTCAAGCATCCTTGTCTAGCGTCGACCAAAGTTACCGCACCTTCATTGCCGCCTGCATGCTCAATGGAACGGCCCAAAGCCAAATCAGTCTTTGCCGTGATAGGGTGATGCCGCAGGATACAATATGGTGGACGTGGATGTTCATGGCGACCCGCCAGGCATCGCAGAGCGTACACGACTTCAAGAATGCGATCGACCACACCTACACCGTTGCTCGTAAAATCGCGGACTGGGGAGACCGCATCGACGCTGAACTAGTCAAAAACGTCAAAAAACGGTTCAATGCTGCGTTCTCCGAAGCGGAAATGATGCGGGATGCCGCGGCTCATCCGGAGGCTCATGTCCGGCAGCCCGAAAAGCACCGTACACCGAAGGGTCCAACTATGATCAACATGCTTGAGGGCACCCGGCTGACGACGACGTTCAAGCAGCGAACGCTTTCGATAGATCTCGGACCAGCGACCATGACTCTGATGCACGGTCTCGTAACCGATTACTACAGAGCGTTTGCAGCGTTGGAGGGTGATTGCTTCCACGCGGTTCGCTCCTGACGTTCACCATTACACGCTCGTGCGGGGCGCGGAGGCAAACGCGTCGATGCCCAGATACTCGTTGAGGTCGAGCAACCGCGACGAGCTTGGTCCAACCTCCCCTTTTTACTTGGTAGAACGCTTCCGTGCGTTCGATCATACGGCGCGCAGGATGACGGGTACTAACCGGATATCACTCGATCCTTGGTCCCTTTTCGCATCGGGGAGGGCGCAACTGCGGCGAAGGTCACCTCCGCCGCGGTCGTCAGTCCGCGGCGAAATCGGCCGCCATCGCCGCGGCCGGGTCCTGGTAGCGTACGCCGCTCAGGTCTACCGGCTCACCCGCCTCCAGGGCGTTGCGCTGATCAGCGCTGAAGGTCGCCATCTCCGTCTCGCTCAGCGTAGCGAAGTGCTGGTCACCTTCGATAATCATGAAAAGGAAGGTGGTCATCGCCCGATCCTTCAAGCGATGACCGAGCGGGCGGCGACCAGCATGTCGACGTAGCGAACTGTGCCGTGAATCACCGCCTCACCGGCATCAAGCTCCCGGCGATCGTCGCCGGTGAAGATCTCTTCCATGTCGGCCTGGCTGTAGCGAAGGACGTACTCCATGCCGTTGGTCTCGGTGGTGAGAAGGTAGGTCAGGCCGTCGATCTGCATGGTGGTCACTCCGTTTCCGTTGGTTCAACCTGTAGGGCGTTGCCCTACAGCATGCAAGCACTTTATGTTGGGTGATACCCAACATTCCTGTTGACCCGCTCGCCCGTGACTGTAGGGTGTGACCCAACAGCAAAGGAGCAGCGGAAATGCAGATCGTGTCGGTTCGGGATAAGCGGGTGAAGGCGCTGGTGGAGAACCCCAAGCGCACTTCGGTGAAGGGGCTCGACGCGCTCGAGGTCCGGAAGATCACGGAGATGCTCACCGCGATCCGGGTGATGACCAACCCGCTCCAGCTGCTGGCGGTCCCCTCCTGGAAGGCCCACGAGCTGGCCCCGGGACAGCCGGGCAAGTGGAGCCTTACGGTCACCCGCAACTACCGCCTGACCTTCCATGTCGACCTCGCCGCGCAGACGGTCTCGGTGCTGGATTATGAGGACTATCACTAGGCGGTGGGGCTTCGGCCCCGCCATCTTTGTTTGGTGTTACCACACATCAACCCGTTGCCATCTGTTGGGTGATGCCCCATATTCGGCCGGGTAGAGGAGCAAGCCATGGCCAAGCGCGACACCGCGCATTTCAAGATCGAGAAGGCGGCGGAGATGGTCGTCGGCGCGCTGCCCCCGATCAATCGACACCCCGGCACCTTCATCAAGGAGGTGCTATTGCCCGATTGGGGGCTCTCGATCTCGGAAGCGGCACGCCGCATCAAGGTCGATCGGGCGACATTCAGCCTGGTGCTGTCCGGCAAGCATGCGGTCAGCAACGACCTCGCGTACAAGCTCGGCGCGCTGCTGCGTGACGAGGTCGCCGATTTCCTGATCGCGTACCAGCACGCCTACGACCTCGCGGCCGAGCGCGATCGGCGGGAAGCGTATAAGGGCGAGATCGAGCGGATCGCCGATCCGGCCGATTAGCGCGGCCGTGCCGGCGGTCGCCAATAGTGCGCGCGTGCCGATTGATTTCCCCGGTCGCGTTCGTCGCGGTAGCGACGACCGATGTCCCTGACCCAATCGCGTCGTGCCTGAAGGTCGCCGGGCCACGCGCCGCTCGCATCCAGCGCGGCCTTGAGGTCGATCAGCGACGCCGCGCAATTCTCCCCCCGGTTGGCGTTGGGCAGCTGGCGCGCCCACTTCCAGAAGTCCGCCAGGACCTGGTCCGGACAGTGGCCGCGCAAGCAGCGAAGCGCGAGCCGGACCTCGGGCGTGTCCACGCAGCCGTTCGCCGCGGCGACGGCGGCGAGCTCCAGGATCTGCACGGCCAGCCCGACGATGATTCGCTCGTGGAGGGTCACCGCGCTCAAACGAACGAAAAGAGAACAGGGCGCAAGGCTTGACGGGTCGGTGCGCTGGTGCGGCGACTCGCGATCGCCTATATTCGTTCCTCGGGGGATCTGCATGGGAGCGCCGTTCGGGCCGGTCACGAAAGGTAGGAGGCGGGACGAGGCGCTCGCCTTCATCGTCGAGCAGCTGGTGCGGACGCACAGCGCCCCGACCCTTGACGACATCGCCACCCGCCTGAAGGTCAGCAAGTCGCGGTCGCAGGAGCTGGTGGCGGAGCTGATCGCCAAGCGCATCGTCGGGCGCCGCCCGGGCAGCCATACCCTCTACATCATCGACATGACCCGGTGTCGGCATCTGTTCGTCGAGGCGTACCGTCAGGCGGGCGGCTGGTCGGCCGACGCGATGGGGCAGCTGCTGCCCCCTACCAACGTGCAGCTACCGGTCCTGCCGCCGTTCAGGCACCTTCCCGACGTCGACTAGCCGGGGACGTCCATGACCAGCACCATCACCACCGAGCGCGAGCGCCAGCGCGTGGAGCACCTGGTGCTCGGCCGGCCTCGCCCCGAGCCGGTGATCGGGGGCAGGCCCAAGGGGCTGTCCAGGCTGGAATGGAAGGTCCGCAAGGAGCAGCTGCGCGACTTGGGTGCGACGCTGCTGCCCGGGATCGATGAGCGCGTCCGCCTGGTCGAGGAGCATGGCGGCGGCCGCGGGACCGCGGAGACCGTCGCGCATCTCGCGGTGCGGCAGGCGCGGCCTGGCGCGATCGCGCGGCTGTTCAAGTCGGGCGCGATCGACGCGGACCAGCTGGCGGCCGCGGACAAGATCGCGGACACGTACCGCGCCGTCACCGCCGACGCGCCGTTCCGCACCGCCAGCTGGGAGACCCGGACGGGCGGCGGCGGCGGACCGGGCGATGCCGAGCTGGTGCCGCTGGGCGCTGCGCTGGGCGAGTACGCGCTCGACTGGTGGCTGCGCTCGATCCGGCAGCCCGAGGCAATGCTCGCCATCGTGGCGCGCGATGTCGCGCTGACCGTTGCCGCCCGCCGCCATGCGCTGAGCGTGCCCAAGGCCCGTGACCTGGTGCGGGCCGGCCTCGACACGTGGTGGCGGCGGTACGGCCGAGGCGAGGTGGTGGCGAGCTGACCCCATACGTTCGCACCCCCTACGAACGATCGGGGGGCGAAACCGACACGCAGGCGCCACAAACGACCCCGCCACAGCCATGCTCGAAGCCCGCCGGCCTCCACCCGAGGCCAAGCGGGCTTTCGCGTTTCTGGAGCCTCCAATGGCCCATGACGACCATCTGTCAGCCGAGGTACGTCGCGTCGTCGACATCCTCGATCGGCTTCTCGCCGACAGGTCGCAGGGCCGCCCGTCGCACGCCCGGCACGACGAGCATGTCGAGCAGGTGGAGGAAGCCGCGGCGCGCTTGCGCCAGGCGGTTCGTGGTCCTGTTCGCCCTCTCTACCCGCCGCTGGCGATCCTCGCCGACGGCACGCACGTATGGTGAGCCCTCGATGATCGATGCCGCCCAAGCCCTCGCCGACCTCGATACCGTTCCCGGCGAGCTGGTCGCCGTTCCCAAGCAGCAGATGCGCGATCTCTACCTGGAGCTGGCGCGTCGGCAGGGGAAGCGGGAGCGGATCGCCATGTTCGCGGTCGCCGCCCTGCCGGCGCCGCTGGGCGCGTCCGCGTGAGCCGGGTGAAGGCGCCGGCGCTGCGCGCGCCGACGTCGACCGGCGAGGCCACCGAGCTGCTCGCCCGCCTCGCCGTCGTGACGGGCACGATCGCCGCATACGACGCGCAGCGCGCCGCGGCGAAGCAGCAGATCGACGCGGCGGCCGACGCCTGCAACGTGCCGCTGATCGCCGAGCGCGACGACCTCTTCAAGCGGCTCCAGCCCTGGTACGAGGCACATGCCGAGGAGCTGACGGGCGGCAAGCGCAAGTCGATCGAGCTTGGCGGCTGCACCATCGGCCATCGCACCACCCCACCGAAGCTGGTGTTCGAACACGGCAAGGATGCGGACGCGGTTGAGGCGCTCCAGCTGTTCGGCCGCACGGCCGGCCTGCTCAAGACCACCACCACGCTGGTGAAGCCGGCGATCCTCGCCGAGCTGGCCACCGGCCCGGCGAGCGACGACGTCGTGCCGCTGGAGCTGCTCGGGTTCGAGCCGCGGCAGAGCGAGGAGTTTTTCATCGAGCCGATCGGCGCCGGCGTCGGCCCGGCCTGATGGGCAAGCTGAAGGCGATCGGCAGCGGCTTGGTGTCGCTCACCCCCACGCTCGGCTCCCTCGCCCCGGTCGAGCGCAGCGCCAGCGCCGATCGCCAGCTCTTCTCGCCGTGGCGCAGCTGGTACAAGCTGCCGCGCTGGCGGGCCCTTCGCCTCGTCGTCTTCGCGCGCGACCTCTACACCTGCCAGTGGCGCGGGTGCGGCCGCACGACGGCCGACACGTCGCAGCTGGTCGCCGACCATCGCGAGCCGCATCGCGGTGACGAGGCGCTGTTCTGGGACATCGACAACCTCCAGACGCTCTGCAAGCCGTGCCACGATCGGCACAAGCAGCGGGCGGAGCGCGCGCAGCTGCGGTGACGCTGGGGCTCCACTCTTATCGTTCGAGGGCGCTTGTGGGTGGATCACGGCCCAGCGGTCGACCGCATGAGGATTGCTCCGCCCCAGCGCTGCAACGGTGACCCCACTGGGGGGGGGGGTGGGTCAATCCTAAGCGGCGACGGTCGCCCCGGACCGCTATGGGCCACATTCGCACTTTTTTTCCGCTGGGCGGATCGGGGGTGCGTACTTTCGTCGCGGGGGGCTGATCGATGGCGGCCCGCAAAACTGTTGATGAATGGGCGCGGATCGAGCGCGAATACTTGGCGGGCGAGGACTCGATCCGTGAAATAGCTGATCGGCACGAGGTTTCCGAGGCGGCTATTCGGAAGCGCGCCAAGCAGAACGGGTGGGAGCGCGAGGTACGCAGGCGCGAAAAGGTGCGCACTTTGACGCCGCTCCCGGTGCGCGTGGAGCCGCGGCCCTATGTCGAACCGGCCGAGCCGAAGACGCCGACGGCGATCGCCGACCACGGCCGCCAGCTGGTCGGCCGCATGTACGAGGAGCTCGACGCGATCACCAGCTACCAGGGGGAGCTGGAGGAGGCGATCGAGCTCGCCACGGTGGACGACGAGGACGATCGCCGGCGCGATGCGATGCTGAAGGCGGTATCGTTGCCGGCGCGTTCGATGATCGCGAAGAACCTGGCGACGGCGCTGAAGACCATCAACGAGTCGTCGGCGCCGCAAGGCAAGAAGGCGGCGCAGCAGGAACGCGCCACCGCGGTCGGCCGCAAGTTCGGCCGGATGGGCGCGCCGACCTCTCCGGGCAAGACGCTCAACTGAGGTGGTCACCTGGTCGACCGCCTGCCTCGACTGGCGGGAGCGCATCCGCAAGCGGCAATCGCTGATCCCGTTCGCACCGCTGTTCCCGGCCGCGGCCGAGGAGAAGATGGCGGTCTTCTGCGCGCTGAAGATCGTGGACATCGGGATCAACCCGAAGACGGACGAGCACTACACGATCGGCGAGACGGCGGACGAGTGGCTGCTCGACTTCGCGGCGGCGATCTTCGGGGCGTACGATCCGGTGAGCGGCCACCAGCTGATCCGCGAGGGCTTCCTCCTCGTCTCGAAGAAGAACACCAAGTCGACGATCGCGGCGGGGATCATGCTCACCGAGCTGATCTGCGGATGGCGGGAGTCGGACGAGAACCTGATCCTCGCGCCTACCATCGAGGTGGCAGGCAACAGCTTCAAGCCCGCTTGCGACATGATCCGGGTGGAAGAGGAGCTGACCGACCTCCTCCACGTGCAGGTCCAGACCCGCACCATCACCAACCGCGACACGAAAGCCACGCTGAAGGTGGTGGCGGCGGACGCGAACACCGTGTCCGGCAAGAAGGCGAGCCGGGTCCTGGTCGATGAAATCTGGCTGTTCGGGAAAAGGGCGAACGCCGACTCCATGCTGCGCGAAGCCTGCGGCGGGCAGGTGTCCCGGGACGAGGGTTACACCCTCTACCTGACGACGCAGTCCGACGAGCCACCTGCCGGTGTGTTCAAGGAGAAGCTGGCCTACGCGCGCGACGTTCGCGACGGGATCGTCGAGAACCGGAAGTTCCTGCCGGTCCTGTATGAGTTCCCGGAGGAGATGCTCGAAGCCGACGAGCATCTCGACCCCGCTAACTTTTACATCACCAATCCGAACCTCGGGCGGTCGGTCAGCCAGGAATGGCTCGCCGACGAGTTCGCCAAGGTCGCCAACGCCGAGGACGGCACCAAGCAAGTTTTCTATGCCAAGCACTTGAATGTCGAGATCGGCGTCGGGCTGCGGCACGATGCCTGGATCGGCGCCACCTACTGGGCTCAGGCGAAAGCCGCGGTCGACATCTGGGACGGCTCGTTTGAGCAGTTCCTCGAGCTGGTCGAGGTTGCCGTCGGCGGCATCGATGGCGGCGGGCTCGACGATCTGTTCGGCCTGGCGCTGCTCGGCCGGCTGCGGAGCGATCCGCGCACCTGGCTGATGTGGAACCGGGCCTGGGCCCATCTCGACGTGTTCCAGCGGCGCAAGGACATCGTCTCGCGGCTCAACGACTTCGTCAAGGTGGGCACGCTGGTGAAGTGCGAGGATCCTACGCAGGACCTCGTCGAGGTCGCGGATCTGCTCGAGCGGGTGAAGGATGCGGGGCTGTTCCCCGACCAGGCGGCGATCGGGCTCGATCCGCAGGGGGTCGCCGCGCTGGTCGACGAGATCACCGGCCGCGGCTTCACGGCCGAGCAGCTGGTCGCGGTCCCTCAGGGCTTTCGCCTGACGGGTGCGATCAAGGGCACCGAGCGCAAGCTAAAGGACGGCACCCTGCTCCACGCGGGGCAGGGCCTAATGGATTGGTGCGTCGGCAACGCGAAGGTGGAGCCGCGCGGGAGCGCGATCCTGATCACGAAGCAGGTCAGCGGCACCGCGAAGATCGACCCGCTGCTCGCCGGCTTCAACGCGGTGGTGCTGATGACCCGCAACCCGCGGGTCTCGACGTTCACCTACACGGGGATCTGAGCATGGGTTTCTGGAACCGTGCTCGCTCCGCGGGCGCCGCATGGCGGGCTGGCGACGATGCGAAGGCGGCGATCGTCGCCGACGAGCCTAACGGCCTGCCGATAGGGCCGGCGCAGCCTTCCGCCGCGGTCGAGGCCGACGGGCTCAACACGCCGGGCGGTATGACCTTCCTCAACCTGCTCGGCGGCCGCGGCGCGGGCGCGCCGATCGGCGAGGGCGACGCGCTCACCATGCCGGCGACGCTTCGCGCGCTGGAGGTTCTAACCGGCCTCTTCGCCATGTGCCCGCTGATCTACTACCGTACCGAGGGCGACGGTAAGAAGCGGGTCGACGAGGCGCCCCAGGCGAAGATGCTCCGCACCCGGAGCAACGACGTCCAGAACGCCTTCCTGTTCAAGGAGCTGATGCTCGGCGACCTGGTGATGACCGGCCGCTTCGGCAGCTACATCCACCGGGACAGCCTCTACCGAGCCGCCAAGCTGACCCGGGTCAACCCGCACGGCATCGCACCGGCGTCGAGCTGGGACAAGCAGGACGGGCTCGAGGTCTTCTACGACACGCTGCTCCCCGATGGCACGCGCGAGCGGCTCACCCGCAACGACCTCTGGTACGTTCCCGGCTTCTCGCGCGACGGCTTGGTCGGGGTGGACCGGCTCAAGCTCCTGCAGGACACCTTCGAGGCAGCCGCGGCGACGTCGGCGTTCGCGGCGCGGTTCTGGCGCAACAACGCGCAGCCGTCGACGATCCTGACTACCAAGGCGAAGATCGAGCAGGCCGAGAAGAGCCGTATCCGGTCCGACTGGAAGGGCCGCTTCTCCGGTCCGGGCAGCGCTGGCGATGTCGCGGTCCTCGACCAGGAGATGGACGCCAAGTTCCTCTCCCACGACAACGCCAAGAGCCAGTATGTCGAGGTCCGTGGCTTCTACGTGGTCGAGATCGCGCGCGCATTCGGCGTGCCGCCCCACGTCGTCTACGAGCTGAGCCGGGCGACCTTCTCGAACATCGAGCAGCAGAGCCTCGAGCTGATCCTCTATTCGATGATGGGCCACTTCGAGCGGGTCGCAGCCGCGGCGACGCACCAGTTCGCTGAGGACGGCCACTTCTTCGAGTTCTTGCCCGACGCGCTGCTGAAGGGCGACATCAAGAGCCGGTACGAGGCCTACGGCGCCGCGATCGACAAGGGCATACTCAACCCCAACGAGGCGCGCCGGCGCGAGAACCTGAACGATCGGCCGGGCGGCGACGAGTATCGCGTCGGCTCGGGCTCGCAGATCGAGGGGCAGGAACCCTCCCCGCCGGTCGATCACCGGCAGCCCGAACAGCCCGCGCCGAAGCGCAAGCGCCAGGCCGACGACGAGGACGATCAGGCATGAACCATCACGTGCTCGCGGCCATTCGGTCGCAGCCCTGGGCGATCCTGCCCGGTCACCTTGAGGCGATCGAGGCGGTCGCAATGCGCGTGCTCGATCATCCGGCGCTGCTCGCGCTGAAGGATGACGGCCATCAGGAGCGCCAGATCTCGGCCGTTGCGCGGATGGGCGAGCGCGCGCCGGGCACGCGCAAGGCGATGATCCGCGACGGTGTCGGCCTGCTGCCGATCACCGGCCCGATCTTCCCGCGTGCCAGCATCCTGACCGAGCTGTCCGGCGCGACCTCGCTCGACGTCGCGGCGGCCGACCTGCGCGCGCTGCAGGCCTCGCCCGACGTGCGCCACATCCTCGCGGTGGTGGACAGCCCTGGCGGCGCGGTGGCGCAGGTCAGCGACTTCGGCCGCCTGGTCGCCGCCTCGTCCAAGCCGGTGTCGGTCCACGTGACCGGCCTCTGCTGCTCGGCCGCCTACTGGATCGCGAGCCAGGGCGGCGGGGGGATCAGCCTCGACCCGACCGGCGTCGTCGGCTCGATCGGCGTGCTGATCTCCACCTCCTATCAGGTCGAGCCGGGCCAGGACGGGCGCCGCGACCTCGAGATCGCAAGCTCCAACGCGCCGAACAAGCGGCCGGACCTGTCGACCCCGGAAGGCCAGGCGCAGATCCGCCAAATGCTCGACGGGATCGAGGACATCTTCATCGCCAATGTCGCCAAGGGCCGGGGTGTGACCGAGGCGGTCGTGCGGCGCGAGTTCGGCGCCGGCGGCACCATGACCGGCAAGGCCGCCAAGGCGGCCGGCATGGTCGACCGGATCGAGCCCGACGGGCTGGACGGCGCGATCGCGCGCCTCGCGCGCACCGGTTCGCAGACCCCGCGGCGCGATCGCTCCGCCAATGCCCTGTCGCTCGCGCAGCTGCGCGCCTGACCCTTCGACCCCTTCTAACCAGGAGAATCACCATGCGCATCACCGCGCTGAATCTGGCCCTCGCCGCCTCGCTTGCCGCGATGGAAGGCCTCCTCACGACTGCGAGCAACGATGGCGATCGTGACCTCACCGCCGAGGAGCAGGCGGACTTCGACAAGCACAAGGCCGAAGCCGACAAGACGAAGGGCAAGATCGCCGTCGAACAGGACCTGCTCGACCGCAAGGCAGCCGTGGCGAAGCCGGTCACCGTTCCCGGCGGCCCGACCGGCAACCAGCCCGGCGCCCTGCCGGCCACGGTTGCCGACAAGATCGAGCCCGGCGCCATGGTCGGCCGCGTCGCGATCGCGATCGCCGCGACCGGCGGCATGGACCAGCGCGCGATGGCGGCACATGCCGCGGGTATCTGGGGCGACCAGACCGGTCAGATCGTCGCCAACATGGAGCAGTCGACGAACACGAAGGGCGGTTACCTCGTCGACACGGCATACAGCTCCGACTTCATCGGCCTCCTCCGCCCGCGGGTCCGCATCCGCCAGATGGGGGCGCGCACGGTGCCGATGCCGGACGGCAACCTGACCACCCGCAAGCAGACGGGATCGACCACCGCCAGCTATGTCGGCGAGCGCGATCCGGCGCCCGTGACCGGCATGACGGTCGGGCAGATCAGCATGACCGCCAAGACCCTGCGCGCGATCGTGCCCATCACCAACCAGCTCATCCGCCGTGCCAGCTACGGCGTCGACGCGATGGTGCGCGACGACCTGGTCACCTCGGCCGCGATCAAGGAGGATCAGCAGTTCACGCGCGGGACCGGCTCCTCGACGGCGCCGGCCGGGCTGCGCTCGCTGATCACCGGCGGCAACGTCCTGGTGGCACAGGCGAACCCCGACCTCGTGAAGGTCACGTCGGATCTCGCGCGGCTGCGGCTCAAGGTGGTGAACGCCAACGTGCCGATGGTGAAGTGCGGGTATCTGATGAGCCCGACCACCCAGACGTACCTCGAGAACCTGCGAGACGGTAACGGCAACAAGGCCTTCCCCGAGGTCGCGGAGGGTCGGATCGGCATCTACCCGATCGGCGTCACCACCTCGATCCCCGACAACCTCGGGGTGGGCTCGGACGAATCGGAGATCTACTTCGGCGACTTCGAGCAGTTCCTGATCGGCGATACGATGCGGGTGACGCTCGCGGCGTCGACCGAGGCGGCCTACGTCGAGGACGGTGAGGTCAAGTCAGCGTTCGCCCAGGACGAGACGCTGATCCGCCTGATCCAGGAGCATGACACGCAGCTCCGCTACGACACCGCGTTCGCGGTGCTCACCCAGGTGAAGTGGAAGCCGTAATCGGCTTCGACCCCGCCCGCCAACCATAACTGCGGGCGCCATCCGGCGCCCCCTTTTCCGGAGAGCAGCAATGGCTGTGAAGTTCGTTCGACCCTGCCAGCAGGGCACCCTCTACAACAAGGACGAGGTCGCCGGCTTCGAGAAGGACGTCGAGGCGCGCCTGATCAAGCAGGGCTTCGCCGAGAAGTTCGACCCCAAGAAGGCCGACGCCGCCCCCGCGGACCCCACGGCCTGATCATTCGCGCGCGGCGGAGAGCAGCATGACCCCCGTCCTGTCGACCCCCGCCGCGCGCGAGCACCTGCGCGTCGGCGCCAGCGTCACCGACGAGGTGCTGGCACCGCTGATCGCGGCCGCAGAGGGGCGGATTGCCCTCTTCCTCGGCCGCCCCCTCGTCGGCGACGGCGGGTGGCCAACCGCAGGAGAGGTCCCGGCGCTCGTCACCCATGCGATGAAGCTCGCGCTGTCCGACTTCTACGTCAATCGCGAAGCGCCCGCGCTGACCGACGACCAGCTCCGGCCGATGATCGGCGGGTACCAGCGGCTGTCGATCGGATGATCGTTATACCGCGCGGCGAGCTCGACACGTTCGCACGCCTAGAGCGCCAGCGTCCCGGCGATGGCTTCAGCGACGCCGGCGAGGGCGCGTGGGAGCTGGTCGACCAGATCTGGGTCGGGCTGCGCGACGATCTACCGAGCCGACGATCGGCACCGACCGACGGCTTTCCGGCCAGCGGACGTCGCACCCGAGTGCGGATGGATTGGCGCGACGACGTCGCGGTCGGCATGCGCCTAGTCGTCGGCGATCGCACCGTGAAGCTCGTCGCGGGCCCAGCCGAGCTCGGACGGCGCGCGGGTATAGAGTTCGCCGGCGAGGAACCGCGGCCGGGCGGCTACCCCGCCTGATGGCCCGCGAGATCGGGCGCGAGGCTCGCAAGCGCTTCCTGCTCGAGCGCATGCCGGCAGCAGCGCTCGACGTCGCGCGCCGGGCCGGTCGGGCAGGCGGCAAGGTGATCGCCGACGAGGCGAGGAGCAACGCGCGATCCGAGGAGGTCCGCGAGGGCGTCCAAGTCCGCACCAAGGCGATCGGCCCGGTCATCCAGGTCTGGATCACCGTCAAGCCGGGCTGGGCCAAGTCGCTGGCGATCTGGCAGGAATACGGGACCGCGGCCCACTTCATCACCGTCGACGACAGCCAACGCGAGGGCATGACCCCGGCCCGCATCAACCGCCTCGAAAAGGCCGGCACGCTGGTGATCAACGGCAAGCCAGTCGGCGCGACCGTCCACCACCCGGGCGCCCGGGCCTTTCCGTTCCTGCGGCCGGCGATCGACACGCGGATGACCGACGCGATCGCCGCCATGCAAGCGTCGGTCGACGCGCGGCGCGGGCACAACGGCGGCCCCGACGAGGACGATGCATGAGCGGTACCGCGATAATCGGCGAGCTGCTGCTCGCGCATGCCCCGCTGGTCGCGACCGTGCCGGCCGAGTCGATGAAAGAGGATCTGCTGCCCGAGGGTGCCGAGCTGCCGGCGCTGGTCGCGCGCGAGGTCAGCTCGGTCGAGCGTCAGATGCTCGACGGCTCGATCGCGCTGACCATTGATCGGGTCGCGGTCACCGTCCGGGCGACGAGCACCAAGCAGCGCAAAGCCATCATGAAGCTGATCCGCGCCGCGTGCGCCGGTCGCACCGGGACGATCGCCGGCTGCCGGAGCGTGGCCGTGCTGACCGCCGGTGCCGGACCCGCGGTGATCGGGCCGGGTGGCAGCTTCGAACAGACCCAAGACTTCCGCGTGTCCTTCGACGCGCCAGCATGAAGAGGAGAAAGACCGTGACCAAGCCCACCGCCACGCCCACCACCGTGTCGACCCCCATGTTCGCGACCCGCACCTTCCGCGACGCCGGTACCGGCGCCTCCTTCGAGAAGGGCGCCCAGGTCAACGCCAAGGAGGGCGTGATCGCCAACTATGCGGCGGCCGGCCTGGTCACCGAGACGAGGTCTGAGGCGTCCGCGGCCGACGCCGCCTGACCCCGCTTTCCTGCCCGCGACAGGACCGACCCGCCGGCGCTGCCGGCTCCATCTGAAGGGAACCACCCACCATGACCGCCATGACTGCCGCGGGCACCAAGATCGGCATCTCGGCCGCGACCCCCGCCACCAACGACAAGGCCGGCTATGCCGCGCTGACCTATACCAACATCGGCAAGGTCGAGCAGATCGGTGCCTTCGGTTCAACCCAGGAGGTCGTCAACTTCCAGCCGCTCGACGGCCCGCTCGAGAAGTACAAGGGCCCGAGCAACTCGGGGGCGATCCAGCCGAGCCTGGCGCACGACGACGAGGACGCCGGCCAGACGCTGCTGCGCACCGCGGCGGACGACAAGAGCTCGAAGCTCTACCCGATCCAGGTGACCTACCCGAACGGGGCCAAGCGACACTTCGGCGGGCGCGTGTTCGGCTACCCGGAGACCGCCGGCGCGGCCAACAGCATGCTGATGGCGAACCCGTCGATCGAGATCTCCACCGAGATCTTCAAGACCGCCGCCTCCTGATCCCAGCTCCCGGCGCCCGCGACGCCGGCATCCCCTCTGCACCGGCTCGCCCCGCCCGTCGCGGGTGCGCGGGTCGGGTCGGTGCGCCATCCTCCCGCGAAGGACCCCAACCCATGAAGATCCTCCTCCTCGCCGCCGCTGCCACCAGCTTCCTGCACCTCAAGGCGCCCGACGGCACCCTCCTCGTCGAGGACGGCAAGCCGGTCGGCATCGACCTCTACGGCCCCGGCTCGCCCGAATACGCCGTCGTCGAGGAGCGCCAGTCGGCCCGCGCGGTGAAGCGCATGGCCGACAACGACAACAAGGTCGCCCACGTCCCCGTCGACGAGCGCCGGGTCGAGGCCGCGCAGGATCTCGCCAGCCTGACCGCGGGCTTCCGCGGCATCGAGCTCGACGGGCCGGACGGCACCCCCCTCGTCGGCACCGCGCTGTTCGAAGCGGTCTACCGCGAGCCCGGCCTCGGCTGGATCAAGGAGCAGGTCGTTCGCCACGTCGGCGACTGGGGAAAGTTCAAGCCCGCCTCGCCGACGAGCTGACGCTCTGGGTCCGGCAGCTGGCATGGCTCAATGCCGTGCCGCGGCCGGACCCGACCAGCCAACGGGGCAAGGCGGCGGCCGAGGCGGGCGCCGCGCTCCGCATCAGCCGCCTGGACGAGCTCAAGCATCGGAATATCGCTCCGCCGATGCCGCCGAATCCGGCGCCGCACTTCACCGCCTGGCTGGTCGAGATCGGGATCACCGAGGCGGCCGGGATGGGCGCGGCGCCGCTCAGCTGGCGCGAGATCAACGCTTGGTGCGAGGGCACCTGCCTGCGGCTCCAGCCGTGGGAGCGGCGGCTGCTCCGCACCCTATCCGTCGAATACCTCGCCGAGAGCCGGCGGGCGGAGAGCGAGAATAGCCCGGCACCCTACCACACCGGGCCGGATCAGCGGGCGATCGAGACCGAGCAGGCCCGCCTGATGGCGGTGCTGGGCTGACACCGAAGGAGGCGGCGCATGGACGAGAACGCTCCCGACTTCGGTGTCGGTTTCGAGATCGACACGTCGGGCTCGATCGCCGCGCTTGGCGGCCTCGACGCCGCGATCGACCGCACGACCGCGGCGGCGATCGCCGACCTCACGCGAGTCGAGCAGGCCAGCAAGGGCGTGCTGAAGCTCGGCGGTGCGACGGCCGAGCTGGCCAACTTCACCGCCTCCGCGAAGCGCGAGCTGGGCGGGGTGCAGGATGCGCTGGCCTCGACCAGCAAGGACCTGGACCAGGTGGTGCGCGACTACCGGGCGCTGGCGAAGGAGAAGGCCGTCACCGAGCGGCAGGGCGAAAGCCTGATCCGGTCCCTCGAGCGCGAAGCGGAGGCGATCGGCAAGACCAAGGAGGAGCTGCGCGCGCTCAAGGTCGAGCAGGTCGCGCTGGCCGCCTCCGATCAGGGCAACACCGATCTCGCCGACCGCCTCCTGGGCGCGATGCGCAAGAAGCGCCTGGCGGCCGAGGCCGAGGCGGAGGACGCGGCCGCTGCCCGCGCACGTGCCGGCAAGGAAGCCGCGGCGTTGGAGGTCCGGGCGCAGCAGCAAGTCATCGACCAGCTGCGCGAGCGCGCGCGGCTCGACGATCTGCTCAACCGTAACTTCGGCGTGGGCCGGTCGGCGGCGAGCGAGGGTGGTGCGACCTTCTCGGCCCTCGCCGATCGCGAGCGGGTGGCCGAAGCGGCGGAGCGTCAGGCGGCGGCCGAGGCGACGATCAACGCGCGCCTGATCGAGCGCGGCCGGATCGACGTCGCGCTGGAGCGCAGTACCGGCGTCGGCCGAATGACCGCGACCGAGGGTGGCGCCACCTTCTCGGCGCTGGCCGCGCGCGAGCAGGCGGCCTACGAGCAGGAGCTGCGCGAGGCCGCCCACGCGCACCAGCTGTTCGAGCGGCGCGTCCGCGAGGGCGCCGTAGCCATGCGGGCCGAGGAAGAAGCGGCCCGGGCGGCCGCGCAGGCGCTGTCGGCCCAGGCGGCGGCGGTCGACTCACTCCGTGCCGCGACCGATCCCCTCTACGCGAGCCAGCAGCGGCTGATGCGGGAGCTCGAGAGCGCGGCGCGGCTCTACCAGGCGGGCGCGATCGGCCAGGAGGAATATGCCAGCCGATCGACGATGCTGGCCGGGCGGCTCGACGAGGTCCAGCGCGCGCAGGCCCGCGCGGCGCAGGCGACGTCGGAGGCGAACCGGGAGGCCGCGCTCGGCGCGAGCGACCTGACGAACATCATGTTCCAGGTCCAGGACATCGTCGTCAGCCTGGCCGGCGGGCAGAACCCGCTGCTGGTGATGATCCAGCAGGGCTCGCAGCTCGGCGGGATCATGGCGCAGACCGGCGTCGGCGTCGGCGGCATGGCGCGGGCGATCGGCGGCATGCTGATCGTCGCCAAGCCGACGGCCGCAGCTCTGGCGGCGGTCGCAGCCGCGCAGGCGACGGTCGCGACAGCGACCACCGCCGCTTCGACCGCCGGCACACGCGCGGCGATCGCCGCAGCGGAGCTGGCCGTCGCGGAGCAGGCGGCTGCGGCGGCCGGCGCCGGCGACGCGGCGGCACAGCAGCGCCTCACCATGGCGCAGGCCGAGCAGGCCGCGACGGCGGAGGTCGCCGCGGCGGCGAACCGCCAGCTCGCCGCGGCGGAGCTCGCCACCGGCAACGCCGCGACCGCCGCGTCCGCCAGCGCCACCCGCGCGCTCGCGCCCTGGCTCGCCGCGCTGCTGCCGATCGTGGCCGTCGCCGGCGTCGCGGTGATCGCCTTCGATCGCTGGCAGGACAAGGTCAACGACGACGCGGCGCTGAAGAAGTACGCGCAGAGCCTCGGCCTGACCCGCCAGGAAATGAAGCAGCTCGGCGACGTCAGCGTCTCCGCCGGCGACATGCTCGGCGGCATCTGGGACACCATCCAGGACCGACTGGACACGAAGATCTCCGGCAAGCGGATCATCGACTGGCTGGTGGGTCCCGACGACGTCCGGCAGCTCGGTAATTTCGTCGGCGAGATCTACGGCCTGTTCGTCGGTGGCTACAAGGGCATCGTCGAAACGTGGAGCCTGCTGCCGGCAGCGCTGGGCGACATCTTCGTCCAGGCGGTGAACGCCTCGGCCGGCGCGATCGAGGCGCTCGTCAACAAGTCGATCGGCGCGATCAACGCGCTCGCGCGCGGGGCCAATACCGTCCTCGGCACCGAGCTCTTCGGTCAGATCGATGCGGTCGCGATCGCGCGGATGGAAAACAGCTACGCCGGCGCCGGGAAGAAGGCAGCGGCGGCGTTCGGTAAGAACGTGGTGGCGGAGACGAAGGCCGC
>Ga0325400_1000504_pt1 | contig 29073 bp, 26 predicted proteins | sample PopdelMetagenome_2_FD_205662 | JGI IMG/M metagenome (GOLD analysis project Ga0325400, IMG submission 205662) | Populus deltoides microbial communities from Bellville, Georgia, United States - Xylem-PdKOR-R1 | ecosystem: Host-associated > Plants > Phyllosphere > Stem > Wood/Secondary xylem...
CCGGCCGGGCTGGTACGTTGAGCACGGCTAACGACTTCGGGGTGAGGTGACACGTGGCGCGGACGACGCTGGACACCGCCGCCCTCGCGCACGACCTGCGGCTGGCGGTCATGCGCTTCTCGCGGCGGCTGCGCAACCAGCGGGTGGACACGTCGGTGACGCTCACCCACCTGGCCGCGCTGTCCACGCTCAAGCGGCACGGCGCGATGAGCCCGGGCGAGCTGGCCGGCCACGAGCGCGTGCAGCCGCCGTCGATGACCCGGGTCGTGGTGGCGCTGGAGGGCAAGGGCCTGGTCACGCGCACCCCGCACCCCACCGACCGCCGTCAGGTGATCATCGACCTCACCCCGGCCGCCGAGGCCCTGCTGACCGAGGAGGCCCGGGCCCGCGAGGCGTGGCTGTCCGGGAAGCTGCACGCCCTCACGCCCGAGGACCGGGCGACCCTGCGGGAGGCCGCCCGCATCATGGACGAGCTCGCCGGAGGGTGAGCCAGGAGGCGACCGCACACGCCTGAGCGCACGAGCACCAGCGGGACCCACGCACCACGACGCGCGGGCATGTTCCGTGCCCTGGCGGTGCACAACTTCCGGCTCTACGTCAGCGCCAACCTGGTCTCGCTGACCGGGACGTGGATGCAGCGCATCGGCCAGGACTGGCTGGTGCTGCAGCTGTCCGGCGGGTCGGGCACCGCGCTCGGCGTCGTCACCGCCCTGCAGTTCGCGCCCACCCTGGTCCTGAGCTTCTACGGCGGCCTGCTGGCCGACCGGTACGACAAGCGCCGGATGCTGATGGTCACCCAGACCGTCCTCGGGCTGCTGGCCCTGGTCCTCGCGCTGCTCGTGGCCAGCGGGGCCGTCGCGCTCTGGCACGTGTTCGTGCTGGCCCTGGCGCTGGGGGCGGTCAGCTCGCTGGACACCCCGGCGCGCCAGTCCTTCGTGTCGGAGATGGTCGGCCCGACCTACCTCGGCAACGCGGTCAGCCTGAACTCCACGGTGTTCAACGGCGCCCGGCTGGTCGGCCCGGCCGTCGCCGGCGGCGTCATCTCGCTGTCCGGCGGCAACACGGCCCCGGCGTTCTTCGTCAACGCGGTGAGCTTCGCGGCCACCATCGCCGCGCTGGCGCTCATGCGCGACGGCGAGCTGCAGCGCAGCGCCCCCGTGGCCCGGGCCCGCGGCCAGCTGCGGGCCGCGCTGGCCTACACCCGCGCGCACCCGGACCTGCAGCTGGCGATGCTGCTGGCCTTCGTCGTGGGCACCTTCGGGTTCAACTCCCAGATCACCGTCGCGCTGATGGCCACCGAGGTGTTCGGGCTCGGGGCCGGGTCCTTCGGCCTGCTGTCCACCGCGTTCGCCGTCGGCTCGCTGACCGGGGCGCTGGTCTCCACCCGCCGCGACTCCCGGCCGCTGCAGCGCTTCCTCATCGTGGCCGCCGGGGTCTTCGGCGGGATCACCGTGGTCAGCGGGCTGATGCCGACCGTGTGGGCCTACGGGCTGCTGCTGGTGCCCTGCGGGGCGGCCGGGCTGGTGTTCAGCGTCGCCTGCAACAGCTTCGTGCAGCTGGGCGTGGAACCGCAGATGCGCGGCCGGATCCTGGCGCTGTACTTCATGTGCTTCATGGGCGGCACGCCCCTCGGGGCGCCGCTGGTCGGCTGGGTGTCCTCCCACCTGGGCGCCCGGTGGGGCCTGGTCTCCAGCGGCCTGGTGGTGCTCGTCGTCGCGGTCGTGGTCGGTGCGGTGCTCTCCCGCGGCCGGCACGTCCGGCTGGAGGCGCACGTGACGCCGCCCAGCGTGCGGCTGCACGTGGACCCGCCCGTCGCCGTCCCCGCCGCGCCGGCGGCCGCCGGGGTGGTCGAGGAGGCAGCCGGCGAGGCCCCGGGGACGGCGGTCGGACCCCGCCGCTGAACGGACGATTGTGGGTGCGGTCACCGGTGACCTACCGTGCGGTCATGTCGCCGGAGCCCGCCGTCCCCTGGCCGGTGCAGCTGGCGCTCGTGCTGGCCATGGTGCTCGGGATGGTCTGGCTGATGGACCTGTCGCTGCGGCTGTTCACCGGCCAGGCCCGGTTGCCGCGGCGTCGCCGCGCCGACCGGCGCCGGGTCCGCCGCCCGGTCCGCCGACCCGATGCCGACCGGGCCGCCGTCCGCGCCGCACCGGAGGCCCCCGACCGCCGGGCGGTGCAGGCGATCGCGGCCGACCTGCGCCGGCTGCGCCGCGAGCTGTCGCTGGTGGCCACCGGCTCGGCGGCCCACCGGGCCGGCGTGCTGGCCGCCTACGACGACGTGCTGGTCGAGGCCGCCGGGGCGCTGGAGGTGCCGCACCGGCTGCGCGTGGCCGCGCCCGGGGAGGACCGCGAGGTCGAGCGGCTGCGGCTGGCGGCTGCGCTGTCCGACGCCGGCCTGGTGGTCAGCGACCCCCGGGACCGCGGCTGAGCGCAGGGCGGCTGTTCACCGGCGTCGCGCCCCCGCCCGAGGTCGTGCGGGCGCTGACCGCGGCGGTGGACGGCGTCCGCGACGACCCCGGCGCGCCGCGCTGGTCCGACCCGGCCGACCTGCACCTCACGCTCGCCTTCCTCGGCGAGGTGCCCGGTGCGCGGGTCGCCGGCCTGCTCGGCGCACTGGGCCCGGTGGCCGCCGGCGCACCGCCGGCCACGCTGCAGCTGACCGGGGCGGGCACCTTCGGCCGCCGTCCCCGGGTGCTGTGGGCCGGGGTCGCCGGCGACGTCGACGTGCTCGGCGAGCTGGCCGCCCGGGTCGCGGCCGCGGCCCGGCACGCCGGCGTCCCGGTCGAGGACCGGCCGCTGGTCCCGCACCTGACCCTGGGCCGCTGGCCCGGGTCCGGCACGGCCGCCACGACGCTGCCCGACCGGCTGCGCGGCCCGCACGGCCCGACGTGGCGGCCGGCCGAGCTCGTGCTGTGGCGCAGTCGCCCCGGCACCCGGTACGAGCGGCTGGCCGGGTGGCCGCTGGGCGGGCCGGGCCCGGTGGCACGCTGACGCCGTGCCGCAGAGCTTCGACGCCGCCACCGCGCTGACCCCCGCCGAGGGCGGGTTCACCGCCCACCTCGACGCCGGCTGGGACGTGGGCGGCGGTGTGCTGAACGGCGGCTACCTGCTCGCGGTGGTGGCCCGGGCCGCGGTCGAGGTGTCCCCGCACGCCCACCCGGTCGCGCTGTCGGCGTCCTACCTGCGCGCACCGGCGCCCGGGCCGGCCACGGTCTCGGTCACCGCCGGGCCGGCCGGCCGGACGCTGCAGCACGGGTCGGCCGTGCTCGGGGACGCCGGCGGCCCCGCCGTCCCGGTGCAGTGGACGACGGCGACGCTGCACGACGTGCCCGCCGAGCACGCCGTCCCCCCGCCGGCCGCCACCCCCGTCGAGGACTGCTTCTCCATCGCCGAGAACGCCCACCTCGCCCCGCCCGGGCTGACCGTGCCGGGCATCTCGCAGCAGCTGGAGACCCGGCTGGACCCGCTCACCGCCGGGTGGGTGCTCGGGAAGCGCTCCGCCGAGCCGGTCATGCGGGCCTGGGTGCGCTTCGCCGACGGCCGCGAGCCCGACCCGCTGGGCCTGGTCGCCTTCACCGACGTGCTGCCCCCGACCTCGTGGGCCACCGGCCGGCGGGGGTGGGCCCCCACGGTGCAGCTGCAGGTGCTGGTCCGCGCGCTCCCCGCGCCGGGCTGGTGCCTGGTCGAGGCCCGCGGCCACGAGGTCTCCGACGGCTGGGTGGACGAGGACTACCGGGTCTGGGACTCCACCGGCCGGTTCGTCGCCCAGTCGCGCCAGCTCGCCCGCACCCCGCGCTGACCCCGGCTCAGGCGTCCTCGCGCAGCACCGAGGAGGGGTCGGCCCGGTCGGCCGAGCGCTGGGCGTACAGGGCCGCCCCGCCGGCCACCGCCAGCGCGGCGGCCACGGTCAGCGCGACCGCGGGCCACGGGACGTCCAGCAGCGGGGTGGGTGGCCGGAGCAGGTCGACGTCCAGCCGCCGGTGGACCGCGGCCACCGCGCCGGTCGCCAGCGCCCCGCCGACCAGCACGCCGGCGGCCGCGACCCCGACCAGCTCCACCAGCAGCGAGCGCAGGTGGGCGCCCCGGCCGAGCCCCAGGCGGCGGGCCATCACGTAGCCGCTGACCCGCGACCGGGACCGGGCCTCCAGGTGGAGCAGCAGCCCGGCTGCGCCGATGACGCCGGCGAACACGGCGAGCGCGGAGAGGTAGCCGAAGGTCCAGGTGATGCCGAGGAAGTTCGCCGTCCGCTGCACGTCGGCGGGGACCGTGCCGACCACCCGCACCGCGCCGGCGTCCTGCAGCGCGGTGACGGCGGTGGCCACGTCGCCGTTCGTCCAGCGCTCGACGGCCTGGTCCGAGCCGGCCGAGGGCGGCACCTCGGGCAGCCGGGAGCGGTCGACCAGGACGACGGGGTCGGCCGTGCGCCGGCCGGGCAGCACGTCGGCGGTGGCCACCACCTCGACGTCGACGGGCACGCTGCCCAGCCGCAGCTCGTAGGAGCCGGTCGGCAGCCCGGCGGCCACCACGGGCACGGTGGCCGTCCCCCGGGTCAGGTCGGTGACCAGGTCCTGCAGCGGCCGGTCGGCGAAGGAGCCGACCCAGAACGCGGTGCCGGCGAAGGTGGCCGGGTCGACCGCGAGGGTCTGCACGTCGGTGCGCGCGCCGTCGGCCGAGGTCAGCGAGGAGTCGCCGAACCGGAGCACGGTGGTGCCGTCGGGGCCGGTGACGGCGGCGGGGTCGACCCGGGTGGCCGTCGCGGCGTAGGCCCCCGCGCCCAGCTGGACGCCGACCTTGGCGTCCAGGGTGGCCCGCGAGCTCGCGGTGAGCGTGGCGGTGTAGCCGAGCACGGCCACCGGCAGCGCGATCGCGACCAGCAGGGTGGCGGTCGCCGCCCGGGCGGCGGCCAGCCGGTTGACCGCGAGGAAGACCGGCGGCCGGCGCCGGCCTGCCCACCGCCGCAGCCGGGGGAGCCCGGCGGTGAGCAGCCGGGCCAGCAGCACCGCTGCCCCGGCCACGGCCAGCAGCGGGAAGGCCACCAGCAGCCCGTTGACCTGGGCGACGCCGGCCCGGGAGACGACGGCGTCGCGGCCCTCCAGCAGCACCCAGCACCAGCCCGCGGCGACCAGCAGCGCCAGCTCCCACGGCACCCGGGCCGGCCAGCGCGCAGCCGCGCCCAGCGGCTTCTCGGCGGTGCCCCGGGCCCGCAGGCCGGCGACGACGGCGGCCGCGCCGAGCCCGACGGCGAACGCGGCTCCGCCGGTCCACACCGCCGCGGTGGTGGCCGCCGGGTCGAGCTCGGGCGCCGGGCCCAGCCCGCCGACCAGCAGCCGGGACGCCGCCCAGCCGACGGCGGCGCCGGCCAGCGCGGGCAGGCCCAGCTCGAGGGCGGCCTTGCCGGCCAACGGCACGGGGCCGACGCCGCGGGCGGCCAGCAGCCGCACCTCGGTGGCCCGCCGGTCGGCCCAGAAGCTGCCCGCCGCGGCGACCAGCACCAGCGCGAGCAGGCCGCCGGCCACGGCGACGGGGACGACGGGCCCGCGCAGCCCGCTCTCGAGCACCTGCGCCCGGTCCACGGCCTGGGCCAGCCGGGGGTCGGCCCCCTTCTGGTCGGCGGGGAACGGCAGGTCGGCGACCACCTGCGCGGTCAGCCGGTCCAGCGCGGTGGCCCGGCTGGTGGTCAGCGTGCTGCCGTCGACGCGCACCTGGCCCGTGGAGACCAGCGACCCGCCGACGGCCTGGGCCAGGTCCACCAGGGTCTGCTCGTCGGTGGCCAGCAGCAGCGCCGGCGGCGGGGTGTCGGCGCTGGTGGCGTTGGTGAACAGGGACTCGTGGTCGCACCAGGTGTCGTCGGGGACGGTGTCGAACAGGTCGGTGTAGGTGCCGGCCACGGGGGTCGGCCGGCCGCCGACCTCGAGCACCCCGCCGGCGGTGACCCCCGCCGCCTGCGCGTAGCTGGCCGGCACCCACACCCCCGGTCCCGCGGGGCCGGACAGCTGCTCGACGTGGTCCAGGACGCCGGGGCGCCAGAACAGGGTGGCCGGCTGGCTGAGCCGCCCCCCGGCCCCGGTGCCCACCGGGATGCCCGCCTGCGGGTTGCCGCCGGCCCCGATCGCCGACCCGACGAACAGGACGGGGTCGGCGTCGCGGCCCTGCGCGGCCCAGGCCCGGCGGGGGGCCGCGGCGACCGTGGCCGCGGCGTCGCCGACGGGGGCCCCGGCGACGACGGCCGCGGCCGGCCAGGACGCCTCGGCGCACTGCGGGGCCAGCTGCTGCTGGAGGGCCGCCGACCGGGCCGAGGACAGGAACAGCGGGGCGCTGGCCACCGCGCAGGCCAGGATCGCCGTCGTCACCAGGACGGCGAGGACGGCGGCGGGCTGGCGCAGGCCGAGCAGCGGCGCCCGCGACCAGGGCGGGAGCAGCCTCACGACGGCGCCCCGACGGTGAGCCGGCCGTCGCGCATCGACACCACCCGGTCGGCCCGGGACCAGGCGACCTCGTCGTGGGTGGCCAGCAGCACCGCGCTGCCGTCGAGGGTGGCGTCGCGCAGCGCGTCCAGCAGCGCGTCGGCGTGGTCGCGGTCCTGGTGGGCGGTGGGCTCGTCGGCCAGCAGGAGGGCCGGGCGCAGCACCAGCGCCCGGGCGACCGCGACCCGCTGCTGCTCGCCGAGGGAGGCCTGGTGCGGGTAGCGGTCGGCCAGGTGCTCCAGGCCGAAGTCGGCCATCAGCCGGTGGGCCAGCGGCACGGGGTCGCCGGGGGCGTCGGTGGTGGTGGACCGGCGCCCGCGCAGCCTCGCGGGGAGCAGCACGTTGTCCAGCAGCGAGAGGTCGGCGACCAGGCCGAGCGCCTGCGGCACCAGGGCGAGGTCGGACCAGCCCCGGTCGACGGCCGCGGCGGGTTCCAGGGTTCCCTCGTCGGGGGTCTCCCAGCCGCACAGCACCGCCAGCAGCGTGGACTTCCCCGACCCCGACGGCCCGACCAGCGCCACGAACTCGCCACCGGTGACGGCCAGGTCGACCCCGGCCAGCGCGGTGACGGTCTCGGCCCCGCGGGTGAACCGCTTGACCACGCCGTGCGCGGCGAACCCGGTCACGCCAGGCGGCCCTGCTCGAGCCGGACGAAGCCGTCGGCGACGGCCATCACCCGGGGGTCGTGGCTGGACACCACGAACGCCACGCCGTCGGCCGCCAGCGCCTCCATCGCCTCCAGCACCCGGACGGCGGCGGCGGTGTCGAGCTCGGCGGTGGGCTCGTCGGCCACCACCAGCGCCGGCCCGCCCACCACGCCGCAGGCCACCGCCAGCCGCTGCTGCTCACCGCCGGACAGCTGCGCGGGCCGGTGGCCGCCGCGGTCGCCCAGGCCGAGGCGCTCCAGCAGGGCGGCCACCTCGTCGTCGCCGGCGTGCGCCCCGCGCAGGTCGGCGGCCAGCCGGACCTGCTCGGTCGCGGTCAGGTAGGGCAGCAGGTTGTGGCCCGGCCGCTGGAACAGGTAGGAGACGTGCCGGCGGCGCAGCCGCCGCCGGCCGCGGGCGCCGAGGTCGTCGACCCGGTGGCCGCCGACGTGCACGGTGCCGGCGTCGGGGGAGTCCACGCAGGCCAGCAGCCGCAGCAGCGAGCTCTTGCCCGAGCCCGACGGGCCCACCACGCACGTGACGCGGGCACGGGGGATGTCGACGGTGACGTCGGTCAGGGCGGGTACCGACTCGGTCGCGGTGCGGTAGGTCTTGACCACGTCCCGGCAGGCGGCGGCGGGCCCCGGGACGTCGGTCATCGCCTGCGACCCTAGCGACCCTGCCCGGTTCCGCCGGCGACCTCCTCGACCCCGGTCGGCGCCGCGACCGCCCCCGGCGCCGGGTGCGGCACCGGCGCGGGCCCACCGGGGACCGGGGCGGGTGCGGCGGAGGTGGCGTAGGCCGCCGACAGCCGCCGGTAGGCGGGGCTCAGGAACGCCAGCGCGACGACGAGCAGCCCGACGGCGCCCGTGACCACGAAGACCAGCGCGATGCCGCGGGCGGTGCCGGTGCCGAACCAGCTGCCGATCGCCGCCGCGCCCGCGCCGTCGGTCATCCACGGGATCACCAGGAACTGGGCGACCGGGGCGACGAGGAAGGCGGTGAGCGGGGAGGCGGCCTGCTCGACGCTCTGCGCGAACCCGAACACCCGGCCCTGCCGCTCGTAGGGCACCACGCGCTGCAGCACCGTCTGCTCGGCCGCCTCGGCGAAGGGCATGACCAGCATGAAGGCGGCCATCGCGACGGTGAGGGTGAGGACCGAGGAGACCAGCGGGAACAGCATGGTGCCGGCCCACATCACCGCGTTGGCCAGCAGCAGCAGCCGGATCGGCCGGCTGCCCAGCCCCACCCGGGCGACGAGCAACCCGCCCAGGACCAGCAGCGCCGACAGCCCGCCCCACAGCAGGCCCCACGCCTGCACGCTCATCAGCGACAGGCCGTAGGGGTCCATCAGGGCCATGAACCCGCCGCCGAGGAAGTTGTTCAGGCAGGAGAACAGGACCAGCGCCAGCAGGCCCGGCACCCCGCGGACCAGGCGGACGGTGCCGCGCAGGTCCACCCCGCGGCCGGCCCCGCCGCCCTCACCCGACCCGGTGGCGACCACCTCGGGCTCGGGGACGTGCACCCGGGACAGGTGCGCCACGGCCAGGGCGAGCACGGCGAGGGCGACCACCAGCACCGCCGTCATGCCGCCGTACGCGACCAGCAGCCCGCTGATCACCGAGGTGACCAGCATGGACACCCCGGTCACCGTGCCGACCAGGCCGTTGGCCCGGTCCCGCCGGTCGGCGGGCACCAGCAGCGTCACGCAGGTCGGCAGCGCGATCGACCGCGGGTTGCCGGCGATGACGCCCAGCATGAGCAGCACGACGAACACCCACAGCGGGAGGCTGGCCACCGTGGTGAACGACGACGCCGGCGCCAGCAGCAGGACTGCGAAGGCCACCGCGTAGAGCACGGCGGACGCGACCGCCGAGGCCTGCATGACGGATTGCTTGCGGTGGTGGTCGACCAGGCTGCCGAACCAGATGCCGGTGGCGGCGGTGGCGACCAGGAAGATGCCGGCGATCAACCCGGTGCCGAACACCGACCCGGTCTCCAGGAACACCCAGAAGGTCAGCGCGAACCAGACGGTGTAGTTGGTGACCCCGACCAGCAGGTTGCTGGCCAGCAGGTGGGCGAAGACCCGCTGGGTGCCCGAGCGCAGGTCCAGGGCGGGGCTGGCGGTCATGGTGGGCTCCTCCGGGTGGCGGTCGTCAGGGGTAGGACGGCCGCCGGTGCGCGGGATCATCGGTGCGGGGTACGACAATCCCGGGATGACCGTCCCCAGCGCACCCGGGTCCCTCGTCGAGCGGGTGCGGGCGCTGGCCGTCGACCGGCCCCGCGTGCTGGTGGGGCTCGCGGGCCCGCCCGGCGTCGGCAAGTCGACCCTGGCCGCGGCGCTGGTGCCGGCGCTGACCGCGGCGGGGTTGCCCGCGGCCGGGGTGCCGATGGACGGCTACCACCTCGCCGACGTCGCGCTCGACGCGCTGGGGCGGCGGGACCGCAAAGGCGCCCCCGACACCTTCGACGCCGACGGCTACCGCGCCCTGCTGCAGCGGCTGCGCACCGAGACCGACCGCACGGTCTGGGCGCCGGCCTTCGAGCGGGTGCTCGAGCAGCCGCTGGCCGGTGCGGTCGCGGTGCCGCCGGGGACCCGGGTGGTGGTCACCGAGGGCAACTACCTGCTGCTGCCCGACGACCCGTGGCCGCAGGTGCGCGCCGCGCTGGACGAGGTGTGGTCACTGCGGCTGGACGAGCAGGTCCGCACCGCGCGGTTGGTGGCCCGGCACGTGCAGTTCGGCAAGGACCCGGCCGCCGCGCAGGCCTGGGTGGCCGCCGTCGACGAGCCCAACGCCCGCCGGGTGGTGGCCGCGCAGGACCGCGCCGACCTGGTGGTGGACCTCTAGTCCCGCGCGCGCCGACGGGCCACCAGGTCGGTGCCGGCGATCAGCAGCAGCGGCAGCGCCGTCCACAGCCCGAGCACCACCACACCGCGCACCAGATCGGCGTCCTGGAAGTAGGTCGCCCCGCGCAGTGCCTGCACGGCCACCCCGGAGGGCAGCACGTCGGCCAGCGGGCGCATCCAGCCGGGCAGGAACTCCGCGGGGGAGTTGCCGGTGCTGGTGGCGTTGCCGAGGATCACCAGCCCGATCGAGGTGACCACCTGCCCGGCCGAACCGAGCCAGCGGAAGGCCAGGGCGGCGGTCGCCCCGCACGCCGCGGCCAGCAGGGCGACCAGGCCGCCCACGACGAGCAGCCCGGCCGGCACGGCGGCGTAGACCACGTCGGCGAGCACGGCGACGAGCGCCCCGGCCACGAGGGCGAACAGCGCGATGCTCACCACCCGCCAGCGCAGCAGCAGCTGCGGGGCGGCCTGGAAGGTCGCGATGCCGAACAGGAAACCGCCCAGCACGACGCCGAAGGCCGCGTAGAACACCGAAAGCCCGCGGCTGTCCTCGGCCACCAGGGGCACCAGGTCCTGGCTGGTCGGGGCCGCCCCGGCCACCTGCTGGGCCACCGGGGTGAGCGCCTGCGTGAGGGTCTCGGTGACGCCCTGGCCGTGGGCGCCGGCGGTGAGCAGCTGCGGGGCGGCGCCGTCGAGCACCAGGGCGCCGTACACGTCGTCGGCGCGCACCGCGGCCGCGGCGGCGTCGGCGTCGGGCAGGTCGCGAACGGCGAAGCCCCCGGGGGTGGCCTGCTCCAGCGCCTGCGCGACGGCGCCGACCTGCTGGTCGGTGCCGACCACGCCGACGGCCAGGTCGTGGGGGACCGGGTCGTGCAGCGCACCCAGGTACACCGCGACGAACACGACCCCGTTCAGGGTGGCGATGGCGGCGGGCAGCAGGATGCCGCGGGCCAGCGCGCGCCCGCGGGAGCCGTCGGACCGGGCGGTCTCGGCACCCGGCTGCGCCGGGGGTGGCGGGCCGGCCAGCCCGCCCACTAGGCGTCCCGCTGCCCGGCCAGCAGGGCCTGCGCGAGCAGCGTGCCCGAGGTCCAGGCCGACTCCACCTTCGACGGCGCCGACCAGCCGTCGCCGCACAGGCCGACCCCGCCGACGAGGTGGAAGGGCTCGCTGCGCGGGTCCGTGGGCTTGGCGAAGGTCCACCGGTGCACGTGCACCCACTCGGGCTCGGGCAGGTCCAGCAGCCGGCGGACCGCGGCCACCACCTCCGGGCCGGCCGCCTGCGGGTCACCGAGGTGGCGCGCGGCGAAGGGGCCGGTGGAGTGCGCGACCAGCACCGGGGCGTCGTCGCCGCGCCGGGTGCCGTCGTCGGCCAGCCACTCCAGCACGGGGTGGTCGTTGACGAAGACGCCGTGCAGGTCGGGGTCCCAGTGCCGGTCGGGCCAGCCCATCGCGACGGCGAGGGTGGCCTGCCAGCCGCGGGCGTCCAGCGCCTGCTCGGCGGGGGAGCCGGGGGCCAGCACCCGGCGGGCCTGCGGGTCGGGCAGCGCGACGACGACGGCGTCGGCGGGCGCGCCGTCGACGGTGGGGCCGGCGCCGACCTCGCCGACGATGTGCCCGGTGACCAGGTCCAGGCCGCGGGCGAGGTCGGTGACGAGGGACCGCAGGCCACCGGCCGCGCCGTAGCGCAGCGGGCCGGTCTTCCGGTCGGTGATGCCGTCGGGGCCGGCCACGGCGAACGTGTCGGTCCACGGCCGGGCCAGCCCGCGGTCGACCCAGTCGGCGACGACGGGGGCGAAGCGGCCGTCGGGGTCCGCGGTCAGGTAGGAGGCGCCGAGGTCGACCACCCGGCCGTGCAGCTCGCGGCCGGACATGCGCCCGCCGGGGCGGCGGCCGCGGTCCAGGACCCGGACCGGCGCGCCGGAGTCGTGCAGGGCGCGGGCGGCGGCGACCCCGGAGATGCCGGCGCCGATCACGGTGGTGGTCACTCCTCCCACCCTGCGGGGTGGGCGGCCGTCCCGCTCGTCAGGATGGACCGGTGCCGGAGACGATCACCGACCCGCGCGACCCCCGGGTCGCCGACTTCCACGACCTGCACGCCGGCGACCGGCGGCCGGGCACCGAGCGGGGCAGCGGCCCGGTCGTGGTCGAGGGCGTGACCGCCGTGGAGCGGCTGCTCGGCTCGGGTCTGCGGGTGCGCTGCGTCTACGGGGTCCCCGGCCGGGTCGGTGCGCTCGCCGTCCCCGCGGGGGTCCCGGTGTACGAGGCGGACAAGTGGGTGCTGTCGGAGACCATCGGGTTCCGGCTGACCCGGGGCGTGCTGGCCTCCTGCGAGCGCCCGGAGCCGCCGGCGCTGGCCGACCTGCTCTCCGGTGCGCGGCGGATCGCGGTGCTGGAGGGGCTCAACGACCACGAGAACATCGGCTCGATCGGCCGCTCGGCGTGGGCGCTGGGCATCGACGCGCTGCTGCTGGACCCCACCTGCGCCGACCCGTACTACCGGCGGTCGGTCCGGGTGTCGATGGGCCACCTGCTGACCACCCCGCTGCGGGTGCTCACCGACTGGCCCGGTGACCTGGACCGGGTCCGTGCCGCCGGGTTCACCACGGTCGCGCTGACCCCGGGGGCCGACGTCGACCTGCGGTCGGTGGACCCGGTCGAGCACCCCCGGACGGCGCTGCTGCTGGGCGCCGAGGGTCCGGGGCTGTCGGACGCGGCGATGGCGGCGGTCGACGTCCGGGCGCGCATCCCGATGCGCCCAGGCGTCGACTCCCTCGGCGTGGCGGCCGCGGCGGCGGTCGCCTTCGCCCAGCTGCGCTAGTTCCGCAGGCTGAGGCGGGCCAGGTGGGCCCGGGCGTCCTCGGCGAACTGCGGGTTGCACAGCACGTCGTACCGGCCGGCGACGATCTTCTGGCCGGTGGAGGCGAAGTCGCGGCGGCCGCGGGTGGCGGCGAAGCCGGCCAGGCCGAACAGGGCGCCGAAGACGACACCGATGAGCAGGCCGGTGAGCACCGAGCTGATCCAGGAGGAGCCGTCGGGGGCGAAGATGCCCAGCAGCAGGCCCACGAACAGGCCGAACCAGGCGCCCGAGGCGGCCCCGGCGCCGGCGGCGCGGCCGTAGGTCAGCCGGCCGACCACCTGCTCGACCGAGCGCAGGTCGGTGCCGACGATCTGCACGTTCTCGACGGGGAAGTGCTCGTCGGAGAGGAAGTCGACGGCGCGCTGGGCCTGCGCGTAGTCGGGGTAGGTCCCCACCTGGACGCCCCCGGTGGGCATGGACACCGATGCGGACATTCTCGCGTTCTCCTCGCTGGTCCGGCCGTGTTGCCGGACCCTCCGCTACCCAGAACGCGCAGGCCGGACACGGGGTGCCCGGTCACAGCCGGGCAGCTGCGGGCTCAGCGGTGGCGGCGGACCCCGAAGACGATGTCCTCCCACGCCGGGATGGCCGCGCGCGGGTCCTCCGCCTCGGGGTCCAGCACGCGGTCGAGGACCACGGTGTCGTGCTCGGGGCCGTCGTCGCCGGAGAGCAGCACGTCGACCGGGTTGCCGTCGACGGGCACCACGTTGCGCACCTCGTCGTCGTCCTCGTCGACGGCGGCGGGCCCGGGCAGCCACTCGTCCACGGCGGGGACGGGGGCCACCGAGCGCCGCGGGGGAGCGGCGGGCAGACCGGCCGGGACGTCGGGGACCACGCGCACCAGCCGGGTGCCCTCGGCGAAGTCCATGGTGGTCGCGTCCAGCGGGGTGACCGTGCGGGTGGTGGTGTCGAAGCTCCACTTGGTGGTGCCCGACTTGTGCCCGGCCTTCCACGCCGCGCGGACGGCCCAGGTGCCGTCCTCGGCGCGGGAGGCGTCCCAGCGCACGCCGTCGAGGTCGGCGCCGAGCAGCCGGAGCCGGTCGGACATGAACTGCTGCAGCGCGACGCCGGGGGTGCCCTCGCTCAGCCGCACCCGCGCGCCCTGGGCCTGCTCGGCCACCCGGGCGCGCTCCTGCAGCACCGGGTGGGCGAACCGCATGATCCGCTCCACCGACGTGCCCGAGGCGTGCGCGACCTGCTCGGGGGTCTCCCCGGCACGGATGCGGGCCTGGATCACCCGGGGCGGGAGCGCGTTCGCCGCGTCCAGCTCGATCTGGCCCATCCGCTGCGCGTCGCCGCGGGCGGCGGCCCGGAGCCGGTCGTCGATGGGCAGGTGGAAGCGCTCGCCGTTGTCGATGGAGTCCGGCACGTCCGCGGCCAGCACCAGGCTCGTGCCGTCGTCGGAGAGGGCCACGAGGCGCAACGTGCGCATGGGGGTCGACCTCCGGGGCGAGCAGGGACACGGGACCAGCGCCGAGGCTATCCCGGCGGCGGCGGCACCCAGGGCTCGGACACGCGGATGGAACACCGACCGGGCAAGGTGGACCCGACCCGGCGCCGGCCGGGCCAGGGGAGGCGCTCGTGTGCGGGATCGCGGCCGAGGTCAGGTTCGACGGCGGGGTCGCCGACGTCGGCGCGGTGGCCGCCATGTGCGACCAGCTCGCCCCGCGCGGCCCCGACGGCTCGGGCGCGTGGCAGTCCGGGCCGGTCGCGCTCGGCCACCGCCGGCTGAGGATCATCGACCTCACCGACGCGGGCGCCCAGCCGATGGTCGACCTCGAGCTCGGCCTGACCTGCGTGTTCAACGGGATCGTCTACAACTACCGCGAGCTGCGCGAGGAGCTGCGCGCCGCGGGCTACCGGTTCGGCTCCGCCAGCGACACCGAGGTGGTGCTGAAGGCCTACCACCGCTGGGGTGCCGCCTGCGTCGAGCGGTTCTACGGCATGTTCGCCTTCGTCGTGGTGGAGCGGGACTCCGGCCGCGTCGTGGTGGCCCGCGACCGGCTGGGCATCAAGCCGGTCTACGTCAGCCGCGGGCCGGGCCGGGTGCGGATCGCCTCCAGCCTGCCGGCGCTGGTGCGGGCCGGCGGCGTGGACACCTCGATCGACCCGGTGGCGCTGCACCACTACCTGAGCTTCCACTCCGTCGTCCCGGCGCCGCGGACCATCCTGGCCGGGGTGGGCAAGCTGCCGCCGGCGACGGTGCGCACCTACGAGCCCGACGGCCGGGAGTCCGACCACGTCTACTGGTCGCCGGTGCACGAGCGCCGTGCCGACCTCGCGGGGCTGTCGGCCACCGACTGGCAGGACGCGGTCCTGGCCAGCCTGCGGACGGCGGTGCGCCGGCGGATGGTCTCCGACGTCCCGGTCGGCGTGCTGCTGTCCGGGGGCCTGGACTCCTCGCTGATCGTGGGCCTGCTGGCCGAGGAGGGGCAGCGCGACCTGGCCACCTTCTCCATCGGCTTCGAGGCCGTCGGCGGCCGGGAGGGCGACGAGTTCGCCTACTCCGACGTCGTCGCCGAGCACTTCGGCACCGACCACCACCGGCTGCTGGTGCCCACCGCCGACGTGCACGCGGGCCTGGACGGTGCCATCGGCGCGATGTCCGAGCCGATGGTCAGCCACGACTGCGTGGCCTTCTACCTGCTCGCCCAGCAGGTCAGCCGGCACGTCAAGGTGGTGCAGAGCGGGCAGGGCGCCGACGAGGTGCTGGCCGGCTACGACTGGTACCCGCCGCTGGACGGCGTCCCGGTCGAGCGCGCGGTCGACGCCTACTCCTCGGTCTTCGTGGACCGCCCGCACGCCGAGCTGGCCGGCATCCTGGCCGACCGGTGGCTGCTCACCGAGGACGCCAGCCGGGCGTTCGTCGCCGACCACTTCGCCCGCCCGGGCGCCGACACCACGCTGGACCGGGCGCTGCGCCTGGACTCCACGATCATGCTGGTCGACGACCCGGTGAAGCGGGTGGACAACATGACCATGGCGTGGGGCCTGGAGGCCCGGGTGCCGTTCCTGGACCACGAGTTCGTCGAGCTCGCGGCCGCCGTCCCCCCGGAGCTCAAGCTCGCCCAGGGCGGCAAGGGCGTGCTCAAGGAGGCCGCCCGCGCGGTCATCCCCGCGCACGTCATCGACCGGCCCAAGGGCTACTTCCCGGTGCCGGCGATCATCCACCTGGAGGGCGAGTACCTGGCCAGCGTCCGCGAGGCGCTGCACGCCCCCGAGGCCCGCGAGCGCGGCCTGTTCCGCGCCGACTACACCGACCGGCTGCTGGCCGACCCCAACACCCACCGCACCACGCTGGGCAGCAACCAGCTGTGGCAGGTGGGGCTGCTGGAGCTGTGGCTGCAACGGCAGGGCATCCGCTGACCCGGCACTGCCGATGACGCCCGGGAACACCGGGCGGGCGGTCCCCGCTGCACCCGGGACACGACCCCAGGAGGTGGCATGACCCGGCTCGACCCCCAGCAGACCACCGGTCTGCCCACCGATGCCCGGCAGGCGCTGGCCCGCATCGCCTCGGCCGCCGGCGCCTGGTGCCCGGCGCTGGCCGCCGACGGCGAGCGCGTGGCCTACGTCAGCGACCGCACGGGCCTCCCGCAGCTCGAGGTCGCGACCCTGGGCCAGCGGACGACGCCGGCGGTGCTGTCCGGCCCCGGCCAGGAGGTCGTGTCGGTGGCCTGGTCCCCGGACGGGGAGTGGCTGGCCTACCTGGTCAGCCCCGGCGGCTCGATCCGCGCGCAGCTGTGGGCGGTCCGCCCCGACGGCACCGACCGCCGGCTGGTCCTCGGCCACCCCGGCGCCACGGTCTTCGCCGGTGGGTGGACCGCCCGCCCCGGCCACTACGCCTGCACCGTCGCCGAGGGCCCGGGCGCCGACGTCGTCCTGGTCGACGTCGTCACGGGGGAGCGGTCCACCGTGGCCACCGGCGGGTTCCTGGCGCTGACCTCGATGTCGGCCGACGAGGGCCGGCTGCTGGTGCGCCGCGGGCCCCGCGGCTGGCGGCACGTGGTGCTCGTCGACGTCGCCACCGGTGCGCAGCGGCGGGTGGTCCCGGCCGGTGCACCCGGCGGGCGGCAGAGCGAGGACGGCCGGTTCGCCCCCGACGGCCGGTCGGTGTACCTGCGCGCCGCGCAGCCCGGCGCGCCCGGCGAGGACCGCACGGCGCTCGTCGTCGTCCCCCTCGACGAGGACGGCGCCCCCGGGGAGGCCCGCGTCCTCGTCCGGCGGCGGGACGCCGACCTGGACGGGTACGCGGTGCGCGCCGACGGCACCGTGTTGTGCGTGTGGACCGTGGACGGCGTCACCGAGCTCGACGTCCGCCGGGTGGACGACGGCGCCCTGGTGCACCGGGTCGACCTGCCGCTGCCGGTGATGCCCGGCTGGTCGCTGGCCGCCGACGGACGCTCCCTGGTCGCCGAGCTGACCGGCCCGGCCGACCCCCGCGCGCTGCACCTGGTCGACCTGGACGGCGGCGGGGTCACCCGGCTGCCCAGCTCGCCCCGCCGGCCCGACCAGGAGCTGCTGGTCCGGCCGGTGCGGCACCACTACCGCGCCGCCGACGGCCTGGAGCTGGACGGCTGGCTGTACGTGCCGCCGGGCGTGCGCGGCCCCAACCGGACCGTGGTGAGCTTCCACGGCGGGCCAGAGGGCCAGGAGCGGCCGGCCTGGTCGCCGGTCGCGCAGGCGCTGGCCGCCACCGGGGTGACCGTGTTCGCGCCCAACGTGCGCGGCTCCGGGGGCCGGGGGACGGCGTTCATGGGCCTGGACGACGTCGCCGACCGCGAGGCCTCCTTCGCCGACGTGCCGGCCACCGTGGCGCACCTCGTCGAGGCCGGCATCGCGCAGCCGGGCCAGGTCGGCGCGCACGGCTGGTCCTACGGCGGCTACCTCACCCTCGTCGCGCTGACCCGCTGGCCCGACCTGTTCGCCGCCGGCGCCTCGCTGGCCGGGATGAGCGACCTGCGCACCTTCTTCGAGCGGACCGAGCCGTGGATGGCCGCGGCGTCGGTGACCGAGTACGGCGACCCGGTCACCGACCGCGAGATGTTGGCCACGATCAGTCCGATGACGGCGCTGCAGCGGTTGCGTTCCCCGGTCCTGCTGGCGCACGGTGACCGGGACACCAACGTCCCCGTCGAGGAGTCGGTCCAGGCCCACCGGGCGCTGACGGCCCTGGGCAAGCCCGCCGAGCTGCTCCTGCTCGCGGGGGAGGGCCACACCGTCGTGGGCCGGGAGAACCTGGTGGCGCTGACCGAGGCGATCGCGGAGTGGTTCGACCGCTGGCTGTGAGGGTGCGATGACCGGCACGACCGACCTGTTCGCGCACTACCGGCCGCACCCCGCCGACGAGGTCGTCGCCCCCGACGGCGCGGTCCGCGCGGGCTACCGCTCGGTGGTGCCCGCCCTGCAGGCCCTCGGCGGCGTCGGCCTGGCCACCGCGGTCGGCGAGATGGGCCGGGAGCGCCGCGCCCGGGGCGTGGTGTTCGGCTCGTTCGTCGACGGCGCGCTGGTCGAGCACCCGTTCCCGGTCGACCCGCTGCCCCGGCTGCTGCCCGCCGACGAGTGGGCGCACGTCTCCCGCGGCGTCGAGCAGCGCACCCGGGCGCTGAACGCCTTCCTCACCGACGCCTACCGGCCCACCGGCCGCCGGCGCGGCGACGGCCGCGACGCCGCACCCGAGGCGGTGCGCGCCGGGGTGCTGCCCGGCTGGCTGGTCACCCGCAGCCCCGGGTACCGGCCGGCCGCGGTGTCCCTGGCCGGCCCGGGCCAGCAGCGGGCCACCGTCGCCGGGCTGGACCTGCTGCGCACCGCCGAGGGCTGGGTGGTGCTCGAGGACAACCTGCGGGTGCCCTCGGGCCTGGGCTACGCGATGGTCAACCGCGACAGCGCCCGCGCCGCGCTGCCGGCCCTCTACGCCGACCGCGCCGGCCTGGCCGAGCCGGCCGAGGCCGTGGCCGTGCTGCGCGCCGCCCTCGCCGACGCCGCACCCCCGGCCTGCGACGGCCCGCCGCAGCTCGCGCTGCTCACCGACGGCCGGGTGAACACCGCCTGGTTCGAGCACCGGCTGCTGGCCGAGGCGATGGGCATCCCGCTGGCCACCCCCGACCGGCTGTGGGCCACCCCCGAGGGCGGGGTCGCCGTGGAGGTCGACGGCGAGCGGGTGCCGGTCGACGTCCTCTACCGGCGCTTCGACGACGACGACCTCGCCGCGCACCTCAACCCGGTCGGCACGCCGCTGGACGTGCTGCTGGGCGGCGCGGTGCGGGCCGGCCGGCTGGCGCTGGCCAACGTGCCGGGCAACGGGGTGGCCGACGACAAGGCCACCTACTGCCACGTCCCGGCGATGATCCGGTTCTACCTCGGCGAGGAGCCGCTGCTGGCCACCGTGCCCACCTGGGTGCTGGCCGACGAGGGCGACCTCGCCGCCGTCCGCGGCCGGCTGGGCGAGCTGGTGGTCAAGCCCGTCGACGGCTACGGCGGGCAGGGCGTGGTGTTCGGGCCGTCCTGCTCGGCCGCCGAGCTGGCCGACCTCGCCGCGGAGGTCGAGGCGGCCCCGCACCGGTTCGTCGCCCAGGAGCCGGTGGACTTCTCCACCGTGCCCACCCTGGTGGACGGCGTCGTGGTGCCGCGCCGGGTGGACCTGCGGGTCTTCGCCGTCGCCGGGTCGACCACCCGCGCGGTGCGCGCGCCGCTGACCCGGGTGGCCCTGGAGGAGGGCTCGCTGCTGGTCAACTCCAGCCGCGGCGGCGGGTCCAAGGACACCTGGATCCTGCCGCCGGGCTGAGGCCGGTCAGACCCGGTTCAGAGCCGCTCGACCACGTGGTCGATGCAGGCGGTGAGCGCGGAGACGTCGTCGGGGTCGACGGCGGGGAACATGCCCACCCGCAGCTGGTTGCGGCCCAGCTTGCGGTAGGGCTCGGTGTCCACCACGCCGTTGGCCCGCAGCGCCTTCGCCACCGCCGCGGCGTCGACGGACTCGTCGAAGTCGACCGTGCCGACCACGAACGAGCGGTGCGCCGGGTCGGTGACGAACGGCGTGGCGTGCGCGGAGGCCTCGGCCCAGCCGTACAGGCGCGAGGAGGACTCCTGGGTGCGGGCCACCGCACCGGACAGCCCGCCCAGCCCGTTCAGCCAGTCGAGCTGGTCGGCGAGCAGGAACAGCGTCGCCACCGCGGGGGTGTTGTACGTCTGGTCCTTCGAGGAGTTGTCCACCGCGGTCGACAGGTCCAGGAACCCGGGGATCCACCGGCCCGAGGCCTTGATCTCCGCGACCCGGTCGAGCGCCCTCGGGCTCATCAGGGCGATCCAGATGCCGCCGTCGGCGGCGAAGCACTTCTGCGGCGCGAAGTAGTAGACGTCGGTCTGGGCCACGTCGACCGGCAGCCCGCCGGCGCCGGAGGTGGCGTCGACCAGCACCAGCGCGTCGTCGTCGGCGCCCTCGGGGCGCAGGACGGGTGCCATCACGCCGGTCGAGGTCTCGTTGTGCGCCCAGCCGTAGGCGTCCACCCCGGCCACGGCCGCCGGCAGCGCCAGCGACCCCGGGTCGGCCCTGCTGATGACCGGGTCGGCCAGGAACGGTGCCTCGGCGACCCCGGAGGCGAACTTCGCGGAGAACTCGCCGTAGGTGCCGAACGCGGCCCTGTCGCGGACCAGGCCGATGGTGGCGGCGTCCCAGAAGGCGGTGGTGCCGCCGTTGCCGAGCACCACCCGGTAGCCCTCGGGCAGGTCGAACAGGCTGGTCAGGCCCTCGCGGACCCGGCCGACCAGGTTCTTCACCGGAGCCTGGCGGTGCGAGGTGCCCATGAGCGCGGCGCCGTCGCGGGCCAGGGCGGCCATCGCCTCGGGGCGGACCTTGGAGGGTCCGCACCCGAAGCGGCCGTCGGCGGGGAGCAGCTCGGCGGGGATCTCGATGCTCATGGGTGCCCTCAGCTTCAGACGGGGGAGAGGATCGACTTGTCCTTGATGCTGTCCCAGCCCTCGACCTCCGAGGGCTTGCGGGTGTCGGGGCCGACGTAGCGGGCCGACGGGCGGACCAGCCGGCCGGTCTCCTTCTGCTCCAGGATGTGCGCGCACCAGCCCGCGGTGCGGGCGCAGGTGAACATCGAGGTGAACATGTGGCTGGGCACCTCGGCGAAGTCGAGCACGATCGCGGCCCAGAACTCGACGTTGGTCTCGATCGGGCGGTCGGGACGGCGCTCGCGCAGCTCGGCGAGGGCGGCGTCCTCGAGGGCCTTGGCGGCCTCGAAGCGGGGGGCGCCCAGCTCCTCGGCGGTGCGGCGCAGCACGCGGGCGCGGGGGTCCTCGGCCCGGTAGACCCGGTGCCCGAAGCCCATCAGGCGCTCCTTGCGGTCGAGCAGGTCCTTGACGTACGCGCGGGCGTCGCCGCTCTTCTCGACCCCGTCGAGCATGTGCAGCACGCGGGAGGGCGCGCCGCCGTGCAGCGGGCCGCTCATCGCGCCGATGGCCCCGGACAGGGAGGCCGCGACGTCGGCGCCGGTGGAGGCGATGACCCGGGCGGTGAAGGTGGATGCGTTCATGCCGTGCTCGGCGGCGGACACCCAGTAGGCGTCGACGGCGGCCACGTGCTTGGGGTCGGGCTCGCCGCGCCAGCGCACCATGAACCGCTCGACGATGGTCTTGGCCTCGTCGATGCGCTTCTGCGGGACGGCGGGGACGCCGATGCCGCGGGCGGACTGCGCGACGTAGGACAGCGCCATGACGGCGGCCCGGGCGAGCTCCTCGCGGGCCTCCTCGGCGGAGATGTCCAGCAGCGGGCGGTAGCCCCAGATCGGGGTCAGCATGGCCAGCGCGGCCTGCACGTCGACCCGCACGTCGCCGGTGTGCACCGGGATGGGGAACGGCTCGGCCGGGGGCAGGCCGCTGGGGCCGAACTTCCCGTCGACGAGCAGCGCCCAGACGTGGCCGAAGGTGACCTTGCCGACCAGGTCCTCGATGTCGACACCGCGGTAGCGCAGCGAGCCGCCGTCCTTGTCCGGCTCGGCGATGGTCGTCTCGAAGGCGACGACGCCCTCGAGGCCGGGAACGAAGTCGTCCGACATCTCGCATGCTCCTCTGCGCGCGGGACCCGTGCCCGAGGTGTCGGCGCACGGCTGTGGCAGAACATAGGTCAACGCCTGCCCGCCGACCCAACCGGACCGTCCCGCCCAGCGGGAGGTGCGACCGGCATCACACCAGGTCGCCGGGTGGTTGCGTGGTGGGAGCATGGGCCGGTGCCCGACCTGACGACGATGCGCCGCGACTACGACGAGGGCAGCTTCTCCGAGCGGACCCTCGCCGACACCTGGCTGGCCCAGTTCCAGCGCTGGTTCGACGACGCGGTGGCCGCGCAGCTGCCCGAGCCCAACGCGATGGTGCTGGCCACCGCCGACCCCGACGGCGCGCCCGACGCCCGGGTGGTGCTGCTCAAGGGCCTGTCGGAGCAGGGCTTCGTGTTCGTCACCAACGGCGCCTCGGCCAAGGGCGCCCAGCTCGCCCTGGACGACCGGGTCGCGCTGGTCTTCCCCTGGCACGCGCTGCAGCGCCAGGTCCGCGTCGTGGGGACGGCGGCCCGGCTGGACGACGCCGCGTCCGACGCGCTGTGGGAACCCCGCCCGCGCGGGGCGCAGCTGGCCGCCGCGGCCACCGTGCAGTCCTCCACGGTCGACGGCCGCGAGGACCTGGTGCGGGCCTTCCGCGAGCTGGACGAGCAGACCCCCGAGGGCACGCTGCCGCGGCCGGCGTCGTGGGGCGCCTACCGGGTGGAGCCGCAGCGGGTGGAGTTCTGGCAGGGCGGCCACGACCGGCTGCACGACCGGCTCCGGTTCGAGCGCGACGACGCCGAGGGGGGCGGCTGGGTCGTCCGGCGGCTGGCCCCGTGAGCTCACCCGTCGACGGACCCGCCCCCGAGGAGGCACCACCGCGGCGCCGCGGCTGGGCGCTGGACACCCGGCCGCTGGCGATCCCGGCCTACCGGCGGCTGTTCGCCGGGGTGACGGTGACGATGCTGGGCCAGCAGATGACGCTGGTCGCCGTCCCGTTCCAGGTCTACGCGATCACCGGCTCCTCCTTCCTCGTGGGCGTCACCTCGGTGGTGGCCCTGGTCCCGCTGGTGGTCTTCGGCCTGCTCGGCGGTGCCATCGCCGACGCGATGGACCGGCGCCGGCTGATGCTCATCACCTCGATCGGCGCCGCGGTGACCAGCGCGCTGCTCGCCGTCCAAGCCGGGCTGGGGATGGACAGCCTGGCCGTGCTGTGGGTGCTGACCGCCTTCGTGTCCGCGTTCGCCGCGGTCAACCAGCCGACCCGCAGCGCGGCGATCCCCGCGGTCGTGGGCGCCGAGCTGGTGCCCGCGGCGAACGCGCTGGCCATGACCGTGCGCCAGATCGGGGTGATCGCCGGGCCGCTGCTGGCCGGGGTGCTGATCGGCCAGGGCGAGCTGTTCCTGACCTACGTCGTGGACGCCGTCGGGTTCGCCGCCGCGGTCTGGCTGGTGCGCGGCCTGCCGCCGCTGCCGGTGGCCGGGGCCGCCGGCCGGGTGCGGATCGGCGCCGCGGTGCGCGGGGTGCTGGACGGCTTCGTGTTCCTGCGCACCCAGCCGGTGCTGCTCATGACGTTCGTGGTGGACATCGTGGCGATGCTCTTCGCCTGGCCGCAGGCGGTGTTCCCGCAGCTGGCCTCGACGGCGTTCAGCGGCGACGCCAACAGCCTGGGCTGGCTCTACGCCGGCATCTCGATCGGTTCGCTGGTCATGGGGCTGACGTCGGGCTGGGTCAGCCGGGTCGACCGGCAGGGCGCGGTGGTGCTGGGGGCGATCGCGGTGTGGGGCGTGGCCATCATCGGCTTCGGCCTGGCCGGCTCCCTGTGGTTCGCCGTGCTGTGCCTGGCCGTGGCCGGTGCCGGCGACATGGTCAGCGCGGTGCTGCGCAGCTCGATGCTGCAGCTGGCGGCCCCCGACGACATGCGCGGGCGCATGCAGGGCGTGTTCATCGTCGTGGTGGCCGGCGGTCCGCGGCTGGGCGACCTGCGTGCGGGAGCGCTGGCCAGTGCGTTCGGCGTCTCGGTGGCGATGTGGACCGGCGGGGTGGTCATCGTCGTCGCCATGGCGGTGGTCGCGGTCGCCGTCCCCTCGTTCTGGCTCTTCCGGGCCTCGCAGGCGGCGCGTACGACCTGACCCGGGCGGGCAGTGGGGGGCATGGCCCTCCCACGGATCCTGGTCCTCGTGCTCGCCGGCGGTGCCGGCGGCCGGCTCGAACTGCTCACCGAGAACCGGGCCAAACCGGCGGTGCCCTTCGGCGGGGTCTACCGGCTGGTGGACTTCCCGCTGTCGAACTGCCAGCACTCCGGGATCGCCGACGTGTGGGTGGCCGTGCAGTTCCACCCGACGTCGCTGTCGGACCACCTGGCCAACGGCCGGCCCTGGGACCTGGACCGCACCAGCGGCGGGCTGATGACGCTGCCCCCGTTCCGCGGCACCGAGCGCGGCGGCTGGGCAACCGGCACCGCGGACGTGCTGTGGCGGCAGGCCGACCTGGTGCGCGACCGCGACCCCGACGCGCTGGTGGTGGTCAGCGCGGACGCGGTCTACCAGCTGGACTACCGCGAGGTCGTCGAGGAGCACCTGGGGTCCGGCGCCGAGGTCACCATGGTCACCACCGAGGTCGCCGCGGACGACGCCTCCCGCTACGGGATCGTGGCGACCGACGGAGACCGGGTGACCGACTACGCCTACAAGCCCGACGAGCCGGCGACGACGACGGCCACCAACGAGGTCTTCGTGTTCTCGCCCCGGCCCACGCTGGACCGCCTCGAGGCGCTGGCCGCCGACGCCGGGGAGGACGGCCTGGCCGACCTCGGCGACGGGCTGCTGCCGGCGCAGACCGCCGACGGGCTGGCCCGCGCGCACCGGCTGGGGAGCTACTGGCGCGACGTGGGCACCGTGCCGGCGTACTGGCAGGCGCACATGGACGTGCTTGCGCCCGAGCCGCCGATCGACCTCGACGACCCGGCCTGGCCGGTGCACACCCGCGGCGGCCGGCACTCCGCCGCCCGGCTGCTGCCCGGTGCCTCGGTCGAGGGGTCGCTGGTCTCCGGCGGCACGCGGGTGGGCGGCACCGTGCACCGGTCGGTCCTCTCGCCCGGGGTGGTCGTCGAGGAGGGCGCCACGGTCACCGACTCGGTGCTGCTGCCCGGCGTGCGGGTCCGGGCCGGGGCCCGGGTGCACCGGGCGGTGCTCGACGACGGGGTGGACGTCGGCCGGGACGCCACGGTCGGCGGGGACGGCGACGTCGCCCTGGTCGGCCGGCGGGCCGCCCTGGACGCCGGTGCCGTGGTGCGCCCCGGGGGCAGGCACCCCGAGCCGGAATGAGACGGTGGGGGTCCTGAACCACCGGCGCTCGGAGGACGCGTGCTCGAGTTCGACGGACTGGTCAAGACCTACGGCGAGAACCGGGTCCTCGAGGGGGTCAGCTTCGCCGTCGCGCCCGGGCAGATGTTCGGGTTCTGCGGCTCCAACGGCGCCGGCAAGACCACGACCATGCGGATCGCCATGGGCCTGGCCCGGGCCGACGCCGGCCAGGTGCGCTGGCGGGGTGCGCCGCTGGACGACGCCGGCCGGCAGCGGATCGGCTACATGCCCGAGGAGCGCGGCCTCTACCCGAAGATGAAGGTCGCCGACCAGCTGACCTACTTCGCCCGGCTGCACGGGGCGACGTCCGCCGACGCCGACCGGGCGGTCCAGGAGTGGACCGGGCGCCTGGGCCTGGCCGACAAGCGCGGCGAACGGGTGGAGAAGCTGTCCCTGGGCAACCAGCAGCGGGTGCAGCTGGCCGCCGCACTGGTCAGCGGGCCCGAGGTGCTCATCCTCGACGAGCCGTTCTCCGGCCTGGACCCGGTCGGTGTCGACTCCCTCGCCGACGCCCTGCTCGAGCGGTGCCGGGCCGGCGTCCCCGTGGTGTTCTCCAGCCACCAGCTCGACCTGGTCGAGCGGCTGTGCGACGCGGTCGGCATCCTCGCCCGCGGCCGCATCGTGGCCAGCGGCACCGTGCCGGAGCTGCGGCAGCGGGAGGGCGGCCGGCAGCTGCGCGTCGTCGTCCCCGACGCCGGCCCGGGCTGGGCGGGCGCCGTCCCCGGGGTCCGGGTGGTCAGCGAGCAGCGCGGGGACACCGTGCTCGAGCTGGACCCCGCCACCGACGACCAGGCCGTGCTCGCCGCGGCGCTGCGCACCGGCCGGGTGACCCACTTCGCCCGGCGCGAGCCCAGCCTGGTGGAGCTCTTCCGCGAGGCGGTGGCGGCGTGAGCGCGGCCGGTCAGGTCCGGTTGGTCGCCCGCCGGGAGATCACCACCCGCGTGCGGGACAAGGGCTTCATCATCAGCTCGCTGGTCATCGTGCTGCTCGTCGTGGGCGTGATGATCTTCCAGCTCGTCGCCGGCGGCCGGACCTCCACGACCAGCATCGGGGTCGTCGGCGGCAACCCGTCGGTGGAGACCGCGCTGCAGCAGGCCGGCGAGGCCTCGGGCACCGCGGTCACCGTCACCGAGCTGCCCGACGAGGCCGCCGCCCGCCAGGCGGTCGCCGACGGCGACGTGGACGGCGCCGTCCTCGACCCGACCGGGGACTCCCCGCAGCTGCTGGTGGAGTCCTCGGGCAGCGTGGACGACGTCGTGCGCTCCGCGGTCGGGGCGCTGTCGGTGGGTGCGCAGCTGGCCGCCCAGGGGGTGGACCTGCAGCCCGCGCCGACCGTGTCGGTGACCGAGCTGGACCCCTCGGACGACGACACCGGCCCCGCCGTCGTGGTGGCGCTGGTCGGCGTGGTGGTGCTCTACGGCCTGCTCATCCTGTTCGGCCAGTTCGTGGCGCAGGGCGTGGTGGAGGAGAAGTCCTCCCGGGTGGTCGAGCTGCTGCTGTCGACGATGAAGCCCTGGCAGCTGCTGGCCGGCAAGATCCTCGGCCTCGGGGTGCTGGGCCTGGCGCAGATGGTGCTCATCGCCGTCGTCGGGGTGACCGGCGCACTGGCCCTGGGCGTGGTCAGCGTCCCCGGGCAGCTGATCGGCACCGTGCTGGTGGTCATCGGCTGGTTCCTGGTCGGCTACGCCTTCTACGCCTCGGTGTTCGCCGCCGCGGCGTCGCTGGTCAGCCGGCAGGAGGACCTGGGCAGCGTGCTCACCCCGACCACGCTGCTGCTGGTCGTCGGCTTCTTCATCTCCATCCAGGCCGGCCAGGACCCGGGCTCGGGCCTGGCCACCGTCACGTCGTTCGTCCCGGGGCTGACCCCGCTGGTCATGCCGGTGCGGATGGCCGCCGGGGACGTCCCGCTCTGGCAGGTGCTGCTGGCCGTGGCGATCATGGCCGCGGCGATCGCGCTGGTCGTCCGGGTCGGCGGCCGGGTCTACGCCGGGGCGCTGCTGCGCACCGGCGGCAAGACCAAGCTGCGCGAGGCGCTGCGGGCCGAGCGCGCCTGAGCCGGGGGCGGTTGGGGATGCCCCCGGCGGGGGTAGCGCGCGCGGCATGAGCATGCAGCTGGGCTACACGATGATGACCGAGCAGGCCGGCCCCAAGGAGCTGGTCTCGCACGTGGTCGGGGCCGAGGAGGTCGGCTTCGACTTCGCGGTGAGCAGCGACCACTTCTTCCCGTGGCTGGACTCGATGGGCCACGCGCCCAACGCGTGGGTCACCCTCGGCGCGGCCGCGCAGGCGACCAGCCGCATCGACCTGATGACCTACGTGACCTGCCCGATCATGCGGTACCGGCCGGCCGTGGTCGCCCAGCAGGCGGCCACCCTGCAGATCCTGGCCGACGGCCGGTTCACCCTGGGCCTGGGCGCGGGGGAGAACCTCAACGAGCACGTCATCGGCGAGGGCTGGCCGCCGGTCGCGGTGCGGCACGAGATGTTCGCCGAGGCCGTGCAGCTGATCAAGGAGCTGCTCGCCGGCGACGGCTACACCACCTTCCACGGCGACCACTTCGACGCCGACGGCGCCAGGATCTGGGACCTGCCCGAGGGCGGGGTGCCCATCGGCATCGCGGTGTCGGGCAAGCAGTCCTGCGAGCTGGCCGGTGAGTACGCCGACGTCATGATCGGCACCGAGCCCAAGCCCGAGCTCGGCGAGATGTTCGACGCGGCCGGGGGCGCCGGGAAGAACCGCGTGGGCCAGATGCCGATCAGCTTCGACCGCGACAAGGCCGCCGCGGTCACCCGCGCGCACGAGCTGTTCCGCTGGTTCGGCCTGGGCTGGAAGGTCAACGCCGACCTGCCCGGCACGGCGGGGTTCGAGGCGGCCAGCCAGTTCGTCCGCGAGGAGGACGTCGAGGGCTCCCTGCCGTGCGGGGACGACGTCGGCGCGGTCATCGAGGCGGCGCAGGAGTACGCCGACGCCGGCTACACCCACCTCGCGCTGGTGCAGATCGGCGGCGACCAGCAGCAGCCCTACCTGGAGTGGACGCAGCGGGAGCTGATGCCGGCCTGGCGCGAGGCCTTCGGCAGCTGAGCGCTCAGCGCACCGCGTAGGCCAGCGCGGTGTGGTCGAGGGAGCGTGGCAACGCCGTCCCCTCGACCACCCGCCGGCCGGCCACCTGCTCCACCCGGTGTCCGGCGGTCAGCACCGACAGCGCCACCCCGGTCGTGTAGAGCACCAGGTCGCGGCCCGGGCAGCGGGCCGGGCCCGCGCTGAAGGGCACCATCGACCACAGCGACGCGCTGGTGCCGGCGGGTGCGGCGTCGTCGGCCCACAGCTGCGGGGCGAACCGGTCGGCGTCGGCGAGCAGCTCGTCGTCCCGGTGCGCCAGGGACGAGGGGATGACGAACGTCGTCCCGGCCGGCACCCGGGTGCCCGCCCAGTCGGTGTCCTGGGTGGACTCGCGCAGCACCGCCAGCGTGGTCGGCCACAGCCGGACCGACTCCAGCACCGTGGCCCGCAGCAGCGGCAGGTCCGGCGCCACCGGGTCGGCGCCGTCGACCTCGTCGGCGACCGCGGCGGCGTGGGCGGGGTGGCCGGCCAGCAGCGCCAGCGCGCGGTGGGTGGCGATGCCGGCGGCGTCCCAGGCGAAGAGCCAGTGCGCGACCTGGTCGGCCACGTGCACGTCGGGGTCGGCGGGCAGCGCGGCGACGGTGGCGGCCAGGCTGCGGGGCTCGGCGGTCTGCACGTAGGCCTCGATCCGGCGCAGCAGCTCGGCGCGGGCCGGTCCGTCGGTGCGCCGCAGGAAGGCCCAGTTGGCCCGCGAGCGCAGCCGGCCCAGCAGGTCGGTGAGCGCCTCGTCGTCCCGG
>Ga0325400_1000505_pt1 | contig 28977 bp, 18 predicted proteins | sample PopdelMetagenome_2_FD_205662 | JGI IMG/M metagenome (GOLD analysis project Ga0325400, IMG submission 205662) | Populus deltoides microbial communities from Bellville, Georgia, United States - Xylem-PdKOR-R1 | ecosystem: Host-associated > Plants > Phyllosphere > Stem > Wood/Secondary xylem...
CGTCGCCCATCAGGTGTATTATTCCCTGGTCAACCGGGAGTATGAATGGGAGCTAATGCCGCTGGGCCTTGATCAGCGCGTGGGGGCTCTGGTCTGGAGTCCGCTGGCGGGCGGGCGGCTGGGTGGACGCTATGGCCGCAACAAACCAGCACCGAAAGAAGGTCGGGTGGTGGAAGGGGGTAGCCCCGTTCCGCAGGCGGTTGTCCCGGAGGAGACGTTCTTCAACATCACCGATGCGCTGGACGAAGTAGCCGCCGAAACCGGCAAATCCGTCGCGCAGGTGTCGCTGGCCTGGCTGCTGCAACGACCCACCGTGTCGAGCATCGTCATTGGCGCCCGCAACGAGGAACAACTAAAGCAAAACCTGGAAGCCGTCGGCTGGAATCTGACCACCGAGCAGATCAAAAAGCTGGATGCGGCCAGCGAGGTGCCAACCATTTATCCGTACTGGCACCAGCGGCAGAATCTAACCCTGAATCCAATCCCGAAATTCTACTAAAACAAAAAAGGCCCGGTTCGCGAACCGGGCCTTTTTATGGATGATTAGTCCACCACCACGATGGGCGGCAGGACGCGCTGTTCTTCTTCAACCGAAAGTTCTTTCTTCTTTTCCGGACGGGTCCGGGCGCCCCGCTTCACGGTGACGTCGTACAGGTCGGCCCGGCGGTCTTTCATCGTCTGAACGGCACCAAATTCATGCAGCTCTTTGAGGAGCGATAAGTCCACATCGGCGATCAGCACCATTTCTGTGTTGGGCGTGGCTTCGGCCTTCACGCCATTGGTCGGGAACTGGAAGTCGGAGGGCGTAAACACCGCCGACTGCGCGTAGTGAATGTCCATGTTGGCGACGCGGGGCAGGTTACCCACGCAACCCGAAATGGCCACGTAGCACTCGTTCTCGATGGCGCGGGCCTGGGCGCAGTGCCGCACGCGGGTGTAGCCGTTCTGCGTGTCGGTCAGGAAAGGCACAAACAGAATCTGCATGCCCTGGTTGGCCAGAATCCGGCTTAGTTCGGGGAACTCCACGTCGTAACAGATCAGCATCCCAATCTTCCCGCAGTCGGTGTCCATCACCCGAATTTCGTTACCCCCAACCATACCATAGTGCCGGACTTCATTGGGCGTGATATGAATTTTCCGGTATTCTTCGTAGGAGCCATCCCGCCGGTAGAGGTAAGCGACATTGTACAGCTTGCCGTCTTCCACCAGCGGCATACTCCCGCCAACAATGTTCACGTTGTACGAAATAGCCAGTTCCGCCAGACTCTGCCGAACATCGTTGGTGTAGTCCGCCAGCTTCCGGATGGCCTGCGATTCCGGCATCTGATTGAACTCCGCCATCAGGGGCGTATTGAAAAATTCGGGGAGAACCAGAAAGTCCGCCTTGTAATCGCTCACGGCGTCGACAAAAAACTCAACCTGATCCAGCAGGGCCTGCATGGTCGGGAAAGAACGCATCTGCCACTGCACCACGCCTAACCGAATGATCGAGTCGGTATGTGGTTTCTTGTTTTTCTCAGCGACGTAATAAATGTTGTTCCATTCCAGCAGCGTCGCGTATTCCAGCGATTCGGTATCGCCGGGCAGATACCCGCGCAGGACTTTCTTAACGTGAAAGTCGTTCGACAGCTGGAAGGTTAGCGTCGGGTCGTAAATCTCCTTTTGCTTTACCTTGGTGATGTACTCGCGGGGCGACAGTTCACCGGCGTATTTGACGTAATTGGGTATACGTCCGCCCGCCATGATGCCTTTCAGGTTCAGTTTTTCGCAGAGTTCCTTGCGGGCGTCATACAACCGCCGACCCAGGCGCAGGGACCGGTATTCGGGATGGACAAACACTTCAATGCCGTATAGCCAGTTGCCTTTCGGACTGTGTGTATCAAAGGTATAGTTGCCGGTTATTTCCTGGTAGGTATGATTGTCGCCAAAATCACCGTATTTTACCCGGATGGCCAGGGCGCAGGCGACCACTTTACCGTCGACTTCCACGCAGAACTGACCTTCCGGAAAAAGTTTCAATAACTTGTCAATCAGATTCTTTTCCCAGTAGTCTCCCCCGATGCCGCTGTACACTTCAATCATCGCGTCTTTTAGATCGGAGTAGTCTTCTTTTTGTAACGTTCGAGTCTGAATATGCATAGGACTGTATCAATTCTATTTTCGTAACTTCCTAGTATATAACCCGGATCAATGAGAAACCGTTTCTGGAATCAGGCGTTTTTCGAGTTCTTCGAGGTGTTCGTCGGTAAAGTCGAGGTGCGTCACAAACCGGACCAGGTGCTTCCCGAACGTAACGGCCCGGATGCCTTTGTCGGCCAGCTGCTGTACGTAATCGGCGGCTAACAGTCTATCGTTCAGGCGGAAAATAACGATGTTCGTGTCAATGGGGTAAATCTCTTCTACTTCGGGCAGCCGCCCCAGCATAGCGCCGATTTTGCGGGCGCGGGCGTGGTCGAGTTTCAGGCGGTTGACGTTGTGGTCGAGGGCGTAAATACCCGCTGCGGCCAGATAACCCGCCTGCCGCCAGCCACCCCCCATCAGCTTCCGGAAACGCCGGGCCTGTTTGATGAAATCGGCCGTTCCCAGCAGCAGGGACCCTACGGGGCAGCCCAGCCCCTTGGACAGACAGATACTGATGGAATCGAACAACTGACCGTATGCTTCGGGATTGTCGCCGGTCTCGACGAGGGCATTAAACAGACGGGCACCGTCGAGGTGCAGGATCAGTCCGTGTTCCACGCAGACCTGCTTGATGGCCGCAATCTCGGGCACGGTGTAGTAACTTCCTCCGCCTTTATTAACGGTATTTTCCAGCGAAACCATCCGGCTGACGGGCTTGTGGATATCCTCTCTGGGCTGGATATGGTCGCGCACCAGTTCGGGCGTTAACTTACCCCGTTCGCCCTGCGGTAAACTGACCGACGCCAGGGCGTTCACCGCGATGCCCCCGCCTTCGTAGAGGTAGATGTGCGAGAGCGCATCGCAGATCACGTCATCGCCGGGGCGCGTATGGGTGCGGATCGCCAGCTGGTTGGTCATCGTGCCCGACGGGCAGAACAGGGCGGCTGCGGTGCCAAACAACCGGGCGGCCTTCATTTCGAGGGCGTTAACGGTGGGGTCCTCGCCGTAAACGTCGTCTCCGACGGGGGCACTAAACATGGCCTCCAGCATGGCCGGAGTCGGCTTGGTAAGCGTATCGCTGCGTAAATCAATCATAGATGTTGTGTAATCAATGGGGGAGTAACCGCTCCAATTTTGCAAAGTTGGCAACAAAAAAAGCCATACCCAAGCTGAGTATGGCTTTCTAAACAGTAACAACAAATACTACTACAATCTAAAATTCTTGGAGATACCAAACGTGGCCCCACTGCCGAAACCTAATTTAAAGTCGGTCAGGCTTTTGGCGCTGTCTTTCGGCTTCTCACTAGTAAAACTCAAATTGCCAAAGCTAAAGTTCAATGCAAAGCCATTTTTTAAGTTTACCCCGACGGCCGGGAAGAAACTGGCCCCAAAACCGCTGTAGGAAATGCCCGCTGTTTTGCCGGACAAAACATTGGCGTTGAACTGACCATAGACCGCAAAAATATCCGACAGGGGATAGGCATAACGCACAAAAGGGCCGACGGCGACGCCCGACGCCTTTACGTCGCCAAACTCACCGGTCGACTTCGCACTGCTCAGGGCCAGGCTGACCCCGCCCGTCCAATGGTCCGTCCACTGATAACCAACCGCCGGTGAAAAATTGAACGAATTGGCTTTGGTGGTAGCCGTTACTTTCTGCGACTCGGCGCCGACTGTCCCGTAGACCAGCAGGGTATTTCGCTGGGCGTATCCACTCAGGGTACTGGCCGCTACGACCAGTGAACTCAACATCCATTTTTTGAAACTCGATACAAGTTGTTCCGACATACACATTCGTGTTTACTGGCTTAATGCTTCCAGTAGTTAGACGGCAAAATCTCAGAAAGTTACAGGGTGTGAAGGGGCGAACAGATCGGTTGTCGACGCAGCGGGCAGCGGCAAAAGGGCTTTCGTACGGCGGGTTTATAACTCAAACCGTCTCTGGAGAGTTATAGGAAGGTTATAGGCTCTCTGGCTATTCATGAAATCGCGAACCGGCTCTTTACCCTTTGGGGGGCGGAGTACTTTCTTAAGCATACTTTTTCTCACACTGGGCTGGGGCGGCCACTGGGCCCGTGCCCAGACCGGCATTACCATCAATCCCGATTCCACGCAGAAAGGCATCAAAGTGCTGGGCGTCAAGCTGGACACACTTCTGCAGGCGCCCAACCCCGACGTAGATACCCAGTACATCGCCGTATACTACAATTACCTGCATGGGAACGTCGTGGGCGAAAGCCGGGATTACTTTATCCGACTGGCGGGCCGGGACGACAAGCTCATTTACCGGCCCAACGGGGCACTGGCGGCAGGCATAGGAGCCAGTTATTCCTGGCTGAGCGTCGAATTGCTGCCTAACTATCCCACGCTACACAAGCGGGCCGAAAAAGGAAAAACCCGGCAGTTCGGCACCAGTTTAAACTACAATGGCCGCCGGTTCTGGTTTAACGCCAATTACCGGTCTTTTCAGGGATTGTATCTCAATAATCCACAGGCCATTGACAGCAAATGGTTTGAAACCCATTCGACATACCCACAGCGGTCGGACCTACGCAGTCAGCTCCTGTACAACTACTTGTCCTATTGCTTTAATTACCGGCGGTTTTCGTACCCGGCTTCGTTGCTGCAGCGCGAGCGTCAGAAGCAAAGCGCCGGTTCGTTTCTGGTGGGTATCAACTTTGCCTTCACGCAGATCAAGGGCGATTCGGTCCTTTTCCCGTCCACTGTCGAGCCCATGCCGGGGCAGGACCCCGGGGCGGTGCGGTACCGTTCGCTGGGCTACAGCGTCAACGCCGGTTACATCCAGACCATCGTGCTGCGGAAGTACTTTTTTGTAACGGCTTTATTGCGACCGGGGATTGCGTTGCAGAAGGGTAGCAGTGCGGACAGGGAAGGGAACCGGCGCGATCTGGCCACCCAGGCCGGCCTCCAGGGCGACGCCCGGCTGACGGTTGGCTACAACGATGACCAATACTACGGCGGGATTGCCTATTCGGTGGTTTTGTCGTCCAACCATCTGGCAGCCAGCAATAATCTACAAAGCTACTACACCTATTTCCGGCTGGTTGTGGGCAAACGCTTTGCGTTTAAACCCAAAGGCGTTTTGCAGCGGATTCCCGGTTTTCGCCCTGCCAAGTCAGCGAAAAAAGGTTAGTTCTATTTCTGACAATTGGTGCAGTCTAGTAGGACTGATTGTGGATGGGGAACTATGTATACCCCTGTCTATCTGGTTGGTAATAATTCTTTTTTGATGCAAATATTTTAACTAACGAAGTGGTTTAACTGGCGATAATTGCCTACGTTTATCGACTATGACTAATCCGTCTCAATCAACCTTCGTAAGCACATGAAAACAACTGCCTCGCTAGGCTTTAGCCTTCTCTGCTGGCTTGCCTTGAGTTTTACGTTGTTTGCCCAATCAACTACTCCTTTGGCGGCCAACGGTCGTCTTAAGGTGGTCAATCGCCAGCTGACCAGCGAATTGGGTAAGGCCGTTCAGCTGCGGGGCATGAGTTCCCACGGTTTACAGTGGTTTGGGCAATGTTATCCCGAATCCGCCCTTAGAACACTCGCCAGCGACTGGGGGCGGATGTATTTCGGGCGGCCCTGTACGTCGATGAAGGCGGTTACCTGAACGATAAAACGGGACTGCGTAACAAAGTCAGCCAGCTGGTCGACTGGTCGGCGCAGTACGGTATGTATTGCATTATCGACTGGCACATTCTGAATCCCGACAATCCGCTTAATCACCTGGCTGATGCCAAAGAGTTTTTCGCGATCATGGCGCAGCAGCACGCGGGCAAAAAAGGGGTAATCTACGAAATCGGTAACGAACCCAACGGCGTTGACTGGGCTACCATTAAAAGCTACGCCGAGCAGGTTATTCCCATAATCCGGCAATACGACAAAGAAGCCATTATCCTTGTTGGAACGCCCCAGTGGAGTGGTTCGCCGGGTGAGGTGGCCGGCAATCCGCTGACCGGCGCCAATGCCTATAACGTCATGTACACGTTCCACTTCTACGCCGGCTCGCATTACACGCAGGAGTATATCGACGGAGTCCTCAAAACGGTACCGCTGTTTATTTCGGAGTGGGGCATCAGTAACTACTCGGGTAATGGCGGCAATGATTACGGCAACGCGCAGAAATGGATCGATCTGCTGAGCGGAAAAAACTCGTCGGGGATCAAGGTAAGCTGGTGTAACTGGAGTTTTGCCGATAAAGACGAATCGTCAGCCGCGCTCAATCCCGGTGCCTGCAACAGTAACAACTGGAACAATACCAGCCCATCGGGTGCGTGGGTCAAAGACCACATCCTAAACCCCGCCGACGATTTTGGTCCCCCAACCTCCGCCGTCGCTATCACGACCCCCGCCAATAACGCCACGGTTTCTGTCGGTAGTAATCTGGTTGTCACGGCGGCCGTCAGCAACACAAGCGCCACCGCGGTCGAATTTTATAACGGAACCACTAAACTGGGCACGGTCACGGCGGCTCCGTATGCGTGGACGGTGGGCCAGATTGCGAAAGGAACGTACTCGTTCACGGCGAAAGCGATTCTGAGCAGCGGGAACCCACTGGTTTCGTCAGCCGTGCAGGTTACGGCAACCCCGGCCCCTAACCAGCCTCCAACCGTCAGTTTGACGGCTCCGGCCAGTAACGCCACTTTCACGGCTCCGGCTACCATCGCCATTGCCGCCAACGCCACTGACAGCGACGGTAGCGTTGCCAAAGTGGTGTTCTACAACGGCACTACCAAACTGGGTGAGGATACGTCAGCGCCCTACGCGTTTTCATGGTCGTCCGTGACGGCAGGATCTTACACCATCACCGCCAAGGCCATCGACAACCAGGGAGCCGCGACAACCTCGGGCGCCACAATAATTACGGTCCGCGCGGCTCCCGCCACTCCGTCGACCGCCACTGTGCTTGGGCCGGACTGCGTGGCTAAAAATGCGGTCCAGCCGTTTGAACTCAACGCGAACAATCTGCCTAGCGCGACGGCCTTCTCGTGGTGGGTCAACGGCTCAACCCAGCGTATTTCGGGAAACCAGACCGCCAAAGCGACGATCAGTTTCGGGCCTTACTTTACGGGTGGCCAGGTCTGCGTGGGCGTTAATTATTCGGCATCGCCCTGGTATGTCCAGTATTGCAAAAACGTGGCCGTTTGCGCACCGACGCGGGTGGGGGATGGATTGGAGACAATCGCCGTGACGGTAACGCCTAACCCGACCAGTGACCATTTCACATTGACGGCCCCTAAAGACATTCGCGCTATTCACGTGATTGACCAGCTGGGCCGCGAATGGGTGCAACTGGGCGCCTATCAGCGGGGTCAGCGGATCAGTCTGGGAAGCCAGCTTCCGGCGGGCCCCTACCTGATTCAGATCCGTTACGAAGACAAAACCAATAACGCCGTCAAAGTGCTGAAAGTGGGGAAGTAGAAGTTGCCCTCCCAGGTATGCCTCTGGCTTATCATTTTTTGTAGAATTATTTATGTTTTATTCGACTTAAAGCTTACTTTGGAAGTAAGTAATTGACCCCTCCACTAACTCCCTCAACTCATGAAAAACCTATTTCTACTCGTTGCCCTGCTACCCTGTCTGAGCTGGGCTCAGGAAGTAACCGTCCCGGATGTGCCAACCAGTTACCTGTCCAAAAGTGTTTGGCGACTTGAGTTCTTTGGACCCGGTATTATCAACGAAAGCCGGCTGGGTCGCCAGACGACATTTGTCTCGCAGTTTCGCTTCGTGATGAGCCCTGTCCGCCGTTATCAGATTTACGAAGCGCCCTACGGTAGCTCCCGATCGTACTCGGCTTATACGATTAATCCGCAGCTTTCTCTCGCCGTTCGTCAGTTCTATAATTTTGCCCGGCGGTTGGATCGGGGCAAGTCAATTCGCTATAATTCGGGCAATTACGTGACGGCTAAATTCCTGTACAACATGCCGCCGGTCATCCGGCACGACAGGTCGGGCGGCTTGTATGTCCCTAACATTAACGGCGTAGGGGGCCAGATTCTGTGGGGATTTCAGCGTACGTACCGGCGTAATTTTTACCTCAATCTGGAGTTAGGGCTGGGAACGACCAACCGGGCTCGGAATGCCATTGGGGTAGCCTCGTACTTTACTTTAGGGTACACGTTCAAAAACAAGCAGTCCTGATTGCCGTCGGGCACCCGAACGTTTCCGGGTGCCCGATAGTCTTTTAGGGTAACCCTGAACGCCGGCGTTCGTTAGTCCTCCAGCCGAACGAGGTTCTTTAGCTCTTCATTGGACAAGTCGCCCAGCCAGGTTTCCCCCGTCGTCACGCTCAGGTCCGCCAGTTCCCGCTTGGCGTGAATCATCGCGTCGATCTTTTCCTCCATTGTGCCGTTGTTGATGAGTCGGTAGACCATCACGTTTCGGGTTTGCCCAATCCGGAAAGCGCGGTCGGTAGCCTGATTTTCCACCGCAGGATTCCACCACAAATCGTAGTGAATGACGTGACTGGCGGCCGTCAGGTTCAGGCCCGTGCCGCCCGCCTTGAGCGACAGGATAAAGGTGTTGGCGTGCCGGTCGGTCTGGAAGCGCTCCACCAGTTCGTCCCGCTGGTTGCGCTCGATGCCGCCGTGCAGGAACAGCGGTTTGGTCGGAAACTGCTCGGCAATAAACTGGACCAGCAGATCACCCATTTCCCGGTACTGCGTAAAAACAAGAACCTTTTCGCCGTTCTCGTAGATGGTGGTCAGTAGCTCAAACAACTGCTCTACTTTGCCGGAATCATGGGGCGTGGCGTGGCCTTTTTTTGTGTATTGAACGGGATGGTTGCCGATCTGCTTGAGGGCAGTCATTAGCTTCAGCACCAGTCCCTTGCGCTGGATACCGCCCCGGCCTTCGATGGCTTTCAGACTTTCCTGCACGACGCTCTGGTACAGGGCTGCCTGCTGCCGGGTCAGGTGACAGTACTGGTTGTTTTCGACCTTATCGGGCAGGTCCGCAATAACGCTTTTGTCGGTTTTGACCCGCCGGAGCAGAAAAGGCGCGGTGATTTTGCGGAACGCTTCCAGCTTTTCGTGGTTCCGTTCCACCTGAATCGGTTTGGCGAATTCTTCGGTAAACTTCGACAGCGAACCCAGATAGCCTTTGTTGGTAAAATCCAGCACCGACCAGAACTCCGACAGCCGGTTCTCGACGGGCGTGCCGCTGAGGGCAATCTTCACGTCGGCTTTCAGGGCTTTGATGGCCCGGGTCTGCTCGGTGTCGGTGTTTTTGATGGCCTGCGCTTCGTCGATAACCAGGGCGTACCATGCCTGTTTTTTGAAGCTTTCGGGGTCGCTGCGCACCAGGCCGTACGTCGTCAGAACCACGTCTACTTCGGTCAGATCCAGCTGGCGTTTGGCGCCGTGATAAACCAGAACCCGCAGGGAAGGGGCAAACCGGGCCAGTTCCTTTTGCCAGTTAGTCAGCAGCGTTGTGGGTAGCACCACCAGTCCGCGCTTTTTCTGAAAGCGGCCATCTTCCCTGAATTTCAGCAGGAGTGTAATGACCTGGAGCGTTTTGCCCAGACCCATATCGTCGGCCAGCAGACTGCCAAAACCCAGCTGCGTGTTTTTGAGCAGCCATTCGTAGCCCCGTTGCTGGTAAGGCCGCAACTCGGCGGTCAAACCCGTCGGCAGGGTAACGGCGGGCGGTTGAGTCAGCGTGCGGAGCCAGCCCAGTACGTCCGGCGAAATGCCAATGGGGATCCCCTGGTACTCTTCGGCCAGGGCAATTTTGAGCAGGTCGGTTTCCGACAGGTGGGGCGGGTGTTCGAGCCGCTTCTGAAGTTTTTCGAGTTCGTCGGCCTGCACCAGCACGTAGCGATCCCGGATGCGCACCAGACCCGAAACGCCCCGGACCAGCTTCCGGAACTCCTGCGGATCGATCAGCTCGTCGCCAATCGCTACCTGATAATCAAACGTGAGCATCTGGTCCCGGTTAAGGAAGGAACCTACTTTTTCCGCGCCCGTATCCTGCAGGCGTCCGGATAATTGGGGCCGCACCCAGTCCTGCAGCGATTTGGGCAGCAGAACCTGAATGCCGAAAAGCTGCATCAGGGGCAGAGTTTCCAGTAAAATAGCGACGAACGTTTCGGCGTCAAAACGGGCCTTCTGCGCGCCTTTTGTCCGGACCACCTCGTTGAGTTGGGGGAAATGATGGGTCAGCAGCTGGACATCCTGCAGAAAGTCGAACCGGACAGGCTCATAGACCTTCTGGGTCAGAATTTTGCGCAGGGCCAGCGGAGGGCGCATCGGCTGGCGGGAATCTTCGGCCAGAATATCAACCGTGAACGTGCCGTCCGCCAGGTTGTCTTCTACCCGCAGAATGGGCACGACCGTCTTGTGGGTAATGTAAAAATTGTTGAGCCACAGTTGAATCGCCGACGGCAATTCGCGCATCTGGCGGCCCTCGAAACTTAACGGTTGATCCCTGAAAAATAAGTCTTCAATCCAGTCGAATTCCAGTGTAATCCGGCCCGTCCAGCTACGGACGGCCCGGCCCAGCGGTTCGGTCAGTGACTGGACGTAGTCATTCAGAAACAGCGAGCAGAGCGTGTATAGTTGTTCGTTAGGTTCTTGATACTGAGGTTCGTTTGGGGTATCTATTTCGACCAGGTTAGCCGGGACGATACGGAGTACATCCTCGAACAGACTCCGCACCGTTGGGTGATTGGTGGCGGGGAGCCAGCGGATGCGGTACTCGTCCTGGCCGACGCGCAGCAGTTGCGGCACCACAGCGCCGTTGCGGAGTAGCTGAAGACAAAACTGCTGAATCCAGAACAAAGCGCGCAGAGTGTCGGAGGCTCCTTCGGCCTGCCGATGGTCGCCCTTCAGGAGCGATGTCCGCAGCCGTTCAGCGAGATGATCCTGTTCGGGTAGGGAATGCGACGAGCCGTCTTCATTGGTCATGCTAAGCGACCGCAGGTGAAGCGTTTCATCCAGATGCAAAAGGAGGTCGGCCTGCCACGAAAAACCGTCCAGTTCCAGCGGACCGGGTGCGTACTTGGCCGCGCCTTTTACCAGCAGACCGTACGCCTTTTCGAGTGTCTTCCGAAAGTCTTTATCCCAGAAAACCGGGTTCGGCGTGAGCAGTTTGAGCAGCTTGTCTTTCAGCGGTTCCAGGCGGCTGAAATCCAGGATTTCCCAGATGGTTTCGTCCAGCGGTTTGGGGGGCGCCGGATGGGTCTGCCCAATGTCGCCGGGGGTCAGAATGTGAATGGCCGATCCTTTCTGAACGTTGATATGACGGTCTTTGAGGGCCTGCATCAAATCCAGGCCGTGCAACTGGAAAACAACGAACGGGTTGCGGTCAATCTCGTTGGCGATGGTGTAAATAACGGCCGCCAGATGCTTGCAGGGAACGGCCGCATCGGGGCAGGAGCACTGCATCGGAAAGTCTTTCCAGGTACGCGGAAACAGCGCAAGCCCCTGCTGACGGGCCGTTTCGTCCAGTTCCGCGGGGAGTTCCCGGTTGAGCAACTGGGCCAGCAGGGCCGGATTCTGCTGGACTTCATCCAGAATCGCTTTTTTCTGCCCCTCCGAGAAAGAAGGAATGGTAATGCTGACCTTATAGGGGCGGGGTCTTGAGCCCTGCACCCGGGCGTCGACCGCGCCGGATTTCAGCTGAATATCGGTAACGGCTCCTTTGTTGGCGTACGTTTTACCGCGCGGAAGTCGGTTCGAAAAATCAATCTGAGTCAGGGCTTTGAGCCACTGCTGCCCCCACCAGGTTTTGCCGTAACTGACCGTCATGATTAGCGGGTTTGGGGCAAAATTACGAAACCGGATTGCTCCGCGACCGGGCGGGGGGCTTTACTCATACGTTGAGGTCACCAGTCGATTCCAGTCCGGATGTCGTTTCAAATACGTCACCACAAAGGCGCACTGGGGTACGATCTTCATGTTTTCGCGGTCGAGGTATTCGAAAACACCCTCCACCAGTTTGGACGCCAGCCCGTGACCTTCCAGTTCGGCGGGCACTTCTGTGTGGGTCAGCGCGAGCGTCTGGTCGTCCAGGGGGACGTACTCCAGAATGGACAGCTTGCCTTCGGTCATCATTTCGAATCGATTATCGGCGCAGTTGATCGTAACGGTAGCTCCTGATGTCATATTTTTAAAGAGTAATCTTGTCTTCCAGGTCTAATTTCATAAACTTTACTATCCCGGAACCTTAATTGTTTATGGCTGCTTTAACTTTACTCATCAACGGCAAAAAATACCCCGTCAACGTCGACCCACAAATGCCTCTGCTGTGGGCCATTCGCGATTTTGTGGGCCTGAAAGGCACCAAGTTTGGCTGCGGTATTGCGCAGTGCGGAGCCTGTACGGTTCACCTCGACGGCGCGCCGATTCGTTCCTGTTCGTTCCCGGCTTCGGCCGCAGCGGGCAAAAAAATAACCACCATTGAAGGCATTGGTACCGAGAAGGCGCTGCACCCCGTGCAGCAGGCCTGGATTGACGAGCAGGTACCGCAGTGCGGCTACTGCCAGTCGGGACAGATTATGTCGGCCGTCGCTTTGCTGAAAGAAAAACCCAATCCGACCGATGCTGATATTGACGCGGCCATGCACGGCAACATCTGCCGCTGCGGTACATACACGCGCATTCGGAAAGCCATTCATAAGGCGGCTGGCCTGGCGAAAGAAACCGCTTCGGCCCAGAAGTAATCATCCTCTTTTTATCCCAAGAAATTATGAGTAATCGCTCAACATCCCGCCGGGATTTTTTGAGAACGACGGGCCTGACGGCTTCGGCGCTGGTCCTGGGATTTCGTGCCTCGCGGGCGGCTGGTCTGGCCAACCTCAGCGATGCCCCGGCCGCCGTGGTGGCGCTGGAAGTGAGCCCGTTGATCATTCTCGAAAATACCGGCAAAATTATCCTGATGGCCCACAAGCCGGAAATCGGGCAGGGCACCTACCAGTCGATGCCGCTGATTGTGGCCGAGGAGATGGAAGTGTCGCTCGATCAGGTGGAAATCCGGCAGGCCCGGGCGGATAAAAAATTCGGCAACATGGGCGTTGGCGGTAGTTACAGCGTCCGGGGCGAGTGGATGACCCTGCGCCACGCCGGAGCGGCCGCCCGCGAAATGCTCACCCAGGCAGCCGCCCAGACCTGGAAAGTGCCGGTGACGGAATGCTACGCCAAAGAAGGTACCATTATTCATAAACCATCGGGCAAAAGCCTGCGCTACGGCGAACTGACTGAACTGGCCAAAACGCTGCCCGTGCCCAAAGAGCCGAAGCTGAAAGACGCCAAGGACTTTCGGCTGGTTGGCAAGAAAACGCAGCGCCCCGATATTCCCCAGAAAGTAACCGGGAAAGCCAAATTCGGTATCGATGCCGAAGTGCCTAGTCCGGCGACCATGCTCTACGCGTCGGTGGAACGGGCACCGGTATTTCAGGGCAAGGTCAAATCATTCAACGCCACGGCGGCCAAAGCCGTGCCGGGCGTGCGGCAGGTCCTGAAGGCGCAGCGCAAAATGAGCACACACCACTTCGAGGGCGTGGCCGTGCTGGCCGACAACTACTGGGCGGCTTTGCAGGGACGCCGGGCGCTGAAAGTAGTCTGGGATAACGGCCAGTACGCCAAAGAATCCTCGGCGGCCATGGCGGGTCGGTTTAAGGAACTGGTCAAAACCGACGGCCACATCGACACCAAAAAAGGAGACTTCGACGGCGCCTTTGCCGGAGCGACCAAAAAACTGGAAGCCGAATACGAAGTGCCTTTCGCGGCCCACGCGACAATGGAACCCCAGAATTGCCTGGCCTCGGTGAAGGGCGGTAAAGCCGAAATCTGGGCGTCAACCCAGTTGCCCACCGATGTGCAAAATGAAGTAGCCACGTTCCTGAAAATCAAGCCCGAAGACGTGATCGTTCACGTCATGTTCGTCGGGGGCGGCTTTGGTCGGCGGTTGTTCATGGACCAGGTGATGGAAGCGGTTTACTTGTCGAAGCAGGTGCAGCGGCCGGTGAAGGTGGTCTGGACGCGCGAGGATGACATGGCCGGTGGACCGTACCGACCGGGCACGCACAGCCTGTTACGCGCCGGACTCGACGCCAGTGGCAAACCCGTGGCGTTTCAGCACAAAGTCGTGGCTCCCTCGATTTCGGACAATCAGTTCGGCAGCAAGGACCCCAGCAAGCGGCAGGACGATGGCGCGATGGAAGGCGTTAAAGAAGCGCCTTACGAGATTCCGAACCTTAAGATTCACAATATTTTCGCCGAAACCAGTATTCCGCTGGGCTGGTGGCGGTCGGTTTATTCGGCAACCACCTGTTTTGCGCACGAGAGCTTCGTCGACGAAATGGCTCACGCGGCCGGGAAAGATCCGTTGCAGTACCGACTCGACATGATTGGCGACAACAAGCGCATGACCACGCTGCTGACGTTTCTGCGCGAGAAAAGTGACTGGGACAAACCACTGCCCGCCGGCTGGGGCAAAGGCGTGGCGTTCTGGCAGTTCTTCGCCGGGCAGGCCGGTCACGTGGTGTTTGTTTCTAAACAGAAAGACGGGAAGATAAAAGTGGAGAAAGTCGTAGCCGCCATTGATTGCGGTACGGCGGTCAACCCGGATAACGTGCGGGCGCAGGTGGAAGGAGCCACCGTGATGGGTCTGACCGACGCGCTCAAAGATGCGCTGGTCTTTGAAAACGGCCATACCAAACAAACCAACTTCCACAATTACCGGATGTTACGCATCGACGAAACGCCGGCCATTGAAGTCCACATTGTACCCAGCACCGACCAGCCGTCGGGGGTGGGTGAACCGGGTTTACCACCGGTGGCGGCCGCGTTGGGTAACGCCATTTTTGCCGCCACCGGCAAACGGCACCGCAAACTGCCCATGCTGGTGAGCTAACCGGCAGCCATTCATTTTTCAGTAGAGGGGCATAGCAACAGCTTTGCTCCTTTATTGTTTTATATAACCAACGGCCCGCCGGGCGCGTTGTGTCGAAAAGCAACACGGATATGCAAGCGGCAACGACGGACGTTATTCAGAAAACAGAGGCAGCCCACGAACTGCTCAACCAGCAGTACGGCATCCAGGCCATCTACGGGCGGCTCGAGCCGATGCACGAACTGATTGCCACTATTTTGTCGCACCGCACTACGCACGCCAACGAGGAAACGGCCTACCGTACGATGATCGAGCGGTTTGGGTCCTGGGAGGCTATCCGGGATGCTCCGCTGGACGAACTGATCGACGCCATCAAAACGTCGAATTATCCGGAAGTCAAAGCGCCCTGGATTAAGCAGGTCGTGGCGCGTATTCTGGAGGAACGCGGAGAAACCAACCTGGATTTTCTGCGCGACATGACGACGCAGGAGGCCATGAACTGGCTGACCCGGCTCCCCGGCGTTGGACCCAAGACGGCGACGCTGCTGCTGCTTTTTAATTTTCACAAACCGGTGCTGCCCGTTGATACGCACGTTTACCGCGTCACGCAGCGTCTGGGAATTCTGGGGCCAAAAGTAAGCGCCGAAAAAGCGCACACGCTGCTGTTGTCGTATCTGCCCCAGGACGCCACGGTTTTGTTTAATTTCCATAAACACTTCTATTGGCACGGCCAGCGCGTCTGCACCTGGAGTTATCCGCGCTGCAGCCAGTGCGTCCTGACATCGCTTTGTAATTATTACCAGGAGCGCGCCGGGAAAAAGGCTTCCTGATGAGAGGACCGAAACCGAAATAGTGGTATAGCCTGTGAATACCGCTATATTTGGGATGAAATTCTCTCTTCTATGCAACCAACAACCACAACCGGCCAAACAAAAGCGGCTACTTTCACCGAAAAACCATACCTGGTCACGCTGGTATTTGTTTCTTCTCTGTTCTTACTCTGGGGGTTCGCTCTGTCGATTGGTGACGTGCTGAACCGACATTTTCAAAACGTACTGCACGTTTCTAAATCCGAGTCGGGGCTGGTGCAGTTTTCCATGTTCGGGGCCTACGCCATCATGAGTATCCCGGCGGGTATTTTCATGAAGCGGTTTGGGTATAAAAACGGCGTGTTGCTGGGGCTGGTTCTGTACGCCTGCGGAGCCTTTTTGTTTGTTCCGGCGGCCAATGCGGAGTCGTTCGGCTTTTTCCGGATTGCGCTGTTTGTGCTGGCCTGCGGTCTGGCAACGCTCGAAACGGTGGCGCACCCCTTTATTGCGGCCCTCGGCGACCAGCGGACCAGCGATCAGCGCATTAACTTTGCTCAATCATTCAACGGGCTGGGTACGGTAATCGGGCCAACGGTTGGTACGTTTATTCTGCTCAGCAGCGGTTCGGAAGGCGGCCATGATCTGGGTTCGGTTAAAACCTTATACATTGCCATTGGCGGCATTATCGTCTTGATCGCGGTGGCTTTTTCCTTCGTCAAAGTGCCCGTTCTGCAGGACCCGCACTCGATTGAGGCCGAAGAAAACGCGTACGCTACCGTAACGGATCCGGCTTTGCTGAGAGCGCCGAAGACTCTGTTCCAGCACCGGCATTTTGTCTGGGCTGCCGTTGCTCAGTTCTTCAACGTAGCGGCTCAGGGCGGTACGTGGGCTTACTTTATTAACTACGGTCACGAAAAAATGGGTTTCAGTGACGAAAAAGCGGGGTACTATTTTGCCCTGAGTATGGTGATGATGACGATCGGTCGTTTTGTGGGCACGTTCCTGATGCGGTTCATCGCTCCCAACCGACTGCTGGCTATTTTTGCCTTCTGTAACATTCTGATGTGTCTGATTGTCACCCAAAGTCTGGGCTGGCCTTCGTTCATTGCCCTGCTGATGCTTAATTTCTTCTTCAGCATTATGTTCCCGACCATTTTTAGTTTAGGCTTGAAAGGACTGGGCGCACATACCCAACAGGCATCGTCGTACATCTCAATGGGCGTTGTCGGCGGAGCGTTCTTTCCGTACCTGATGGGTCTGGTGGCTAACCACGATATTGCGTCGGCGTACTACCTGCCCATTATCTGTTACGCCGTTATCTTCCTGTTCGGAGCCAAATTTTATCAGATACAGAAGTAATAAAAAACGCTCCCGGACTCTTGGAGGGGATGAGTGATAGGTAAGACAATAGCCGGGTAACAGGCGGATCGGAGAAAGCGGCTTACAGGCTTCCCCGATCCGCTTTCTGCTGAAAAGAAGCGGGTTAAGTCTTGTCGAATAGGTTACCGTAAGTGAGTGAACGGTATAATATTTGCTCTGGAACTTAGAGCGAATCCTTCCTTTTCTAGGGCAGGCGATTAGTAGACCAGCCGAAAGAAACACTTTTTTGGGCTGGAACTGAACCGGAAACTGAATACCCGGCCTCTTTTTGCGTGAATGAACACATTTTCAGTTGATACGCTGCGTCGTTTGTTAGACGCGACTCTGGACGGGATGGCACTCTACGAGGCCATCCGGGATCGGGCAGACGGTATTGTTGACTTTAAGCTGGTGGGCTGTAATCAAAAGGCGGCTGACTTAATGGGTCTGACACCGGAACAGGCCAGGCAGTATACCCTACGGCAACTGCAGTCCACCACTCGCAAGGACGAAGTTTTTGAACAGTGGCGCCGGGTGGCGCAAACCGGTGAAGCCCACCAGTTCGAGCAGTATTTCCCTGAGCTGGGTAAGTGGTATACCGTCTCGCTGACCCGCTTCGATGACCAGGTGCTGGCCACCTGCAACGACATTACGACGCTGAAACAAACTGAACTGGCCCAGGAGCAGCAGGCGACCTTTCTCAACAAACTGGTTCAGACCTCAGCCAGTGGCATCATTGTTTACGAAGCCATTCGGGCTCATCACGCCAGTGGCGTTATCCTGGATTTTAAAACCGTTTTCTTTAATTCGGCGTACGAAGAAGTGATCGGTGAAGCCGGGGAGCGGATTCGCAGTCAGACGTTTAAGGAACGGTTTGCTGGGGAGCAGTTTACGCCCCTGTTTCAGTTTTACAGTGAGCTGACCGAAAGCGGAGTGCCTTTCCGGCGGGAGGTTTATTACCCGCATATCCAGAAGTGGCTCGATGTGTCGGGCACCCGCCTGAACGACGGCTTTCTGGTGATGCTCTACGACATTACGGACCGCAAACGGGCGGAAGAGGAGCGTCGGCAGCAAAGCGAATTACTGAGCAGTATACTGGCCAATATCGATAATGCCATCGTGGCTTTACAGGCCGTCAGAGCGCCAGGCCTGGACGGTCAGCCAGGCGCCATCGTTGACTTTACGTACGCACTGGTTAATCAGCGCGTGAGCGCTTTGGTGGGGGTATCTGATGACGAAATGATCGGAAAACGGTTGCTGACCATCTTCCCGGGCGCCCGAAAAACGGGCTTGTTTGACCTGTACCTAAAGACCATCGAATCGGGCGAGCCGCAGTATCAGGAGATCCACTATAACGAGGACGGACTTGAAGACTGGGTGGCCGTCCGCAGCAGCAAGCTTGAGGATGGGGTAGTGGTTAGTTTTACGAATATTACCTCTTTTAAAAAATACCAGCGAACCATCGAGGACACGGCGGCCCAGCTGGCAACCTCCGTCGAGGAGTTGCAGCGCTCCAACAGCAGTCTGCAGCAGTTTGCTTACGTGGCTTCCCACGATTTGCAGGAACCCCTGCGTAAAATTCAGGCCTTTGGCGATGTTTTGCAGCGCAAGTTTGCGACCAGTCTGGGTACGGACGGCGCCGGGTTAGTCGGCCGGATGCAGCTGGCGGCCGAACGCATGTCTGAGTTGATCACAGATCTTCTCGCTTACTCGCGAATTACGACCGAACATACGTCATTCCAGCCCGTGGCGCTGTCGCAGGTTATCGCGCACGCGCTCGAAAACCTGGAACTGCAGGTTCAGCAGGCCGGCGCCCAGATCGAGGTGGATGCTCTGCCGACGGTGCTGGGCGACCTGACCCAGCTTCGTCAATTATTCCACAACCTGCTTTCGAACGCCATTAAGTTTCGCAAGCCTGAGGTTACGCCCCGCGTTCAGGTGGGGTGTCGGCTGCTGACGGAAATGGAAGTGCCGGCCGCCATTCGGCCCGTTACCCCGGCTCCGGCCTTTTACGAGATCAGCGTTTCGGACAACGGCATTGGCTTTGACGAGAAGTACCTGGATCAAATCTTTGAGATGTTCCACCGGTTACACGGTAAAATGGAGTACCGGGGAACCGGTATTGGACTGGCTATCTGTCAGAAAGTGGCGCAGACCCACAACGGCGCCATTACGGCCCACAGTGCCCCCGACCAGGGCGCAACGTTCTACGTGTACCTGCCGACGCAACTGTGATACCGACGCTCCTTGTTTTCCAGGCGGTGCTCCCGGCCATTGCCGGAAGCGACCGGGTTATTCAGCGCGCAAACTTTTAACCGGATCCGTCAAAGCCGCTTTGACGCTCTGGATACTGACGGTTAGGAGGGCAATGATCATCGCCACGGCACCGGCCAGCCCAAACAGCCACCATGACAAGGCAACCCGGTATTCAAAACGCTGTAGCCACTGGTTGGCTCCGTACCAGGCCAGCGGACTAGCGACCACAATGGCGATCAGTACCAGCTTCATAAATTCCCTGGACAGCAAGGTGATTACATCAGTGACTGATGCGCCCAGAACCTTACGGATACCAATTTCTTTGGTTCGCTGCTCGGCCGTAAAGGCAGCTAAGCCGAACAGGCCTAAACACGCAATGAAAATAGCTAAACCGGCGAAGATCGTCGTTAGCGTACCCATGACCGTTTCGCTTTTGTAAAGCTTTTCGTATTCGGCATCGGCGAATTGATAACTGAAAGGAAATTTGGGATTGAGTCGCTGATAGACCGTTTTAAGGCTGGCTAAGGCGGTTGTGGTCTGGCCCGGCCGGGTACGGATCAGGATGGTCTGGCCGTAGGCGTGTTTACTGAGCCGGATGACCAACGGCGTAATGGGTTGGTGCAGCGAGCCAACGTGAAAATCGCTCAATACCCCGATGATGGTACCGGTTCGGCCCCATTGGGTGAGCGGCTTACCTAGGGCATCGGCGTAACCAATCCGTTTGGCCGCGGCTTCGTTAATGAGGTAGTTGGTTGAATCCGTGCCGAAATTGGGGGAGAAGTCGCGCCCGCGAACCGTTAACTTCAGGGTCCTGACCAGATCGTAGCCGGCCGATTGGTGCGCAAACTCAACGGCGGTCGAAGGGTCCTTGCCCGGCCAGCTGATCGCGTTGGTGTTGTTGTTAAACTCGGTCAGGTTCTGCTGAATGTAGCTCACGTGCTGAATGCCCGGCATGCGCAGTAATTCCTGCTTAAAGGTTTCAAACTTGGCCTCCAGTTCGCCTTCGGCTGTCACATAGAGTAAGCTTTCCCGGTCGTAACCGAGGTTCTTGCTTTGAACATAGTTCAGTTGCCGATAGACGACGGCGGTGCCGACCAGGAGCAGCATCGACAGCCCGAACTGAAACACCACCAGGCTTTGCCGGAACGTGCGGGCACCCGAACCAAACCGAAGGGTACTCCTGAGCACCTGTACGGGGTTCAGCGAGGAAAGATACAGGGCGGGGTAGCTACCCGCCAGTAAGCCCGTCAGCAAACCCAGCCCCAGCAACGCCCCCCAAAACCATGGCTGATCCACCGGGATCGCCATCTGTTTACTGGTAAGCGCGTTGAAGCTGGGTAAGAGGCTGTTGGTTAGCAAAAGTGCGGCAATGAGGGCCAGGGCGGTTAGCAGCAGCGATTCGCCCAGGAACTGCCGAATGAGCCACCCGCGCCGGGCACCGACTGACTTTCGAACGCCCACCTCCCTGGCGCGTTTCACCGAACGGGCCGTCGCCAGATTCATGAAGTTGACAATGGCGATGGCCAGCAAAAAGACGGCTACTACGGCAAACAAGCGCACGTACTGAATGCGTCCACTGTCGGGCAAACCGTTCTTAAACGTTGAGTAGAGGTAAGCGTCGGCCTGTGGTTGGAGAAAATACTCGACTTGTAAGGAACTGGCTGACGGCTTGTTCCGACTCGCAAAGAACGCCTGTAACTTACGCTCAAACCGGGCCACGTCCGTACCCGGTCGTAATTGCAGGCGAGTGCGGGGCCCGCTGTTTCCCCAATCGCTCAGGTTGGGATAGCGCGCCAACAGGTCGGCCCAGGTCAGCAGGAAGTCGTATCTGAATTCGGTATTGGCGGGTAAGTCTTCAAACACCGCCGATACCTGATAGTCTTTCTGGTTATTGAACCGGAGCATCTGCCCTAAAGCAGCCCCAGCCCCGCCAAACAACCGGTCGGCTACGCTACGGGAGATGGCCACGTTGTTGGGCGCACTCAGCGCTGTAGCTGGTGAGCCCGCCAGCAGCGGAATACTGTACATCCGCAACCAGTCAGACCCGGCGTAAGCTCCGGTCTGTCGCTCCATCCGGTCGCCCACCGTCATAACAAACTGCTCCCGCCAGACAAACCCGGCTGCCTGTTCCACTTCCGGGAACTGCCCTTTCAGCGCATCCGCCAGCAAGCCCGGCGTCTCGTCGTAGACATCGACCCTGCCCCCGTTTATCTCCCGGGACAGCACCCGATACAGATACGGGGCGTTGGGGTATTGGGTGTCAACCCTTGATTCATCCAAAATCCAGAAGCCGATGAGCAAACTGGCCGTCATGCCCAGTGCCAGACCCAGTATGTTGATGGCTGAAAAGGTCTTGTTACGCGTGAGGTTGCGCCAGGCAATTTTGACGTATTGGCTTACCATAAGTCAGGCTTTGGGATAGTTTCAATAGAGCGGGTCAATTACTGTACCACGCGCTAAAAGTGGCTTTACGAGACTGTAAGGGGGATTGTTCTTTTTGAATTGTCCGCAATCGGACACACCTGTCCGATTTATTCATGCCCCGGTAAAACAGAGATATAGCCCCGATAAGGGGATGCCGGGTACGCTTATTGGTAACTACCGAAAGATCAATTCTTTAAACAATAAGTATTCCTGTTAGTAAAATATGAAAATATTTATGCATACTTTAGTGTCAAGATACCTATAGACTTGTTGGATGGGTATTTGGTATAGTGTCCAGGTCGATAGTATATCGTTAACAACTAATTAGTTAACCCAAAGAATACGAGTTGCTGAGTAAACGGTTGCTTCTGCAAAAAACGCTGGCGTAACCGGATGGTGGTAGAAGGGCGAAGAGTAAAAAAGAGTGCCTGATCTATTTTGTGAGCGAGTCAAGTGGGGATGTTTAATCATAACAATTAACCTGCGTAGGCTTAACAAAGTTAGTTGAGCGAGCGGACTGACTACCCATGAACCAGCCAGTATCATCAATACTTATGAACGGAGATCTGCGTGAATTTGATTTATTGCCCGAAGCAATCAGCTACCTCAATCAGCAGTACGCGAATGGCCGGGAATTAATTCTGCTCAAAAACGGGCAGGGGCGGTACGCTACGGCGCTGCCTAAGAACATTGGGGGGCTGGTCCAGCAGGGTTACCAACCCGTATTTATCGGTTAGGCCATTTGGCCGAAAAGTCGGCTTGTTGCCCGTCGTAATGAATCCCCGTGTCCGGCGGACTTCTTGATTGCTCGCTGTCCGAGCTGTTTTCCTACTGTTGCGGTTGCTCTGCCAAACTTGCCCCAAACAACTGAGCGGTCCGACCCGCTTTTTTCTTTAGTTTTACGGACAACTTATTTTTGATTAATGACGGGCGGAGATAGTCCACTGGACACGCATTTGCAAACCGCCAACGAGCGGTTTGATCTATTGGCTAAAGCTACCCACGATGCTGTCTGGGACTGGGACCTGGAAGCCAGCCTGGTCTGGTGGAACGAAGGCGCCAGGGCCATGTTTGGCTGGACATCTGAAGCGATTGAGCCAGGGCCCGAATCCTGGTTTAACCGAATTCATCCCGAAGACAAAGAACAAATCCTGCAAAGTATTCACAACGTTATTGACCGGGGAGGTACTAACTGGTCGGCAGAATACCGTTTTCGCCGGGCCGACGGGTCATACGCCCACGTTTATGACCGGGGTTATACAATTCATCAGCGGGGAAAGCCCGTGCGGATGCTGGGTACCATGCAGGACATCTCCGAGCGCATCCGGCTCCAGCAACTACAGAAAGAAATTGAGGAAGAACGGCGCATTGCGCTGGAAGGGGCGGAGCTGGGCATCTGGATTCTGTACCCGGCGACCCGGCAGGTAAAATGGGATGAACGCTGCCAGGAGCTGTTTGGCTTCCGGCCCGGTAGTCATATCGATTACGCAAGCGTCACCCAGTGCATTCATCCCGCTGACCGGCTGCTGGTTGAAGAGGCCATTGAACACGCAATCGATCCTCTCATTCGGGCTGCTTACCGGCTGGAGTACCGAACGATTGGCCCCGAAGATGGGCAGTTGCGCTGGATTCGGGCCAAAGGCAAAGCCTTTTTTCATCCCGACGGAACAATCTACCGGCTCGCCGGAACGGTGCAGGATATCACCGAAGAAAAGCGCCGGTCCGCTGCTTTCCGAAACAGCGAAAAGTTATTTAAGACCGCTTTCGACAACGCGTCGGTGGGTGTGGTAATACTGGACATGCAAAGCCGGATTCAGGTGGTTAACAAGGCATTCGCCGACCTGGTTGGCTATACGCCGGAAGAACTACAGCATCGCCATTTTAGCGAAATCACTCATCCGGACGATATTGCCGACAATGTAACCGCGGTACAACGCATTTTGGGGGGCGGGTCGTCTTCCTACATGTTTGATAAACGGTACCTGCGTAAAGATGGCTCCGTGGTGTGGGGGCGGGTTCATTCAGCTCTCGTGCGCGGTGAGGATGGCCTGCCGGAAAGCTTCGTCAGCATTACGCAGGACATCACCGAAGAGGTCCTTTTTAAGGCCGAGCAGCAAAAGCTGGTCCAGATGGTCGAAACCAGCGCTGATTGCATGGCACTGGCCGATCTGGAAGGCAATATTGTTTACATCAACGAGGTCGGTGGGCAGCTGACCGGGCTGGACCGCGCCGACATGCTGGGTAAAAACTGGGCCCATTTTTACCGCTCCGACGAATCGATTGGTAAGGTAAAACAAGTCATTGCCAGGCTCATTGAAAACGGGCGGTGGTCGGGTGCTTCGGCAATCCGGCATGTCCAAACCGGCGAGGAGATTCCCTGTTTTCTTAATACCGTCCGAATCGATGATCCAACGACGGGGAAACCGCTGGCGCTGGCCGCGACCATCCGGGATTTAAGGCCGGAGCGGGCGGCCCAGCAGGCCCTGCTCGACAGCGAAAACCTGTTTCGCAACATCACCACGGCTTCGTCGGCTGCTCTGTGGATAACGGACGATAAGCTGGGCATCACGTACGTCAATCAACGCTGGATCGACTGGACAGGCCAGCCGCTCGAAAGGCAGCTTGGCGCGGGATGGCTCAGCTTTGTGGTTGCCGAAGACCGACAGCGGGCCGCCGATACGTTCCTGGGTGATTTTGCGAGCCGTCGTTTTCACCAGAGCCAGTTCCGCATCTTTCACCCCGACGGGACCATCCGCTGGGTAGTCTGCACGGGCAACCCCCATTACACCACCGACGGGCGTTTCACCGGTTACATCGGCGCAATTCTGGACGTGACGGAGCGCGTTGAATTCGAGCAGAAACTGCGGGCCAGCGAAGAACGTTTCCGGACCATGATCGAACTGGCGCCGGTTGCCATGCTGGTGTTCCGGGGGGATGATATGGTTTTTGAGACGGTCAACCGCACCATGCTCGCCATACTGGACAAAACGCCGGCCATCATCGGGAAACCGCTGCTGGAAGGTTTGCCGGAAGTCAAAGGGCAGCCGATCGTCGATATTATTGATCAGGTTTATCAAACCGGCGAAGCCTATTACGGCTGGGACACCCCCATCTATCTCCACCGGAACGGGCGCCCGGAAGAAGGGTACTTCAATTTTGTTTATACGCCCATTCGGGAAGGCGATCGAATCACGGGGGTTCTGGAAGTTGCCACGGAGGTAACCGATCAGGTAAAAGCCAGAACGGCTTTAATAGAAAGCGAGCAGCGTTTTCGGAATCTCGTACTCGATAATCCGACGGGAACGGTGGTCTACACGGGCCGCGAGATGCGCGTGGAACTGATTAACGAACCCATGCTGAGGATATGGGGCAAAGACCCGTCCGTAAAGGGTAAAACGCTGCACGAAGCCATGCCTGAACTGGTCGGTCAGCCGTTTCTGGCCTTACTGCAGCGCGTTTACGATACCGGTGAGCTCTACCACAGTGAGGAAGGGGCGGCTGACATTGTCGTCAATGGTCAGTTACAAACCTTCTGGTTTAATTTTTCCTATAACCCGCTGTACGATGCTGAAGGGAAAATCTATGGCATCATTAACACGGCCACCGATGTTACCCGACTGGTGAAAGCCCGGCAGCAGCTGAAGGAAGCGGAGGAAGGGCTCCGCAGCGCCGTCGAGGTAGCTCAGCTGGGCACCTGGCAAATAAACCCTCTCTCGCAGGAAGCACAGTTTTCCGATCGGCTGAAAGAGTGGCTGGGGTATAACCCCGACGAGACAATGACCCTGGCCGATGCGCTCGGGTGTATGCCCGACCACAGCCAGTTTGCCACGGCCATTCAGCAATCGATTCAGTGGCAGCAAACCGGCTGCTTTGATGTTGAATATACGGTAGTTAACGCTAAAACGGGCCAGCAGCGCTTCCTCCATTCGCAGGGGAAAAGCTTTTTCAACGAGCAGGGCCAGTGTTACCTCGTTGTTGGCACCTCGCAGGACGTCACGGTTCAGCGCCGGACCGAGCAGGAACTGGAGCGGCAGGTTCAACTGCGAACCGAACAGCTACAGCAAGCCAATGCCGATCTGCAGCAATCAAACCAGGAACTGGAGCAATACGCTTACGTAGCCAGCCACGACCTGCAGGAACCCCTGCGCAAGATTCAGGTTTTTTCCGAACTGCTGCACGGCATGGACGATATGCCGACCGAAGGCAAATCTGCCCTGACTAAAGTGATCAGTTCGGCCGAGCGGATGTCGCGGCTTATCAAAGACCTGCTCCAGTTCTCCCGGCTGCTGAAGGCCGAAAAGCGCATGCATGTGACGGACCTCAACGGGATTGTTCAGCAGGTGGTGGTGGATTTTGAGTTGTTGGTGCAGGAGAAGAACGCCCGGTTGTCGGTGGGTCCGCTGCCGGAACTCGAAGCGGTTTCGCTGCAGATGAATCAACTCTTTTACAACTTGCTCAATAACGCCCTGAAATTTACAAAACCGGCCGTCGCGCCCGTGATTTTGATTCAGGCCCGTCTGCTTTCGGCGGACGAGGTGGCGCAGCATGGACTTTTGTACCCGGAACTGACTTACTACGATATTACGGTTACCGACAACGGAATTGGTTTTAATCCGGCTTATGCGGAGCGGATTTTTGACGTGTTCAAGCGGCTACATACGCGCCAGATTTATCCCGGCTCGGGCATTGGACTGTCGTTATGCCGCAAGATTGTCCAGAATCATCAGGGCCTTATTTACGCCCAGTCGGAGGAAGACAAGGGCACAACTTTTCACGTTATTTTACCCCGGACGCAACGCATCGAAGAAATTTAGAGGTTGTCTCATAACTGTCTGGTTTATAGCGATTTATCAGGGAATAGGTAAGGGCGTTTTTTAAGATTAAAGGAAACGAGTTTTCGCCTAAATTCGTTATGTTTTTAATCACATCAACGAACGGCTATGCCACTTCTGATAAAAAAAGCACACGATCCAATTTCCATTAAATCCGTCAAAACGCTGCTGTTCGGACAGCCCGGAGTACGCAAAACGTCGTACGCCTTTACGGCCCCCCGAGCGCTGCTGATCGACTGCGACGGTGGTATCCGTCGGGTGTCTCCGCAGTACCGGGGCGACTATATCGAAGTTCACAACTGGGAGGACATTGCCCAGCTGCTGGACGAGGACCTGTCCGATTATGATACGCTGATTTTTGACACCGTTAGCAAAATGCTGGACTTCCTGACTGATTTTGTCATCCGGCAGGATTCGCGGTACAAACAGCGGGACGGCAGCCTTACGCAGAAAGGGTATGGCGCTTTGGGGATTCGGTTCAAAGAATTTAAAGGCCGCATTGAGCTGCTGAACAAGAACATTGTTTACGTGGCGCACGATAAGGAAAACCGCGTTGGCGAGGAAGTGACCATCCGGCCCGACATCGTGGGGCAGAACCTGGGCACGATCATCAAAGACTGCGATCTGGTTGGCTACATGGAGATGTATAACAACCTGGCGACGGTTGCCTTTTCGCCTACCGACCGCCATTATGGCAAAAATACCTGTGGTCTGCCTGACCGCGTGGCAACCAGTAAGCTGCCCCTGTCGGCCATTTTTGAGCAGTATCAGCAATCGGTCAATCAGGAAAACGAAGAACTGAGACTGCACCGGCAGCAGATGGCTGAGGTTCAGACGATGCTCGACAAGGTGATGACCAGCGACGAACTGAACCAGAAAATGGAACAGATCAAGGGCATGAACTTTGTGCTGAACGGCAAAACGGTGGCGGCCCAGATGGTCAATACCAAAGCTGCGGAGCTGGCCTTTGAGTTCGATAAAGTCAAAAAACTGTATTATTCACCTTTCCGGCAGGCGGCATGAGTCAGGTAACCATCCAAGTCTATCCTACTTTGCTGAACGACTGGGCGCGGTTTCAGGCGGGCAACATGGAGGAGGATGAGCTTCTTGGCCGCATCAATCGGCTGCCCGTGGTCAAGACACCCGAGCAGATGGCCGGTATTGCGTTTGAAGAAGCCCTGCTGTCGCATCTGAGCGGTAACCTGGTGGAAGACTATAATGTCCAAGTGCTTGACGAGATGGGTACGTTTCTGCCGAGCTACGCCGTTACGCAGCAATTTGTCGAGTTTACCCATAAACACATTCGGTTCTACGGGAAAGCGGACGTTGTTGGCGAAGGGCGGGTCATCGACATCAAGACCACCGGCAGCTACGCCGAGCCGCGCTACATGCGTTCCTACCAGAACCTGTATTTGTACGCGTTGCTGGGCCAGTGCAAAACGATGGAGTACCTGATCACCGATTTTCGCAACGTGTACCGGGAGGTTTACCACGCCGAGAGTTACGATTTCCGAGATCTGCTGATGGGCATGGAAGAGTTTGCCGACTTCTGCCACACCAACAAAAACTTAATTACCGACCCTAAAATTTTCAGCGTTAATTAAGGCCCATTCTACAATTAAAAACCCCCGCTGAGCGCTCAGCGGGGGTTTTTAATTGTAGAATGATCTATTCTTTTTCGTCGACTTCGCCGATCTTTTTCACCCGTCCGGGGAGCTGTTCGGTCAGCTGTTTCAAACTTTTAATGGGCGGGCGGGGCTTTTCGGCTTCGCCAATCAGGAATCCGTAGGGCTTCAGTGGCTCAACGGCGTCGAAGATAACTTTCAGAATAGCGGTCATGGGTAGCGCTAGAATCAGGCCCGGTAAGCCCCATATGTTTTCCCACAAAATAAGGACAACGATGGCCGCCAAAGGATTGATACTCACTTTTGAACCCACAATATAAGGGGTAATAAAGTTGCCTTCGAGCATCTGAACGCCCAAAAAGACACCAATCACACCGACGGCTTTCAGCGGATTATCTTCCGTAACCAAGGCATAGGCGGCCGGCAGGAGGGAACCCAGCGAAATTCCAAAGTAAGGAATAAGCACCAGACAGGCCCCGAAAAAGCCGAAGAAAATAGCGTAGTCAATGCCCAGCGCAAACAGACCAATGGTCATCAGTGTACCGATAATGACGATAACCAGAACTAGGCCCGCCAGATAATCTTTAACGACATTGTAAATATTCTGGAATACCGTGTCGATCTTGGCCTGTTTGGTATCGGAGAACACCTTGTAAAAGAAAGACCGGAAAAAGTCGCGGTAGAGCAGGAAGA
>Ga0325400_1000506_pt1 | contig 28920 bp, 7 predicted proteins | sample PopdelMetagenome_2_FD_205662 | JGI IMG/M metagenome (GOLD analysis project Ga0325400, IMG submission 205662) | Populus deltoides microbial communities from Bellville, Georgia, United States - Xylem-PdKOR-R1 | ecosystem: Host-associated > Plants > Phyllosphere > Stem > Wood/Secondary xylem...
AGATGAGAGGAGCGGCGGCCGGCCTCTGTCTGGTGGAGCTGGAAATGACGATGGGGAAATGGTTCTGTTTTGTTGTGTGTGAGGCAGGTCTGGGTTATTCAACGGTGGGAGGGTTTGTGGGGGCTTAGAGAGGAGAGGGACGATCTGTATTAGTGGGCGGCGGCTCTGGGGATTTCCAGGAGATGGAGATGAGGGCAGTGTGTTGATGACCGGGGGAGGGAGATGACGGCCAGCTGCTGTATATTTTGTGGGTTTCTCTCCTTTTGCAGGGAGGATGGAGAGCCTAGGGACGGTGTCTCTGGGTTTTTTCGGGCAAGGGGGGGGTCGCCGCTTTGGTTCTCTTTTTTTTGGCAAAGGGAGGGGGCAGCCGCTGCTTAGAGTGGAGAAGATTAGGCTTTTAGGGTTTTTCTTCATCATGCGGTGGGTCAATAAACTCATAAACACTGAACTAAGACAATTCCATCAACATTGCTCATCACATTATCCGTACAGAACAAATGTTGTGAAAGCATAAACATAGGTCACAAAATCCCTCAAGAGGAACATCCGATGGTTGTTCATGCAAGCATGCTCTCTGAAGAAACAAGAATAAGTTTCAGTGAGAAATGATTATCATTTGAACTGTATGTTCATCAGCCGTCACCTCTTAGAATTGCTTTCATCAAGGAATTAGATTTAAAGGGACAACAAATCTAGAAATGTCAGCAAGCTTTGAGCCATTGTAGGTTCAAATTCTCTATCCCTCACATGTGTGTGCCACAAAAAAAGGCTCGCAAATGGACACACACATGTCCATTTGGAATGCATCATGAGGAAGTAGGCAGCCTGAGCATTTACATGTCACAAAAGGAGTTAACAAGCCGCAAAACAAGGCTTCTTTTTTCTTTTCATGTACAATTTACATAACTAAAAGGCTTACAAAGAAGTTAACTGTACAGTTAAGAATGTGAGGAGACTCATCACATGCGGCCATGTCAATTCATTTTCATCTGATATGGTTTCCCCAGATGGCTCTTCAAATGCACAGTGTTTTGCCAACGACTTTTAAGTTTGCAACTATTAGCAATGCAACAGCAGCAGCAAGCAACAATATCCCATCTCTTCATCTCTGTGCAACTTCATAAATCAAAGCTCTATAATCAAGAAATCCAGTACCTATAGAAACAAATACAACTATGGAAAGTCAATAGCCCCTTTTTTATATATAGTTACATCCTGCACAAGTTGTAACATGTGTGCTCACGCTTTATTCCTTTATACCAATAATAAGAGAATTAATTCACCACCATCCTCTGCTGCATTGTTCTCTTCCTCTGCCATATTTTTCTCGGCAAATACCATCCCAGATCCCCATCAAGACATGTAGAAAATTTACAGTTGCATTTGATGGAAGAATAAGGCCTCCATGCTTCAGCCAGCGATCTCTGGCAGTGATGACACTTCCCAGCATGCTCTGCAAATTAAGAGGGAAGGAAAAAGTCCTCAAGATGGTAAACATTGCATGTAATAAGGCAATGGATGGAGCACATCTGTCCACAACCATAATTTCATGCCCATACTAAATGCATTGGATCTGGATTTGCTAATTACGGACACATAAAATGCAAAATCTTAACACTCACCTCATACAAAAGCATGTAGCCAATCCATTTGGAAATTATTACATCAACCTCCTCATCAATTTCAACATCCTGCAGAGATCATTATTACAGTGAATTAACCAGCAAGGTTGTTAATTCCATTCCGTTCCGTCTGGAATGGCCGAAACATTCCATACTAATTCAAAAAACGGAACAAATTTCATCTCATTTTAAATCTCGGTCTGTTCCGGATTTTTCAGCTAAATTCCGCCCGGAACGTTCCGGTTCCATTCCACATGTTCTGTTCCGCTCTTGAAAAGCTATTGAATCAAATTGAACCTTATTCAATTTAATTAATTAAACCACCCAATTATAAAAAAACTCTTTTTCATTACTATTTTCTATAACAATGATATTAATAATAATATTGAAAATTATTATTACTATTTTTATTAACAATGATATTAATTTTTTAAAATTAGATTTATCACTAATATATATGGTTTATGTTCATGTTGTTTTTTTCATGTTTATACTTTGTAGGAATTTGAGCAAAACAAGGGATGCTTTAGATTCCATTAGCCTTCATAACATTGACCTAACTTTATATTTAAAATATTGGTGTTAAAACATTTTACTTTCATAATATTTTGATATTTTGTTTAAGTTGAATTACTTTAAGTTAAAGATCTATTTAATCTTGACTATTTAGAAATATTTTAAAATTTGAAATTATATTTGTTTGGCATTGTGTTTGTATTGCATAATTTATAATTAATTTATCTTGAATTTGAATTATGTTTGTTAAATTTATTTATATATATATATATATATATATATGAACAGTACAACCCCGAAACGGCACGCCAAAATACTCCGAAACTGAAACATTCTATTTTAATTGAAAAAACAAAACACCTACCGAAACGGAATTGACAACCTTGAGCTTCTCATAGGAAGTGAATAAGTTAATGCAAGAAGAAGAAAGCATATTTCAGTCAGAGCTCTGGCTCTCAAGATCACAAGAAACTTTCCCTATCCTGATGAGAACTGTCATCAGGCTTGAATCTATAGTTATCAAACTTGACCTTGTTCAAATTCAAAGTCCAGTTTACATCCTTACATGTTGGGCGGGTTAACCCGAGGATAAATGTTTTACGAACCAGAGGACATGATGAAGGCTGGAAGGAGGGCAACAAGAAGCAACAGCAGCGTTGAAGTAAACAGTTGGTTAGTTCTGTTAGCTGGAAGTTTCCGTTTGTAGTTGGTCTGTTAGAAAAGCCGGCATCGGCAGTAAAGTTAGTAGAAGGAGAAAAGCTTGTATATAAACATGGTGAACATTTCAGGATGGGAAGGCAATAAGAGAAACATTTCTTCATTTTATCTCCTCTCTTCTTCTCTCTCAAAATCCATCTTCTTTTCATCTTGCTAAGGAGAGATCCTTAACACAAAGATGAGGACAAGGCTATCAAAATCGCATTTTGGATCATACAATCCTACACTAATCTACATCTTTCCTTCTATATGTAGAATATAATAGAAAGGGATGGAGTCTTTATATAACGGGATTTTTATTCGTTCAAGAACTTGGGAGGTTTTTTCTCCTCGTTGATATACTTTGAGTTTTATAATATTAAAGTTTTGTATAATGTTTGATCCACGAGTTATTCCTCATCAAACCAATTTAATCCAAAATTCTCAAGTTATTTTACGGAATTATCAACATTTCTTTCACTCTAAAAATTAGAAAGTAGTGAATACCAGCATTCTCTACATGTTATGCTACCTTGTTGGCCAGTGCCATTCAAAAATCTTTCAACATAAATAAATGAACATGCAGGTGTTTCTAATATATTTTTTATATGAAGAACAAAAATAATTATAAATGAAAAAGATGATGAATAAATTTACTTAAATAAATCTAGAATTGTATGCATTAACAAATAAAAAAAATTGGTAGCATTAACTAAAGATTAAATTAGAAAATTGAGTAATATATGTAAATAAAGATACATAATCTCGTGTATTATGAATCAAGTTGTTTATTGAAACCAAATCTCACACGTATATTTAATTTATTTGAATAATTTTGTATAAATACCCTCCACATCTCTGAAATATCACACAACGCCTAGCATATCCAAAATACATCTATTATTTTCTAAACTACTTCCTTAATTCCACCTCCAACACAAGAGGTAAAAAGAAGTTAAAAAAGGAAATAATTGCCATTTTAGTTTTCTCTCTCTTTCTTTAGCAACTTTAACGGTTATTTGCCCTATTTTTTTTTTGGATCGTTTTGATATATTAATATTAAAAATAAATTTTAAAAAATAAAAAAATATTTTGATATTTTTCTAAGTGAAAATACTTTAAAAAACAACTATTACTACACTCTCAAATATCTCTAAAGAATTTATCAAACTTAATTGTAGACTAAGCTCGATAAAAATCCAAATTTATGTAAAAAAGAGTCTATATATTGTAACATCCTTAAAACAAGTAATGGATTAACGTGGGTAATTTGAAAGCAAAAGTAGTTTGGATGTTACATGATGCTTAAAATAAGGAATGATTTTATCAAGTAAGCTAATAATCTTGTAGGCCGGTAGATTCAGCATGCTGATAGAAGAATAAGCAGAAATCTTTATAGCAAAAAAAAAAGTTTAAAAGAATGTTTTTCTATATATCAAGATCCCACTCAAATCAATAACAACTATGATTATAAATTTTATTTGTAATAAACTTTTTTATTCTTGAATTTCAATTATCTTATAATATTTTTATTGAGTAATTAAATTATTATTATTTTTAATTGAAATAGACATAAAAAAAACCCTAAACCACTGTAAACGACAACACTGATAAAGGTAGGTAATTGCTGGAATTGATTACTAATATCGTAATAATTAATCTACAAGTTACAAAAATATATAATGGAACTATCTTTCACATAAAACCCTCTTTGTTCCATTTTATAATGTTTGCTGGCTTTACTGGTTGACGTCGTATTATTAACGCAGAAGGATGAGACCAGGCTAAATTATCTGTTTTATAAAAATGTAATGCTTCTATATTGATTTTGTATATTTAAATTAATTTAATAAGTATTTCTAAATGTTTATTTGAGGATTTAAACTTAAAAATCAAGAAAAAAAAGCATATTCATAAATCAAAAGGATTGTAATTTTATTTTACAAGTGAAATAAACAGAAAGAATTTAAAACAACCAATTTGAAAACAATGTTGATGGAAAAGAAAAGGCCTCGCACTGCCAGACCTGCATGTTATTCTACTGGTCTAGATGTGCCACGCTTGGATGAACTTTATAATTAAAATAATAAAAAAAAAAACAAAGAAAGAAAAGAAATGAAGGTGTAAAAATGTTTGACCGATCGATCTAGATTGATTGGATTAACATTAATACTTTTTTATTAAAAAAACAAAGCAATTTTATTTTTTTATTAATAATAAAATCTTAATAACTATGCTTTCATCTTTATATATCTTCAATGGCTACGTATAAGCTTAGATGCAAAATCCTCATATATTTTTTACTATTTTTTTTCTCAAAATAAAAACCTAAACCTCATAAAACTAACTCCACTCTAAAATCATAAAAAAATTAACTAAATATAAAAATTTATTCTCAAATTCTATGCTCTGTCTGTTTTTCCAATGATAAAGTCAAGTTTTATGGATAATAAAGTTGTTTAATTATCATTTAAAATCTTTTCACAACCTTTTTTATACTGTCCTTCTAAGCAAATTTTAATATTTTCTATGATTTGCTGTGAATCTTTTTATGCCATTGCTTTGTTTAATGTGGCAAACCCAAATTGCTATTTGCAACCAAAATATCATCTACGTGTAATAAACAAAATTGCAATAGTGCTCTAGGGAAAGAAAAAAAAACACTGAAATTGAAATTTAAGATTGTAGAAAAATAATGTCTTTTTATTGTTATTTTATTTCCATGTCACTTTAATTAATTGTGTTCTAGTGCTTATTCCCGAAAAATCAATGGAGTTTTTTTTTTTTGCATTTAAAGAGTGTTTATGAAAAAAATTGATTTTTTTTATTTTTTTTGTTTTAAATTAATATTTTTTTAGTATTTTTATATTATTTTGATGACTATATATCTTCAAATTAAAAAAAAAAAGATAAAATTACTTAAAAACTTGATAAAATCGTTAATTATAAAAGATGAAACAATGGTTTATAAAACAAATAAATACTAATTAATTATTATAAATACCTCTAGCGTTTGGGGTTCCATTTCCATATACCTCAACCCTGTACTTTGCGAGGGTTTCTTCGAGGGCGAGCCAAAAATGAGAGATTGAATCCAAGCTGTTGATATAAAACCATGAGAAAAATCCAATGGTGGATAGGAAGTCCAAGTCATCTGTCCACGTCAAAATGATTTCCCTCTCATAACAAAACCAACCATTTGGCGCCATTTTACATCTGTCATAACTGAAATTTCTTTCTTGGCACAAGTTAAGTTTGATTCGAGGGGGAGGAAAGAATTGCACTGGACACAAGGTTGTTTTCAAATCAAATGAACCTAGACAATATGACCATTAGGATTTAGTTATAGCAATACACGCGTTTTATTAGTGTAGGGTTTGTTAAGAAAAGATGCCACGTGTGGCCAGTAGCGAGAATATAGGAGGTTATCTTCATGTATATGATCTGTAACAGAATTGGAGAAGGATAATAATGAACATAATGAATGAATGTTGAGCTGAATTCGTGGAATTCTGCTTCTACCTCTCTCTTCTTCTTCCATTTCCATCCCTAAGGCACCTCTGGATGTTTTCCAGATTGTTCTCTTTTTATTTTCATTTTTATTTTTATTCTCACAAAATAAGAAGAAGCTGAGTCTACCGATGGGTCTGCTACTACCCTCTTTTTACTTTTTTTTTTTGGTTTTCTTATTTTGCGTTAATTTGAATTTGGAGATGATTTGTTTGATTAAAAAAAAAATCTGGGTTTTTCTATTTTTGTGTTCTTGAATTGATTTTGGGGTTTGAAATAATGGGTTCTTTGATTTTATTTTTGAAGAAATTGAGTAACCCGGTTGATTTTTGAACAAACTTTGTTTCTGGGTGTTTCTAGTTTTGTGTTCTCGACTTGATTTTGGGGTTTTCAATCACGGTTCTTTGAATTTTTTTAAGAAAGAGGGAACCCAGTTACAGAAATTAAGGAATCAATGAAGTAATTCATGTGTTTTGTTTTTTTGAATTGATACATGCAGTGAAGAGTGCAAGAAAGATGTGCCAGTGGCTTTATAAGTTTCCAAGGCCGTAGTCTTGATGCTAAAATCAAGATGAATTCTAGCTAGTTCAGTTCCATAATGTAGTCTTGATGCTAAGAGGCACTAATTTTGTTTTGCTATCTGATTAATCAACTAATTGTTTGTTATGATTTGAGGATTGTGAATTAGTGATTTGGTTTGTAGGAAGACAACAACCTTGACAGAGCCAAAAGCGAAGAAAGAGGAGAAGGGCAAGGATTAAAATGCAGTGAAACGACCTCCCATTACTTTCTTTCTCCTCATATAATGCCCTTTGTTGCTTGTTTGTGTGGTGTAATATAATGGGATGATAATGTGTGAATATAGGGAGTTGGGTTTGTATTGATGTGTGTTGTTCTTTAATTAGGGTTGATCTTAGGAAAGAGTATAAGGAAGGCAACCCACACTCTAAGGATGTTAAGAAGATAAATGAAACGTAATGTAGTTTTGTCATTTTCAATTTTATTATGTTGTTTAGGTTGATATACTAATAATTATAAGGGGTGATCTTAGGAAAGAGTATACTAATGCTAATGCTGCATTTGATGAAATTCAGGCTGCAAGGGAAGGTGGTGAGAGATGGAAATCAATGACTAATGAAGTGAGTGTTGGTTTATCTCTTCTTCTTTTTTATATATATAAATCATTGGTGGACACTTATAAGCTATTGAACGATGAGAGTGCTCTGTAACTGTTATGTTTTGATTTCGATTTGTTTGAGGAGAAGAAGCCTTACGTGGATAAGGTTGTTGAGCTGAAGGCAGGGTATGATGGCTTTAGAGGGTAACAATGCTGAAAATGAGGATGTGAGTTCAAAATATCTCCTCAATTTGTTGATTTAATGAGAATGTTGTTATGGGATTTAGAACCTTCAAGCTTAATCCTTTAATGAGTTTCGGGATTGTGCCTGAAATCTGATACATTTAAAGTCTCCAGAAAGTTGTTTGTCCTGTTGTTTAAGCTGATTTCATTTGAGCTCCACTGAGGATATTCATCTGGCAATTTGATCTCTAAAATATCAAACTTCAATTTGTTATGTGACAGCTTGAGCTTTTGCAAATTAGACATGTTGGTGAAGAAACCACTAATGCTATTCATTAGAAAGTTATCAGATAGGTCTCAAAAGCTCAAAGAATCTGGTCTTGTAAATTTTCGAAGGTTTTCTTTGAGTTTATAGTTAGCTAGATGAACACCTAAAAATTCTTTATCTTTGATCCAATCAAGAACTGACCCTAAACTTAGGTTGTTGTAAGTCAGGTCTTGACCTGCAGCTTCTCAGCCCTTCTCCTCTCTCATTTTCGATTGAGTTTTTGGCTTGCTTTTGTCAGACATCTCGTTGCTGATGTGGCTTTTTTTTTCTCTGATTCGCAGGTCATTCATTCCTGGATTGTTGCACACTGTAATGATTGCCCATGAACAACGCTTCAATTTGGCAAGTTATTCAGATTATAATTTGTGTCGGGGGAAGTGCTGATTGAGCGTCCTATTCATCTGGGATCAGTTTCCTAGAGCCTAGCCATTCCATCTTCTCTGTGGGTTGGTGGCTGGGTATGGTCTTCATGCAGCCAGGTTTGGTAAAGCCTTATTTTTAGTTTCATTTGATTTGTTTTTTTTTTTAATTTCCCGCACACCCTTACCACTCCATTTCACTTCGTTTTAGGATGGGCTGCCATGTTTGCTTTGGCTATCATAGTTGCCCTGATTAGCTTCTTTCCCATCATGTCAAGTTGTCTAATTTTTTTCTTTAAGAGAGTAACGGATGGTTAATTGTTTTTTCCCCCTGAAAAGCGTGGTTGTGCGCTCTCTCGGTTTCTTTATTGCATTTGTTTTTTGGTTGTTTTCTCTATGCTATTCTTGGCTTTGGTTCTTTATTTTTTTTTCTCTTGGAAATATCTATTCATTGTTAGTTTTTTATTTCGATTGTGAGTATGGTTGTGAAAATTGGTTTTGCTAATCTTTGTTGAATGTTTTTGGATGGGTGGCTGTAACGGCTGTTTTGATCTATTTGCTCTGCATTCGTTTCGGCTTTTGGTAATGTTTTGCTCTTGCAATCCCTATTTGGTGTTTTTTCTTTGGGTTTTTTTATTGTTTTGATAGGTTAACCAAAAGATTTGGCATCTTATACGTTGGTTTTTTTGGTTTTGGGTTTTGTTAGCCATGTGGGGCCTCTTCTCCTGCGTTTCCAGCTTTGTTAGGTGAGCCTATGTGGTTTTATTTTGTTGATAAGGTCAACCATTGATGTCCCTTTCAGCTCTTTGTTTTTTCCTTTAAAAATTAGTGCATTCATGAGTTGTTTTGTGTTGTTTTATGATGTTGTTCCTTTGTGGATGTTCTAGACTTCAAGTTTGTTGCTCTTGGTTATGGCTGGTTGGGTGCTGAAAAAATTTCCTTCTTTGGTTGTTTTTGCGTTCATAAGTAGCTTCATGTTGCGCGTTGATGCATGTTTAAAGATTTAATTTTTTTTTTACTTTAATTGTGGCTGCTTGAATGCTAATGAGGTTTCCTAGAAAATTTTGATTATGCTTTAAAGATGATTTACTAGATGTTTCAACACTTCCAAGGCTACATGTTTCATAAAGGATGATGCACAAAGTAGTTAAAAGAATTCATTGGTTGCTAAATGTTTAGGATTTGATTTTTTGAAACTTAGTTGTGTTGGTGTTTTAGAATCATGGTCATGAATGGACTTGTGGTTGATTACAGGGCTGTCTGATTTTATTTAGGCATTCAAGCGTGATTCTGTATGTTGTGGATCCCCTGATCCTTTTTTTTTGATTGGTTGTGAGGAACTTTTGGTCTTGCGTTTCCAACTTTGGAGCATGGGCCTATGCTATTTGGTTTTTGCTGGTAAGGCCAAGCATTCAGTTCTGTTTTGTTTCTTCTTCTTCTTCTTTTTGTGAGGTTGGTGACTTCATGGGTTGCTTGATATTTTTCTATGAGATCATGACTTTATGCATGTTCTTAGGGTTGATATTGATGACTCTCAATGGTGGTTGTCTAGCTGGTAAGAAATTCTTTTTCATGTATTGTTTTTTGTGTTCATGGGTTGATTGATGTTGTGCGTTTGCGCATGTTCTTTGAGGTCCATGGATGAGCATTTCATTTCATTTTGCTGGCTCAGCATCCTATTCATCACTAGATTTATGACTTTGCAAGGTGCAGTTTATGTTGGTGCTCTATTAGCGATCTCGGGCCCTATAATCAGGTTTTTTAAGAGGTTTTTATTCTTCTCTTCTTCTTTTTTTTTTTGTTATTTTCCTTGAATTTTCCAGCCTGTTGTGCAGCACATATGCTTTTGTTGTGATCTTTGTTTATGTAAATTTGATAAGGCATATGACAAAAATCCTGGTTAAATGATTCTTTCTTTTGAGGTGAAAGATATTGGAAAACAAAACTTGAAAAATTCAGTCGTGCATGAAGCGAATGAGCCTCTATTAGAAAATCTTGAGAGAGCATATATACAATTAGACATTGATGAAGAAGAAGCAATAACCTAGAAGTTAAAAATCATGAGATCTTTTTTGAAGGGAACAGGGAGCAGAAGAAGAAACTTACTTTGCAGTTGCAAACAGCTCTAGCTTGGAAAATACTGTTGTCCTATGGTTTGATTTGGTTGTTAAATATGAAGCATCATGCTGGGAGATTGAAATGCAATTTTGGAGTGATTGTGTTTCCCTTTATAAGCCACAATTAACATGCTAGGATCCTCCAGGCTCCTTTCTACATGAGCTGTCGATTGAAGAGGGATGGTTTTACCATTTCTGTTCTACCTATTGTTTTCAGGAGTTACAAGTCAAGTTTTTGGTACTTCATTTTTATGTTAGCAATTTGTTTTGCTATTATTCTGCAATTTTCTTGTATCATCTGATATTCTTAATCTTGGGTGTCATTATGCTGAGCGTTGCATCCACTTTGATCAGGTCTTTGGTATTTTACCACAGCAGTACCATGGTGATGGGGATCATCCTTGTAATACTGTGGTTCTTTTTCAGGTAGTGTAGTTCTAAAGCCTTCGTTCTTGAAATTGTGAATTGTGATCGAATCAGTTAGCCATCCCTGTTCCTTGTTTTTCTTAATATTTGTTGAACGTGTAAATGAATCCTTGGAGTCAAAATGCATTCCAATAGGCATCGCTAATACATTCTAGTTGTTCCTTCATATGTTCATTTCTTTTATGTGTGATTTGCTTCTTCTTTTTGTTAGTTCAAATTGGTATCCTAATTATTAGAGCCACTCTAAATGATTTGGAGAAGAAAGTGTGAATCACTCCAATTGGATCCCTTGTACAACACTGATGTTCTGTGAGCCTATTCTTTACATCATTGGTATAAGGTTATTATTTATAGAAGAATTGGATTGCTGACAGGGGATGGAGCTTCTGCCAACAGGTCAAAAGAGCTCGCTTGCAATTTTCATGTACTCATTCCTTGTGTGTATCGACTTTCTCATTTCACGTTCAGTTTTTTATTCACCATCAAAAGAAGGTTCATTTTTATTTTATGATCGTTGTTGTTGAGGTTGGTTTGGGAACTTTTCTCTTTCGCTACTTGCAAGGATTGTTGCATTCAATACTCATGGAGATGGGAATAAGTAAAGACATGCATTATCCTGTATGTAAGTTATAAGTATTATGATATTGAGCTTGTATCTCTGTTCTAGAGAAGATTATGGTTCTCCTTTGCTTTTGTAAACTAGTTAACATTTAGGCTCTGTGCATTTTTACAAGTCTGAAGCTGTGAACTTGGTTACAAAAAAAGCAGTTGTTTCCTGGATGCAAGCAAGGGTCCTTATGTTTATAGATCACGTATGCAAGGCTGCCCTAATTCTCTCTGGTGATATGTTTCCATAGAAGCACTCAACTAAGGATCCTTATGTTTATAGATCACACATGTAAGGTAGAAATTGCTATGATGGTAGTTGAAAGTTTAAATTAATACCAGTTCCTGTTTGATGGTTAATGGTTTTAATCCATGGGCTAAACTTCTTCACGCCGTTGACTGTAGATTACATTTTTCGAGCAACTGAAAAAGCTATTGAAAAACACTTTCTTGTTGGTTTCATTATCCTCTGCTGACCGTGCTTAATTAGCTTGTTGAAACTGTCCAGCTTCATGCCAGTGCTGGCAGACAAGGTTCTACTGCTGTTAAATATGCTTTGTTGGATACTATCTTAATCTTGTTAGTATCTGTGAAAACTCAAACTTTCACCTATGAGAACCCTAATTTCTTGTTACCGATGTGCTTCTTTGCCAACCTTGTTAGAATTTACAAGAGCTGCCAATTCAAGTATCTTTGTGCATTTTGGTGAGTTTGGTTGTTCATTCCTCAAGTTCTTTTTTGGAACCAGCATTTTTCTTCAAAACTATTTTCTGCTTTGAGCTCAATAAGAAGGTTTAAACCAAATTCTTGCATTATAAGGTTTATTCTACAGATAGAAGAAGTGTGTTTGTTGACCTGAGGATCCACATTCCAGATAAGCTTCTTCAACTTGCTCTAATAAAAAAATAATAATAGAATTTACATCGCACACACATAAATATTCACATTCATATCCATATTAACCGCTTCTATCTTAGTGAGAAGCTGTCAGCTCCATCCATTTTTACATTCTGACAAACACACTTATCTCATAAAGACCACAGAAAACTATGCAAGTCACACATTTATCTGCATAAGTTTCCAATAACCATTTCATGGCGTCTTCGCATTGAAAGATTAACAACGCTAAAATTCAAAATAGTTGGAGTTGGATAATACATTATCAATATATAATTTATAAATCTATACTTTATATAAACTGGAGCCTTTTTCTTTTTTAAAATCTTGGGGTCAACTAAAGAGTGTTTTTAGCTTTAATTGTATTTGCTACTAAAAAGTGATTGGTTAGTAATCTCAGTAATAATCTTATTGGTTGTTATTAAATGAAATTAACTACGTTAAAATTGCGTAGGCAAGAAATGATTAGGCAATTGTTTTTAAAAGTAAAAGTCTAACAACATTTTAAATTATTGATTTGAAGTTAAATTATCTTGTAAGAATGATATTAGAATAATATTAGATTGTAATGATTAGGTTGTAATTTTTAAATATTAACAAATCATCATTAAATTCAAGTTAAATTATGTTGTAAGAATGATATTAGAATAATGATTGAAAGAATGCTGGATGGCTATTGATTTTATCATTGATATGTGTATATTTTGATACATAGTAAAATTAAGCTAATTAATAATGGCATGTGATAGTGTCCGTCCTATATATTCCAATTTAGGTTATAATAGAAAAAACAAATAATCATCTCTAAGCTATTTGTAATGCACAGAAATAATTTTAAGTTAAATTATTTTGTGATATTAATATTACAATAATGAGTGATGTTTATTGATATTATCATTGATCACAAGTATAAAAGATAATAAGATATTAGTCTCTAATAATTGCTTTTGATTATGATTGAAATAAACCATTTTTAAAAATAAGTGGAACTAATCATTATCTCTAATAATTGCTTTTGATTAATTTTGATAATATGTCTAAAGAATGTTGGGATATGAGAAATAAACCATTTTTTAAAAGAATGAAGTCTAATTATTGCTTTCATTATTTTGAATACTTTAATTGGTTCTCTCTCCTTACTGCATACTACAAAGTAACGGAATAATTTAAACCCCAACTTACCTGTACACGTCTACCCTCTATACTCTATAGATTTTTGGGATATGAGAAATCTTGGGCCACTCAGAGCCATTCTCCTCTCTACAATTTTTTGATAGATGTGGACATCCCCACGAAATAACCAATTCCTTTAAATTGGAGAGGCGTTGAATGGCTGTTGAACTTGGCATATACTTGAGATTCTTACAGCTCATTATCTTAAGAGATTGAAGAGAAGAAAGGTTGGCCATCCATTCTGGCAATGCTTCCTCAAACTCCTCTCCATTGAAATCATATATAGACAATGCATTGAGGGCAGTGAGGTGTTGAAGTTGGTGTGGTACACTCTTCAGTTTATCCCATCCATATATCTCCAGGGATTCAAGGGACCCACTCAAGTTGAGGTGTTGGATTGAGTTTAAAACTCCTGCAGGAAAAGCCTCCATCTCCTCTGAGTAACCACCGATTATCAATTCCTTCAGTTGCGTGAGGCCGGCTAACCAATCATCCTCTGGGATATCACTCAAACTCCGACACCGACTGATGGTTAAATGAACAAGAGAAGGCAATTGTCGTAAACCATGCCAATCAATACTGATGAGCTTATCACATGATTTAATGGTTAAACTTCGAAGCGAAGACAATTCTTGCAAATCACTGATATGGATAAGCTCACTCCAATCATTTATTACTAAACGCTCTAGAGATGCGCAACATTGTAGTCCGCTTGGAAGAGCTCCCAATTTACACCCATCAACCATCAATTCCTTCAAAGAATATTTCAATTCTCGGAAATCACCAGGAATTGACATCAACTCACGGCAGTGACCTATCATCAATTGCACCAGAGCTGTGCAGTGTTGTATGCTTGGAATGGATGCCAGCTTTGAACACCACCGAATTTCTAAAATTTGAAGAGACGTGAAGCCACGAAACTCACCAGAAAAATATCTAAGTTCAGCACAAAATCCAATATCAAATTTTACAAGAGATGAAAGACCACATATCGGAATGCTTTTCAATTTGCCACACATCCAAATGCTCAACCTTTCAAGACAAGGAAATACTTGATCACCTTCTCCACCTGGTACCATCCATTCTTCAAGACCATCCATATACATCAAAGTGAGTTCTTTTAGTGCTGGAAACAGTACTGCTTCACTGCCACTGCTGCTACTATAGAACTCATTGCCTATACATTTCACATTAGGCATTCTACCTATCCCTAGAATCTTAAGGCGAGGAAGACATCCAAGTGTTGGGAGTTGTCTGTTCTTGCTGCAGCCTTTCAATCTCAGCACCGTCAGATTATTGAGTTGCAATATCCATGATGAGAAATTTTCACCTCCATAACCCTCAATTGTCAAACTTCTTATGTCTGGGTGAGGCTGCAGGCCTTCCAGCACATCCTCGCTATTGACACTGCTGTTACCTTCATCATCACTCCATTCAAACACCAATTTGTTCATTCTTTTTCCACTCAGTTCTGCCTTCTCAGCTTCTTCTCTGTCTCTCACTTGCTCAAGCTTGCATATCTTCAATGCTCCTCTTAGTTCTTTCAAACATCCCAGCTCTTCAACCATATGATCTGGACCCACAACAAAAAAAGGCAGAGTTTGAAGGCGTGTTAAAAGTCTCACCTCAGCTGGCACTAGCTTTGGATCATTAAAATGAAGATGTCTCAAGCTGACTAAATTCCTCATTTTCTTGGGAAGCTTTTCTAGTGACTTGCAATCAGTGAATCTTAATGTTTCCAAATGGTAGAGCTTGGTGATGGATTCCGGCAATGCTCTGATAGCAGTATCCGAGACATCAAGATATCTCAAATATCTCAGCTTGCAAATTGAATCTGGTAACTCTGTGATATTAGCCCCTCGTAATTTGAGAGTTCTCAAGCTCTTGAATTTCCAAGACCCATTGCATACATCAACCATTGAGAAAACAGTTTGCAATTTGAGAGTTCTCAAGCTTTTGAATTTCCAAGACCCATTCAATACATCAACCATTGAGAAAACAGTCCGCAATTTTCTAGCATCAACCGCTGTTAATGCTGCCTCAACATCCCCACAAGATATGAGATTTAGATGACGAATATGAGATGCGCCATCAACGGCCAAATCCGCCTCCAGATTTAACACTTCTGATTTTGAGACCTGCAATGCAAGATCATGCACAAGATCATGCATCTTGCAACTTGTTATGATCTCATACCCATTCCTTTCAACATCTTGGAAAAAGGAATTTGCAAGCAAGTCATTGAAACACTTGTTGCCTTCATCTTCCATCCTTCCATTTGATGGCCTGAGAAAACCTTCAGCCATCCAAAGTTGAATTAGCTCTTCCCTTTCAATTTCAAAATCTTTAGGAAAAATGGAACAGTATGCAAAACATTTTTTCAATGTTGGCGATGACAAGTAATCAAAACTTAATCTCAATATGCGCAAAGCTTTATTTCCATCCTGAGAATCCCAAATTCTACTGTTTAGAATTGACTGCCACTGTTGTGCCTGCTTTCCGTGAAGAGTTCCTCCCAAAACTTTAGCAAGTAATGGAACACCTCCACATTTCTTTGCAATCTCTTTTCCAATAGACTCGAAGTCTGAAGGTATTGTTTCTCGTCCACCCCTGCTCACCTTTTGATTGATAATGGACCAACATTGATCAGCTGATAGTCTCCCTGGCTCGTGCTGAATCCCAGGAGAAGTCTCCATCATGTCTGCTACTTTCTTACAGCGGGTTGTAATAACAACAGCATTCCCATTCCTGCTGTTAATTTTTAACAATCCCTCCTTCAAACCAGCCCACTTATCATAGTCTTCATTCCACACATCATCAAGAACAAGAAGAAGTGTTTTGTTTTCTAGCTCTTGCTGAAGTTTTTCAAGAATTGCATCTAGATTGCTCAACCCACCAGTAGATTTATCAATCTTTTGCAACATCTCTCCTAATATCCTCCTTTTACTGAAATCATTAGAGACACAAACCCATAGAGTCACATCAAAATGTTTTTTCTCCCTCGCTAATTGACAAATTTTCTTTGCTATGGTAGTCTTTCCAAGACCTGCCATCCCAACAATAGGGACAACAGACAGAACTTGTTGACCGATCGAGCCAATCAGCAATTTCATAACTTTATAGACATCATCCTCCCTTCCTACTACAACTTCTGAGCTTTCAAGCAAGGAATCTGTCTCTCGGTCTATATCCCGGATAACTTCAGGAGCACTCTCTACATGTTGAGATGCAATTCCCAGCCCAAAGCGAGTTGCAAGTTTCTGAATCTCATCCAGTGATCCATTGATCTCCTTAACTTTTTGACCCATATTCAGACGGAATGCAACAGGGTTGTGCAGTGAAAAGCAGTCACGTACCTTTCCCTTCTTTTGGTCTTTTCGGAGAATCTCATAAGCAAACTCGTCTAGATTATCTTCAGCATCGTAAGCTACATCTTGTAGCTTCTCCAGCCAAAGCTTCGCAGACTTGTCTGTTACGGGCCTTCTGGCTGCATCTTGGAGCACAGCTTGGATCATGGTCAATGACTCTTCGAGCTTTAGCAGATGCCCCTCCAATCCCCAGGCAAGTCCGATCCCTTCAGCAGCTATGGAACTGACCCTTGTCAAAGTCTCCTCCATGGCAAACGTAAGAAAAAGCTCTGCTGCCATGTTCTCTTGTTTTCTTTGGGAAATCAAGGAAGAAAGATTGAGCATTCAACTTGAGAGAGAGAAGAAGGGTCTGAAAGTTGTGAAATAGAGATGAAATGAAGTGCGTTTTGGAATGGGGAGATGCATTCAACTTGAAAGCAGAGGGTCCCTCCCTCACTGTATTATAGCGTGTTTGTCAGTGTAGTTATAAGTGCTTTTCAAATAGCTTTTCGTACCGACATACATGTCAATGATGTTTTTTCATTTTTTAAAAATCATTTTTGACATCAGCACATCAAAACAATCCAAAAAATATAAACCACACTTAATTTTAATAAAAAAAAATCAAAATTTAATAAAACACAGTTATAAACACAATGCCAAACAGACCCAAAGGGTCCCTCCCTCTCCACGAACCACGAACCACGAACCACTGCTGTCAAATTAGTCATGCAAAGGCGAAGAAAATGACCCTACCTTCTTATCTTGTGTGTCCAAATCCATCTAAGCCTGTAGACCACTTGAAAGCAGAGGGTCCCTCCCTCTCCCTATATTCTTTTGACACGCACAAATGCACAATGAATCTAAAAAAATAGTGTCAGTACATAGACTTCAGTTGTGTATGAAATTAGGATTGAAGCTATATTTTTAAAATTTTCGAATTTTTTTATTTAAAATTAATTTTTTTTATATTTTTATATGATTTTAATATATTAATATTAAAAATAATTTTAAAAAATATAAAAAAGTATTTTAAATCGTATCGGACGGTTGTTTTCTGGGATTTTACTTTTTAAATTTTCCCTCTAAAATCTGGAATTTTCTACTATTTTTTCTGCTAAATAAATTTGTTGAGCCATTTATTATGTTACTTTAGGGATATTGACGATGCAATCGAATTTTCTGCTATTTTCTCTACTTTTATTGGTTTTTTTTTTTCATAGTTTTCAAGTATCTTAATACTAACTTGAGCACCCAAAAAATTAATCAATAAAAACTTTAAAGAAATTATAATTGATTTAATAACTAAAAAGTCCTTATAATTTAATGTTACAACTTTATCACCAAATTATGAAAAACAAAATCCTCTAATTTCTCTGATCTTTTTTCCATAACTCATCTTCATCTTCTCTTTTCTTCTATCTCCTCCCCTCTAATTCCTAGCCTCTACGCCATGGTATAAAAAGAAATTCCAGTCAACCCTGTGGAACTAAAAAAATTTAACAATAAAAACTTGTTGTATATCATTTTTATTTTATTTTTACATAAAAAAGGTTAATTTTTTTTGAAATAAATGATAATAAAAATAAATAGGTCTTTATTTATTTTTTTACCAATAAAAAGTTAATAAATAAAATAAAATATTTAAAATATTTTATCATAAATATAATGTTTCATAAATAAAAATCAACCAAAAAATAATAACATATTACATTTTCCAAAGATACGAGTGTTCTTATAAATCTTGAAAAATAGAAGGTCTCACTTTAGATATGAAGAGGAATATAATTCTTCTAGGTATAGAATCTTTTTCTTAAAACAAGCTATTTAAACAATAAATTTCTCTTAAAAACTCTACTTGATCAAGGCTAAACATTTAACAAGATTTTTTTAACAATACTTTAAAGACAAATCAAAATATTCCTTAAAGTATTAAATCATTAAATTTCACTTGGCAACATATGTTTAAATTCATATTTTTACAAATTACAAATCTTGATTTGATTTTAAAAATAAATTAAGATATTATAAATCAATTTTTTAAAAAAATAAGATAATTATGTTATATTTTATAAAAATATTTTATATAAAAATTGTATTCGGTCATAAATTTTAATAAAATTAAATATTTATACACATATTCTTACTTAATCTTCAATACTAAAATTTGTGTTTACAAATCCTTACAAGGAAGTTTAATAAAAAAAAATTCGAATCGAATCTATATTTAAAAACCTCAATTCATCCACTTTGCTCTCGGAAAAAGAAAAATAAAAAAAGAAGAAGTCCCATTGCTCTTTTATTGCTTGCTGTCGAGGCTGATGGTAGTGTTGTCATCACGAATCCACTTCTCTCTGTTATAACCATCTTTCCGTGTATAGATTGAGGTATTGTTTATTTTTATATTTTAAAATTATTTTTAAAAAATATGTTATTTTTAAATTAATATTTTTAAAATTATTTTGATGCGTTAATGTTAAAAATAACTTTTAAAAATAAAAAATATTATTTTAATAATTGTTTTTTAAAATATTTTAAAAAATAACTACAATCACACTCTGAAACAAACCTGGTTGAAATTATAAATAATAAGCAAGATTAGTGTAAGACCCAGACTTTTAGCCCAAACCTAAGCCCAAGTTAGCCCAAACCCAACCTAAGTTAACCTAGGTATTTAAGGAAGAGTTTCAAGAGAATTTCTTTCCTCTCTTCTAATTCCTGTAGCCGCGGTGACCCTCCCCTCCTCAAACCAAAGAGTTTAGTTTTTGATCTTGAGTTTTTGGTTCAAGAAAGGTGGAAGTAGCAAGTAAGTGGTTCTCTTTTATATTACTTTCGATTATAGTTGTTTATGGAATGAGTAAAGAAGAGATTAGCGTTTATAAGGATTGGAAGTTTTGATTGTTAAGATTAATTCATGATTATTAAGGGTTTAATGTTAAGCGATTGATTTTGAGTATGTTGTTAAAAATAAGGATTTATGAATTGATTTGTTTAAATTAATTTTTATGGGTTAAGAAATTCATTTTTACCTTGCTGTAAAATCTGGACATAATGGTCTTGAGGTTGAAGATGACCAAATTTTATTTTGGTCCTTGATTTATGAAAATTTCAGTTTAGTCCCTAAACTTTGGAAAAAAAATTACAATTTGACCCCTAAATGTATTTTGAGATTCTGGATAGTGTTATTATGAGGTTTAGGATGATGAATCTCAGTTTGATAATTGATTTGGAATATTTTCAGTTTGGTCCCTCAATTTTGGGAATTTACATTTTAGTCCCTAAACTTTATAAAAATTGCAGTTCGGTACCTGGTTCGTTCTAGACAGAATTAAGGATGGTTTATGGGTGAAATATCAGTATGGTTATATATTTACAGTTTGGTCCAGTTTTGGTAAAATTACATTTTGGTCCCTGTTTTGGATAATTGTCATTTTAGTCCCTAAACCTAGGAGACTAAACCTGGTTTTCTTTTATGCATTGGAATCTTTTATTCGTGTTGCTTTGAGTTTCTTTTGAGTATATTTCGTATATTTATTGTAGATTCTCCTAACGATCCTCAATAGGTTTTTCGGGTCTTTCATCTGATATTCCTTTTAATCTATATTCTTTCGGGTGAGTGGGATAATCTTTAGTATGCATATAATATAAATAAATATGTATGTTGATTATACGATGAGTACAACCAGTAAATTTCTTGAATATTTATATATATTGCTTTATTTTCCGAGTACTCATTTATTCTTGAATTTGCACTCGCAATTTGTCGAACTAAATTCTATTTGATATGATATACATTTATTTGATGATTATATGAATATCTATTATGCCTTGATATGAGACTTGTCAGTAACTCCATGCTAACGAAGAGTAGTTAACCTATGTGCACATAGTATTCTGTATATTTAGCTGATGAGAGAGGCATCAGCCTGTGGCGACTGATCATCCCACAGTGGTCACCTTCGGGTGTCATTTGGTCACTTTTGAGTGTCATCTGGTTATTTTTGGGTGTCATCTGATCTCTGACGTGTATTCCACTACGTTATGATAATATGTTTAGTATGTATATGCATATGTATATCAAGATAATTCATCTTGCAAACTATTAATATTATAAATATCTAAAATGTATATTAAATATTATTCCCTCACTGAGTTGGTTGAACTCACCCCTCATTCTTAATATTATTTCAGGTTTTTAGTTTCTGATAGCAGTTGGACTTTGTAGAGTGTTCCTGCTTCTTTAATTTTGGTCGGTATGCCTTGCTTGTTTTGCGAGGCTTTCCTTTTAGTTTTGATTTGATGTCTTAGACGCTCTACTATTACCTTGTTTTAATTAAGTTTGGATTTTGACAATATAATGAGTATTATAGATTATTGTTTTTGTTTTAATTACTGATGAGGAGTTTTAAACTATTTTTTGGTTTCATCAGTTTTGAATAATATAATATTTCTAAAGATTATGAAATGCTGCGTATTTTTGAATAAATTGTTCTTTTGATATGTTCGTTTTGAGGCTTAGCGTAGGTGGGGTGTCTTTTCGACACCTCTCCTGCGTTACCGGTCATAGACCCGGGATTCGGGTAGTGACAATTAGCTTCAAGGGTAACTTCCTTCTCCCCTGGGAAAATAAGAATAATGAACAATATATCTTGCCGGAAAGGAATGATAATCAATTACCAGCTGTTTATTAATTTGTGAGATAATAGTAAATGACCGATTCATCCCTCGCTGGTATATTTGCCATCTCTTCAGGCAGAACAGAAGGACCCTCACTGGCATGCGCTCCATCTACAAAATGTTAAGAAAGCCCTGAAATATATATTGGTGAAACGGTGTATCGTAGCTAGTTAAAATGATAAATTGATCTGCTATTCTTTCTGCGTCATAATCTTTTTAAGCCTTACTCTATAAATAGGAACACATTTGTTTTGTTATGCTCCAACTGCTCTAATTACTTTAGGATGATTTATATAATTTATAGATATTAATTTGAAAAACAGAAATTTATGGAAAAACAATGTCTTTATTTTTGTATTAAAAATTGTTTTTAAAATCATTTTATTTGAAAAACCACGCACGCTTCTTCTAATAAAAAAGATATATTTTTATTAAAACAAAAAATATATAAATAAAGAATGAAAGTTTTGATTAAAGAGATATATTTTTTCCCTTTTAATTTAAATAATTAAAAATTCTTGAATACTTATTTAAATCACCAAGTTTTTTATTTATTAAACCAACTATGTTGCCAATTAAAAAAAAAATATGTTTTTGTCAAAATAAATAATAAAATAGAATTTTGACTTTTTTCTGTAAAATTAATTTATCAATTTTTTGACAAATACTTATTTTAATTATCTTAAAATTAAATACAAATAAATTTCCAAAAAAACATCGTGAAGCTGTGACTGCGTGGAAAGCTTGAAGATACAGAGGAAGTCGCAGTAAATAACCTGTTCTAATATTGCCTTGCCCTGTACCTGCCAATACATACACATATACATACACTACTGTGTCGAAAAGCAAAGATTCTTCATTGCTTCCCTTAGTGGATGACATCTTTTCTCTTTTCTTCCCTTCCCTTCCCGTGTATCCACTCCCTGTCTAATGTTATTTTTTTTAAAAAAAACAAAAAAATTGTAAGTCTTCTTCCAAGTCTTTCTTTCTTTCTTTATTTGATGCAGCGAGTTGTTAAAGAGATGATTTAAAAAAACAAGCATATTTAAATTGCATTTCCTAATCTTACGTACAGTCTTCTGCCAAGTCTTTTTTTATATAAACATATATTTGAGTTAAAGTATTCTAATGGCCGGCCAGTTGCTTTCTAGGATTCTACTTTTTCAATCAATGTGATGAGATTTGTCATATGATTTAGTATTATTGCAGTACGAAGTCATGCATTCACTACTTGTTCAAGGCCCTCAATTATATTTCTCAAATGGGACACAAAAAATACCCAGTTAACATCGTGATTTTGATGGCTCGTCCCAGAAGAACTAAAGTAGACTCTGTACCCTTTTCATTACAAGATAGCAATTCACTGTATCCATGAAAAGGACCTTTTATTTTTCAGCTAACCTCCTAGCCATATATCAATCAAGCATGCATAACACCATGGCTTTCATTTTATATATTTCACCATATTCTGAACTTGATTTGCAGCGTCAACTAAATTTATTGATCATATTGACAACATTCCATGGAACGTTAAACCGACGTCATCATGTGTCCGGAAGGCTTGAAGGAAATGTGTTCAGGAAAAGGAAACGAAAATAACAGAGAATAGCAATGGTAGTGAATCTTGGGTCTTCGAGAACGCCATCAAAAGGATAGGAAATAGATGTGGAAACAGAAAAGTCTGCTAGGTCTGGCAGACAAGAGAGCTAGAGATCTGTGCATCCGATGTGATCACCCCCATCGTCACCCTAAACATTAATTTACAATAACTGGATTAATTATTGATCCATGTTTATTTGAACTTATTTGATTTCATATAAAAAACACTCATGGTGGCTGCGTTTTCCTGAATCACATGAACTAACCCCTGTTTTTAGCTAGGTTCTCTTTGCTAATGGACTTTTCTTCGAGTCTTGTGCTAATACATAGGTAGCACCGCACCCAGATGTGCCTGACCATATTAATTATTTCATTCTCCCTTCCTATGCACCAGTCCTTAACCTCATTATCCATTTCCATGTGCTTAAGTCTATTCCCTCAATAGTTTACAGAAGTGTTTGCCATGTGATACTGCGAGATGCCCCCTTCCTTTCTGCAATTCTTTTGTTTTTTCTGTCTGGCTAAACGATGGATATTCATGAACATCATTAGAAAACGAAAATAATTACTGAATTTGACATTAATCACCGTGCACCCCAAACTATATCAGAAAACTGATTTCTGATGTTCTTAATATAGTCTACCTAATAATGACTTTGTCTTAATTGGCTGGTCACAGCTGGCAAGGCTTCACACTAATAATTTGTCTTGTTCTTGTGTGATCTCACCTATTGCTCGGGTCCTTCATTTTAGAAAATTACTTCGTGTCTACTCCCTGTCGAAGTCTTTCTTTATTATTTTTTTTTTTTTAATTAAGCAAGTTGTTGAGTTTGATAATGACAGGATTTTAAAAAACACAGTTAATTGCATTTTCTTGGATGTTTGTATTTTGGAGTAAGCTAGCTGGTCATACTAATCTTACAGCCATTTAGTCTTTCTTTCATTATATATGTTGGTAGCCATTTTTATAGCCATATGTCCTAATGAAGACTTTTTTTTTACCAACCAGATTGCTGCCAGTTTCTATTCTTTAAAATAATTTTATCTCACTTCGAATCCTTCATTAAAGTTGTAGTCCTGGGCGCATAGATGAATTTGGGCTTTCGAATCGCTTGATTTCAATATCAGGAGCTCAAAATATTCCTGTTTGAATATTTGACGAGAATTCTGTCGCGAGCAAGATTCTGACCAGAGTTGCACTAAAAACTATGTTTCCATCACGATTTTGCTGGTTTTTATTTTTAGGTTATACTCTCAATCATATCGGGATGCTCGACATTCGTCAGTTTTTGAATCAGATTAGGAGACCATTTTTTTTACCAACCAAATTGCGGCCCAATTCTGTTCTGTAAAACGATTTTATCTCACCTTGAATCTTTCGTGAAAGTTGTAGTCCTACACGCATAGATGAATTTGGATTTTTGAATCGCTTGATTTTGATATTAGAAACTCAAGATATTCAAGTTTGAATACTAATGAGGAAGTGAAAATTCTGCCGTAAAAAAAAATTCTGCCGCAGGAAGGATTTTGCCCCCCCAACTTTGAGGACTGAATTGAAAAGGGACTGGAATAAGGGAGGTAATTGCCGATATAAATTGGAAGAAACTTGGCTGGGTTTTAAAGAAATAGAAAAAGGCATAAGATCAGCAAATCTGCCACCATGAATTACGTGGCTGCTGCTGTATTATTTTTTCAACAACAAACGACGCCGTCATTGTTTTTACTTTCTTCAGCTGAGAAGAGAGGCGACACCGTTTTGAAACAGCCCCATTATGGTACTGTTTATTTGTTTTTTCAGAACAGTACCTCCCCCTCTGCAACTCTTTCCTTCCTCTGCAGCCGCTCCTGCTGGTTTGTTTTCATCCCCTCGTCCTCGCGTCCTCAGGCCAGTTTGGTCTGTACGAGTGCCACCTATTGTACTCCAGGTCTGCAGCTGCAAGTAAAACAATTTTAGCAAGGGAATGGCCGTGTACGTTCTTTTGAAGGAAGACAAAGGGACCATTTAAGGGTTGGGATTTTACCCCTAAGACAGACGGCTAGGATAAGAGGGGGTGGGGCTGGTCTCCAAGTTTGCTTGGCTATATGAGCAAGCTGGAGAGAAGGACGAAAAAGAGAAAAAGAAAAAGGGGGGAAGAGAAAAGAGAGAGACAGAGAGAGTTTAAATACAGAGAGAAAAGAGGAGGCGGAGAAAAAGAAAAAGGGAGAGTTAGCATAAGGCTGAGGTTAGAGAAGCCGAAAATCATTGAGAAGCTCCTAACGGCAGAAAAAGAGGAAGGCTTGCTTCGGGTCATTGTTGGTGAAAAGGCAGAAGCTTTTCCACCGGTTGCATCTCGTTTCTCTGCGTTCAAACGTGCAGGATCAGCAGGTATGAGTCTTGATTTTCTTTTTTTCTTTAACATCTGTAAAGCTGTTTGTTTGGTTTTCTTTTCTTTTCAAAATCTGTTTTCTGTTTCTGTTTTGGGACGTTCGTTTTCCATCTTAGCAACAAAGTTGTATGCTTGCCCACTGAATCTCCCATGCCTTAATTTAGATTATTATTCACGTTAGAGCTGCGTTTGTTTTTCCTTCTGCTGGTTACTCATACGGCGACTCATTTAGAGAGAAAAATGAGAGAAAGTCCTCTTCAGGAGGTGATGTTTCGGCTGGCTTTGGAGTGTGCTTTTCCTTCCTGCTTTCTTTGAAAGAGAGATAGCTGGCCATTTGATTTGTTGTTTCTTCTTTGGTGTCTTTGATATACATGATATAAATGCATGCTCTTTCGGCTTTCATTTTTGTATAAAACCAACCATGGCAGCGTCATAAATTAGAAAAAGGGGAGGCGAGCAACGTGGTCTGTATTAGGTTCGGTTTTCAAATGTTTGGCTTCCATGTGTGTATGACTTAATCCCTCCTATCGAAGATGATGTGTCATGCTGTACTTAGGCTTTGAGTTGATAAGTTATGTTTAGTTTCTTGTTCCATTGCTGTGAGAAACCGTGGGTTGCAAAGGTTTTCATCATCCCTGCCTTCCGTTGCTTTGATCGTCACTTTGCAAATGGAATATGGCATAGGAATAAGTGGCTTATAGGTGCAGAAGAAAGAGTAAAAAACGTGAGGGAAGGTCTGTCTAATTAAAGGAAAGAACATGAGGGAGGGTCTGTTTAATTAAGGGACTTTGTTTTTTTTTTTTTTCCGGCGGGTTTTGGTTGCATGCTTTCTGTCTCTGTTTTGTGAAAATAAGATAGCATACACGTTATTTTTTAGTCTCAGCATTTAATATGTGTTCTTTACCGTTGTGTGAAACGAGCATGGCATTTGTTTCAAGATAAAAAGGATGGTGGTGGGTCACTGTGTTTCTGTTATAGATGTTAGTTTCAGAACCTTGTTTTTTTTTCGGTGCGTGTGGACTCGTGTTTTTCTTTTGAGAATAATGGGCAGACTTGTATTCAAGATTTAAGTTTAAGTTTGAATGCTGGGGCTCGGTGGTTTGTGTTGAACCGTGGTCAGCTTCCTGTGAATGCTGGGATACATACGTGTACGGTTTGTTTTCTTGTTACTGTGGTACTCGGTTTAATGGCATAGTTGTGTTTTTTTTTTTTTTGATAAAAATGTAAAATTCTTTTTTGTACGATGCATACGGCCAATTCCCTAACGTATTTTAAATTTTTTTTTAAAAGAAAATATTCGAGGTTTCAAAAAATATATTTTAGCATAGATTTCTTAAACACAAAAATTATTTTTCTTACATCTTGGATTTTACAACATGTTTATAAATTCCAAAAGGTGTTGGCCAATATTCCAAAAAATAAAAAAATCTTATTTTTGGGAATTCATTTTTATTCACTGTTAATGTTTGGATAAAGAAATCCTAAATGGGTAAATATCCAAAATATTATTAGAAATAATTTGTTATTCATTAGTAATGTTTGGATAAAGAAATCCAAAAGGAGGTTAATATCCAAAATATTATTAGGAATAATCTGTTATTATTCACTACAAATGTTTGGATAAAGAAATCCCAAATGGGTTAATATTCAAAATATTATAGGGGATAATTTGTTATGGTTCACTGTTAATATTTGAATAAAGAAACCCCAAGTGGTAAATATCAAAATATTTTCTAGGAATAATAAGTCATTATCCCCTAATAATATAAGGACAAATAAACCTATGAAAGGTAAATGTCCAAATATTGTTAATAGGAATACAACTTATTTATTTTTAACATAAGGGCAGATTTATGCCTAAAAATTTATTTAGAACAATTTAATTGTGTATCTTTGAAAGAAGCCTCAATTATAATTGGGGACATTTCAAATTTTGATTCCACAATTTATAAGTCATGAAAGCATGAAATACTAAGGAAAAAATGGGCTTTTATATCACCTTGAATTCCCTTGGATTTCTAGCTTAATTTTTTCTTTTCCTCGCGATTTACGAGTCGCGAACACTTGAAATACTAAGGGAAAATAAGCTCTTAAACACATTGAATCTCCTTAAATTTCTATCTTGGCTGTCTCTAAATTCATAAATTCTAAATTTGTTTCAAATCAAACATAGACTTCAAGAGATCTGCACCGTTTCTCTTTGGCACTCTATAGACATATCTAAAGGTATGATCCGTATTGGCTAAGGGTTCTTTCCCTTAGACTTTGAACCCAAGTTCGTTCATCAAAGCAGACTTATCTTAGGAAACTGATGGGATTAGAGAATATCAATACCACAGCAATTATAAGGCAAACCAAACACCAAGCAGCTTACCTTAGGTAGGGCGTGCTAGGGGTGCTAAAACCTTTCCTTTACGCAACCAGTCCCTTGCCTTAGAATCTCTGAAAGACCAGTTAGGTTTCCTAGTGACAATAATACTAGGTGGCGACTCCCTTTTTGACAAAACAAAGACCTCAACATCAATCCCTGCTACCAGGAAGGGTCACCGTGACGTCGAGCTCTCGCGAGGGTATGACAATATATATAAATAAAGGCATTTGTTAAATTATCTACGTAGTTTGTTTATGGTAATCCTCATTCAAATGTTCAAAAATCTTAGTTTTCAGAAGCACAACTGCTTTAAAAGAGTTGATTGGAAGCTTGCATAGTCGTTAATTTCAAGGCCTATGAAATTAGTTAAGATACACGTAAACTGACCTGGACACACACATTAATCTTAAAAAAAAAAGTTCAGATTAAACTATGCACTAACTCATAAGAATAGTACTTGAGACTCATAAAACCTGTTACACACTCTTAAGAAAACCACCTCATCATTGACTCTATAAAAGATCGCTCACCAGAATTGCCTGAAAAATGATAAAAGAACTTATGATCAACAGGCCAAATAAATGTACGTAATCCGATTCTAATTCGATGGAGGAGATGAATCTTTTAGTTTAAATGATTCACAAATCTTTCTGTAAAATTCAGATTCTTTCTATGTATGTTTTTGTGAGGGAGCTAGCTTGAAGCTAAAAATCAAAAGGAGAAATGGCCAGAGTTGGCCAAACAATATTAATATGATTGTAACTTAGTGTGTGTTTGGTATTGCGGTAGCTGTTGTGGTTGTGGTTTGAAAAAAATAGTTTTATAAAAAGTGCTTTTAGTTGTGGTTGGTTTGGAATTTATATATGTTTGGTTAAAACTGTGGTTGAAATTGAGGTTAAATAAAAAGTAGTTTATTGTGTTTGGTTAAAAATTGTGGTTCAATTTCATGTTATGGTATAATTACCTAAAAGGACTTCATTCATAATATTAATGAACAATTACATAAAAAG
>Ga0325400_1000507_pt1 | contig 28914 bp, 21 predicted proteins | sample PopdelMetagenome_2_FD_205662 | JGI IMG/M metagenome (GOLD analysis project Ga0325400, IMG submission 205662) | Populus deltoides microbial communities from Bellville, Georgia, United States - Xylem-PdKOR-R1 | ecosystem: Host-associated > Plants > Phyllosphere > Stem > Wood/Secondary xylem...
AAAACAAAACATAAGAAAAATATTAGGAAGAAAAAAAATTTGAAAATAAGATTAGCACTAACAATTTAATATAAATGAATATTATGTGGAAAAAAAAAAACCACAAGATTGACGCTAACAATTTAATACAAATGAATATTCATTAGCAAAAAAAATTAAATATACTTTGAAATCTTACAAGAAAATTAGACAATATTAATATCAATTACAAGCTCACTAAAAAGCCCATTAGAAAGTAAAAAAACAAACCAGAATAATTAATATAGGTTTTCTCAGTTTTTTAATATAAAAAACTGAATTGAATTGAAAGTAGTTAATTGAAACGGTTTTGGTTTAAATTTATTTTTTTAAAATTTAATTTAATTTATTGATAAAAATATAAAAAATAATCATCCTAACTTTTCAGTGTTCGGTTTGAAGTTCCAGAAAACTCATTTTTTTATATCAACAAAATAGCAATCCAAGGAATTGAACCCTTGTCTGTCGGCGAACAAAATAGCTAGGTGTCCTATATATTGCAAACATGTTAAAATAATTATATATAGAAAAGTATTTAGTTTAAGAGAAAAAGGTAAACATCCAGCATCCAGTAGACTCCCTTTTAAGTTGCAACAAAGCAAAGTGACAAAAAGCTGGAGTAAAACAACTATAGCCACACCAATCTTTTTTTTAACAATAAATTAAATATATTGTATATACTCATGCCAAAAAAACAGGGAACAACCAGTTACAAGAGACCTGGTTAGACAACACTTAGGTTCAAATCCCAGCATTTTCAACAGTCCTGTGGTGGGTTGCCATACTTGGTTACTCTTTGGGTTCGATTCCTATATCTAACAATTTTTTTTTTTGATATCTCATAAATCAGAAGTTTTAAATTCCTTTATAAAATACAATAACCTTGTTGAGAATTAATTAGACATGAAAATAAAAATCTTAAAAATCGATCGATGACTTAAGTATTTATCTTATCAGTTTAGAGAATTATATATTTAAAGAAGAATAAAATGAGAATTTACCATTCCTTAAATACCATAACAAAATGGAGTTATGGAAAAAAAATAAAATTCTACTTGAAATGGTTAGGTTAATCACATAAGCAAATTTTCCTATTACATATTGGGGTGATGCATTATTAACTGCCATGTATGAACTTAATCGAGTACCCTCTAAGTCAGTTACAATTACACCATCTGAATTATTGGACAAAACATAACTTGGTTTGTGTGTTTTAAAACCTTAGGGCTATATTACTTATGCTTATGATTCTTCTCATAAATATGAAAAACTATATCCAAGAGGGAAGAAACACTTAAGAGGACATGTGCTGATAGTGAGCAAGAAAGTAGACATATAACTGAATTTGAATAACGAGATGTCACATTCTTAGAGAATGATTTTTCTAGACAAGAAAAAGTAGGTTAAGACCTATCTCTTTATGAAACTCAGGACCATTATACTCTCGCTATACAAATAAAAATGGGCTCACTTCCATGTGGGAAGATTTGGAGGAAGATGAATTAGTTTTAACTTAAACTTAATTGTTACCTATGGTGAATCCATCTATGATTGCTGGTTCGAATAGGAGTAACATTTCCATTGATTTATCAATGAATAAATCTTAGCTATGATGAACTGGTAACCATAGCATTCCTTTTTGTTGTTGTTTTGAGATCGAAGGGGAAACACCTAATGTGACTCCACAAGATGAAGAGGAGCCAAGAAATATAAATGAAGCTCTTATATGCCATGCTAAGAAAAAATGGATAAAGATTATGACAAAAGATTTGAATCTATAAAATTAAACCAAGTTTGAAAATTGGTTAATTTACTGAAAGAACATAAAGTCATTAGGAACAAGTGGGTTCTTAAAATAAAATGAAAAACTGATGAAAGTATAAAAAACCACGAGGCTTGATTAGTGGCTAAAGGATACACACAACAAGAAGGAATTGATTATGAGGAGACATTTTTATATGTTGTGAGATTTGCCTCAATAAGATTTATTCTAGCTATAATAGCTATCCCGGATCTTGAATTACATCAAATAAATGTAAAGACTGCATTTCTTAATGAAGAATTAGATGAAAAAAATCTATACAAAATAACCTATATGTTTCGTCAAGGAAGGCCAAGAACACAAATTGTGTAGACTTTTAAAGTCAATTTATGGTCTAAACTAATCTTTAAGACAATGGTATATTTAGTTTAATAATGTTATTAATGCCTAATTACATAATTTTTAAGATATACATACATGTTTGTGTTTACTATACACGTTAAAAATAAATTACGAGAAGTATATTAGACATAGAAAAGGTTGGCCTTCTCACACAGGTAATCACCTCCATTATATTATGATGAATAGAGATGATACCATTTTAAACATGTTATCTAAGTAATAAGAGAGTGCTCAAACTTAATATATAAAGTGTCTCATTAATAGAAAATATATAAAGAGATTATTGAAATATGTGACCCTAAGTGATTATTTAAAATGTAAAAACCCGATAAATTATAATCTAAGTAAAATAAATGAAATACCAAATAGATTAAATAAAATGATTTCAAGTATAGTAAATGAATACAATAGAGTAAAATATAATATATTATGGTGTGAATTAAGTAAAAAGAAGAGTTGAGTGACAAAAATAGAATTAAGCAATAATGAGGGTCAATGTGTAAATAGTTAAAAGCTAGACTATAAATGCTTCATATTTTTCTCTTTTGGCCTTGAGCTTGAAACAAAGAGAGGGGGAGAAATTGTGTGATTTTTTTTACTCATTCTTGTTGGTTTCATCAATTAATATGAGTAATTAGAGTGATTAACTTAGCTAAACATTAAGAGGTGGTGATTTTAAGGTGATGAGTGTTTTGGAGGAAGAATTTTAAGCTAGGGTTTGAAGAGGGAGGAGAAGAAAACTTGATTTTTCTTGCATTCTTTCCTTGAATCCTTATCAAAGTGAGGTAAATAACATGCTTCAATTGATTAATTTATCTAATTTTATGTTTGATGAAAGATTATCCAAAATTATGATTATGTGAAGTTGTAGATGTATGTTATAAATTATAGGAATAATGCAAATTATGATTTACTCATGTTAGAAAGCATGAATTATGGTTAGGTAAGTTTTTAATGTCAAATAAAAGAAACAACTCCCCCCCCCCCAATTTTAATTGAATTTTCAGCCAAAAGAGGAATAATTTAGGGGATTTGAGGTTTTAATCCAATTGTTGGGAAAATGTGGGAAGATATAGGTTTACAAGTGTTATTATATGAAAGGAGTAAGAATTTTTCAAAGAGAGAAGAAAAATATTCACTTTCTTCCCTAGGTTATTTTCAGCTAAAAGGAGAAGAAAATTGGACAATGGAGTTTAATAATAATATTATTGAGAAATCTTGCCAAATTGAAGATAATTGATGTTGATTGGTTAAATTGCATAAAGATTTTTGTGAAAAAATAAATGTGTAATTGGTATTAGAATTTTAGCAGTCAAATGAATAAACAAAGACAAAGTAAATTGTGTTGGTTCAGAGGAGGCCGCAGGACCTAATCAGCAACAAGGGACCTCTTCACGCGCACAGACACCAGGTAGGTGTTCGACACCTTGAAGCAGTTAAATAGTTTAATCTTTATTATTGTAGAAGAAATCTTGTAGATTGTAATTTTTAGTGTAAAGAAAAAAAAAAGAAAGAGCAGAATGGGAGACAAAAATAATGCACTGTTGAATGGGCAAGCCATGAAAAAATTATTTTCTGGTTACTAGAAATAATGCCCTGTTGAATGGGCAAGCCGTGAAATAATTTCCTGATTACTGGAAATAACGCCTTGTTGAATGGGCAACTCGTGAGAAAATTATTTCCTGGCTACTGGAAATAATGCCTGTTTGAATGACTATGTTAAGAAAATTAACTTACAAGTCAATAAGATAGATTTATTCAGATTAACTGTAAAATTTTGATTTGAGGTTAAATATGCAGGTTTGTGGGAGACACTCTAGTTAACTTTTAATAGATTTATTCTCTGTGTCTAGAAAAGAATATATGAAATGATAAATTACAAAAAAAAAAGATAATTTATTCAATGATGTGAAAATTACCTTATGTACATGAATAGTTAGTCCTTGTTCAATTACTGGTTAAAATATACAATTTTAATCATGTTTAATGTGATTATGTTTTTAGATACGTCGCACCCTCGAACTGGAAAGTAGATGCTTGGATAATAAATTTTGCTATGTGATTAATGTAATTGGAAGAACTAATATTTTGTTGTAATACGCCTTTATATCTAAGAATTGTAATGTTTAACTTAATATCTTGTGTATAATGTAATTTATGATGTCGATGTTATTAAGTTGAGTTATAGTTGGTGATATATATATATATATATATATATATATATATATATATATATATATATATATATTTTGAGCACAAATATCTTTTTTTTTTAAAAAAAGTGACAATGCATGTTATGAATTTATTAGCTTTTAATAAATCATTCTATAGAAAATAGAAAGGAGATATTGATATATGCTTGAGTTTTGAAAGTCCAAATTATGGACGGATATTGTGATTGATGTTATAGGTTGAGAAATGATTGAGTCGATAACTTAATATCAAAAGAATACAAAGGAGACTCTGCCAAAATTTCAGTAAAATGTATAAATATATAAAATCTTTTTTGGTAACTATGAATATATGTCATAAATTTTAAGTTTACTGGATTAAGGTTGTTATAGTTGGTATTAGAGCCTTGACATGGGTTCAGGAGTGAAAGAAAAAAAAGGGGGTGTTTAATAAATTTTTCTTGTACTATGTGATTGGAGATGGGTTTGAGGAGAGGCAAGGAGAGGATCCATTAGAGGATACTGCTTCTCATATGCCACCAGAGCCTCAGCGGTCGAGATTGGGAGAGTTGATTGGACTCATTCGTGACACTGATTTGAGACAGACTGAGGGGTTACAACTCGAGGATTCAGACCAGTAGAGACAGGGAGTCGCGCCTCTAGCTACGGCTCCAACACTTGTCACGGTTCCTACACTACATGCTGACCCTTTGTTCACAGCTTAGATAGTGAGAGCTGTGATTGAGGCAATGCCTGGTGCCTCGGCCCCGACAATGCCAATAGTTCTGATAATACAAGCAACTCCAGTGGCTATGATAAAAGCTGATAGTGTGGTCACATTAGTGCGGATTGTAAAAAGCATGAGAGAACTTGGGTGTGAGCCTTTTTTGGGTGAACCAGACGCTAAGATAGCAGAAGATGGCTTTGTACAATTGAAAATGCCCTGGATCAGATGTAGGTAACAGAGGGCTTGCGAGTGAACTATGCCGCTCATTTGCTTTTTGATAGGGATCTTGGTGGGATATAGTGAGATCGAGGAGACCCACAGGATCCTAGACTTGGGTTGAGTTTAAAACGTAGTTTGAACATTAGTTTTACCCCTCATATCATTGAAAAATTAAGGAACATGAGTTTCTAGCCCTGAGGCAAGGAGACATGTTTGTACTTGATTATGAGAGGAGGTTCTATAACCTTTCCATGTTTGCCTCGTATTATGTCCCTAGTGAGCAACGTATGGTGGAAAGGTTGAGAGATGGATTACGGCAAGAGTTGAGAGAAGGGTTGCTTGCAATTAAGTTCGAGATGACTAGAGACCTTGTTGAAGCAGCAAAGGCCCTATAAGCTTGTATGAAAGAGGGCCAACAAGGCCAACATGATCTAGGTAAATGAAAGGACACAAAGTACACCCATAGCAGACCCCTTTTCTCAAAAAAAGGAAAGGACAATACAGTCAGTTTAAAAAGGTGGGAGATATATCAGTTGCATCAACTTAGACTACTGAAGTGGGGTCAACAGGAGGACAGCCAAACCTTAGGGGTAATTTTTCTAGAGTGTTAGAGCGGAGAACGATCCCTTATCATTTATGTGTTTAATGTGGGCAAAGACATCCAGGGGATTGTTCTGCAACATCATGGCGGTGTTATATCTGCCGAGGGGAGCACTTGTGGAGGTAGTGCCCGCATTTAGGCCGAGGGTGTTATTATTGTGGGGGTCAAGGACACTTTCAAAGAGATTGTCCCCGTAGGACTGAAATCACCCAAAATCAGCAGCAAGCTCAGAGTCAGCAGCAGTCCGCTACCGTGAATAAACCAGCCAGACAGGTTTTGTCAGGGGCCAGCAGTAGTAGAAGCCGAACTCATGCTCAGGGTGACAGAATATGGGGGACCCGGACCAAGGGTAGAGTATACTATATGACCTAGGAAGAGACCAGGGCTGCTTCTGATGTAGTGCTAGGTACATTACAGTTAAATTCTTTGTCTGTTTATGTATTGTTTGATTCGGGTGCCACACACTCATTTGTTGCAAAAACATTTATGGGCGGATTAGGGAGAAATCCTTCTAAAATATAAAATGAGTTTATTATAAGCACACCATTAAGTGAAACCGTGAATATTTATCATATGTATAAGGGGGTCCAGATTAATATAGGTGGTTATGATATAAAAGTAGAAATATTAGCACTAGAACTGCATAATTTTGATGTCATCTTAGGAATGGACTAGCTAAGTATGAATAAAGCTCAAATGGAATGCTTCATAAAAATAGTAACTCTTCAGGGGCCTGATGGTCAAAAGATGGTGTTTAAGGAAGAAAAAAATGTCATCTCAAACTGTATTATCTCAGTTATGGCCGCTAGGAAATGATAAAAAAAAATGTGAGGCATATCTTGCCTATGTCTTAAAGACCAAAAGGGAGATATTCGAGTGTCAAATATTCCAATAGTGAGGGAATTTCCTGATGTATTTCTGGATGAACTGCCGGGAGTCCCCCCAGAGAGAGAAGTGGAGGTCACTATTAATGTACTACCTTGTACGTCCCTGATAACCCAATCACTGTATAGGATGGCCTTAGCCATGTTGGCCAAACTGAAGATTCAACTACAAGAATTACTAAATAAAGGATTCGTACGTCCGAGTAGTTCACCCTGGGGAGCTCCTGCGCTGTTTGTGAAGAAAAATGATGGGACCCTTTGGCTTTGTATAGATTACAGGCAGTTGAAAAAGGTAACAATAAAGAACAAATATCCGCTTCCGTGGATATATGATTTGTTTGATCAACTAAAAGGGGCAAAAGTGTTTTCAAAGATAGATATGAGGTCGGGATACTATCAATTGAGGATTAAGGAACTGGATGTAGCAAAAACCGCATTCAAAACTCGGTATGGACATTACGAGTTCTTAGTAATGCCGTTTGGGCTAACAAATACACTGGCAGTGTTCATGGATTTGATGAACCGGGTCTTTCGACTATACTTAGACAAGTTTGTGGTGGTGTTCATAGATAACATCCTAGTTTATTCAAAGTCATACTTGGAACATGAACAACATTTGAGGTAGGTACTAATGACTTTAAAGGAGCATCAACTATATGCCAAACTTAGCAAGTGCGAGTTCTGACTGAAGGAAGTGATTTTTCTAAGACACATTATATAGGTTGAAGGAATATCGGTGGATCCTAGAAAAGTTGAAGTAGTATGGAATTGGGAGAGACCTACCATTATCATTGAAATTCATAGTTTTGTTGGGTTTGCTGAGTATTATCGAAGATTTATTGAGAAATTTTCTACCATAGCTATTCCTATGACTAGATTGATTCAAAAAGAGACAAAGTGGGAATGGACTCAAGAATGCGAATAAAGCTTTCAAGAACTGAAAAAGAGACTCACTACTGCGCCGGTGTTAACACTCCCATTAAGAACAAAATGATTGGTGGTCTATAGTGATGCATCGAAGAAGCGACTAGGGTTTGTATTGATGCAACATGGTAAAGTAATTGCATATGCTTCAAGACAGTTAAAAGCTCACGAGGTCAATTACCCGGTGTATGATTTAGAATTAGCCGCTGTAGTGTTTGCCTTGAAAGTATGGAGGCACTATTTATATGGGTCACGGGATCAAATATTTATGGATCATAAGAGTTTGAGGTATCTAATGACGCAGAAGGAATTGAATATACCACAAAGACGCTGGGTGGAATTGATAAAGGATTATGATTGTGTAATCGATTACCATCCGGGAAGAGCAAATATAGTCGTAGATGCTCTTAGTCCTAAGGTCAAGACAATGAACGCTCTGTGGGAGGATTGGGATGAGAAAGAATTGCTAGAATTAAGAAAGATTGATGCCCAAGTAGAGGTGGGATCGAAAGAGTCGTTAGTGGCTCAGTTAAAAGTGAGGTCAACACTATGGGATAGGGTACTAGAAGCTCAGCAAAAAGATCAGGAAGTTTGTATGATAAGAGAAAAGGTGAGGTCAGGAATCGAGACATCGTTCCAAATTCAAAAAGATGGAATGGCAGTCCTTGGAAGATGAATCTACTTACCAAGTGATCTAACGCTGAAAAAGGGAAGTTTTACAGGACTCCCATGAGTCAAGACTTGCAACACATCCTGGATGTACTAAAATGTATCAGGATTTAAAAGATTTTTATTCGTGGCCGTGTATGAAGAAAGAAGTGGCTGAATATGTGGCGAAATGTGGGATTTGCCAACAAATGAAGATGGAACACTAAAAACCAGTTGGGCTTTTACAACCATTATTGATACCTGAGTGGAAGTGGAAAAATATCACGATGGACTTTGTATCTAGATTACCTAGAAGAAAAGGGGGGAGCGATGTTGTTTGGGTCATTGTGGACCGACTGACTAAATCTGCACCCTTTTTGGCATTAAAAATGACAGACTCGGTGAAGAAATTGGAAAAACTGTACGTGAATGAAGTTGTAAAGTTACACGGGGTGCCAGTGTCAATAGTTTCAGATCGAGATCCAAGGTTTATGATTAGTACTTAAAAGTGCATTTTTATCAAGGTTTTATATCATCATTTTGCACTTGAAGTATTAATAACCCCTTAACTAGAACATGTTTTATAATAACAAGTCTGATAATATAAGATACCTTTAATTTATGGTAAATATTTATTTTAAATGTAGGCGTATCATATAAATCAAAAGATTGATTAATGAGTTTAACTACTGAAATTGAGAAGACAAAGAGAGGGCTAAGCTTAAAAAAGAGATGCTGGTTGAATTAAAATTAGAACACCATTTGGTTATTGGATCATAATTGGAGCTGTAAAACTTGGATTTAGGTCTGGTTTATATAGATAGAAAGCTAAGACATAAGCCTAAAACTTTCATGAAGAGTCCAAGATTCAAAATGACCGTTTTCAAGTTCAAATTGTAGCAACAACAGAGTACTCAAAATCTGTCATGCAACTCAGACACTGTTCAGTTTTCAGCCCATAACTTGAGTTCTAGAAGTCCAAATTACCTCATTCTTATTTTGTTGGAAAGCTGAGACAAAGTATAAATGACCTCTTTTACTCATTGTATTTCTTCTCAATGATTCTATACTTGCATGTACCATGTATATATATAACTACAGACTGTCATGACAACTGTCATAACTAATAGCCTGTCATGACAGTTAATATAATTTCAGCTAAGGCAGTTAGAGTCAGTTATAGTTGGTTACAATACAATTAGAGTTAGTTACTTTGAGAAGAAGAGATAATTAACAGAAATCCTGATGTAACAAGTTCTTCTTCAGCTCTTCTTCTCAACTAACTCTCACATAACCAATTCTTCTTCTATCATTGGTTTATCATCCCCCCGTAAGTGAAAGGGTATGGGAACAAGGCAAAACTATGTTTTGAGAAACAAGAACCTTGAGCTTGTGAGATGTTTAGTAAAAAAAGATCTGTTGGCCGTTCTTTAGTGGGAACAAAGTGTAACTGTATTTTCCCTCTAAAAAATTGATCACGGATGAAGTGTAGATCAATTTCTATATGTTTTGTTCGGCCATGAAATACAGAATTCTTGGCCATATGATAGGCACTAATGTTGTCATACCAGAATATAGGAACAGCAGGGGTAAGAACACATAATTCTTGCAGCAAAGCTTGGATCCAGATAATTTCTGCAGTAGCCAGGACAAGACTTTTATACTCTGATTCTGCATTGCTGCGAGATACTAGTTTTTGCTTGGTAGAGGACTAAGAAATTAGATTACCCCATAGATAAATGAGATAGCCATTTGCACTTCGTCAATCGTCAGGTTGAGCACCCCAATCAACATCTGTGACTCCTTCTATTGTCAATTGATTTGATGAATTTAAAAGTAAGCCATCATGCATAGTCCTACGCAAGTATTGAAGGATTCTTTTAAGAAAGAGCCAATGTGCTGAAGTTGGTTGTTGCATAAACTGACATGCTTTATTAACAGCGAAAGCAATGTCAGGCTTTGTAATTGTAAGATATTGAAGTGCTCCCACTAAACTGTGATAATGATAAGCATCTTTCATAGGCTCACCATCAAATTTAGATAAATTCTGTCCAACAGTCCCAGGAGTTTTGACAGGTTTTGTATTAAACATTGTTGTTCTGTGCAGTAAATCAGAGACATATTTGGTTTGGCTGAGATGTATAGAACCCTCATGGTAAGAAACTTCAATACATAGAAAATAGGTCAGCCTCCCTAAATCTCGCAATGCAAACACAGAATTCAGTTTAGCAACAAGTGAAGCAACCTGCGCAGGTGAGCTGCCTGTGATGAGGATATCATTTACATAGATAAGAACAATCAAAGTTGTAGATTCACCAAAGCATAGAAACATAAAGCTGTCAATCCTGGAGTTGCTGAACCCCCATTGCAAAAGGACAAAATTAAAGCGTTGGAACCATGCTCTTGGAGCTTGTTTCAAGCCATATAAAGCTTTCCTCAATCGACAAAATTTGGTAGGAAACTTGGTGTCCACACAACCAGGAGGTTGAGACATGTAGACTTGTTCCTCGAGCTCACCATTTAAGAAAGCATTGTGTACATCAAGCTGTCGTACTTCCCATTTAAAACTAAGAGCAATGGTTAGTATAATGCGGATAGTTGTAGCTTTGACTACTAGGCTAAATGTCTCAAAATAATCAAGGCCAAGTGTTTGATGGTACTCTTTTGCCACAAGTCCAGCTTTATACCTGTTAATACACCTATCTGGGTTGTTCTTTAATTTGTATACCTATTTGCACCCTATGATATTGACATCAGAAGGCTTGGCAACAAGATCCCAGGTGTGATTTCGATGAAGAGTTGCAATCTCTTGATCCATTGCTTGAGTCCAATGTGGATCTTTTAGAGCTTGACTGGGTGTATATGGTTTTATTATCTTCACAGCAGTTAGATCAAGAATGACTTTTTTTTTTAGTGATACCTCTCCTCAATCATGTTATTATGCGTGGAGCTGGACTTGACTCAGGGGTTTGATCAGTATGAATAGACTCAGGAGAAGAAGGAGAGATTGGGGAGGTTGCAGACTCACTCAAGGAAAGAGAATCTACATTTATGAGAATGACATCAGTGGGGATTGAGATAGGTTTATCAATAGGGCAGTGAGGCAAACCACTAGGGGGAATGGTATTGCAGGAGGTAAACTGGCAGAGGAAGCATCATCAGTCTAAGATTGAGGAAGGTTTTTGTTGAAAGGGAATTGTGTTTTATAAAAAACAACATGAGGTGTTACATAGACTCGTTCAGTGAGATAATCAAGACACAAATAACCTTTGTTCCTGAGGTTATAACCAAGAAATATGCACTGAACCGATAAATATTGTAGTTTATTATTGTTATAAGGGCGAATGAAAAGATAGCATAAGCAACCAAATACTCTGAGGGACTTGTAATTAGGAATTTTCTAAAAAAGAGTTAAATAAGGTGAATCATTATTGAGTACCTTGCTTAGCATTCTATTAATGAGGAATGCTGCTGATTGAAATGCATGCTGCCAGAACTTCATTAGTAAAGAAGCATGAGCTAGCAAGGCCAATCCAGTCTCTACAACATGTCTATGCTTCCTCTCAACTCTCCCATTCTGCGCTGAATTATAAGGACAGGAAAAACGATGTACAATACCAGCCTGTTGAAGAAAAGTGATGAAGGATTTGAACTCACCTTCATTGTCAGACTGCACATATTTTATAGTGTCATCAAATTGATTCTCTACTTGAAGTTTGAATTGTTTAAACATTGGAAGAACTCGGTCCTTTATGTGTAGAAGATAGAACCACGTTGTCGCATGTCACCCGCGCGGCGTCGTTGGTAATTTTTCTTTTGCTTAACCTGTTTTTTAGGAGTCGCCACATAGTATTCGATTCAAGGTTACTAGGAAATCCAAATGTACTGGTCTTTGTCAAAGATTCACGGGTAAGGGACTGGTTGTGACTAGGGAAGGTATTAGCACCCCTAGCGCACCCTACCTGAGGTAAGCTGCTTTGTGATTTGATGTGATTTAAAAGATTTTGAAAGTTGTCCTGCCAATAATTTCATAAAAAAACAAAACAAACTTTTCTATTTAATATCAAGAATACATCTTACGTATAAGATTATAATTCTAGATACCAATTTTTTTTTTTGAAATATGAACCAAATTCAATGCAAATTAAAACATTTAATTTTTATCTTTTTTTTTAAATTTTTTTCTTTTTAGTTTTTATCATTCAAAACATACATAAAAAAATAATAACAAAACACCCACTCAAACACTCTTCTTGTACTATGTTTAAACACATACCCATTACATGTTTACAAATTAATTAAAATTTAACATAAAATAAACAGTACATTAAACAAACCAAAAATTACAAAAATAGCCCCAAAACAATATGGAATTATAGGGAAGGCTTTTTGCACCACCGGAACAGTGGTGGCACGTCTCCTTCATCCACCACCGCCACTGGCGGAACCCACACGCTACCGCAAGAGGCTAGCAAGGGGGTCTGTAACAACTTCCTCTCGGTTTCTTTTCCTCGCGGGCGGTGACCTGCACAAACAACAAAATCACAACAACCAGTTGATTCTCCTTTCTCTTTCCTTTTGAGAGTTGTTCGCGGTCTTCTTTCTTCCTCTTGGGTTGCTGTGAGGGGGAGCTGCTGCGGGGGAATAAGGTGGACATATCCGAGTCTATGGGCGCCGCCGTGCTCGAGCTGCTACGGGAGGCTTTGATTTTGTCTTAGCGAGTTGGCCGGTTGGCGGTGAAAAAGATCGGCTGCTGTTGTGGTGGGCTCTATTCGTTGGCCGGTTGTTGTTGATGAGACCAGAGAAGAAAAAGACGCTGCTGACGGGAAGGTTTCGGTGTTGATGGTGGGTTTCTTTTGGGTTGTGAGTTGAAGAGATCGGGAAGTGAGGCTGTTTTGTGGGGGAAGAACGGCTGGTAAAGGGGTGTTGGTTTTGGGGGGAGATGACTCTGTTGGTTTTGGGAGAGTCCCGTAAGGGAAGGAGAGCTCTGGTTTTTCAAAGGGAGGGGGGCTTGTCTAGTGTAGAGAGGGGAAAGTGGCTGGGAGACAGAGATTGGAGAGGCCGTAGCATTTGGGTGAGGGCGGCTGTCTCTTTGCTGGGTATGGGAATGCGGCTGGTTGGATAGATATGGATATAGGTTTTGGGTTTCCTTGTCTTTCCCTTCTGTATGTGCTGGAAACTCCTATTTATAAGTAAAAATGTTGTTAGGTCCCCAAACTTGGTCCCTCAACTTCTTTCTTTTTTTTGTAAATTTGATTTTTCTTACATTTATGGATTTTTCTTATCAACATTGATTCGAAATGTGGAAAATCATTGATTTTAAAAATAACACGTTAAAAGTCAAACGCGCTCTGAAGACTTTTAAAATTTTAAATTCTTTTGAGACGATGCTAAAAATAATGCAAATATATTAAAAAACATATTTTTTTTGGATTTTCGTTGCTTTTTGCTATTTTTGGAATTTTCTGAAAATTTATCAAAACATGGTTCAAAATTTGGGTAGCAACACACGTGTATCATGAGAAATCATCTAAGAACATGATAAGTATTTAGCACCAGATGTGGATTTGACTGAGGCAGACCCCAGATGTCCGTATGAATTAGTTCCAATGGTTTGGAAGCACGAGAGGAGGAGAGATGAGTGGGCAATCTGTGACTCTTTGCAAGTTGTTAGAAAGAACACATAGTGGAGCAACTAGCAGCTTTATTCTTTTAATAGGAAACATTACAGCTTTGTAATATTTGGACTATAACATTAGTGGCAGTATGACCTAGTATGTGATGCCATATGTCTATTTTATTATGAGTGGTTTTGGAGCTTAGAGAATGAAAAATAGACAAATCTTTAATGCCAACATATGCCATTTTCTTGTTGTTCAGTGCTGGAAACTTGTAAAGTCCATTCTCAAGTCTACCTCATGTCAGTATCTTCTTCATATGCAGATCCTTCACAAGGAAACTATTAGATTGAAATTCAATCAAAGCATTATTATCTGAGCAGAACTTGGCAACACTTATCAAGTTTGCTGAGATGAATGGACATGAAACACCTTTTCAAAGTTGAAATGATCGTGAGTTGGAGACTAGACGAAGGGAACCAGTGTTGGAAATGGATAAATGCTTACCATTACCAATTGTGACCTTATTTGTCCCTGTGTATGGAGTAGAGTTAGTTAGATTCTCCACATTCCGAGTTAGGTGATGACTTGCTCCAGAATCAAGGTACCAATTATCATCTGCAAGATTATTAGAGGAGGCAACCATAGCATGTATATTTTTTTGATTTATGATATTCATATTCAAAGAGTTAGTACCACTATTTGAAGAGTTTTGATAGGAAATATCAAATCTGTGATAGTAGACGTGTACTGTATGGCCAAATTAGCCACATAACTAATATTATGGCTCCTCTGAATTGATTGAATTATGTTTTCCATTCTGTGTATATCTACCCCCATGACCACGACCTCTGTAGTTGTAATTGCTGGCATTTGGAGTGTAGCTTGTGTAGCTGTGCCCTCTACTGCCATTATATTTCCTTCCACCACCCCTGTTATTAGAGGAAGAGGCATAATTGGCTGCCATTGTGGAAATTTGATCTACTGAGCTTTATTGCTCAAGTCGATTTTCAAATGCTAAAAGCATACTGTGAATAGCTTCAACTGAGATTTTATCATCTCTAACATTGATAGCGGTTACTATTGCATTATAGTCAGAACTGAGTCCTCCAAATAGATTCATGACTTGATCTTGTTCGGATACAGGTTCTCCAATGGCTGCTAGACTGTTTGCAGCTCCTTTCACCTTTATGATGTAGTCTATCATAGACAGAGATCCTTTCTTTGAGGATTACAGTTCAAGCCTTAGTTGCATTATTCTGGCTTTTAAAGAAGAAGAGAAGGTCTTCTCCAATGCATTCCAAGTAGACTGAGAACTAGTGTGTCCAATGATTTGTGCCGTGATAGCTGGTGTGAGAGATGAGTAGATCCAACTAAGGATTGTTCGATCTTGTCTCCTTCAAGCATTGAAGGTTGGATTGATTACACCTGCACTTAATTCCTTTTCTGGACAAATAGAGGTACCATATATGAAGTCCTTAAAAGCATTAGCAAAAACAATATTATCAATTTGAGATTTCCACAAAACATAGTTGGTTTGATCAAGTTTTACTGGTAATGCATGGTTGAGCTACTGATAAGATGAAGTGAGTGCCATTGTTGTGGTTTGCCTAGATCCAAGAGGACTGATTTGAAGCAGAAGTCATGGCTGGATCGAAGAAGGAAAGAAGTTTCTCTTTGAAGCTCTGATACCAAGATAGAATTTGAGAATTCCTTCTCTTTTACTGATTGTATTTCTTCTCAATGATTCTGTACATGCACGCACCATGTATATATATAACTACATACTGTCATGACAAATGTCATAACTAACAGCCTGTCATGGTAGTTAATATAACTGCAGCTAAGGCAGTTAGAGTTGATTACAATATAGTTAGAGTTAGTTACAATGAGAAGAAGAGATAATTAACAGAAATCCTGACATAACAAGTTCTTCTTTAGCTCTTTTTCTTAGCTAACTCTCACGTAACCAATTCTTCTTTTACCGTTGGCTTATCAAGCTTGAAACAAAGAGAGGAGGAGGAATTGTGTGATTTTTTTTACTCAAATTCTTGTTGGTTTCATTAATTAATGTGAGTAATTAGGGTGATTACCTTAGTTAAACATTAAGAGGGGGTGATTTTAAGGTGGTGAGTGCTTTGGAGGAAGAATTTTAAGTTAGGGTTTGAAGAGGGAGGAGAAGAAAACTTGGTTTTTCTGACATTCTTTTCTTGAATCCTTATCAAAGTGAGGTAAATAACATGCTTCAATTGATTAATTTTTCTAATTTTATATTTGATGAAAGATTATGCAAAATTATGATTATGTGAAGTTGTTGATGTACGTTATAAATTATGGGAATAATGCAAATTATGATTTAGTCATGTTAGAAAGCATGAAGTATGGTTGGGTAAGTGTTTAATTTTAAATTAAAAGAACCAAAACCTCCCCTAATTTTAATTGAATTTTCGGCCAAAAAAAGAATAATTTAGGGGATTTGAGATTTTAATCTAATTGTTGGGAAAATGTGGGAAGATATAGGTTTATAAGTGTTATTATATGAAAGGAGTAAGAATTTTTCAAAGAGAAAAGAAAAATCTTCACTTTCTTCCCTAGGTTATTTTCGGCTAAAAGGAGAAGAAAATTAGATAATGGAGTTTAATAATAATATTATTGAGAAATCTTGCCAAATTGAAGATAATTGATGTTGATCGGTTAAATTGCATAAGGATTTTTGCGAAAAAATAAATATGTAATTGGTATTAGAATTTTACCGGTTCAAATGAATGAACAATGACAAAGTAAATTGTGTTGGTTCAGAGGAGGCCGCAGGACCTAATCAGCAACAAGGGACCTATTCACATGCACAGACAATAGGTATTCATTGATCAACCAATTATATATATTCTCTAAAAAAATGTATAGTAACTGAGCTCTCAAAGTATGTCTGGTCATACAATCTATTTGTTAAGAATGAATATTATATAATTAATAAGAGAGTTGATCCTATCATGTGTGTGTGTGACGAAGAAAAAAAATAGATTTGGGTCACTGGCTAAATTGAATCTATATTAATTTATTTATATTACTAAGGTAGTATAAAGGAGAATGATGAAAAGTTATACCTTGATAATAACTGCCAAATGTTAAAACTCTTCACCCTTATAAATATATTTGTCAACAGTAACAAATATTAAGATGAACATAAAATAAGAAAAATTTACGAAGAAAAGATAAAGAGAAAAAAACTTTGAGAAGAAAACCCTGTCAATTTTTAGAAGAATTGTTTTTGCAAACAAGGTACACTTAGATAGTTAATAAAAAACACAATTCTTTATTATTTAATGTAATTATTTTTAGACAAGTGATACAAGTTTCATGTGACATGGTTATATTATTTCTTCCTTATGCTATTTTCTACTATTTTTCTCCCATAATTGTAAAATATTTTAGATTTATCATGAAGTTTTATTAAATATTTTACGATATAATAATAAAATTTTTGTTTCATCATTGTGTAAGATTTTAATGTTTAGTTTTACTAGGCATAATTTACATGAACATAAAATTAAAAGTCTTACTTTGTTAATCTTGTAAACTTAACGTTGTATTATAACTACAAACATCACATATAATAGAATTAAATATAAAATAAACATACAATAAATTATATATAATTTATTTCAAAAATAAAGTATATTCTAAAACTTAGTTTAAATAAAATACTCAGTATCTTTTCTTCTTAAGGATTTATTGCTTGTTACTTGGTGCAAATGAATGATTACAATTAGCTTTTAGAATTTCAACAAAACCACCTTAATTAGTTGCACTACTAATCAAGGTCTAGATCTTAGAAAGATAGATTCAAAATCTCAAGAATAGAATAAAACAAAGAAAAAAAAGAGAGTAAAACAAGGCCGAAAAAACATAAGAGAATAAGGCATAAGAGATATTGCTTGGTGTGCAGAACAAACCCCCGTCAACCTCCATTTTATAGTGATTTTTGAAACCAAAATTATTACAAAATTAATTATGGTAATTATTAGAATCAATTCTTGTTGTTTGAACCATTAATTACCCATCATAAAACAAAATAAAACCTCATCAATTTTCACCTTAAAAACCAAATATTTTATCATTAAAAAATAAATTATTTAGGTAGTGGAAGGTAACTAATCATAAAATGATACAAACCAAGTCAGGTCCGAATTTGATCTTAAAATATCTGCTGACCAATTTTGCGAGATTGAACATATCTCTCAAACCGTACATTAGAATAAGCTGAAAGTTTATAAGAAGATACTAGACATATGAAAATAAATTTTGGTAAATTTTCAAATCCAATAGAGTTCAAAAACATATTATTTCAGAGGATCAAATTTATTAAACAAATATTGTCAAATCTACTAGACAATACCTTTGTATATTGTTTGGGACATATCTGAAGCTATAAGAGACATTTGCTACGATTCAGTTTAGGCTGAAACCTAAACATTCAGGCTTTTCATCCATATATAGTAGACCCAATAATTTATCTAGACGAGAGAGAATAACGTGTTTGAAGTCAAGACTAGAAATCTACCAAGATTGTGTGAAAATTAGAGATTCTGGCTACATGGAGGAATTTTGGCATGAGAACTTTATTTTTATTATTCTATTTTATTTATTTTTTTATTTTTGAAAAATTATTTTTTAATTTGGGTTTGTTCTGACCTGTTAGACATTGTTTAATGATTTATTTCATTATTGGACTTATGTTAATTGATTGCTAGTTTAAGTCCATCAACTTGCAACCCGAAAATGGTTTAATAGAGGTTAGTTTGAGGAGACTATATTATGTTTTTTTCTAGCTGCAAAATTCAGTAGCAAATCGGAGACTAAACATGAGTTTTTTTTTTTTTGGTTTGTGGCAAAACAATCTTTCTTTGTAGGGACAAAAATCATACATTGACTTATCAAAAATTAACTGGTTTCATGGGATCATTCACATACATAGGATTCTTAGATACAAGGTTATCTCAAGGTCCAAGTTTTTTTTTCCAATACCTTTGGTCCTTACCGGGTTATTATCTACTTTGTTGGGGGTTGGTTGACTACATGATCAAAAGGTTCATATAAGTTGGTATCAAAGTTAGACTCCAAAAATCAAGTTATATCCTTTATTTTCATCTTGTTAGTTTCAGCTTTTTTAATTTTAGTTGTCTTTTATTCGGTTTTTGATTATTTTGTGTCTAGAACTTAGTAGTTTGTATCTAGAATTCTTTAAGAAAAAGGTTTTATTTTAGTTTTTTACCATCTCAGAATATATCAGTAGCATAAAGAGTAAAAAAGAAGAAGTCTAAAAGTCACTTTTTTTTTTAAATGTCACAATACAAAAATAAGAGAGAATTTGGAACAAACCAATTCATATAATTCTCAAATTTTATATAATGGTTCAAAGATCCCTAATCGCATCCCATGTAGAATTTGAGCTCATTTAAAGATTTTTTTGTTCTATAGTAACCAAGGTCGGGATTAAAACTTGTCGTAACAAGTTAGATTCCTATCGAAAAAGAATCTCGGGTCAAATAAATTTATAAACTCTCAAATTTTATATACTAGGTTTCAAGGTTCTAATAACACTTCATATAAAATTTGAGGTCATTTGAAGTTCTTTTTTCTATAGGAACTAAATTTGGGATTAGAACTTGTCATAACATGTCTAATTCGCGTCAGTAATTCAAACTTGTTTTGCTTTTGTTATTTTTCAATTATTACAGTATAATACTATCATAATTGACATATTTAAGTGTCAATTAAATTTTCTTTATATAACCTTTACATCGTTTTTCTTTCGCGTCTTCAAAAACATATATTTTTCGTATAAATTCATTTCTTACTCATGAAATTATAATCGTAGTTTCGTCTTTGCTTGTTTTTATATTTTCCTTACTTCTTTAATTATGTACACATATTTAAATACACTGCTACAACAGTTATATTTGGCGTTAATTTCAGTTCTGCAAGAGTCAAAGAAAGGTGAGATGAGAGGAAAAAGGCGTAGTGAACATATTTTGAGTGAAAAACCTATATTTGAGTGAAACACGAGGAGTGTAAACATGTGAGGGAGTGAGTGAGGAATATATATTTCTTGTCGACTAACTAATTTCTAGATTTAAAGATATCGAAGGCAAGCAACAACATGGAACCGTAGATAGGAGACGATGAAATTGTAATTCAATTACGCCTTATAAATCAATGGATGGATTGAATGGCTAATGAATTTGAAGATAGGTTGGAGAGGAAACGTGTTAATGATCATGGTAAGGTTTAAATTAGGTCCGAGTGAAGATAATTTAACGTTAGGAGGGCTGTTACGCGAGTTAACACTAATGTGGATGAGTTTATGGCTGATAATGCGAACATGAGTGATGTTGATTTTAAAGATGTGTTCGTGGGACATGGGAAATGTTTTAGACAACACTAGAAATGTCAGTTTATAAAGGAAAGATATGGTAATAATTTTCACCAGAGGGGTGATTATAGGTACTAGAACCATAATGCCGAGTTAGATGGATATTTGAGTACAATTAAGCTGAAAATACTAACTTTTTATGGAAGAATGATTCTGAAGTTTATTTAGAATATGAGAAGAAGATGTATTGGATTTTTTAGTGTCATAATTATCCGAAAGCCAAGAAAGTCAAGCTTGCTTTGATTGCTTGTACTGGCCATGCCATTATGTGGTGGGATCAATTAATGACATGAGAAATTATAAGGTAAGTTGATACTTGGGATGAGATGAAATCTCCAATGAGGGGGATATTTGTGCCTAGATACTATTATAGAGAATTGTATCAAAAGTTACAAAGTTTTACGGGTGATACGTCCTCTTTATTCACAACCTGTCCCTTTAAGTAGAGTCTCGCAAACTAATAAATTCTATAGTGACCATAATAATAGGTGGTGATCCCATTTTTTTTTTACTAAAAATAAACAAGAATTCCTTGTTCTTCCCCATTACATGATAAATCTCGCTTTGGGAGGACTATTGCCATAACGCCGTACATGTGTGATAGAATGACAGCTCCACTGCGGACTTCCATGGACTAAGCTTTGTTTGTTTGTCTGATTGTTATGTTTTATTTTTTGTTAGTCTGCACATTATTATTCTTTTTATGCATTAATTTTTTTACTGTTTTTGTCTATCATTTTTATTATCAACATGCATTCTTTTATGCTTTATTTTTTTTTTATATCATATATGTATTTGTATATTAAATATAGATTAATGCTTCATGCATCAATTGCTTTAGTTTTTAAAAGCACCCACAAGCTTCTAAGTTAGGTGAGGGATTAACGGTTTGCCTTATGAATATGGGTCAGGGTACAGATTCATGAAACACCAAACTCATATCTAAGTGTCTGCTTGGTAATGGTGGGCATATGTGTCTTAACCATTCCTTACAATGCCTTCATACTATCTTTACGAAGATCGTCACTTGACAAATATGAGACTTTTTCGAAACGAGGTAGAAAACCTACCCTTACTCACTTAACGAATAGATCTTGTTCTTAGGATTGTATGTACCATTTGTAATTTATATCAAGAAGAACCTGATCATGCTAATCTTATATTGTAGGATCCTAAACTAAAATCATGACAATACCCATCTTTTCAAGAATTTGGGTAAGAATTTGAGCTGGCACAATTAGCTGAAGGAAACTGCTAATACAAAAATTAATTGTGGTAAGGATACTTTGTCTATGGAGGTAAGAGATGAAAAAATTGAATTTAATTTTCATGATGCAATGACATATCCTTATAGCAATGTTTATTCTATCACATGTTATGACCAAGTTGATAAGTGTGTGTAGCATGTTTGTGATTTTGATAATGAGGATGGATTAAGCGTGGCTTTGAGCTATGACTATGATTTTACCAAGATAGAAGAGATGGAGAGGCATATATGTGTTCCCCAAAATGTGCATGAATCGGCATTGGCTTTACAAGCTTTGCAAACTATTCCCTATAATACAGGAGTCATTCACCCCATCACGGACAATGAATGGATGGCGCCTATCCTTTTGGTGCCCAAAAAGATTGGAATTACGTTGGAAGAAATAAAAAATGATACTTATGAGAATGCAAGGATTTACAAAGAAAAGACTAAGAGTATCCATGATCGAATAATTACAAGAAAAGAGTTTAATGTTGGAGACAAAGTCCTTATTTATCATTCGCGTTTGAAACTTTTTCCTGGAAAGTTACGCTCTCGTTGGATTGGACCCTTTGTTGTTTCTAATGTTTTTCCTTATGGTGCAGTTGAAATTACAAGTTTAGAAACCAACAAAGTACTCAAGGTCAATGGGCATCGTTTAAAACCTTTCTATGAAGGTTGGACGGCAGAACTCACCGCTTCTGTAGAGTTAGCTGAACCAATCTATGAAGAATGAGCATGCCACATGTCAAGCCAATGACATAAAACAAAAGCGCTTACTGGGAGGCAACCCAGCACAAAAAAAAATCAGATTTGCTTTCTTTTTCCTTATCTTTTATTTTTTCGCATTTTAATTTATTTTCTGTCATTCTCTTCTGTTCCTTTGCTTTTATTTCAACATTGAGGACAATGTTGTGTTTTAAGTGTGGGGGTATTGAGAGAATGTTGGTTTTCTAATTTTGGTTTTCTTTGTTATTTTTCAAAAAAAAATAATAATTATGTTTGATCTTTTGAACTCCCATTGGTTTTTGAGAATATGAGTATTATGTATGAGAATTAGTTGAGATAGATGAAGATATAAATCAAATGAAGGAGTATGCATGTAAATTTTAAGGTTTAATTGGTTTAGGGATTGACTTTGAGAATATGCCATGTTGACTTTATAGTGTTATACCAATGCAAGCTTTTGAGCCTTCAACATTATATTCTTTGATTGTGCATTCTTTCAATGATATGTATCTCTAGAACTTGCTTCATATCTTGTTGAGATTACATTCGCATTACATATATACATGAAGATGATAAAGGCATTAGGAATTTTAACCACTTGAGCCAAAAAGCCAACCTAAAGCATATTATCCTTAGTGAGCCCCTTTTGAGCTTGTTTATCTTTTCTTTACTTTACCCATGTATAAGCCTTAAATTTTTATATGTTTTCCTTTTCCCCTGGCCAAGGATCAGTAGAGCATATATTTGTGATATCTCATGGAATTATGGTTGGAAATTATGTGAAAAGAAAAAAAGAAGAAGTGATGCTTGATGAAAAGATGGGCAAAGTTGCCAAAGGTAAAAAAAAAAAAAAGGAAAGAAAAAAAAAAGGAAAAGAAAAAAAGAAGAAAAAAATGTTCCTTTATGTTCTTAAGATTTTATGTTGAAAAAGCTTGAAATCAAAAGAAGTTAAGCATTGGTGATTAAAGATGGAAAATTTATGTGCTTTGATGGAATATCTTGTTTGAAATATCATTTTTCAGAATGCTCTACTTTCTCTGGTTTGAACCTTTTCTTTTACTCTCTTTTACCCCACCTTAACCTTAGCCCAATTACAACCAGAAAATAAGAATTTTTGATTCATGCATTGTTTATAACATGTTAGTAATGGAGATGAGATTGAAGAGGAAGCTTGTGGTAGAACATATTCATTGATTGAATTTGAGAGATTTAAACACATAAGCCTTAAACACGTGAGTGTCGGAGTGCATATCAATGAGATGACCTATCACTTTGGCATGGTATAGATTTTATTTAAATCCCGACGATTAATTGAGTTTTGAAGTTTGCATGTAAATAAATTCATGAAAATTTATACTCTTTATCCTTCTTAATTGTGTTCTTGTTTATAATGCATATATTCTTGGATATTGATGGGAGATTAGAAGATTAGTCATAGTGATTTAATTTAATTTAACTTCAATTTGATTTTACCTATCCTTTCTCGAGGACGAGCAAGAGCTAAGTGTGGGGGTATTTGATGCAACCATATTATTAGATAGTTTCACCCACATTTAACTAGTGTTTTGCTTATGTTTTATATATAAAATGCCTTGATATTCTTTGTTTTATGTTTTGAAGGCACTTTTGGATGAAAGATGCAAAAATGAGTAAATTGGAGATAATTGGCAGATTTGACCTTCAGTCAATGTTTTGTGTAGAGCTTGAGCTCTAAAAGTTGAAATGAACTGATTCCAGTGGCATTAAAAAGCTAACATCCATAGCTTTCGGACATCTAAGGCAAGAAAATAAAATAAGAAAGAGAATGGAAATCGCAGCCTTCAAAGTCAAATCTTGCAATCTGTCAGTGTTGACCTTCGGCCATTACAACTTGAATATTTGGAGCTAAAAAAGTTCAATTGATGCAAAATCAATTGTTTTGGATTCCTGACTCAAAGATATATAAACGCTCCAAATTTCAGCAAAAAATGATGTCATATGAAGGATATATGATTTTTCAAAGATGACAACTGAATTCTGCCAGCAAACAGGTTTCGTGAAGAAACGAGTCCAAATTACGTTACGAAGCATCTAAACCGATATCCAAGTTTTTATTTCAGAAATTTAGCTCCTCTAAGTCAAAGTTTGAAGATTTCATGCAAGGCTATTTCTCCCTTTTTAGAAAAATAGTTATTAAAGTACTTAAATGTAAACAGTCTAATTAAGGGAGGACTATTTTGTAAAATAGAGACTAGGGTTTCTTAGGATATAAAAAGAATGAGAGAAGAGAAGGGGGACAGCCAGCCAAGAGGAGAAAAATGTCCCCCTCCTCTAAGAAACTTGAAATTATGCATTCTTCCTTCTTTTTTATTAGTTGTTCAACAAACATATAAGGCTAAATACTTTTTCTTGGTTGCAAGGACACGAAAACCTTCGGATTTCAAGAACTGTGAGATTTATTTTACCTTTTCTTTTCTGTTTATATGATGAATATGTTTGTTCTTCTATGCTTATTTTTCCTATGATTGTTTATTTTAATTGCAGAGTGGACTCTAAGTTATTATTGTAGACAATCAATTGCTAAGTTTGATATCAAAATCGGAGTTGTGGTGGGCCTGTTTGTTTCTGCGTTCAAAAGCGCTTTTGATAAAATTTGAATTTTTTTTTATTTTTTTATTAACTTTAAATTAATATGTTTTTAGTGTTTTCAAATCATTTTGATGTATTGATGTCAAAAATGATTTTTTTTTAAAAAAATAAAAACATTATTAACATGTATTTTGACACGAAAAGCTATTTGAAAAACAACCGCAACCACACTGCCAAACACGCTCGAACTTGTGAAGCAACTAAGTTTAATAATTGTGGCGGATCTACATTATTAATCTTAGGGAGAACATTCAATCAAATCAAACATAGACTGCTGACAATTATGTTTTCTTGATTAATCAACTTATCTTGTTCTTAAAGTTGCCATTGAATTAAATTACTAGTGCGGACACTGTGGTTGTTTGATGGTTAGGGTTAGTTATACGGCGGATCTGTTACTAACCAATATTAAGAAGAGATAAATATTCAGAATATAAATTGATGTTTTGTTTCCATGATCAGTTCTGATTTCTGTAGGTAGATGTTCGCTTGTGACCAAGGTTTGTTCTCTTGATAATTTTTTGATTTTATTAAATTTCATTTCATAGTTTTTTGTTTTCTTTTGTTTTAGCCTAGATAACGTCCAAACCCCAAAAAAAAAAATTCATATCATCTAGCATAAAAATCTGACTTGAATCTTCCTCGTGGGATTGACCCCTTGCTTGCTCTCTACTATCTTGTATGTTGTGTTTGAAGTTAGGGTAATTAATTTGTGCGACCGCGACATCATAACAATGTACCAAGGAATTTGGGGTTAGCGGATTTCTCTAATTTGTTTAGACATCAGTCATCCCTCCAGGAGATGGAACTCATTAAGTAAAATTAGGAAAGGCTCCTATTAGTGAAAAGAGGAGAGGAAAGCAGGGTTAAATCCTCATTCAGCCAAAATTACGTAACTTTGAGAAATAAAAAGCTTTCTAAAATGATTGCACCCCAGAACCCAGAAGTTCAGAATTAGAATAACCAAAAATGAAAAGGGTGGATAACAAGGAAAAATTGAGAAGGCAGTTATAAAAGTGCGAAATCAATCTCTGTCATAGCAAATTGCAGCAAGCCAACAATAACTCTTAGAGAAACAACTGGAAGAAAAAGATAAGATGCGAAACTTCTTGAATCGACAGTTAAAAGGGAACGATGAATAGTTGGCAACTTTGGCAAGGGATCTTGAGATAGCAAGAGGTTGGAAGAAAAAAGCTGAGATTATCAAAGAGGTGACTGCAGGGATCCAAAATGAGCAAGCAACTCTAACGGCCAAACATGATGAACTAGTTAACAAATGCGTACAAATGGAAAAAGAAAGGGTCCAAATCAAAACGTTAGCTAAGAGTAGGATGGTTTCTGATAAGGAAATGATATACTCTTTGAAAAAAAAAGGACTACCTTAAGAAAAAATTAGATAATGAAAAAGAGAAGAATAAACTAGCTAGAATAGATATATAAAAAGGAAAAAGGATTCAAACCTAATATATATCACAATCAGAAAAAAAAAAAAAAAAAACAATGCTAGGAAGGACATTGAATCTGACATGATAGATTACAAGGAGAGGGCTGAGTATGTAAAAGAACAACTTATGGTGGTACAGACTGAGTTGGGAATTCGAGAAGAAGAGTTGAAGAAGCTAAAAGGCCGATGCTTTAAGATGGAAAAATAGCTAAGCAAATGTGAGCAAGAACATTATGAATGTCGAGATTACATACACAGTTTTGGAGTCCAGATTAATTCCAAATAGCCAAGCTTGATATTGAAAAAGAAGAGTTACGACAAGCAATGGCTAAAGTGGCTTACTTGGAAGACACAATACGAGTACTCGAAAGGAACAATGAGGCTTTGTTTTCTAATGATGCAACCATATTATTTGATAGTTTTACCCATGTTTACCTAGTATTTTGCCTATGTTTTATTTATAAAATGCATTGATATTCTTGGTTTTATGTTTTGAAGGCACTTTTAGATGTAAGATTCAAAAAGAAGTAAATTGGAGATAATTGATAGATTTGACCTCCGATAGATGTTTTGTGCAGAACTTGAGCTCTAGAAGTTGAAACGAAGTGATTCCAGTGGAATTAGAAAAGTAACATCCATACCTTTCTATACATATATAGCAAGAAAAATAAATAAAGAAAGATCTTGGAAATCGCAACCTTTAAAGTCAAATCTCGCATTTTGCCAGTGTTGACCTTCGGTCATTTTGACTTGAATATCTTGAGTTACAGAAGTCCATTTGATGCAAACTTAATTGTTTTAGATTTTTTACTCAAAGATCTATTAGCCTACTGAAGTTTAGCATAAAACGAGCTCATATGAGAGAGATATGAGTTTTATAAGATGACACATGAATTCTGCAAAGCATCCAAACCGAGATCCAAGCCTTTTTTTCGGCAATTTAGCTCCTCTAAGTCAAAAGTCAAAGCTTGAAGATTTTATGCAAGGCTATTTTTCTTTTTTAGGAAAATAATTATTTAAATGTAAATTGTCTACTTAAAAAATGACTATTTTATATAAAAGATATTAGGGTTTCCTAGGATATAAAAAGAAAAAGAGAAAGGAAGAGGGGCAGCCAGCCAAGAGAGAAAAAACACTCATTTCCTCCACAAACCCAAAATCATGCATTCTTCTTTCTTTTTGATTAGTTGTTCAATAGACATGCAAGGCTAAACTTTTTTTTCTTGATTGCAAGGGCACAGATACCTTCGGATTTTAAAAATTATGAGATTTATTTTACCTTTTCTTTTCAGTTTATTTGATGAATGAATATGTTTGTTCTCCTTTGCTTATTTTCTATGATTATTTATTTTAATTGCTAGAGTGGACTCTAAGTTATTATTGTGAACAATCTATTGCTAAGTTTGCTATCAAAACTGAAGTTGTGGTATATAAACTTATAAAGCAACTGAGGTTAATAATTGTGGTGGATCCAGATTAGTAATCTTAGAGAGAACATTCAATCAATTAAATCAAATATGGACTGCAGACAGTTATGTTGTCTAGATTAATAAACTCATCTAATTCTTAAAGCTGCCATTGAATTAAATTACTAGTACGGACACTGTGGTTATTTGATGGTTAGGATTAGTTATACAGCGGATCCATTAACTAATCAACATAAGAAAAGATAGATGTTCAGAGTATAAATTGACGTTTTGTTTCTATGATCAATTCTGATTTCTGTAGGTGGATGTTTACTTGGGATCAAAGTTTGTTTTTCTTGATAAATTTTGGTTTTCTTTGATTTAACATTGATTGTTTCTTTCTATTTACTATAGCTATAGATAACTTCACAATTCCCCCTACCCCTCAAATTACACGTCGCCTAGCATAAAAATCTGAACTAAAACTTCCTCGTGGGATCAACCCCTTACTTGCTCTACTATCTTGTTTATTTAAGTTAGAGTAATTAATTTGTGCGACTGCGACATCACAATAACTTTTGGCGTCGTTGTCGGGGAAGTGATTTTAGTTGATTCTTGTATTGTGGTTGTTATTTTATGTGATTGTTATTTATTTTGTTAAAAAAAAGAGAGAAACAGATTTTTTGCTTGCGGCGGTATTGTACAATATGGTAACGGTACTGTTCAAAACCTATTTTTTGTATCGTACAGGGTAAAAATGCAACCCAATACTAAACAAAATTGGTAAAAAAACAGACAAGAAAAACACGCAAGTCAATTGAACCCCTATAGTTTAGCATCTTTTGCAAAATAATACTTGGCTATGAATTTCTTCAATTTAACTCCTAATTGACTCTAAAATTTAATTTTTTATTTTAAAAGAAAAAATAAATTTAAAAAATAATCTAGAAATAAATTATGATAGTATCCATGTCTTTAGCACTGATAGGAAGCGTGAAAGCTACACCCATACTTTCAAGCATATATAATTAATATCCGAACTGACCAGTCATTA
>Ga0325400_1000509_pt1 | contig 28888 bp, 8 predicted proteins | sample PopdelMetagenome_2_FD_205662 | JGI IMG/M metagenome (GOLD analysis project Ga0325400, IMG submission 205662) | Populus deltoides microbial communities from Bellville, Georgia, United States - Xylem-PdKOR-R1 | ecosystem: Host-associated > Plants > Phyllosphere > Stem > Wood/Secondary xylem...
TGATTTAACTAATCAAACCTGTAACCCGGGTTATGAGACCGGAATAACCTAATAGAAAGCAAATTGAAATAAATTATAAAATTTAATTCTCAATCAACCCAATATTAAAAGATAAAATTAAAAAAAAAACAAATAAAAAATGACTAGAAAATGACTCTAGTGAACCCGAGTTAACCCTCCAAACACATGACCGAGGGTCATGAGATGAATATAATCTTATAAAAATTAAATCAAAACAAATCACGAAACTTAATTTTTAATAAATTCAATGTTAAAGAATGAAATTAAGAAGAAAAAAGTCAATCATAAAAAGAAAAAAAAAGACTTGAGTTAACCCATCAAACTCGTGGATTAAGTCATGAGACTAAAATAACTTTACAAAAATAAATTAAAAAAAAATATAAAATTTAATTTTTAATAAATTTAATATTAAAAAATAAAATAAAAAATAAATAGTATTTTAAAAAGAAAAGTACATTGAAATCCCCTCTTTATTTAGGTTTAGTGTTAATAATAGTTGAATGACGTTTGTATATGTGGGGCCAGGCCATATAAAAAAAAAAGAGAGAGAGAGAAAAGGACGGGCACCTGTTATCAAGAACAGTAAGGATATGTGTTTCACATGAGAATTAGAAGGCTGTTAATGGTTGATAAATAAACGTATTGATTTGGTCCTTTCATGCCCCATCAATATAACAGAGCTTATCCAAAGAATGGTCAAAATCTTAACTCTTCTGCCACTTGTCGACATGCTGTCCATACATAGTGTTACCACTAGAACGATTATTATACCACGGCATAAAATAAAAAAAGTTTTATTTTATTTTCGCACTAAAATTCATACATATTAATTAAAACTAAGTTTTTTTCAAACGATATTGAAAACCCACTTTTACTTTTTACATAGTATGACGCATTCTGAATAGCTTGATAAATTCTTTTTAAATTCCATCCAAATATTTAAATTAAAAAATATATTCATATAAAACAATTCTCCTTAAACAGCAAAGCATGTACATGTTGCAGCAAAGATTTAAATTTATAAAAAATTATCTAGGTATATTTAAGCTAAGCCGAACACCTACTGAAAAGAAATGATTGTTCTCATGAATCAGGCCATGAGATCTTTAACCTTTTTCTCAGTCAAACTCTGCTGTACTATACTTGCCCCCACTTTGAGCACCATTTCTTCCTTCTTTTTAATGCCATGGCTTTAGAATCTTCAAAAACTGATCCATATCATTCAAAAATCGCTTTGTAAAGTGTGCCTTGTGTTCTCACCATCTATTTGCTCTCTTCTTTCTTTCCGGCAGGATTTATTCCCAACTTCTTAGCCCAGTCAATCTCCCCCATCTCTGGTGCTATGGACAGCAAGAGCCCTGATCTTCGCGAAGCCTCGTTTTCTTCTTATCTCACCCAGCGAGAAGACAATTTTGTACTTAAGCTGACAGATCAGTCGGTGCAGTTTACCCATCCTGCCAAAATCACTTCAAGCCAAGAGATTTCCCTCCCTGCCAGGTCAGAGAGGACTAAAGCTGAAGAGGGGGAAATCAGCGTCTTTGGCGCGGAGAGATACTTCAATATGAAACTGGATGATGATAGTCCAAGAATCGTTGACAATATTAATGCAGGAAAGTACGTGCATGAGAAAGAATACCCGGTTGATCGACAACGGATGACACCGAGAAGCAGATTAGGAACTCCAAGTGTGAGTTCTGAAGCAAGTTGGAACAGTAAAAAAGCTTTGCTACCAAATCCCCTGAGAAATTCATCTCCAACCAGGCACCAGAAAGTCAATGAAAGATGGTTCTTTTCAGGCTTTGCCTGCAATGGCTCTTGTTCAGACAAGAAATCTGTTTATACGGATAAAAATATTGGTCACAGAGAGACTCGTGGAAAAGAGCTCAGGAGGGAATCTGCTCGCAATCCTATCGGACTGGAAGGGACTAGAAAGCAGTCTCAATCAAGACTAATCCAGGTGAAAGATGAGTTTCACAGCCCGAGCTTTAAAAGAACGAGTGTTGGTTCAAAAAGAAGAGAGTACTTTGTGTTGCCATGTGTTAATTCCGGGGTGCAAAGCTTGAATCTTAAAGGAGGGGAGCAGAAGATCATAGAAGACGACCCACGAATATCCCTAGAGGTGTTCGGCTCCCATTTGCTTAAAAAGGAAGATATAGCACTGAATCTGGAGAGAAAGCTGTCTGTGCTAACATGGGATGCCATCCCAAAATCCCCAAACCTCCCACCCACCTCAACCAGTAGCGGCCAGATGTATGAAGATATTGAAAGCGATGGCAGTTCGGATCTGTTCGAGATTGAGAACCTATCTGGAAGTTCACATCTACAGCCTATATTCACCAAGCAAACATCTGATGGCATGTCTAGCTGTATGACACCAACCAGCCGGTACTATGAGCCAAGTGAGAGCAGCATTGAATGGAGTGTAGTCACCGCCAGTGCTGCTGATTTCTCAGCTGTTTCAGTGGACTATGATGAAAAGATGCTGGCTGAAAATAGCATAATTAATCCCTGTTTAGCATCCACAGTGCCCAGAAGAAGCCGCCCAAATGGCCTATTGGGATGCAATAGTCAGAAAGCAGTGGATGTTGCTGAAACTGCACACAAGAGAAACGACAAGGCGAAGTCTCACTCGCAGCAGCTTCGAAGGACAGACGCACCCATCCCACTGCGGAATTTACAGGCTCATGAGAATATGGTGAAAGATCCTGATTTCCCTTGAATGATTCCCGATGCATTTTTAGCATAACAAATTAAGAAGCTCTATTAATTTGTTGAACTCTAGCTCGATCATGAGCGTCTCCGCTTCTTACATGTATGAAAGCATGAACATTCAAACAATATTAATATCAGGGAAATAATTAAGATTTGCATCTGATAATTATGTTCAAAATTTGCGTGAACATACATGCAGCATTAATATATGTTATGTAAACAAAATCCTCTTACCTGCTATATACAAGCTTGTTTTATATTACATGTAAATTAACTTCCTAAATTCTCAGGCTGATTAGATTAGATATTGTAGATTTTTTTTAGCCATCGACATCGTAAATGTCATTCGAAGGGAGAACAACCCAGGAAACATGAAAAGTGAATGTTGATTTCTTTAGGTGTGTGGACCTTGAAGACACACAAATGAACCACACACCCGACCATCCATGTCTAGCCTTTTTCCTTTCTCCACTAATAAGAGCTTATTCTTGTTCTCTTGATTTATAACTTGGCGTGTCATTCATGTTTTGGACATTCTTGAAATCGTTCAACAGATTTACTTTTGGCTAGCCACCCTTGCCTCACATATAAGAACCTGTTTGGTTACGTGGAAGTGTCACGTTTCCTGTGGTTCTATTGTTTTAAACTGTTTGGTTAACAACTACTCATGTTTTTGAACTCCATGGAGCCCACACAAATTGCATTCCAAATGTAGGATAAGCAAAAGCAACTCGTAGTTGCTTTTACCGTGGCTGCTGTTCAGAAAACGCTGTAACCTTTACTAAGAAATTAATTAGCCCTATCTGTCCTCAACATCACAATCGTTTTTCTTGTGTTTGTACTTTATATGCTTGTAAATAGTCTTCGTTCACAGGTCTCATAGTGACATATAAGCTTTCTTTTGTAGAATATAAACTAAAGGTTTTCTTTGTCTAAACTTTTGCCAACTGTAATGCTTTATACATCACATATTAATATATTATCATTATCTTCATTGGCATTAAAATTGAAGAAATATTTGTAATACTAGGCAATGCAAACATTGGCTTGCATTCGTGATGGCATTAAAGTTGTTGCATTCAACAAGTTTGATAATCATCCTGATTTTGTTCCTTCAGATACTTTTCTCGATGTCATTCTACAATTACAAACAACTGGACATCAAAAGGCGTCGCGTATAGATTATATTCATAATGACATTGCAAATAGTTTGATGAGATAATAATATTTAATTGTAATAACAAATCACACTTTTATTATTTTGCCGGTATTTATGTGGACAAAATGTTTTATTTTCTCTTAACACAAAGAATTATTTTATTTATGTTATTTTTTGTCATTTTGGGTACAAAAGCAACCGCAACCACAGGTTTAACCAAACATATTTTTAACAACAATAAAGTCAAATCACATTTTTAATCAAATATTCAAAATATATACACAAACCACAAAAAAATATTTTTTTTAAAAATCATTTTTTTCCAACCACAACCACAATAATTACAACAAAAACAAACACATTCTAAGCCCTACAAATCTAAAGCTCAGGTAGTTGGCATGTATGTATCTTTATAGATATCTAAAGCTTATGGCCCTACAAATGGAGACGCGCCTCCCCGACTCCCCCGCCCTGATAGAGGAGAGATCCATATATACTTCAGAGAGATCCATATATACTTCAGAGAGCAATAATTATAATACGTACATTATTATTTTAGGCCAAGAGATTATACATTGCATCTATTACATTTTGCACGTGCATTTTCCAAATTATTGAAATTATGCTCCTTCGAGTAGGTTTGTTTTTACTTTTAAGAAATGTTTTTGATTGCTACAACTAATTGTTTTATATTTCTGAATCATTTTAATTTATTAATGTTAAAAACAAATTTTAAAAAATAAAAAAAATTTAATATATTTCTAAATAAAAAATAACCATTACCACAATCTAAATACTACCTTATTATTATTATATCATCAAATCCAACGCTTTTGCGGTAAATTTTAAGTATTTTATCCTTTTTTGTGAATATTAATAGTTTTTTCATTTTAATATTGTCATGTTAGGATAATAATTTAATTTTTTTATTTGTTGATAATTTAATTATTTTTTATTATAATTCTTGAAATTTGTTTAACTGTTGAACTCAATTTATTATTATATTCTTATATTGATTATGATGATGACATGTATGATAATATGACATTGTTTTTATATAATTTTTTTATTATGAATTTAGCAATCATATTTTTGTATAATTTATATTTATGATTAATTTTTATAAGAATTATAAATACCATATAATACATGGATAATCGGTTACTTTTTATTATTATTATTAAAGTTCATACTTATAATATATTATTCCACCGAATCAGCATTTGAATATGATCACATGAACACTGTTTAATTTACTCATTATAACTCAAAACAATATTCACTCTTTCTGATTAACAACGATGGTGTTAGAGTAGGGATTTATTAATACTAGAGTTAATTGATCCATCTATCATATATTTTAAAGTATTATCTCACACATTATTTGAAGTAATCTTTACTTTTATATATTCGAAAATTCTTCTCTCATTCATCTTTTTTGCCGCTTTTTAGACAAGAATACCCAACAACCAAAACAAAAATTGTATGGGAGAATACATGTTAGGGCACTCTTGTCTCTCAATGAAAACGTTTTATATATACATTTAAGGTCACTTGAGGCTTTTCCTTGTTTTTATTGAAATCCTGTTGAACCAGCTCAAGAGGTTTGGCCACAGTCAGATGTTTTAGATATTTGGTGTGTGCGCTGAACATCCGGTTCAATGCCGATCAATTAGCTCATCGGTCATTGCATGCATGGCGATCTTCAAATTTCTGCCACATCTCGTAATGGAAAAGGGCATTCATTTTAAGGCCAATTTCTTATTGGATTTCAGCAGAGAAATGCCTGAACCAATTAAGAGAGGTAGGAAATTTCAATGGTGGGGTGTGACCGTCGAGGAATGTTAACCAGAAGGACATGTTCAAGCATGGTGGTTGGGTAGCTGCATATTCAATTCTATATCCGTTTCGCTAACAAAGTGGAACCCATGCTCTCTTCTCTCCCTTTCACTAAATAGAAACCAGGTTGGGTATCTGGTGAACACAGCATAAACTAATCTTGAGAAAATCCCATCAAATAGTAAAAGTAACGTTAATGGCTTATAACATTAACAGAAAAATCCCTGTAGATCGATGTCAACTTGGTACATTAAAATCAAACGAGAAATTTCAGAGAGATAGGTCCTAAGCTCTCCTAATTACATACATCAAGGAATTTCTTAACACACCCTATAGCCTCAAATATTTAGCTTGAAATTTAAAGAACCAATGATAGATATTAAAGTCCAAGTCTAAATGTGAACGATGTGATGGGTAGGGATGAGAAGAAGTGAAGGTTGATGTGCCTTTAATGCATAGTAGAGGGAGAGGTTGCCTTTCACATCCATCCTTGCAAGAGATTTGATGCCCACAAAGACTTGTTGCTTATGAAAAATTCTCTGGGCGTGATGTAATAAATCAAACCACTCGTCTAGCAATGGAATGTCGTGAAGGGAATAATTAGGGCTGGACTGGCAACAAATGAAAACAGCTCAATGAATGAGTAAGTAAGAGGACCACTTGGAATATGTATGGCAGCCATGATCAGTCGCTCAGGGATGTCTCAGAAGGAAACCTACTTCATGGCATATGAGCCTTTGAGCAATTAAGACATGCATCGTCGAAAATGACAGGGTTGAATGAACAGCAATATAAAATATAACCGCAACATTAATTTGTAGTAAAAATAAAGCTATATATAGAAGAGAGGATGCCAGAAATAAGAGAAAAGTACAGAGAAATACACAGAGATATTGATGGGAAAGAAGAGCCCAGCAAGAAAAACGAAAAGAGGGAGAGTAATAACGAAAAAGACTTAAAAGAAAGAAATAATTGTGAAGGGATGGTGGTGGTTTTGATTGGGAGATGTGGAGAATAAGAGAATAGAAGGAAAAAGAGAATGGAGAGAAAATTATTAATAAGGGAGAGGATGGAATAAAGGGTGTGAGTGGAAATGACAGAATTATGAAGATGGATGGAAAACAATTATCCAGAGAGAAATAGAAATAATGTGGAAAGTTTGAAGGAAGATAGGAAAACTTTATTTTGGACAAATTTAGAGGGATTTTTAATTACCAATATGAATTATTATCATTTTATAAAATATTCTTTTATTTATTCCTGAAAATTTTTAATTATTTATGAAAAAATACCAATAATCTTTTTTTTTAAAAAAAAAAACCCTTTAGCGTTTCCATCGTGATTAATTAAAAAAAACTTAATTTCCATCTTTAATTCATTCCAAAAGAACAACATACGAAAACAATTCCTCGCTATTTTCATCGTTAATTAGTGGTGGAGCTCTTCCCTTGCCAATTAACGTTGGTAAAAAGCAATTTTCTGCTTGTGCAACTGATATGAAAAGAATTATACATTTATTAAAAGGAGATGGTTTTTTACTGTACAAATGACACAATTAAATTTTATTTTTAATTTTTTACTGTAATGGTGGTAAATTTGTAATTTTTATTTTGATATTCTTAATTTAGAAAACAAGTTCTTCTTATATTTTTTCTCTTTATATATACTTGATATTTTTATCATTTTACACTTGGTATATTTATCACCATTGTTTTTCTTATCTTATTTTTTTTTATAATATTTTTTAATTTACATTTTTTTCACAAAAAAATATTATATAAAGACGAAGAAAATAGTTTTTCAATGTAGCAATTGCAATAATGTCTTATTTTTCTACTACGTTAAAAATAAGCTTGAAATCTTATATGTCTTTATTAATGTATATGATCTTCACTATATTTTATTATATATAAGCATCGACTTTTTGATTCACAGTTATATTTTTTACTTGTTGTAAAAAAATATGTTAATAACACCTATACATTAATTCATTTGTGTTAAAAAAAGCATCAATAACACCTATACATTAAATGCATGCATAGATTTTTTTTATTTGTTATTAGGATTTTTGTTTAAAAAAGAAAACCTTATATTTGCTTACATATACGGAGAATTAATAATATACTAAAAGGGCTTAGTTTCCCTGTTGCTATTTACATAGACACTAAACATTATGAATTGGAACAATATAATGGTAGCACAACCTTTTGACACAAAGAGTTGCAAGAGCAGCAGGGGAGGGGTGGGGTTGTCTTTTCAATGGGTGCATTTGACATTGAAGGGATGATTAGGGAGAAAATGGTCAGCATAAATTTTGGTGGGGCTGCAGGCCATGAGGAGCGAGCACCTAGCGTTGGCACTGCCCAAGGAGTGCCACATGGTGCATGGGCGGCCCTGCCCTTGTGCGAGGCGGACTAGAGCGCCACCTAGCACTTAGACGACTATAATGTGCGGGGCAGACCCAAGCGCCACCTAGCGAATGGGTCTTGGCAAAGGACTGATTGACTATGGCAACCCCAATGCCACATGGCGTTAGGGCAGACCTAGCGAACCTAGTGCTTAGGTCATGACAAAGGCCTGATTGGCTATGGCAGCTCCAACGCCACGTAGTGCTCGGGCAGACCAAGCACCACGTGGCGCAAGGGCAGCATAAACGCTAGGTTTCGGCTTCTCATTGTTATTATAATATTATTACTTATAATAAAAATACTAATATTTATACCACAACTGATAATATTCTTGGTAATCATACTATTAATTATAAATAAAATAATAATATTTTTAACGCAAATACTATTCATTATAATAAAATAATAATATTTGGAATACCAATTATACTATTTTTAAGAGTAATACTTTTAATTATAATAAAAATTACAATATTTATACCACAAATAATACTATTTTTTATATTAATATTTTTAATTATAATAAAAATTAAAATAATTAAAATCCTTCATTAAGACCCAATAGAATTGGGTCACGCAAGAGCCATTGATCTTGGGTTATGACGCTGGACCCCAGATAATCGGATCTTTTCCCGTGACCCAAGCGTGTTGGCTCTCCCAAGCCACCCCATCGCCACGTGGCGCTCGGGTCTGTACGTGGGCCGAGCGGAGCCGAGCTCACCCAAGAACTCTTAAACACCACTTGGCACTCGGGTCTGATTGCTATGGGAAGGTTTTTTAGCGCCACATGGCGCTAGGGCAGACAAAGCGTCAAGTGTCCGCTTCTCTTTGTTATTATAATATTATTACTTATAATAAAAATAGTATTATTTGTGTTATAATTATATTTTTTTATTAAGATTAAAAGTATTAATATTAAAAATAATATTATTTGTGTTATAATTATTTTTATTTTTATTATAACTGAAAGTTTGGAGGCGTTCACGCCACCCCCAAGTTAGGTCTGGACGCAGCCATACCCAACCCCAAGTTGGGTCGCATCCATGCTCACCCCAAAGTTGGGTCTGGACGTGTCCACGTCCAATCACATGTGTGTTAATATAATAATGTGTTATGAATATTATTTTTTCTCGTTCGTATTAAAATATTATTATTTGTGTTATAAATATTATTATTTTTATTATAACTCAAATTAATATAATAAATATTATTATTTATGTTGTAAGCATCCTTGAAATTCTTAATATAATTATTTATGTTATAGATATTATTATTTTTATTATAATTTTAAATATTCATATAAAAAATAATATTATTTGTGTTATAAATATTATTATTTTTATTATAATTAATATTATTAATAAAATAATTAATAAAGTTTTAAAAAATTATTATTAATATTAAAAAAATATTATTTTTTATATTATAAATTTTTACAATAATTTTTATAAAAATAAAAAATAAATCCGCTGCATAGTGAGGACATCCAACTTAGTATTCTCTAATATCACTCTTAGAAAATTAGAAAAAAGCAATGGAAATGTCAATGAAAAATGTATCATCACGGTTTACTGAAGAAAATGCTTACTAAAAATTTCCATTAATAATTTCAAACAAAAATGATGTTGGAATAAAAACAATCTGTTGGCAATTCCTTTAACAATTTTAAGAGGAATTAAAACTTGACAGTCTTTTCATCTCCCCCATTTTATCTTTTTCTTTAGATTCAAATTATAGCAGCCCTCTCTCTTTTAAAAATCCTGATAGCCTTTCATTACAAATTCATGGACTAGAACACGTTGTTGTCGATACAACATCTCTCTAAAAACCTAATCTTCCTTTTCTTGATTTCATTTCTCGTTAAGTTTTATTTCACCAAGTAAGCAAACTCACTCATTTATGTTTTAATCTATTTATGCATTTAAGTTAATTTATTGAAACTTATTTTGGTAGTATTTGTAATTTGCTTTTATATTTAAGTGTTTTACTTGTTTTATAATGAAAATTTAATTGTATTAATGTATGATTTGTATTTTAAAGTTTATTTGGGATTTTGGGAAGATTAATTTAATTTATAACTTGATAAAATTGAATGTGATTTTATAACTTAGACGTATTAGAAATAAAGAAATAATGGGTAATTTAATGGGTACCAATTATTTTGTGTCAATTTTATGGTTAAGTTAGAAAAATTTTTAAAATTAATTTTGTGTGGAGTTGATAATAATTAAAGATATTAATTTAGGTTGAATAGGTTTGATAATTGAAGAAATGTTGGATAATTAGTTGGGTCTCAATTAATTTTACTCAATTATGGGCTTCGTTGAAAATTTAGATAAAATTAAATTAATATGTAATTTATAACAATTAATATATTAATTGATGTTATTCATTCTTGAATTGAGTAAATAATGGGTAGTTAGTTGGGTACCAATTATGTTTTTGTCAATTTTATGATTTAGTTGAGAATTTATAACAATTAAGGGTTCAATATATTTCAATTTATAAAGTGTTTAATAGTTATTGAATTATGAATTATATTTTTTAAAATTGAAAGAATTTTATTAATTTAGAATTAAAAATATAATAAGTTATTAAGTTATTAGTTGATTTGTGTATGTTAAATGGTGGACTTGGAGAAGAAAAAAAAATGAAAGATTTTTTTTTTTAATTGGCAAATACTTGTATTAGGCCTGGTTGCAAAAATTGTAGCCTCAGGGAACTTCAGTAGGATAGGCAAATACTGGTTACAAAATTGTAGTAGTCAAGTTCCAACTATCTTTAACAAGTGGTTTCAACTTTTAAATCCTTTATTGCAGGGTCAAATCCTTGCAGAAACTTAGATGTCAGTGAGGAAATATATTTTCTCTGACACTCAATGATACTTATGTTTTACTCTAGTTGATGAGAAAGAAGTAGAATTATATTTCAATGGAAATCTTGTTATGAAAAGTAAAAATATTATAAACTTTAATCTCTAGAAAATGAAATTTGAATGATGGAATCAAAAATAAAATATAATAATTAAAATAATAAAAGTTAAAATTAAAATAAAAAATAAATTAAAGGGAAACAACAAGAGTTAAATTGAAAAGAATATATCAAAACATTAACAAAAGAAGAAAAATCAAAAGAATGAAAGTTAAAATGAAATTTTTTTTAAAAAAAATACACTATAAATTTGGATTGAAGGTTAAAATTAAAAACAATAAAACTTGTATAAAATGGTAAAGGGAAAAAAATCAAAAATTAAAAGAATAAGGATCAAATTGAAGACATCAATAAATGATGGGAAAAAAATGGATTTGTAGAAGTTTTCAACATGGTTTTTTTACATAAAAACAGTCCAGAATATAAATAAAAAAACTTACACATGTATTTGATTAAATAAATCAAAAATCATCGGGTAAATAAATGAAAAACAAAAGTCATTAACAAGAAATAAAAACGAGATTGAAAAAAATTTAGAGACAAATATAGATCAAGATATATAATATTGCAACACAAGTCATTTACCTCATTATGTTTAATGATTTTGTTTATTAAAATCAATTTGTAATAAAAATCAACAAACACATAAAATTTATTAAATAAAATAAAAGGAAAACAATATTATACCAGGATGCACATATTAAAAATATTACAAAAAATAAATGTTTTTTATTTTAAAAAATAAATTTAATCAATATAAAATATTAAAAAAATTACAGATGAATAATACTAATCTCTTAAAAAACAAACACTTCTAAAATAATTAAAAAAAACAATACTTATTTAAAAAAAACGCTAAATAAACCAAAACAATCACATTATTAATAGAAATATAAAATTAAAAAATACTTTAAAAATACATATAAAAAAGATATTAATTAAAAAATAAACAATAAAAAAAATAAGATCAGGCATTGCAGGGCCTAGTAAAGCCAGGACAAACGCCTGCCCTATGAAGAAAGGCCTGCACACGAGCCTTTATTGTTTTTAAGTTAATTAAGCAAACAACATGTCGTTCGTCTTAATTTATTTTGAAGAAAAAAATAAACGGTGCGTCATATAGATTCTAGTCACTTTGGTGGCCGAAAAAACAAAGTTCCTGCTTCTTTCATCTAAAAACCTATTTTTAACTTATATTTTATCCCAACAGCTAGAAAACATCTTTGGAACCTTTTTAGATTAATCCATGACCTCCAAAATGTAAAAAAAAAAAAAAACAAAACAAAACAAAAAACTAAAAAAAACTCACCTCAAAACTCAAAATCAACCTGAAACAAAAAATCTTTTATAACTTAGATTTTTTTTTGTAGGCACTTTCAATATAAAAAAAAAATATTTAGTTTGAACTCCTCTTATCATATGAAACCATTTGATACAAAAATCTACCGTTTTGGTGGCCGGAATTTTCACAACAACAACTTTCTCTCTGCACTAAAATCCAGCGAACCCATCTCTCTCCATCCATGAAAAAAAGATTGAAAATGAGGTATAAAAATTGAATTTTCTAAAATTAAAAGGACCAATCACCTAATAGCTAAAAAGGATGGATGACTAAAATTAACTTTTCAAACGAATTTCAAAGTCGCTACCTATTTTACCCTTTATTTCACTTTAGTCCTTTATCTTTCAATTTAATCCTCTCTCCTAAAAATTATGCAAGTGAGTATTAATTTAGGCTCAAAATAACTCAATTGTGCAAAATAAGAATTCAAAGACCAAATTGAATTTTAAAAAAAAATCCACCACTCCAATCCATAGAGATTTGTGAGAGTGTGAAAAATAATGGTGCTACAATAAAACCAGGAGCTCTTTTAGTTTCTTTTTTTTTATCTGTTTTTTTTTGCAAGTGTTGAAGAATTCTTGAATCCCATTACTTTTTTAAAATGATTTAATGATTGCATTCTCGTGTGCGCACATCAAACTACTACTCAAATTTTTCAGTTTATCTTTTAAGTTGAGATGATAATTATCATTTTGTATAGATAAGACCATAGTAGCATGAATACTTTGAAGATTAGTCTATATGGTAAAGGTTCTTCTTATTAACAAGGTAACATAAGTACAACATAAAGATTTGATTTTCTTGGTTGTGAATTTCTTCAATTTAATCCTTAAATGACTCTAAACTTTGATTTTCTTGCAATTTCATCCCTGATTTCAATCAATTGACTTTATAAAAATTTAGTTTGGTCATCTAAAATTTCAATCTTCTCGATTAAATCCAAATTTAGCTCCCAAACTTAATATTTTACCAATTAAGTCCCTAACAAAATTAATTTAACCCATTAAAGTATAATTAAGTCCTTGCACCTAATTAAATCTTTTAACATGACCCAAATTAATTCTTAAACATAATTAAACTTTTAATTGGCCTATGATTAAATCAAATTAGCCTATTAAAGGTCTAATTAAGTCTATGAACTTAATTTTTATGCGGATTTGTCCAATAATCACTTAATTTAACCTTAAATCTGCATTGTCTCTTTAGTCTAGGATACAATGGAATATGATTAGGCTCATAATTCCATCTATAATTTTAGCTTGATTCTTCTACATATTTGAAACTCTCCTCAACCTGATTTTGTCATTATCAATCTTCTTGTTATTATTACTTTTAATATTTTTTATTATTATTTTGAAAGGAAAAAGGGTAAATTTGAGGGAAGAACCAAAAAATAGGTTATGGCATATACAATGAATGTGATGAATGACAAATTAAAAAATTGAGATTTGAGATACCTTGATTTGGTGATGTGATGAGTCCAAGATGATTGGATAATTTTTGGGATGTGAAATTGTTAGGTATTGAAATGTAACCGGTTTTTAGTCGATAATTTAGGACCTCCTAATATAGAGGAGATTTTACCAAAATTTTGATAGATTTCCTAATTGAAGATTTCTCAATAAAATACATACATACATGTGTGTGTGTGTGAATAGTGAGTTAAATATGTAGCAATATTGTTTTGTTGATCTCTTATATTTTATTGGGAATGTTTATGCTTTTATAATTTTATAATTTATTTATTTTTTCTATTTATATTTTAAATGTCATTTTCCTTATAAATAAATTTAATTAATAATTTTATTTTTTAACTTTTATTTTGATCTCTAACATATTTCCATAAAATATATACATTTACCTTCTTTAATTATATGTTAATATTAAAATAAGCTAAACTATGTAGTAAATTTAACCTGTCAAGGACTCTCACTTTAACTAGGATTAAACTTTTTGATCATTTGTGTGAATTCAAGTTCCTGTAATCGATTATTTTTCTTTGATCGATCATGATTTCTAATCACTTGATTGACTGTTTTTCAGTTTCTTTGATCAATTAGGACTTTTTAAGGTTGATCAACTATTATTTATGATTGATTTTAGCTCTTGTTTTCCATATTTAAGCATGAACAATCGTTGTTTTTATCTAGTTGACTCATGAATATTTATTTTTATGTAAATATAGTAGAGAATCAGGGAATGTTTTTGGTATTAATGGCTAGGATGGTAAATGTAATAACCATGATTTTCTACATCTTTTTTCGCAATACATTGAAAATTTTCAGTAATTTTTTTTATTAATACAAGTTTCGCCGAAATTTCTACCAAAATTTCGACGGAGTCTCCCCTATATTGAAAGGTCCCAAGTTATCAACAAAATCATAATACACTTTCAATTTCATTTCACAATCCAATCCAATCATCCTGGATCTAAACTCAACTCATCATCATCAACACAATACATCTTATTCAATAACACCATACAATTCAAGTTCACAAAATAACAACGCATAATTCAGTTGTTACATAATATCATCATATAAACTATATCTTGCATAATAACATCATATAATGTAATTCATATGAAGGATTCGATTTCAACTATAAACATGCATGGTTAAATAGTACTTAGAATTACAAACATTAGATTAAAGTCATACATCAAAATTTACAGGTTAATATCACATTTCAAGTTTTAGAAGAAAAGTCTTTTAATTTACAAATAATTACATGGCAAAAAAAAAAGGTAATTAAACTAAGATTACTCTTGACGCGACCCTGATGGACCTGAAAATAGAAATTAACATGTACATATAAATATAGAAATGTAATAACAAACAATAATAATGACAAGTAATAATTTCCATGGAATTTCTTTTGATACATAAAATTAAGCATAAACCTCTTTTACAACATACATTTTTCATCTATTACCAATATCCATTTAATATCCTATCTCATTTGTTGAAAATAATTTCATATTGGAAATCTCAACACAACTCAATGGTTTTGAACACCATCTTCTTATTAATCAATTCTCACTTGATACCAAGATATTCCTTTTTAGTATTTTTAACTTATCTTATTCTTTTGGAATAACTAATCAATACTTTTTTTTCCTATTTTTTAGAAGGTAATTATCGATACTAATGAATCTCATTAGTATCATTAGTCTCTCAATATCAGGTTAGACTAATTAATTTCATTCAAGTGTTGATATCAATACAACTAATTAATATCATTAACTATTCCTACCCCGGAATAGTTAATCAATTCTTATCAATATCTGGTTTACTATCAAAGTTGTCGATGTTAGAAACCCTTAACATTAGGGGTGAGAAAAAAATCAGAAAACCGAGAAAACCAGAAAAAAATAACCGAAAAAACCAAACTGTGAAAAAAAACCAATTAAAATCTTGGAAAAACCAGCCGGTTCGGTTTGGTTTCAGTTTTATAAGCCTAAAACCGAAAAAACCGAACCGAATCGGACCCAAATTGGAAAAAAACTAAAAAAAACCGAGCCAAACCGGTTTGAACATGTTTTTGTCCTAAAAAATTGAACCAAACCGAACCGAAACCGGTCGATTTGAACCGGTTTCGGTTTTTTTTAAAAAAATTTCGGTTTGGTTATTTTTTTTTATAAAAACCGAACCAAACCGAAAATGAACACCCTTACTTGACATCATTAGCCTTCTTACCCAAAGTAGCTAATCACACAAGAAATGATTGTTGATACCAATGTGACCCATTGATATTATTAACTATTCCCGACCCAGAATAGTTAATCAACTTATCTTTTTCCCTTAACCAGGAGTAACCATACTGATGTTAGTAATCTTTACTAACATCATTAGTCACCCTATTACTCGGGATCAACTAATCAATTTAAGGAATGCTGACACCAATGGAACCCCATCGATACCATTATCTTTACTAATACCATTATAATATATCCTTAGCCACCGATACTACGATGATCAATTATCTATCATTTCTCCTTCAATTTCCAAGTCATTGTGTACCCAATCCATATCGAGGTATGCAAGATAATCGCGTCCATTCCAAAGTTATCATGGCTAATTCGATATCTATCAATGTATACAAGATAATTGTATCCATTCTAATAATAACATAATTAATTTGATATATAACAATGCACACAAGGTATTCATGTTCATTCAAACATTATCTTAACTAACTCGATCCATACCATTGTACGCAAAGTACACATGTTCATTCAAACATTTAGGTGCCCTAACCTCAACTGAAAGGTGGATGACCGAACTGTTCAGCCCCAATACATGGATTAGTCAACTAATATCTCACGTTTTCTACTATCAATAATTTGGCCGAACATGCCTAAGGAAAGACACCAAGGATTTTCTTTAATTTAAATCATAATTAGCATGCTTTTGATGGTTAAGCACAAATCAAGCCACCATACTTTCCATTTATTTCAATCTTGCTAACTTAATTTAAACAAAAGTTTCAGTAAGGTTAAAATTTCTCCTAATTCAATCAGAACTAATAAAATCCAAACAGTGAAGTTAATCATCATCATGTCATGCAACACATACCAAAAAATCAGAGCATTCTAACGGATAGATCTTTTTCGATCAAAACAAAACCAAATTGATTTGAAAAATTAATAATATACTGTTCACCGATGAATAACTTCTCATCAGAGTCTTCAAGACCAATCTTCATCGTTACGAATGAAGAGCTCATCAATATGACCAATATATCCAAAATTTTGCATGATCCTACGGTGGATATTGGAGGAAACCACCAGCTACCATGACTAGCTTACAAGTAGGTTTTCCTTGACTTATTGCGAGAGCTATATCTCACACATAAAACCAGAGCCCTCAAATCCCAACAGTCCGATGTTAAAGGGTGGTGAGAAGCATAATATATCCCACAACCAGCCCGATCTAACAGTGAAATACAAAGATATGGCCGTTTGAGTTTCTATTCTCAAGGTATTCTCTCTCTCTCTCTCTCTCTCTCTCTCACACACACACACACACACACACACACACACACACACATTTGGCCATCCTAGGTATTTTTCGTATAATTTTGCTATTTATATAGCAAATCTATCCATATTTCCTAAAACACCCTTATGTCAAGTTTGGGTACCTTTTTTGTTTAACCAAATGCCTTTTCTCAGTTCGTTTTTAAAATACCATATGAAAAATCTCTCTCTAAAATTTCTTATCTCATAATTCAATATCGTTCCATTTTATTTTATTTTAACTAATCCATCTCATTTCTGGTTCTAAATTATCAATAATTTTATTAACATCATAAAATTTAATTGAGGGTTTACAATTTACCACCACTTTTATTTTATTTCTCACTTTCAATTCATCATAGTGAAGTCTTTTGTTGGGGTTTTATAGAGTTTCTATCTAGTCATCTGTATATTTAAATTATAAATTTACAGGGTTTCACAGTAAAACGTTTTTGCTAAACGAGTCTAGAATGGTGATATATGATTTGGTAAGCGCATGTTAAGAAATGAATGATTAATGTTTCAGCTATATCATTTTAAAAAAATTTATGTTCAATGTTTTACACGATATAAATGTGTCATAATATAAAAAATAAATCTTACGTTTCATAATTTCATATATTAAAAGAAATAAATTGTTTTTGGTGTTTTTAAAATGTAAGACAAGTTCTAAAGGATAATCATAAATTAGTTATAATACCCTTTGACTGATTCTTGTATTTTTTCGAAGCACGATAAAAATGCATTTATATATATATATATATATATATATATATATATATATAATAAAACATGCATGAAAATTTTATAATTTTTCCATATGCAACAAATTTTTTTAAAAAATTTTTAAGGCTTTATTTGGCAAAAAAAACTCATTTCTCCTTGTAATAAAAATACCAAAATAAGCCTAAGAGGTTTTTGACAAATACACCCTTAAACCAAAAAAATCTTTAACAAAAACATGAAAAACCAAACAGGGTCTTAAACCATTGACCCATTTTTTACCCGACTTGGTTGATCTTAAATTTTTGGTTCAACCATAAACCGAATAAAAAATCCTGGTTTAACCTGAAAACAAACCCAAAACAAAACCAAAGTCAAAGTCAAAAAATAGATTAAACAAAAAAACAAGAAAACAAAAAAATTCTTGAACAAAATGGACCAAATACAAAAAAAATAAAAAATGAAGAACATCAAGAACACTGAAACTCAAATCCAGTAACGTGAAACCTAAATTAGACCAGATATGGTCAAAACAAAGGCACATATATGTTGGAAATCATGCAATGATCAATAATCTAGCATTCATTCACTTCAATTATCACTTAAACATATGATTTTGTCAAAACTGGTTTTGGTTCAAAATTGAAACCCTAAGATTAAAATTCATTAAAAACATGTTATTAATGTAAATAAGCCATAGATTATTTTCTAATCAAGCATAAAAAAGGGTTATGTGCAAAACAAATGGACTAAAACTTATATGAATCAAGAGTGTAAGGTAATGTTCTTTCCAAGAACACAAAAGACATGCCCAAACTCAACCCAACAACATGGAACCCAAATTAGACCAGGTGCGGTCAAACAAAAGGCATATACATGTTGGAAATTATGCAATGATCAATAATCTAGCATCCATTCACTTCAATTATCAAAGAATAAACATGATTTTGTCAAAATGAGTTTCGGTTCAAAACGGAAACCCTAAAATTAAAATCCATTAAAAACTTGTTATTGATATAAATAAACTCTAGATTATTTACTAATAAGGTATAAAGAAGGGTTATGTGCAAAGAAATTGACCAAAATTGGTATGAATAAAAGGTCTAAGACAATATTTTTCCTAAGAACACAAAAAATATGCCCAAAAACCTAACAAAGACTTAGATATTGCCCAGAATTGCCAAGAAAAAACAAAGGTATTGTTTGCTTCTAAAACATGATTTCTTTATCCCAACATGTCACATTACCATATACAAACATGTTTAAATCTAAAAAACTAATAAATAACATCAAAACATGCATGAGGTAACAAATCCAAAACTACCAACTTAAAACAAACTACATGTTTATATAATATGAATTCAAAATTATCTTTTCTAAACTCTAGTACAATCACAAAGAACATCCCTACTTAAACATGCATTGCTTAAGTTAAATAAAAACTAAAACTAAAACAATATATATATATATATAACAACTTAAACAATAACATTATTGTATAAAAAACATTAGAAAACTTAAAAAAAAACTTTAGTAAATAAAAACATAACATTAAAGAGATGAATACAACATTATTTTTTGAGCATTTCAAACCTCTATTCTATGCTTGTAAATATAAATATAAAAAAAAAACACCTCAAGGAGGCCACAAGGACCTCCTAGCTGTCTCTGCACCCTTACCTCCTTTATCGCTGAACGATCATTTAAGGGCCTTAGCTAGTAATCCAGGCTATTTCCATCTCAACGATGAAGCTTATCCCTCATCGTCTCATTGGCCGACCTTGACCCCTATTATTTTGAGGTCATATCTAGTATTCATAGTTTGTATTGATTTGGTATCGCTCTCGTGGCCGGCACCGAAACAGTGCTTTACCCCAAAATGGCTAGTCAATTGTTGCGCCTCAATGCATTTCGGGGAGAACCAGCGAGCTCTGGGTTCGACTGGCATTTCACCCATAACAACAACTCATTCGAATAACTACTCTCTTTTTAGTTTTTCTATGAGAAGTTTTGCTTCTCACCAATCTACTATCATTTCAAAGCTTAATAAATCTTTTTTGTTAGGCTCCTTGACCTTTACCTTTAGGTTTCTTGTGAATATTTTCCTTCTTTTTTCTCTTTTTGTCTCTTTTTTTTAAAGAGGGTATTTATAAGGGTTTGTTATAGCTTGAGAGATCTTGAATTCATTTCTAACCTCTTAATCTTGAGATAAGTATTGTAAACCCTTGATAAGAACCTATTTAACAGTGTTTGTGTATGAATACATGAAAAGAAGGTTTGTTCTTGCATAATTATGTTTCAGTCATGGTTGACTAAATTGTTCAATTTCAAGGCCTCATCGGAGCAATTTTGATGTCATCGTCATCTAAGACCACCTGAAATTGATAGAGGGGATTCACACCTTTCATTTGCATCAAACCTTGTACAATTTAAAGATTCGTAGCTCCACATTCATTTGTTTAAAATTGCCAACTCGATCAGCCAAAACTGTCAAAACATAAGTCAGTTTACCGAACGACATGTCACTCATTTGGTTCTTGAATTTGTGTATTTTGACTCTCAATTGACCAACAAACTTTCAATTTCTTCAATTTGGCCCTTGAGTTAGTCAATTTCAGCCCCTACATTCACACGTTTTTTCCAGTTTAGTCTTTAGTTTTGGATTTCTTCAAAAACATCCCTAATTAACCATCAAACTTTAATATTTATGCAATTAAGCCCTTGATGTAACCAAATTAACTTTTAAAAATTACAATTCAACCCCTAGACTTTAATTTCTTCCAATTAAAGTCTAAATTGACTTCAAAAATCAATGTTTGTTGTAATTAAAACCTCAATAAACTTAATAAAACCTTAAAAAAAATTCTAATTGAGTCCTTAAACATCTAATTTTGAATTTCCCTCCTCAAATTGAATTTTCTTTGACATTTAATAAGCGTTATTAGTCAATAATACATTGTTAAATTTTTTAATTTTGTATATTTTGATCTTTCTCAACTAGTTTTCGGCAATTTCCTTGGCGTTTTGGTATAATCTTACCAAAATATTTTTTGATTTTCTTCCAATATTTTTTGATTTTTTTGAATATAAAAATTAAGAAAATAAAATAAAAATAAGAGGTTCTAAATAGTGCTATCATCTTTGGTTGAAATTAGAAGCGAAACCTTAATCTAATATCTTTTAATGTAGTTTGCATATACTCGTCTTTGCTTTAAAAGATGGTTTTAAACGTCAAATCCTTGTAACTTTTTTTCTTCTACATTTTCGTAGCCAAAATTATTAATCTAATATCATAGTAGATTGTATAAAATTATTCCTTAGAATAGATTGGAGTTTATTTTAACACTATGAATGGAAATTGTTAACGAATACATGCAAACTGTATGGAATTTTGTAGCTACTAGGAGGGGTAGTACTTGAGGGGCTTTATAGACTAATGCCAGTTACATTTTTGATAACAGGGTGATACTTTGTTGTGCTGTCACCCATCCATTGGTTACGTACTAAACCTCTACCGCATACTCCACAGCGGATACAAACTCGCAAAACCCTAACCCTTTTGTACTCACCACTCACGGGAAAAAAGAAAAAGGAAAGGAAAGACAAGGAGGGTAAAGGCACTAGGGTTTTAGACAATCATCAGCAGCAAAAGCAAACGGTAGGGGAGAGGAAGGGAGAAAGAGAGGTTTAGGGCTTTGGGTGATAGAGAAAATGGTGGCAGACAACAAGGGTAAGAAGTTGAAGGTAGCGGAGAAAGGCGAGGAGGACAATCACCAAATCGATGAAGAACTCGTTATCTCTATCGAGAAGCTCCAGGAGATCCAGGACGATCTCGAAAAGGTTGTGTAAAAAAATGCCGATGTAAATGTTGCTTGTTTGTGGTTATGCGCTTTCAGTGTCCCGTATATTGGTATGAAATCTGAGAAATTCTTTTGGTTTGGTAGAATCCAATTACTCAGTATTCCTTACACATTGAAATTAGACTCTCTTATTGACTTTAATTATTTGCCTATTCATTCTGGGTTTATGCTACTTCGATGCCTTGATGTGCTGATTTGTTATGCTTAAATGACTTCTTAACTTGTTTAATCCCTGTTATTGGTAGAGTCGCATAGAAATTCAGATGGGGCAATAGTATCTCTGGTTATGTGATGAAAACTTCCAGAAAATGAACAAAAACAAGAATGATAATTTTCCTCCAACTCTATAGTATTCAATCAGGAAGGGGGATTGTATGAAGCATGTTGGATATGTTGACCTTATTGCTACTTTAGACCTTGGAACTTAAACCGTGCTTTGGGTATTATAGATAAACGAAGAGGCAAGCGATAAGGTCTTGGAAGTAGAGCAAAAGTATAATGAGATACGCAAGCCAGTTTATGATAAGCGGAATGAGATCATTAAATCGATTCCGGACTTCTGGTTGACTGCGGTTAGTGATCTGTTCTTATCAAAATATACAATTTGTTAACTGCTAGTATACTGTGCCCCTGCCTTCCCAAAAAAAAGAGTTCATCATTCCATCTAATTGTTTGTGGTTCTCTGCAGTTTCTAAGCCATCCTGCTCTTGGTACTCTTTTGAGTGAAGAGGATCAAAAGGTTTGGTTTTTGTTCCTGTATGATGTGAAGATTAACTTGTGTACTTGCATTTGTTCTTTTTCCTTAACTGTCTGCATGTGTAGTAAATTTGATGCCCTTATCCTTGTGTCTGGGTAGGTATTTAAATATTTAAGTTCGCTGGAAGTGGAGGATTCAAAAGATGTCAAATCTGGTTATTCAATAACATTTGTAAGTTTATTGTCGTCCCTGCACTTTTTCATGAATAACTGATTCCACTGTCTTTCCTCTGATTGAGTGGTACTCGTTGATATCTGGGTTTTGCTCAATTGATTGAATAGTTCTTGATTCCAATGTTTTTTTTCCTTCACAGAACTTTGAATCCAACCCTTACTTTGAGGAGACAAAGCTTACAAAATCGTTTTCCTTCCATGATGAAGGGACGACAGAGATAACATCTACACCAATCAACTGGAAAGAGGGCATGGTAAATTCTGTCATTTCATGACAGGTAATGTCTAAAACGTGTACTCTCTTTTGTTTATTATTTAATTGCATTTCCAAAATGTGAAGGGTCTACCAAATGGAGTCAGTCATGAAAAGAAAGGGAACAAGAGGCTTTGGGCTGATGAAAGGTTTATTTTCTCAACCTGTTTACTTTTTTTCCTGTTTTCTTACTCTAAAGTCAGTTATCATGTTATAATGGTCCTTTTCTTATCTTTAAAAATATCATCTGTTCTAGTACCAAATAATGGGAAGCATAATAAAATCTCTGTGCGGAAGCAATAACTTCATTTTTTTTCTCTCCTTAGAAACATGATTTATTGTTTGATTGTCACTTGTCATTCTGTTCATTGTCTTCCTCAACGAACCAATGATATCTTACCTTTTGATGAGTCTATGATTGGTCAAATTTGATCTTTTTTATAGTAACAATGTTATGTTATATCCTGTTTTAAGTTTCAAGTGGAATACAAGTCATGGTTGCAAGATGTTTTCTATTTTATTGTTTAACTTTATTTTCATCTTTTATGGATGTTGCCTGTTCTTTTTCCAAATCTGTTCTTTGTAATCTGAATTTACCATTCTCTTGTGTTGTGCTGTGTGCCTCACCTTCAAATTCACCTGCTTGAATGCAGCTTCTTTAGCTGGTTTGGTAACACTCAGCCAAAAGGCATGATTGATGATATGCAAGATGAGGTTAGTTGAATCTGTAGCTGACAAAGTAGTAGAGCTTTGTTCATTGGTGGAAGCATTGTGGAGTTTTATCTTCTTTACCAAATAGTTTATTGAAGCTGATACAATCCCTTGTGGAAAAAAATGCAGGTAGCAGAGATCATTAAGGAGGATTTATGGCCCAATCCACTCTCATATTTTAACACTGTAATTGATTTATTTTTTGCGCTCTTTTCTTCCCTTTCTTTCTTGAAAATGAAGCTTGAAATCAAGTGTAACTTCCCTAATTCTCCAACGTAGGATCCTGATGATGAGGACTTTGATGGGGAGGAAGGAGATGAAGAGGTAAATGATCCTATTTTATCATGTTTTGTGAATCTTATGACGTGCTTGTACTTTTTCCTTCTATTTCAGTTGAGGGCGTGATGTTTTATTGCTTCATTATTTCATTTTTGGTACTTGGAAAGTTTAGTTGATGGTTTTCTAGATTACTTGTTGGATATGAAGATATTGAAACCAAAATAGATGGAAGATGCTTGTTCTTCAGAAGTATGAACTTAATAGAGGCCTTCTTGCAAAACTTGATAGGAAATTATAACAAATTATAAGATGTTTATGGATTTGATATGTTAGTCAATTTTCAATTGCACGGGATTGAGACCTTTGACAAGATTGAAATAGCTGAAGAAATCTGAGCTGCTGGAATTTGGTGTTCCATAGTGCTTTAATGCAGGCTGACCGACTTTAGGCTTCAACAAATTCCAATTATGTAAAAAAAATCTAGTTGAAGCTTTTTATGATCCTGTTGAAAAGAAGTTTGCTGGTGAGATCTTATTTTCATTCTTAAGGCTTTTTTATGCCTATGCATGTTAGGGATACACTATTTGTCTTAGAAATGACATTATTGTATTATCTTTCTTAGCTAGAAACTGTCCTTTAAGATGTTTCAAGTTTAGTTGCAGTTCTATAAACTGATTAAACGATATTATCTCCTACTTATAACAATAAAATGAAAGTTTTGTGCCATTATATTAGGCCGGCCATACTGAATGAGAAAATATGTGGGAACTAGTAATGTCTTCCAAAGTTCAACTGTTATCATATTTCCTGAGTTTTGCCTAATTGCAGGACAAGGATAGCGATGACTCTGAAGAGGATGATGATGAGCAAGAGGAAGATGATGATGATGATGATGATGAAGAAGATGATGATGATGCAGACAAATGATTCCCTTTACTTCAGCTTTTTACTTGTATCAGCTTTCCCGTTTTGGGCAACACCTTGTGTAAAGTAGTCTATAAGGATTGCTGGTATCATGTGCTGGGGAGGGTAACCCACACTATAACATTTTTATGGGTAGATTCCTCTACTATGGAGGCCACTGGCTGTTACCATGGTCGGTTAGTGGTCTGCTGACTATGTTCTTGTTTCAGGGCCTTCCTTTTTTCTCTCTCCCTTTTTTTTTTTTTTTTTTGTTTGGGGTTATTCTATGTTTTCCTTCCCAGAAATGCAGGTTTCTAGATGATGATGTTATGTAGGCCTTTTATAATGATTTTCTCTGCTGTGAACTTCTCCAGGTCAAACGTAGAATATCTGTGGTGTAAAGCTGATTGAATATCCCTATATGCGTTATAATGCTGTTTGAACTTCGTCATTGCCATCATCAGAACTTCGTACAAAACCTTGTCTGGTTTCTGTCATAATCTTGTGACACCCAAGTCTAGTGTTCGCAATCTGAACGAACTTTGCAATGTTACTCTTATTTCATCATTAATTAGTGGAAGGGCCAGTAGGAATCTTGATCATGATTATCCTGTTCCCCAAAGTTTTGCACTCCCTGGTGTTTTTGTCATGATCTTGAGGTGCTTGACAAAGATGGCAGCTTGTTAAACGAGTTCTAACTTGCTTGTGCCAACAATATGGCATCCTCAAGCCTAAAAGAATCTCTTTCGAATTTCAACCTCGGGCACATAAGCATACCATCTCCCTTTGGTGAGGTGCATCTCCTTTTTTCCATCCTTTTTATGGGGAGTGAGCAACAAATCCATGGCGCCTAACGACTTGGAATCATAAGTGGTCTCTGATTTGGGGCCTGGGTTACTTCTGGTGCGTGATGAATTGGTCTCCTGCAAGCTGGTTTGTGGTGCTAGTCGACATGAATAGTGCGTCGTGATTTTGGAATTTCTTTTAGACGTTCTTTTGTTTGAAGGTTGTGGTTTTTTTTTTTTTGGTTTGGTTAATGAATTTAAGGGGTATTTCTGATAATGATATAGGTTTTTTTTAAGTGTTTTTTACTTGAAAATATATTAAAATATTTTTTTTTTAAAAAAATTATTTTTGATATCAGCACATTACAACGATTCAAAAATAAAAAAATAATAATTTTAAACAAGAAAAAATAATCAAAATTTCATAAAACAAAAGTTACACCACATCGCTGCTCCAAACATACACCCAACCTTTTCTCGCTAGAGGGTTAACCTATAAGGTGGGAAAACTGCAAGCGAGTCACATAGCTAGAGGCTGCTTTTTGGATAGAGGTCTATTTATATCCCGTTTGTTTTTGCGATTAAGAAGCGTTTTTGCAAAAAACTGAATGTTTGTTTCTTCAAATTAATTTTTTTAGTGTTTTTAGATTATTTTGATGTACTGATGTAAAAAATAAATTTTAAAACAATGAGAAAAATATTATTTTGATGCATTTCTAAACGAAAAACACTTTAAAAAACAATCACTACCATAATGTCAAACGAGCTCTAGAAAAAATAGAGTTGAGATTGGTACAGGTGCCTCTTGACCAGGCTTTTGTTCGACAAGTCATATCGTTTTATAGCTCTTATTTGAGTTAATTTAGTAAGGTTCAGAGTAGTCTAACCTGTAGTTGATACTTGGGGTCGACTTGGCCCAAGACCTAGATGGTGGATTGATCTTGGTCAACCAATTTTTGATTTTTTTTTAAAAAAATGACCTGAAATGACATCATTTATATATATATATATATATATATATATATATATATATATATATAAAATTCTCATTGACTCATTTTAGGGTAGACCTTAGATTTATATATATATAAAATTCTCATTGACTCATTTTAGGGTAGACCTTAGATCATTGAGTTGACTTGCCAGGCCCTACCATGCCTTATAACTGTGATCAAACCAAATTTGTAATAGGTTTATGGTTTTCTATATTGCTTGTTGGATATGAGAATTGAGTTCCTACATTTTCAAATATGTCACCTAAAATTATCTTTTTTTTTAAATTCTTTTGTTATTATCCATTACATAAGTAGTAATGTTGAAGTTCTTCCCTCATTTGATGCATTATTAGATTAGTGACTCGTGCTATGCTGCAGGTTGGGTCAATATTTTTCTAATATAAAAAAGATGCCAATATAACCCGAGTCAACCCTGTTTGACTTGACTACCCGCAACCTGCAATATATAAGATTGTGATAAAAAAATCAAAATTTAAAAAATGGCCAAAGCTAAGTCAATAAACAAATATGAAAAAAAAACTCGAGTCAACTCAAGTTAACTTGATTAAGATGCGACACGAGAAATGATGCAATTAAAAAAAATCAATTTTAAATAAAAAATTGCTTGCAGAAAAAACTCGAGTCAAACCAGGTTGACTCGAATTACTTGCGACCCGTGATATAAGACTAAGATAAAAAAAATTAAATTAAAAAAAAACCTGGAAAACAAATCGATATAACCCGGTTAACTTAACTCACCCACGACTTGATATAACCCCATGAAAAGGAAAGAAGGAAAAATTACAAAGTTCAAGGACCAATAATCTAATGTCAATGAATGGAAATGAATAAAAAAATTCAATCTGAAAAAAGAAACTCTAAAAAAAAATATGAGTTAACTTGACTAATACACAACACAAATAACCTTGTAGACAAAAAAATAAAAAATATAACAAAGCTTAAAGCCCAATAAAATAATATCAAATGATGAAATTGAAAAACAAATCAATTTAAAAAAAAATCATAAAAAAACTTGAGTCAAACCAGGTTAACTCGACTAACTCGTGACTCGTAATATAAGACTAGGATAAAAATTAATTAATTGTTTTAAAAAAAGTCCTGAAAAAAAAAAGGATTGAAGTTAAATCAATAAAAAAATAGTTAAAAAAACTCAAGTCAGCCTGGGTTTACTTGACTCATACATGACCTGTGATAACATCATGAAAAGAAAAGTAGAAAAATTACAAAGTTGAAGGCTTAATAATCTAATGTAAAGGATAAAATTTTAAAAAATTCAATTTAAACAAAGAAACATATATATATAAGTTGAGTGAACCCGCGTTAACTTGACTAACCCGTGATCCGGGATAAGAGATCAGGATAACCCCACAGAAAAAAAAAGTGAAAGAAATCACAAAGCTCAAGACTTAATAGCTTGATATCAAATGATTAAATTAAATGAAATCAATTTTTTTAAAATCACCTTAAAAAAGATCAAAGTTAAATCAAGATAATATTTGAAATTAGTGACTTTGGTCATTAAACCATGATCGCTTTATATAAAAAAATATTAAGAAAAGACATTAAAATACTAGTTATTTTTTGTGAAACACAAAAGGGTTTCTATAAATCTTTTAAAGGAAGGATTCTCAACATAAGTTTTTGGAACTCAAGTCAGCCTGAGTTTACTTGACTCACTCGCGACCTGTGATAACCTCATGGAAAGGAAAGTAGAAAAATTACAAAGTTGAAGGCTCAGTAATCTAATTTAAAGAAAAAAAAATTTAAAATTCAATTTAAACAAAGAAACATAAAAAAAAAAAGTTGAGTGAACCCGCGTTAACTTGACTAACCCGCGATCCGGGATAAGAGATCAGGATAACCCCACAGAAAAAAAAATGGAAGAAATCACAAAGCTCAAGGCTCAATAGCTTAATATTAAATGATTAAATTAAATGAAATCAATTTTTAAAAAATCACCTTAAAAAAAGATCAAAGTTAAATTAAGATAATATTT
>Ga0325400_1000510_pt1 | contig 28888 bp, 20 predicted proteins | sample PopdelMetagenome_2_FD_205662 | JGI IMG/M metagenome (GOLD analysis project Ga0325400, IMG submission 205662) | Populus deltoides microbial communities from Bellville, Georgia, United States - Xylem-PdKOR-R1 | ecosystem: Host-associated > Plants > Phyllosphere > Stem > Wood/Secondary xylem...
ATAAAATACGAATATCTAAGTTTTTTTTTTCAAGATATAAATATACTAAAAATCTAAATCAGTGAATGCTCTTTACCATCCATGTTTGTGATGTTCCATAACAAAAGTGCTTTGGCATTAAGATATAACACTAATTGATTGAATTCTGGGTACAATCATAATTCCAATTCCCAAACACACAAAGCATATTATTTCCCACCTACCTAAACTTAAATAATCATCACATGTATTAAAAGAATTTTATTGGTAAATACTAAATATATTATCTTTCTTTAATTAAAATTGTATGTGCCAAAAATAAAAGATTTATTCTATATAAGGAAACTAGTTATTTATTTGGAACATGATAATATAAAATATATGTTAATAATAATGTGAAAATTCAAATTTATATCTAATAAAAAAAAGACTAAAACATTAATATAACTCCTAAAGACTAGGCTAATTCCACTTTTACAACACATGGCTATTTATACATCACATGAAGCCTAAAATAATATAAATTAAGTTTTTTAAATCACTTCTAATTAATTTATACAGTATTCTATTGACACTTTTTTTTTACTCTCAAAACTCTAAAATTGTTTAAAAATAGGTGTGTATGATGTACTGTTAATGTTAGGGGTGAGAAAAAAACCGAAAAACCAAGAAAATCAGAAAAAAAACTAAAAAAATAGAACTGTGAAAAAAACTGGTTAAAATTTTTAAAAAAACCGACCGGTTCGGTTTGGTTTTATAAGCCTAAAACTAAATCGAAAAAAACGAGCCAAACCGGAAAAAAACCAAGCTAAAACCGATCCAAATCGAAAAAATAGAGCCAAAACGGTATGAAATAGTTTTTATCCTAAAAAACCAAAACCGGTCGATTTGAACCAGTTTCGGTTCATTTTTTTAAATTCGGTTTGGTTATTTTATTTTTTGATAAAAATCAAACCGAATAAAAAATAATCACCCCTAATTATTATCTCGCGTAATTTCTCACTTGTTTAGATGAAAAGATTAGTTATTCATTTTTGCAACGGCTGTCAATATTAAAAAAAAAATATTTTAAATAAAGCGATTTATAATTGTTTTTAATGTCCATATCTTTAATCTCTGTCCACTCTACATATAATAAAAAAACTAAAAACTATATAAAAAAAGAATATTTTAAATAAAGCGATTTATAATTGTTTTTATTGTCCATATCTTTAATCTCCGTCCACTCTACATATAATAAAAAAACTAAAAACTATATCAAAATTATACATATTATTCAATTGGATCTTGTTAATTTTTTAATGAACATTTGGTTATTATCTTTTATAATCTTTGACTACTTTGAATAAAAAAGACAAATAGCTTTTGACAAGCTATATTAACATTAAAAAATTACTCCTTAGTCAAAACATTACATAAAATTTCTATACATGCCTCTATCTTTAATATTTTTCTCATATATAATCAAAATAAACTCTTTAAAATAAAAGAATTCAGTAAAACCTATAATGTTAATATTACGAGGTTAAAACTTAATGAAATCTTGAATAAAATTTTTATTCACATGATAAATGTATTAGTCATTTGAGCTTGAAACTTGTACAAGTTCATATTATTTTGTGCTTAATTTTTATCAAATAAATAGGAATGATGAGATTTGAACTCGTGACCACTTGATCATTAAGACTATGATACCATGTCAAAAAACCATCTCAACTTAATATTTTGACTGTTTGGTGAGATTCTAAGATATGATTTATATTATTCTCTAACAATTTTAACATATGACTTTGTTAAAAAAATTAATTCATAAATATTGCCATAAAGTAGTAATTTGGAAGGAGAAGACATTTTAAGTTTGTAAATATTAAAATATAAATACTAATGTATGAGGTCCTATGTTTTTATCAAATTTTATTTCCTTCAAAGATCTTTCAAGAGTTTTTAATCATAGATATTACTAAATATAAGTAACTAAAATAAACAATTAAAAGATGTTTAGATATTAAGATTTATCATATTTTGACTTGATTATATTTATTTTTATCATATATATAGTCAAACTTACTTCATTATAGCTTTTTTCTAATTGAAATTATTATTTATATTCAAGAAAATGATGTTTTTCTCTCTCTTTTTTTATTAAAGAAAAAGATATGAAACTTTTTAATACAACATAATATCAGAAATATTGTTTTAATTTTTGTATATACATATAAGAAAGTTATGAAAAATTTTAATTTTTTATAATAAATATATACAAGTTGTATACTTGCTAACCATTAACTATTAAATCAATCCATAAAAAATATATAAAAATATATCATTAAATAATACATGTTTATGTTCAAACGCTAGACAAAAATACAAATCTAGCCTAACAATAATCCGTACTTCTAAAAATTTAAAAAAGAAACCCGCACGCCCGCCTTTTGTCGGATTACAGGCATAAATTATGGAGGCTGTTTGTTTTTATGTTTTAAAAAAATTTATTTTTTAAAATGTATTTAACACTCACAAGTCACAAATGCACTTCCTCTTCTTTTAACCATGGATAATCCGCCCCCACCCGAACCCTCTAACCCAGCTTGCTGTCCTCCTCCTTATTTGACTCAATCTCATGCTGTATCTCCTTGTCATACTCTTGGTTTCGGTTTGCATTTGGTTCCAGCTCAAGGAATGGCTCCTGTTTTGACTCCACTCCCTGACCCGACCCAAATCCAGCTCAAGTTCCTGACTCCATTCCATCTTCGGTTCCGGCTGCCTCTACTATTACTACTATTACCCGTAAGTCTTAAATTTCTTAAAATATTTGTCTTTCTCGAATACATTGGAGAAAAAAACTGGATTTTTTTGTTAATGGGTTTGCATTATGGTTTGAGACTGTTTTTGGGTGTTTTAAGTTTTTCATGTTTGGGATTTTTGAAATGGCCTTCTGTTCTGTGGGGATTAGAAAGTTTGTATCTTGAAGGTTTATGTGTTTTTTTTTTTCGAAAGAGAAAGTTGAAAAGAATAATATTTTTTGGTTGTTTAGCTATATCTTGCGTTTTACTAGGTTGATTAAATGTCAAAAAAAGAACAATCTTTTGTCTCCTAAAAAGAGAAATATAAAAGGAATCATTTTTTGTTTTTTTTTTGTTTCTAGGCTATAAAATGGCAAAGTAGTTTCTTTCCTTTGTGATGGAGGCGGTGTTTCCTTGTCGTATATAGGAATTATTATTTATTACTAATCCTTTATTTTGTTAGTTTCACTATTTGTAGAAATTGTGATAAATCATTAAGAATTTGCCATTTGTAGAAATTGTAATAAAACAATAAGAAGGCATTTTGTTAGTGTAACAAATCTCTCTGCTTGGCTATGAAGAGATATTATTTAATGTTACTGGAATAATTGTTGGAGTTGTGTATTTAGACTGATATTATTGAATAATTACTTGATTAAGGAATAAGCATTGATTGTTTGATGTAAAATTTGTTTATCTCGGTTTCGTAAAGAGGTCACTCTACTATTATTGACAATGTAAATTCAACTATTTGATTCTTGAAATCTAATGATTTTTTGTTTCAACAATGTTATTGAATTTGTACGCTCAAGCTAGCAGATGGTCTTGTTCATCTTGCTCAGTTAACCTCAAGTGACATTAAGTTTTTTGCATCTAGGACTTTTTTTTTTTTTTTTTTGATTTACGTGGTGTCCGGGCCAGCTTGCGCGCACCACGACTAATCCCACGGCCCACTGAACACCTTGCAAACCCAATGGGCATGTAAGACACTGCGGGGGTGTCAGGCGTGCACATGAGGATTCGAACCCAGGAGCAGCAGGAGGAGACAAGCCCCTCCCACCGCCAGGCCAAGACCCTCGTGTCCGGGCCAGCTTGCTTGCATCTAGGATTTTTGATTGTATGGGATGGCCACCTGGGTGCCTTTATATTTCATATTTAGTTGTTGCTTGCAGCGTTCTGTATATAATTGTTTGAAGTTTGATTATATTTGATAATGCAGATGAGTTAAATTTTATCTGCGTGATTTCTTAAGGCCTCCCAGAGCTCTTGTTGTTCAAGAATCGTCTGCAATTTCTTAAGGCCTTCCAGAGCGCTTGTTGTTCAAGAATCGTCTGCAAGAATACACGCGAAGATCATCCTTACAGCTCCCAGTATATCAAACTTTCATTGAAGGATCCTCACACGCACCAAGGTTTAGATCAACTGTGTGGGTAAATGGAGCACAATATACCTCTCCAAACACCTTCTTTCCTCGAAAAGAAGTTGAACAAGAAGTTGCGAAAGTGGCAGTTGAGAGTATTCTAAAAAGGGTAAAGGATGAAGGATGTCCGCTTCTACATGAGGTTAGTAAACAAAATTGTAAATTTTACCTCTTCAAATGCTACCAATTCTTTTCTTCTTCATCCTTTTGTTGTTGTTCTTTAGGGGCTTTATGCATGTATTAGTTTTGTGTTTTAGGCCTGTGACATTCTTCGTTGTGACAACTTATATGGCTTCCCTCCATTTTCAAAGCAATATTAGTTTTTTTTTCAAATGAATTATCATTGGTTGTCCATATATTTATATACCTGATTCACAAGTCATTCTACACTATCATTGATGTTTTGAAATCTCTTCTGATTGATCATACAAGTGAATAGAAAAATGCACTGATCTGAAGCATAATGTTTTTATACTAATTATATAGATTGTTTTGGTACGTTGGTGCCAATTTTGCTTAAAATGTTGCCTTGCTTCTTGCCTTTCCACAAGCTTCTCTTTTTTATTGTCTGGTCATAATTTTCAAATCTGTCCTGTGTGAATTTGAAGTCAAGGTGAATCTGGAACACCCCAGTTACAGCACTGTGTAGTGACAATAATGTTTATTTTGCTTCTTACTTTTCTACATGTTCCTCTTTGTTCTTGTTTGGCTATATATACAGGACACGTTGTTTTGCAAATCCATTCTGAATGAATTTGCGGTGAAGGTGCATCTTGCAAAGCCTTCTTACAACACTGTCCAGTCACCAGGGCTGCTGCCTGTTTTTGTGTCCACTTTAGTTTTCAATGGTGAGTAAAATTTGGATGTTCCGAGACCACAGTCAGTCAAGAGCAAGAGGTTTGAGCTGCTATTGTTAGGGATGCTGTACCAGAAAGTGCAATTTCACTTGCAGCTTCAGGAATCCGTCCACCCCACCATGAGTTCAAGAGATCGAGACCAGGTCCAGCTCCTGAACCGGCTCCTTTTCCAATTGCATTCACACAACCTGTTTCAGAACAGGGTTATTGATGCTGGTTCTAGTTCAGCCAAAAAGAAGAGGAAGAACAAGAAAAAGGCTAGCGAAAATGAGCAAGTTAAAAAGATATTAACATCCCAAATACACCTTACTTGAGGTAAGCTGCATTTTTTAATGTATGATAAAAGCTAATGTATTGTCCTGTTTCTATTTGTTGGTTTGCCTATAGTTTAAGAAAAGTCCTCTTCAGTAAGAAGATCCTATTGGGTAAAAAAACCTAACCGTTCTAATATCTATACATAAAAAAACTATCTTTTTAATATCAGGAATACGTTTTACATATAAATTTGTAATTTCAGATACTAAAAGAAAACAAAATAATTTTTTTGGTATTTTTTGAAATATTAGCTTAGTTCTCATGCTTTAATAAACTGGTTATTAAAGTCAAAATGCATGCTAATACATATTTTTTGAATTTTTGTTGTATGAAAATATGATATGAAAATTTCTTATAAGCTTTTAGAGACTTGGCCATTTGCATGAAGATAAAAATATATTTTTTTTGTTGTTTTAGATTTTTTTTTGTTTCGTAGAAAACCTGGTATTTTAATATTATATTTGTATCTTTAGAGTATAAAAATACAAACTAATATTAAGCAAGATTGATAGAAAAATACACCGGAAAATTATAAATTTTGAAAGAATGTTTTTGGATTTTTTTTAATATCTAATATAATATTATATATTATTATAAATATATAATAATATAATATTAGGCTGGGCCCAACCCAATCATAGGGGTTAGGTCCAACCTGTTTGGGCCAGGTTCGGCCCAAAAGATTTTTTTTTGGATTGGGTTGGACCCGGCCCAACCATTTTGGTTTGGGCTAACATTGATCAGGCCCAACAAACATTAGAGAACTTTTGATTGTTCTGCGTGAATAGTAGAGAGTGAATTAATTCATTTATTGTTCACCTACAACGTGAACAATGGAGAAGGGATGGATGCAGGAGGACGAGAAGAAGAAGAATAAGGAGAAGGGTGAGGGAAGGCTAACCTAGCAGTGGCATTGGCGGTGGCGGTTCTTCTTCCAAACGAGGTGGCCGTGCATTGGGGAGCTGCTTCACCGGTTAATGGTTCTTCTTCTTCTTCTTCTTTATGTGCTTTTCCTATGTTTCTTTTTCCTTTTTTTTCCTGTTTTCTGTCTTTGCTTCTGCTCCTCCTCTTCTATGTTTTCTTCCCTCTTCTTTTGTTCCTTTTTTGTTTGTTTTTTTTCCTCAGTTCTCTCCTCTCTATTTATCTCTGTTTTTCTCTGTTCTTTCCTTCCCATCTCTCTTTTTTTCTTTTTGTTTTTCACCTCCAAAACTCTCTAAAAGTGTCATGCCCATCCCCCCAACTCCTTTCTCTCCCTTGATATTTATAAGGGGAAAAAAAGGGAGAGAGGGCTATTATCCATGTCCAGTCATGACACATGGGTAGGGTGGTCGGACGGTCATTGGGTAGCGGCCTCAGGGTCGCTTGCAGGGCTTGGATTTTGTTGTTTTTGGGTTTTTGGGATAGACAAATGCAGGGGAACAAATTTCTTCTTTGCCTGCATCTACGTGTCCAGGGGAAGAAGATGACAAATAGTGCCATCAAAATGGCACTGTTTGCTGCCCTCTTTATTTTTCAGTGAACAATGCATGAAACGATGTTGTTTTGCTCAAAACACGCCATTTCATTTAAAAGGAAATGGTGCCAAAACATGTCAATTTCCAAATCAGTCATTAATTTATGATTTGTTCAGTCAAGTTCTCAATTGTAAATTTTGATTTTAAGAATCAATTCAATTGCATTCTTGCCAAATTCAATCGCGGGCCTTGAAGTTGGCCGGCTTTTTCACTTTAGCTCTTGGATTTGAATTTGTTCATTTTGACCCTCAATTGATCAATAAACTTTCAATTTCTTCAATTTAACTACTGACTCAGTCAATCCCAACCCCTCTATTTACATGCCTTTTTTAGTTTGGTTTTGGATTTTTTCAATCAAGTTCCTAATTGGCCATCAAACTTTAATATTTATGCAATTAAGCCCCTGATATGACCCAATCAAACCTTTAAAATTATAATTTGACCCCTGAACTTTAATTTCTTCCAATTCAAGCTCAAATTGACTTAAAAATTAATTTTTCTTGTAATCAAACCCTTCATAAATTCAATTAAACTTTAAATAAAATTTAATCGAGTTCATAAACATCTGATTTTAGACTTTTCTTTCTCAAATAAATTTTCTTTGTCAACAAGGCTTTCATCAGTAAAAAATATACTATCAAATTTCAATCTTTGTATTTTTGAATCTTCTCAACCAATTTTTAGTCATTTTCTAGGCGTTCCAACATCTTTTTCTCAATGCAATTATTATTTTTTGGTTTTCTTGTGAATATATTTTTTGATTTTCTTGTATTTTCTTCTTTTTTGTGTGGTGATCCAAAAATAGGTAACAACAGATGCCTCTTCTTTATAATACTTGCGGAGCAAAGACTAGTTGAGTGCTTTGCATAAGAAGTTTTGTAAAGATAAACAAAACTGAACTTCTGAAACTGATATTCTCAAAGCATGGTTGATCTGAAACTCTGTCTTTATAGCAATCCCCTTTAACCAGAAACTAATGATCAAAACTATGTAAACTTAGTTATTCTGAGATCTTGATCTGGCGATCCTTTAAATTGTCTTTGGTTGGGTTAACCTGAAATTTCATATGACGATTTCCTTTAACCAAAACCTAAAAAATGTTCTTTCTTATGGCAAGGTCTGAACTTTCATCTCCTTTTTTTTCATGAGAATTTCTTAATAGTAGGGTTTTTATCACTTTTCTATCACTGCTAAGATAATGTTGGTGGCTCGGTCAACCTGAGATCCCATCTGATGATCTCCTTTAACCAGAACCAAGTATGTGTAGCTTGGTTAACCTAAAATTACATCTGCCAACTCCCTTTAAATAAAGCTAAAATCCATGTGTGGTTGGGCTAACCTGAGATCTCTTTTGGCGACCTCTTTTAACTAGAACCAAAATTTTGTGTGTGGCTCGGTCAACCTGAAATCCATCTAGTAACTCCATTTAACCAAAGCTAAAAAATCCATGTGTGTGGTGATTGAGTTAACTTGAGATCCCATCTGGTGATTCCATTTAACCAGAATCAAATTCTATGTGTGTGGTTTCATTGTAATAGGTGACCTACCTAAATGGAAAGAATGCGAAAAGTGGTCTCATTATTATGAGTGACCTGCCCAGATGGAAGGAATGTGAAAAGTGGTCTCATTGTAATGATTGACATACCTAGGTAAAAAAAGGAAAGGGTGGTCTCATTGTAATAAGTGACATACCCAAGTAAAAAAACATGTGGATAATGGTTTTATTGTAATGGGCGACCTACAAAAAAAGATAATGGTCTCATTGTAATAAGTGACCTATCCAAGTGGGAAAAAATATGGAAAATGGTCTCATTGTAATTAGTGACTTACACAGATGAAAAAAATATAACAAATAAAAAGTGGTCTCATTGTTATGGGTGACCTATTCAGGTGCAAAATGTGAAAAGTGTGAATAATATGACTTACCTAGCGAAATCTTGAAGAGATGACAGGAGAAGGGCTGGAAAACTTGGTGCTTTCTGATTGCAAGGTTGACCTGAAAATTCCTGATTGCAGGGTTTGGAAACTCGGTGCTTCCTGATTGTAGGGTTGACCTGAAGACTCCTTCTGATGACAGAGTTAATCCTCTCATTTCTTTGAGATTTTTCTAATAGTAGGGTTCATCTCATCTTCTTCTCGTTCTAGGGTTAAAATCGTGATTCTTTGTTATTATCCACTTAATGATTCTTTCCTTGTCCACAATTTTGTTGGGCTTCATTGAGGATTTCCCTGTAACAATTCAAAAAGTATTTTGATGCAATGTTTTAAGGTTAGATGACATGCCCTCTTTGATGTTCCATTATCATAGGGTGTCTTTGTTTGCTATCCAAAGCCTTCTTTTTTTTTTTCTATGCACTAATTTGTTCGTGTGCTAGCCTTCCTTTTAAATTTAAGTGTAGTGCTTATCTTGGATTGTCCACAATGATTATCAAGGAAACTGATGAATTTGAATCACTGCCAATTCAAGTGTAGCTGTCATCATATGAAATGCCAGATTCTGTGCTTTCCATAACCGTAGGATCAGTATGTTATCCCTGCAAATATTGCTATTGATTCTATTGTAAATATTCATCCGTTACACACATTTGAATTCCTGAAATTAAGCACTCAGGACTGCATAAAGATTACAAGAAGTGAATGGAAAAGGCGTGAGTTGTATTACAATAATATTGCAGTGTAAGTCTCTTCATGGTATCAGAGCCTAAAAATCTCTAACGAGTATTCATCCTTCTTCCTGCTTCCTGCAAAATGACCACCATCTCTGCATCTACCATTGACTCACCAAACTCACCCATCATCACAATCAATGCTGCCACAACCATCAACGAAAAACTCATTCCCTCTACTTTTCCTCAGTGGAGGGCTCAATTTGAAGCCTTACTTATTGGCTATGACCTTATTGATTTTGTAACCGGTATACACACATGCCCTGCCATTGATGCACTAAATTCCACTACCTCCAAAGCTGCGAATTCCCTCTGGATTCGTCAAGACAAACTCATCTTACATGCCATCCTCGCCTCTACCTCCACCACCATTACCCCTCTTCTTGCTGCCTACAAAACTTCTCATGAGGCTTGGATGGCACTTACCCGTTTATATGGGGGCAAATCAAGAACGCGAGTGATGCAGCTCAAAGAAGATTTGACCTTGAGCAATCGTGGGTCTCGCACAGTTACTGAATTCCTTCAAGGAATCAAAGTGATTACAGATGAACTAGCAATCATTGATCATCCTATTTCAGACGATGATTTAACCCTATACATACTCAATGGATTGGGTATTGAGTTTAGAGAAATTGCAGCTCCCATTCGTGCCCGTGAGACTTCTCTGAAATATGAAGAAATTCATGACCTTTTTGTCAGTCATGAGAGTTATCTTCGGCGGCTTGAGCACCAATCTGCCACCCAGTTTGTTCCCACTGCTAATTATTCTAATCGATGGAGCCCTCAATTTTCTTCTAATTCCAGACAGTCTAAATGGTGCCCCCCGGTTGCTTCTAATAACTCTCGTGGACACAGTGGAGTCCCTAGAAATGGGTCATTCAATTCGGGTCACAGGCGGTTTAAACCAAAATGTCAATGGTGTGATCAGCTGGGTCATACAGCCAAACATTGTCCCAAAATGTCTACTTCCGATTTCACTGCAAATTGTGCAGCTTCCTCTCAACAGAAAAATCAGAAGTGGCTCGTTGACTCAGTTGCATCTCACAATATGACCACTGATCTTTCTAATCTGATGATTAATTCTGAATATGATGGTACTGATGAAGTGGTAATTGGTGATGGATCAGGTTTGCCTGTGTCTCATATTGGGTCATTGTCTCTTAACTCGTCTAATCGTGTCTTTCATTTACATGACACTCTCTGTGTTCCTACTATTCATAAAAATCTCATTTCTGTTCACCATTTTACCAAGCACAATAATGTTTACATTGAATTTCATCCTGCTTATTTTTTGGTGAAGGATCGGATCACGGGGGCGATCCTGCTCAAAGGCGCATGTGAAGATGGAGTGTACCCATTTCCAGAGCATCTACCATCCACCAAGAAAAATATTGTTGCCTATGTTTATGAACGTACTACACCTGATGGATGGCACAAACGTCTTGGTCATCCATCATCCAAATTGGTTCATCATTTCATTAATGCTTTTTCTTTACCTACCAATAAAAATGGTCATTCCTCTCTGTGCACTTCATGCTCTCAAAACAAAGCTCATCGTCAAACATTTAGTACTCATGAACTTTCCAGCACTGCCCCAATTGAATTAATTTACACGGATGTTTGGGGCCCATCTCATGATCTTGGAATTAATGGCTCCAAATATTATGTTATTTTTGTGGATCATTATACCAAATATATTTGGCTTTACCCCATGACTCATAAATCAAATGTTCAAACCATTTTTCCACAATTTCGTAATCTTGTCGAAAATCGTTTCAACACAAAAATTAAAAGTCTTTATTCTGATAATGGTGGGGAATATATTGGCCTAAAAATTATCTTTCTGTTCATGGCATCAATCACTACACTACTGCTCCCTATACTCCCCAACAAAACGGTATGTCTGAAAGGCGACATCGCCACCTTGTTGAAACTGGTCTTACCTTACTCACCGATGCTCACGTGCCTCTCTATTATTGGCCCTATGCTTTTCAAACTGCTGCTTATCTTATCAATCGTATGCCCACCGCTACTTTGCATAATCAATCCCTGTTTGAAAAATTATTCCGCCAAAGGCCCAACTATCTCAAGCTGAAGCAGTTTGGCTGTCTCTGTTATCCATTAACTCGACCATATAATAAACATAAACTTGAGCCAAAATCCAAACCCTGCACATTCATGGGTTACAGCCTATCCCAAAATGCATATTTATGTTTTGAACCATTAACCAACAAAATCATCACCTCTCGCCACGTCATTTTTCATGAAGGGTCCTTTCCTTTCCATCAACCAGATCATAACAGTTCTCTTCCTTCTCCATCTACTGGGCACCATTCATCTGTGATGATCTCCTTACCAAAGCTTTCGTTTGCTAGTCCCAGCACTTCTCTGGATGTGGGTACTGAAGTCTTGCCATCGTCTGCGATTGGGTCACTCTCTGTGCCATCCCCTCTCCAGGTAAGCACTCCTCCTTCTCCCCTGCTTTTAAATCCAAATAGTTCAATGGAATTGCCTGCCCCCACTGTCCCTGAAACCACCGAGGTGCAAGTCCACCGGATGACTACTAGGTCTATGCATGATATCTATAAACCAAAAAAATCATTCCTTGTTACCAAACACTCTCTCCCATCTTCCTTGGAACCTTCGAGTGTTGCTGCAGCACTCATTGATTCCAGATGGCGTGAAGCCATGTCCTCTGAATTAACTGCCTTAATGCGTCACAATACCTGGCAATTAGTACCCCCTCCAACTAATTGTAATATTGTCGGCTATAAATGGGTGTTTCGGGTTAAAAGGCATGCTAATGGGACTGTTGATCGATTCAAAGCCAGGCTAGTGGCCAAAGGGTTCAATCAACGACCAGGACTGGATTACAAGGAAACATTTAGTCCTGTTGTTAAATCCGTCACCATACGAACTGTCTTAGCTATTGCTGTGATGCAGGGTTGTTCCTTGAGGCAGTTAGATGTTAATAATGCATTCCTTCATGGGCATCTCACTGAAAAAGTGTATATGAAGCAACCTCCTGGCTTCAGGAATCCGGAACATCTTGATTATGTTTGCTGTCTTACCAAGGCCATCTATGGCCTCAAACAAGCACCTCGTGCCTGGTACTCTGCACTTAAACATGCAATGACAGAGTTTGGTTTCATTAATTCTAAATCTGACTCCTCTCTATTTGTGTTTCATACTGGTTCCACTCTTACCTACTGCCTAGTGTATGTTGATGATTTAATTATCACAGGCAATAATTCAGTTTTTGTTGCAAGCATCATTGATCATCTTGGCCAGAAATTTTCCATCAAAGACTTGGGGTCACTGCATTTTTTTCTTGGTGTGGAGGTTATTCCTACTGCAGCCGGCTTGTTTCTCACCTAGCACAAGTATATCAGAGATTTACTTGCCAAGACCAGTATGGACGGTGCTAGGGATGTCACCACGCCTCTTTCAACATCTGTTTCCTTACAACTGGATGATGGTTCCTCCTCTGTTGACTCCACGGAATACTGTCAAGTTATTGGCGCCTTGCAATACCTGTCTCTTACACGACCTGATATCAGCTTTGCTGTTAATAAACTCTCCCAGTTTATGCATCATCCCACGCAGACTCACTGGACAGCAACAAAAAGATTGCTGCGCTACTTGAAGAACACAATTTTTCATGGTGTTACTATCAGCAAAACATCAAGCACTACATTAACTTGTTTCTCGGATGCTGATTGGGCTAGTAATCTGGACGACAGGAAATCCACTTCAGCCTACCTACTATTCCTTGGTAATACACCCATTTCCTGGAGTTTCAAAAAGCAACGTGCAATTGCACGATCATCAACTGAAGCCGAGTATAGGGCCTTGGCAATGGCTGCAACAGAGTCTGTGTGGCTGCTTTCCTTGCTCCAGGAACTGAAGTTCAGTCTCTCCAAGCCACCACTTCTTTTATGTGATAACCTAGGTGCAACACACCTAAGTTTTAATCCTGTCCAGCATTCCCGAATGAAACATATGCAGATTGATATCCACTTTGTGCGAGATTTGGTTGCAAAAAATATTCTTGCTGTTCAACATGTCCACACAACTGACCAGCTAGCTGATCTGCTAACCAAGCCTCTCTCCAGGCAACGAACAGATTTCCTACGTGACAAGATCGGCCTATTCGATGGTAGCCCATTCTTGCGGGGGCGTATCAAGGAAACTGATGAATTTGAATCACTGCCAATTCAAGTGTAGCTGTCATTATATGAAATGCCAGATTTTGTGTTTTCCATAACCGTAGGATCAGTATGTTATCCCTGCAAATATTGCTATTGATTCTGATTGTAAATATTCATCCGTTACACACATTTGAATTCCTGAAATTAAGCACTCAGGACTGTATAAAGATTACAAGAAGTGAATGGAAAAGGCGTGAGTTGTATTACAATAATATTGCAGTGTAAGTCTCTTCAATGATTACTGCTTTCATTGTTTATCAAGCATGATCATGCATCTAAGTGCGGTGTTGCTTGATTCATAATGTAGGAGCATAACAAATCATTCATCCCCTTGATTCTCTCAAGCATTGTTCTTTGATTGGTTGTGTGCATCTTGCCAAAACCCATCAAGAGGTTTTCTAGTGTTGACCTCCTTCTAGATTGCCAATCAGCCACAAACTTGCCTCCAATTGAAACAATACTCTTTATGCATATGTTATCATCAGCCTTCTAGGAAAATATCCAGTCGTCTAGACATGTATCTCATAGCTTGCACTAAAAGGTTTTTTGTTATATGCTTATTGTTTTTGTTGTATACTTAGTGTTTTTCTCAATATTTTCCTTTCAACTCGTCAAATCAGATTATAAAAAAAATGTTTTGGCATCATCAATGATGCTTCTTTCATCACCCATATTTATAAGGTGAAGTGCGCCTTTGGGCTTCAAAACAAATGCTCTCACAATCAGTCTTGGTGGTGTGCATCCTTTCAATGTTCATTCAAATGCACTCACGTGATAACATCTGTTAGGAGTAATAGCCATGTTTGAAAGGATAAACCCAAGATGACGATATGAAAATGTCTTTCAAGTGCAACATTGTTTCATATTTAATCTTAGTGGTGTGTATCTTTCTGACATTCATTCAAAAGCAGTCATGTGATAACATCTTTCAGGAGCCGTAACCATGGCAGAGGGTAAACCAAGATGATGATATGAAAATGTCCTTCAAGTGCAACATTGTCCCACCGTCAGTCTTGGAGGTGTGTATCCTTCTGACATTCATTCAAAAATAGTCATGTGATAACATCTTTCAAGAGTCATAACCATGTTTCAGAGGGTAACCCAAGATGCAAAAGCATGTTAAGGCAAACAAAATTGCTTTATATTTTAAACACCACTGGAGCTTCTTGGGTCACCTAGTTTTGAAACTTCTCCCCTTTACCTAGCTTTTGTATAAAGTTCTTGGCTGAAATTTCTTTTAAGGTGTGGATAGTCAGTTGCAGTAACGCTTCATCTTTTTATTCGACTACTGTATTCCTATAATCTCCTTCAAACTTACCCTCCTTCAAGGTGTTTATATTCATAGTTGACAGTTCTTGACCAAGGGTTTCCAATCTTTTATCCGGTTGCATTACATATGTAGCCTTTGAGAATGAAACACTAAGGGGAAAGATTTCCAGCTTTTCCGCTTTAGGCTTTTTTCCTTCAATCCTAACCATTCTTTTTTCCCTCCTCCTACCAACAGCCCATCGATAATCCTTGTTTTAGGCTTGTACTGAAGCCTAAATCTATGATCAGTACACTTCATCTTAATGAGATTAACCATTTCTGGTATTCCGGTGATAGGGTTATATTAAAATGGAATCTCACGTTCTAAGAAGCATTTAGCTGCCTTCCTTATTGCTTCTGAGATCTTTGGCCTTCTCATTATCGTGTTATCGGGAACCAAATCAGTGTTCATAATCTCAAAAGAATTGACATTTTTGTCATTGTAATCTTCAGCCTCAATGAAAGGTATGGCCACATTCTTTATCATGGATATTGTTTCTTTAGCTTTGACATTTACCAGCATCCCATTCATGATGTACTTGAAGCATTGGTGCAATGACGAAGTTACTGCCCCAACTGCATAAATCTAAGGCCTTCCCAACAACATTCTATAGGAAGGGTGGATATTCATAACTTGAAGCGTTACCAAGAACATTTGTGGTCTCATATATAGTTCCACTTCCAAAGTACCAATTATCTATCTAGGTGAGTTATTATGGACTCGGTTTTATATGAGATTCATCGACCAACATTTCTTTCAACATGTGTTTTGGCAGCACGTTAAGAGCCCAGCCATTATCGACGAGCACCTTTCCTACAAGGCAGGCTTTGCACCTAACAGTAATGTACAAGGGCTTGTTATGTCCGGTTCCTTTAGCATAAAGCTCATCTGCTGTGAAGTACATATAATTGGTGGTGTGTATCCTTCCCACCAAATGCTTCATGGTTTTTTGCTCAATGTCTTGAGGTACATAAGCCTTATTCAATACCTTTTGCAAGGTGTTTCAATGCGGCTTAGAGCTGAGTGTCAAGGATACAAGGGAGATCCTAGTTGGAGTCTTTTTTAGTTGATCTACTATGCAATATTCGTTGTGCTTTATCAACTTTAAAAATTCATTAGACTCTTCTTCAGTCATTGACTTATTAACCTTTAGTTCCTTGTTAAGATCTATCATTTTTTGCCTTTTACTTTCATCAACTCTTCGGGTGTGAAACACCGACCACTCTGAGTCAGCCCACTGATCTCAGCTTGGAACAAAGGAAGAGGGGCTCACATGTTGGAGGTATAGCCGTAATTGTGATCTCTTTTATTTGTGCAGGAAGGTTTAACCAAGATTAACTTCGATGGCCCATTAGTTGTTGGTTGGACTCTATATACTTCTGACAACCTTTCTTAACCTTCCATCATCCTTATTTCATGACTGTCCTCTATGACTTCAACCCTCAACTCCATAATGATCAATATTTTTGCAATCTTTTGGCAAAACTCAATGCAATCATTGATATGATGTCCTTCTCTTTCGTGGAACTCACAAAAGATGACATTCAATATTCATTTTTAGGAATCTTGAATGTACCAACATGCTGTACAACTTCTTCATAGATACCTTGAACATCTTGCTTTTATTCCCAACTTCTATCATGCACACTTCATTATTACCTGCAGCATAATTAGGAAATGAGTTTGAATTAACAACCACTTTTTGAAAGCATAATAGGTTTCAATTCCATGCCTAGGGTTGCAAGCATGGTACTCACATGTCAACTCTAGCTTGTACCAGATGGGAAAAGATGGTTGGAGTGGCGGTACATAAATAGGAGGTATGTGTCCAATGCTCAGCAGTTTGGCGTATAAGCCTTTTAAAGGCATAGGTAGTGGTGGTAGTTGTTCTAAAGTATATCTTGTATTTTACCTTTGGTGGTTGTTTGGTTGACTCTTTGTTTGATTCGGGGTAAAAGGTTTGGTAAAGTTCATGTTGGCAAATGGAGAGGTAGGCATATGTGATTTCTAATAATTCACTTTCTTGCGTTTGTACCTGCCTTCCAAGTTATTAACGTCATCTTCCATTTTCCTTACACTAAAACCTTTCTTCTCCAAAGGCTTAGTTATACGCCCTACTTTAATCCCTTGCTCTGTTCTTTCAGCTATGCGTACAACATCATAGAAATGCTGAGATGAGCTACCCATTAGATGCTCATAGTAAGGTGTCTTAAAGGTATTGACGAATAAATTCGCCATATATATCTCTATCAGAGGGGGGTGGACATGTGTTGCCTCACCCCTTCATTTTTGCGCATAAGCCCTCGCTGATTCTGGACTTCTTTTCTCTATTAACATAAGGTTTGTTCGGTCTGGAGAAAAGAATCCAATAATCAGTGAGAGTTTATGCTCAAAGATGAAAGGATGAGGCAACACATGTCAAACCCCTTTTGATAGAGACATAGATGGTGACTTTGTTCACTAATACCTTCACGACACCTTACTATGAGCATCTAATGGGTAGCTCATCTCAACATTTCTATGATGTTGTATGCATAGCTGAAAGAATAGAGTAAGGGATTAAAGTTGGGTGTATAACTAAGCTTTTGGAGAAGAAAGGTTTTAGTGTAAGGAAAAGGGAAGATGACGTTAACAACTTGAAAGGCAGGTACAAACACAAGAAAGTGAATTATTAGAAATCATATATGCCTATCTCTCCATTTGCCAACATGAAATTTACCAAACCTTTTACCCCGAATCAAACAAAGAGTCAACCACCAAAGGCAAAATACAAGATATACTTTGGAAAAACTACCACCACTACCTATACCTTTGAAAGGCTTGTACGCCAAACTGCTGAGCATTGGATACATAGCTCCTATCTATGTACCGCCACTTCAACCACCTTTTCCCATCTGGTACAAGCTAGAGTTGACCTGCGAGTACCATGCTTGGAACCCTAGGCATAGAATTGAAACCTGTTACGCTTTCAAAAAATGGTTGTTAAAGCTTATCAAGATGGGGTGAGTGTCTTTCGAAGACATGCCTAACGTCAATTCAAATTCATTTCCTAATTATGCTGCAAGTAATAATGAAGCGTGCATGATAGAAGTTGGGAATAAAAGCAAGGTGTTCAAGGTATCTATGAAGAAGTTGTATGACATGTTGGTACATTCAAAATTCTTGAAAATGAATACTGAATGTCATCTAGAGGTAGTGATTATTGTGAGTTCCACAAAAGAGAAGGACATCATATTGATGATTGCATTAAGTTTTGCCAAAAGATTACAAAAATACTGATCATAGGGGAGTTGAGGATTGAAGCCATAGAGGATAGTCATGAAATAAGGATGATGGATGGTCAAGAAAGGTTGTCAAAAGTATATAGAGTCCAACCAACAACTAATGGGTCATCGAAGTTAATCTTGGCTAAACCTTCCTGTACAAATAAAAGAGATCACAACGCAATGCCTTACAATTACGACTATACCTCCAACATCCGAGCCCCTTTTCCTTTGTTCCAAGCTGAGATCAGTGGGCTGACTCGGAGTGGCTGGTGTTTCACACCCGAAGAGTTGAGGAAAGCAAAAGGCAAAAAATGATAGATCTTAACAAGGAACTAAATGTTAATATGCCAGTGACTGAAGAAAGAGTCTAATGAATTTTTAAAGTTAATAAAGCACCACGAATACTGCATAGTAGATCAACTAAAAAAGACTTCAACTAGGATCTCCCTTATATCCTTGATACTCAGCTCTAAGTCGCATTGAAACACCTTGCAAAAGGTATTGAATGAAGCTTATGTACCTCAAGACATTGAGCAGAAAACCATGAAGCATATGGTAGGAAGGATACACACCACCAATTATATGTACTTCACAGCAGATGAGCTTTATGCTAAAGGAACCGGACATAACAAGCCCTTGTACATTACTGTTAGGTGCAAAGCCTGCCTTGTAGGAAAGGTGCTCGTCGATAATGGCTGGGCTCTTAACGTGCTGCCAAAACACATGTTGAAAGAAATGTTGGTCGATGAATCTCATATAAAACCGAGTCCATAATAACTCACCTAGATAGATAATTGGTACTTTGGAAGTGGAACTATATATGAGACCACAAATGTTCTTGGTAACGCTTCAAGTTATGAATATCCACCCTTCCTATAGAATGTTGTTGGGAAGGCCTTAGATTTATGCAGTTGGGGCAGTAACTTCGTCATTGCACCAATGCTTCAAGTACATCATGAATGGGATGCTGGTAAATGTCAAAGCTAAAGAAACAATATCCATGATAAAGAATGTGGCCATACCTTTCATTGAGGCTGAAGATTGCAAGGACAAGAATGTCCATGCTTTAGAGATTATGAACACTGATTTGGTTCCCGATAATACGGTAATGAGAAGGCCTAAATGCTTCTTAGAACGTGAGATTCCATTTTAATATAACCATATCACTGGAATACCAGAAATGGTTAATCTCATAAAGATGAAGTGTGCTGATCATAGATTTGGGCTTCGGTACAAGCCTAAAAAAAAGGATTATTGATGGGTTGCTGGTAGGAGGAGGGAAAAAAGAATGGCTAGGATTGAAGAAAGAGAGCCTGAAGTGGAAGAGCTGGAAATCTTTCCACTTAGTGTTTCATTCCTAAAAGCTACATATGTAATGCAACCGGATAAAGGATAGGAAACCTTTGGTCAAGAACTATCAATTATGAATATAAACACCTTGGAGGTGGGTAAGTTTGAAGGAGATGATAGGAATACAGTAGGCGAATAAGAAGATGAAGTGCTACTACAACTGACTGTCCACACTTTAAAAGAAATCTCAGCCAAGAACTTTGTATGAAAACTGGCTGAGGTGAGAAGTTTCAAAACTGGGTGACCCAAGAAGCTCTAGTAGTGTTTAAAGTGTAAACTAACTTTGTTTGCCTTAACATGCTTTTGTCATTCCTTTTATTTTCTCTAGTTGACAATTAGAGCTCATAATGTCATCTAGATTTTGTCTTTATCATTGAGCCCACCTTTGCTTTAAATAATGAGATCATGTATTTTTCAAATTTTGTTTTATTTGTGCATTTACACTGAACACTTTCCGCTTTCAGGAATCTTGAAAGCGGATCTTCCACAACATCACATACACTTTGCATCAAGAATGAATGACTAAACTTTAATGAACATATCATCACTATGGAAGAAAAAAAACGAGATGAAAGCAATATTAGGTGCCTTAATATTGCTAGTAGAGCAACATGAACAAACTTGGAAACTCGCTGCAGAAGAACTCAAAACCATAACGTGGGTAACAATGAGTTTAAAAAAGGGACCTTAATCAATCTTAAACAAAGAGTGGAGATAATTGTCATACTACAAGAATATGCAGATGTTTATGCTTGTTCTTACGAGGATATGTCTGACTTGGATACAAATATCATAGTACACAAGATACCATTGGAAGAAGGTTGTAAACCAATCAAACAGAAGTTGAAGAGAGTCCACCCGGATATCTAGATCAAAGTCAAAGCAGAACTAGAGAAACAATGGAATGTAGGCTTTCTAGAAGTAGTTTGATATCCACAATGGGTATCCAACATTGTTGTCATACCGAAGAAAAAGGGGAAGATTAGAGTTTGCATGGACTTCCAGAATTTGAACAGAGTTAACCTTAAAGATGATTTTCCTCTACCACATATAGATGTTTTAGCCAACAACGTTACACGTAATTCCACATATTCTTTTATGGATGGTTTCTCGGGATACAACGAGATAAAAATGGCTTTAGAAAATAAGGCGAAAACGACTTTTGTCACACCTTGGGGACATATTGCTAAAAGATCATGCCATTGGATCTGAAGAATGCAAGGGCCACCTATCAGGGAGCCATTAGTGAAAAAAAAAAATTCTAGTTGTTAAGGCACAAGCTGCCACCTTAAAACAAACTTCATCTTCTTAAGACACAAGCCACCGCTCCTCTTTTTGGCTCCCAAAACTAGTTTCCTCCATCACCTCACCCTCTTATCCTCACATATCCCCATTTGCTAACCCAGCCCCCCATATAGCCTCAACAATTGCACTTCCTCTCTTCCCCTCACTCACTCTTCCTCTGTCTTCCCTAGCTTTTCCACTTGACAAACTCGAAACCAGCCTCGCCTAGTAGCAACACCAATAGACCACCATTTGACCTCTCTTCCCTCGATCTGTCTTCCTCTCCTTTTCCTGTCCTGACAAAACCCAAACCAGTTCTCCAAGACCTAAACCAACCTCTCCCCGCCAAACGAACCAGGTCTTCATCTCTACCTGATATCACTCAACACTACATTTTCCTCCACACTAAAGCCTTCAAACACCTGCAGATCCATCACCTTCCCTGTTCAATCGTGAGCTGTATAATCGCCGGATCTACCACCTGAGGAAGAGAGAAAATAGGAATGAGATAGATCTGAAAAGGGAGAAAGAACCAGATCTGAGAAGGAGAAAATAAAATTAAAATCAACAGTTGTTTTTGTGTTTTTCTCTTGTTACAGGTAATGGTGGTCCTTACCGCTAACAGGAAAGTGAAGAGAGGAGGAAGTCATTCCAAATCACCCCCGTCCCATGGATGTTCTTGTAGCGGCGTGTGAATCCACGAGCCACCAGTGGCGGTGGTACATGAGATTCACACGCAACCACTGTCCTCGTTGTTCTATAAGGCTTCTCGGCAGTTCCTGGATTTTTGGGGGGCTATTTTATAATTTTTGAATTGTATAATGTGTTGTTTGATTTATTTTGAATTATGGTTATTTTATAAACATGTAATTATAGGTGTATGTGTAAAACATAGTAGAAAAGGAATGTGTGTGTGTGCATGCGTGTGTTTGTTCCTTTTTTTATGTATGTTTTCTTTTAATGTTAGAACCAAAAACATAAAATAAAAATTAATTTTTATGGATGTTTTCTTTTAATGTTAAAACCAAAAAGACCAAAATATAAAAAGATACAAAAGAAATAAATGTTTTAATTGCACACAGCTAGATATCTTAAACAATATAAAAAATTGCATGGCATTTCACATGGAAAATAAAGAATACATTTTTGCATAAATTTTGAGATATAATAACTAGTTTATTAAAGCCTTGAGAATTTGGCCAGTATTTCAAAAAATACCAAAAATATTTTATTTTCCTTTAATATCCAAAATCATGACTTATATGTAAGACGTGTTTTATTGATATTAAATAAAATGGTACTTTCATTTTTGTTTTCATATTAACGTTAGAACAATTGGTTTTTCTATACATTTTAAGATAAGGATCTCTTTGTAGAGGAGAAGTTTTCTTCCTTTTTAGATAGGCCACTAACAAGACAAACTGTCAAAACTTCTAAACCACATTAAACCGCAAAACAGTTTACCTTAGGTAGGGTGTGTTAGGGGTGTTAATACCTTCCCTGGCCACAACCAGTCCTTACTCGTGAATCTCTGATAAGACCAGTACACTCGAGTTTTCTTGTGACTATGAACCAACTACTAGACGGTGAATGGGAAAATACTATCACCCTTTAAGCGTTTTACCTAAGGCAGTTTGCATTGCTGGTTTTGTCCAAAATTACTAAGAATTTGTTCTTTTTTTTTGTTCTTCTTATCATGTTCCTGACTCTAGCGTCAGTGAATAGTTCCTACGAGTATTTTCAACTTTGACGTATGTAAATATTACACAAACAAATAAAATACGATATTTCTAACTCTAGCGTTAGTGAATAATTTCACAAAAAATTGAATTTGAAGAAGAATTTTTCTATGCGATTTTCTTATTATTATTTTCTCTTTTTGGACGGAAATAAAAGAAACATTGCACAATATATTTTGCGTTTAATGTAATGGTTCACATATTGAGCTTATAGTAGAAAAAAATACAATAACACAAAGAAAAAAAATGAAACAAAGTGTGAGGAGTCACATATCAAAATAAAAAGGGGATAAAATACATGAGAAAGGCATAAGGGTGTGTTTTGCCAAACACACCCTTAGCCAAAAGCAGTTTAGGCCGGCTGGGCCTAAGGCTCAGACCCGACCCATTATCTTTTAAAAAAAAAACTAGGCTAGATGTAGCCTAGTTGTACGGGCTGGACTAGACCTAGCAGGCCAGCCTGGTCACTTGCTTAAGCTAGTGACCCAGCTGCAGAAAGGAGCACAAGTGAAACGTGCATACACAAAAGGAGGTTAATTGAAGTTCATAATGAACTGATCTTAGTGAAATAAATTGAGAGTGGAGGAAGAAAGAAGATTTACATGGTTTGCAGAGACTTTGCACGAGATTGCAGGAGCTGGGCGAAGCTCCTGTCTTTAAGTTCCCTCCTCCTCCTTGTTCTTTCTTTTTTTTTTGTTCTTTCTGTTTATGTTTCTCATATTCTATCTCTCTCGTCTCTCTTTGTTTTCAGGTTTTTCTCTATCTTGTTCTCTCCTCTATTCTCTATCTTTTCCCCTATTTTTTTTCCTCTTTTGTTTATTATTTTTCTGTCCCCTTTTTGTTTTTGGTTCTATGTTTTGCTTTTTAAGGGACAATAGTCATTCCCTTGTTAGTGTTTTGAAAGGAAGCCCAGAAGGTCACTTTGTTCTCTGTTTCTTTTTGTTCGTATAGGTCTCTTCCCTCTTTTTTTTAATGGCTGCCTCGTTGGGTATTTATAGGGGTTTCTATAGCAATCTTCTAGCGCACCTCTTCTTTCATCGGAAGAGGATAAAGCTTATTGGGATTGGTGTTTGACGAGGACTAGGATTTGCGGAATCCTGCCGTTGTAGGGGTCTTTAGTGGTGGTTTCCTTCACTCTTCTAATGGCGTCTTGTGGGGTGTGAGAGGACGAACAAGAAAATGGATATTTAGCTATGTTGGAAGGGTGCATCCCTTTGTTCCCTCTCTCTTCCTTACGCAGGTGGGTCCTTTGTTTTCAGAGGAAGAAGGTGAAAAACAAGAAATGTAAAACAACGTCGTTTAGACCAAGGCGACCATTTTTCATTTTAGTCACTAAAATTTTGACATTTTTGCAATCAAGCCCCTGATATTTTAAATTTCAAATTTTAACCCTTTAAAATTAAATTAAAAGCAAATGGGTCAAAACTTGGATTATGAAAATTGCCCTCTTTTTACAATACTTATGGTGCAAAGACATTGAAAAATTCATTTTCTTTTGGCTTTTTATTATAAGTTTGTAAAGAAAAAAAAACGTGAAGCCCTTCCCTTTTGTTTTTTTTTTTTGCAAAAATGATCAAATTGTTTTAGGAGACCTGCCTGGTAGTAAAGAATTTCAAATATTGTTTTGCAAGTGGTCTAATTGTTCTAGGCGACATGCCCGATTGGTGAAAATAAAGATATATTTTTAATTATTTTAAATGGTCTCATTATAACGGGTGAACTACCCATGTGGAAAAATACAGAGATTTTCATATGTGGTCTCATTGTAATGAGTGACTTACCCAGGTGGAAAAATACATATATATTTCAAAAGTGGTCTCATTGTAATGAGTGACCTACCTAAGTAGAAAATACGAAGATTTTTAAGAAGGAGTCTCGTTGTAATGGGTGATCTACCTAGATGAAAAAATACAAAGATTTTTCAGAAAGAATCTCATTGTAATGGGTGACCTACCCAGGTGAAAAAATACAAAGAAATGGTACCTTTGTAATGGGTGACCTACCAAAGTGGAAAAATATAAAGATTTTTTAGAAAGAGTCTCGTTGTAATGGATGATCTACCCAGATGGAAAAATACAAAAAAAGAGTCTCATTATAATAGATAACCTACCCAGGTGAAAAAATACAAAGATTTTTCAAAAGGGATCTCATTATAATGGGTGACTTACCTAGATAGAAAAATACAAAGAAAGGGTCTCATAGTAATGGGTGATATACTCAAGTGGAAAAATATAGAGATTTTTCAGAAGGGATCTAATTGTAATGGGCGATCTATCTAAGTGGAAAAATACAGAGATTGACCTACTCGCTGGTGAAAGATACAAAGATTTTTTTGGGTGGCTTAATTCTCATGAGCGGCCTGCCTAGGTCATGAGTAGCCTTCATTGTGCCCATCATAACCCATTTGCTTGTTAGATATTTTTTGTCTCATCAAATAATTTGAGAGGATCATTCATTACTCTTCGTCTCACTGCTAAAAACATTTGGTGTCACTTGTTGAAAATATCAAACTGCCTTTTGTAAATCAAAATGCTTCTTTATCTTATTGTATGAAATATTCCTCTCTTTATGGTTATCCAAAATGGATCGATTTTTGTTCTAAACACAATATTGCCCCCTTGTATTGACTATTGCTCCAAGGTGTGTTCTGTCAGCGACTTAGACAAATAATGGTTTCGATGAACCATTCTCTCATTTCTCTTCTTTTTAGTGTAAAGGAATATTTGTCTAGAATAAATCTTGAAATCTTGATCTTGCATTTTTTATGCAACCATATTATTTGATTATTTTACCTATATTTACCTAGTATTTTTCATATGTTTTATATATAAAATGCCTTGATAGTCTTTGTTTTATGTTTTGAATGAACTTTTGGATGTAAGATTCAAAAAGAAGTAAATAGGAGATAATTGACAGATTTGACCTCCGATCGATGTTTTATGCAGAGCTTGAGCTCTAGAAGTCAAACAAAGTGATTCTAGTGGCATTAGAAAGCTAACATCCATACCTTTTTGTACATATATGGAAAGAAAAATAAAAAGAGAAAGAACATAGAGATCGCAGCCTTCAAAGACAAATCTCGCATTCTGCCAGTGTTGACCTTTGGCCATTCTGACTTGAATATCTTGAGCTAAAAAAGTCTATTTGATGCAAACTCAATTTTGTTGGATTCCTGACTTGAAGACCTGTCATCATAAAAAATGTCAGTAGAAAAAGAGCTCATATGAGAGAGATATGAGTTTTTAAAGATGTCACATGAATTTTATCACCAAACAGGTTTTATGAAGAAACAAGTCGAAATTACGTTCCAAGGCATCCAAACTGACATCCAAGTCTTTGTTTCAGAAATTTAGCTCATTTAAATCAAAAGTCAAAGCTTGAAGATTTTATGCAAAACTATTTGTCCTTTTTTGAAAAATAGTTATTGAACTACTTAAATGTAAATTGTCTACTTATAAAATAACTATTTTTGTAGAAAAGGGATTAGAGTTTTCTAGGATATAAAAAGAAAGAGAGAAAGGAAAGGGGAGCGGGCAACCAAGAGAGAAAAAATGCACCTTCCTCTAAAAAACCCAAAATCATGCATTTTTCTTTCTTTTTTATTAGTTGTTCAATAAAAATACAAGGTTAAACTCTTTTTCTTAGTTACAAGGATACATAAACCTTCGGATTTCAAGAATTGTGAGATTTATTTTACCTTTTCTTTTTAGTTTATATGAATAATGAATATGTTTGTTCTCCTATACTTATTTCCTATGATAATTTATTTTAATTGCCAGAGCGGACTCTAAGTTATTATTGTGAACAATCTATTACTAAGTTTGCTATCAAAACCTGAGTTATGGTATATAAACTTGTGAAGCAACTGAGATTAATAATTATGGCGGATCCAGATTAGTAATTTTAGGGAGAACATTCGATCGATCAAATCAAACATGAACTACAGACAATTATGTTATCTAGATTAATCAACTCATCTAGTTCTTAAGACTGCCATTGAATTAAATTACTAGTGCAGACACTGTAGTTTTTTGATGGTTATGATTAGTTATACAACAGATCTGTTAACTAATTAACATAAAAAAAGATAAATATTCAGAGTATAAATTGACGTTTTGTTTCCAAGATCAGTTCTGATTTCTATAGGTGGATGTTTTCTTGTGACTAAGGTTTGTTTTTCTTGATAAATTTCAGTTTTCTTTGATTTGGCATTGATTGCTTCTTTTTGTTTACTATAGCATAACATAGATAACTTTATAACCCTCTCAGTTGCATATCATATAGCATAAAAATCTGAACTAAATCTTTCTCATGGGATCGACCCCTTGCTTGCTCTATACTATCTTGTTTATTTAAGCTAGGGTAATTAATTTGTGCGACCGCGACATCGCAATAATTTTGAAAACAAAAATTGTTTTGATGTGAGTTTTAAAACAATTTGCATTTGAAATATTTCAACTCATTGGTTATTATTTTTTTTCTTGGAAAAGATATGATTTTTTCTTGTGTTAACGATATTTTCATTGATGAAAGTACATCATGAGATGACCTTCTATTTTTATGGGTTTCAAAGTAAAAAAATTTGAGATTTTGTTTGAGAAAAAAATTTAAGATTTTGTTTGAGAAAAAAATGTCTCCTTTTGAACACTCATAATGAGTAGCTTGTTCTTGATGTCATGACTCTTATGAAAAAAATACTCTTTGCATTTTGAGAGCATTGTTTATTATTCCAGGTTACTTGCTTGCTTGATTAGAAAAGACTTCTACAAACACGTAATGTAGGCTGTGGTTTTGGATATGAAATGAAAGGACTCTTATGAAAAAAATACTCTTTGCATTTTGAGAGCATTGTTTATTGTTCCAGGTTACTTGCTTGCTTGATTAGAAAGGACTTCTACAAACACGTAATGTAGGCTGTGGTTTTGAATATGAAAAGAAAGGATTCATTAGGCTCAAAGAGTGTTTCAGGGTTTCAAAGACTGATCACTATCAGCAGTTCGACTCTTTTTGTCTTTTATCTTTTCTTTTGTTGTTCTTCTTTGATTTTTACATTTTCATTATTTTTGTTGGGGCATACTCGCTTTGTTTTAGCTATCACTTTTTCTTGTGATTTGGGTATGCCCCTTAACATTTGAATTTCTTAGGTTCTTTTACCTTTTTGGCTTTTTTATGTTTTTTTTTCTATTTTTTATCATTGAAATTTTCACTTGCCTCCAGTGTGGGGTGTGATCCTAGTTAGGATTTTTCATGAAATAAAAATTATTCAGGCTAAAAAAGGGATTACAAAAGATATATTTATTTCTAGAACGTAAAGGAATAACAAAGATGGTGTTTTCTCATTTCAAGCACAAGCAGTTAAGATCAATAAACTTTGACCTTGTCCCATGTGATGGTTTGGACTTTTACAAAGAAATACATTTCATGAGTTTACAAGCAACGAGTTCACTACATACCATTATGTATACAATAAAAACACATGGCTCGAGAGCCATGGTGTGAGGGTGACAGTTCATTTTATATTCATGCATTTTAGTTTGTAGTCTAGTTACCTCAACGAAGGAGTTGCTTTATTCATATGTCATTCTACAAGTAGAATGTCAAAAATTTCATTCATCAAATCATTTTTGAAATCAAAATGCAAGTTTAATTTTTCAAAATTCCACTAGGGGAAAAGATTTTGGTAAAAGCAATGAATTGCATTTATGAGATCACACGAGACTTCAAAAGTGTATTTGTGAGTTCTTAAAAGGAACCCATTTTAGGATATTTGGCTGTAAATCAAAGGAAAAGACACAATTGAAAGACAAACTCATTATTTCATTGAAATTTTAGAAAAGAGGCTCAACAACAAAGACTTTATGCTAACATCTCGAGCTATGATTACTAGCAAGGTAACACATAAAAAGCCTAAACACTTAGCAATCATTGATTGAAATTTCTAGAATATTCCAACCATCCCTCTCCTATGAATTCCTTGACAAGGGCACATTTCCAATAGTTAGTTGAGGTCACGCGTAGACCAATATTGGCCTAATAACATATTACCTTCATCTTTAGGACGATTGATCTCTAGGTGACTTTGTTTTGGTAGTTCTTTCTCTCATATTTATAACCACCTTCGATATTATGAAACTCAATTTCTTTTTTTTTTCAGTGAAACTTTTCTCCTCAATCGAGTCAGCAATCCTTCCTAAC